>Ga0116174_10003568_pt1 | contig 12720 bp, 13 predicted proteins | sample AD_UKC087_MetaG_FD_89801 | JGI IMG/M metagenome (GOLD analysis project Ga0116174, IMG submission 89801) | Active sludge microbial communities of municipal wastewater-treating anaerobic digesters from USA - AD_UKC087_MetaG | ecosystem: Engineered > Bioreactor > Anaerobic > Digestate | place: USA...
AGAAAGGTCAGCTATGCCGTAGGGGTCTCAGCCGAAAAGGCCGCAAGGAAGGCCCCCGCCCCTGCGCTTGTTGCGACCCCTGAATGGGCTGCAGGCTTCGAGATCCCTGCAGAAGGCTCCATGGCGGAGCCAAAGGCCGCATACCTCGGCATAATCGGCGATATTCCCGTAGTGACGGAGGGAACTGCCCTTTCCCTTCCCGGCCTGACCGACATTTACGACATGATGCTCGAAGGGCCCATAAAGGCAGCGGAAGACGGGAGCTTCATCGTTACGGGCCCCGGCCAGATTGCGATACGTGTCTCGTCCCGAGAAGGCAGCTTCGCTTACAGGGCCCTTGCGTCAGGGAAGCCCCATGCCGTACACCTTACCGAACTTTTCATGGGCGAAGACGGGCTCAGCTACTCATGCGCCGTCACGGATTCGTACGGCAGGCAGATCCCCCTGCCCGCCGCCGGGATAAGGGCGGAAGCGGTCGGGCATTACGGCACTGCCGAGGCGCAGGCGGCCCTTTTCCCTATGGAAAGAATCATTGGTATTGGAAGGATAAGGGAGATAGCGTTCTACCGAGGCGGAGAGCGGCTCTCATCATATCTGGTGGACATAGCGGTGCCGGCCGAGGGCGAACTCCTGCCTGAGGTCACCCTCAACGGCATGGACAGTGTATACGAATGGACGGCCATCTCGGCTCCCGAAGGGGCCCTCACCGCCGTGCGCGACGCATCCTCGGAAGGAAGGGATGCGATCGAGCTGACTTATGATTTCGGCAGGACTGGCCTGAGGGCCGCATACCTGAAGCCCAATGCTGTAATAGAGATACCCGCGGGCTATACGGAGCTCAGGATATGGGCGAACGCGGACCTGGCCGGTGGGCACTGGCTGAGGGCCAATGTCCGGGACCAGGAGAACAGGAGGCACTTCCTCGACTTCGGAAGGCTGGAGCCGGGAGGCTGGAGGCAGTACGACGCCGCCTTGCCCGAAGGCGCAGGGGCGCTGACCCTCGAGCAGGTATACATGGTGGAATTCAAGGACGAGCTGACGAGCTCTGGGAAGCTGCTCCTGGACCTCATCACGGCGGCGGACGAAGCGGCCGCGGAGCCGGCAGCGGGCCTTATCAGGGTGGACGCGACCGTAAGGTCATACAAGGAGGCCACAGAGGCGGACCTACCTGAACATGCCGCCAGGCTCCTTTCTGAGTACAGGGGATACTCCGAGCCGGCCTCAAGGAGAATCTCACTCGACTGCACGGGCGGCTCGGCTTTCAGGAACGGCATAGTACAGCTCCAGAGGCTCTACGAGGCCTGCACATCCTCAAACGGAGGTGGTGCCCTAATGATAGTCCTCGAAGGCCTGCCGGGGTCCCCTGCCGCCGGCAACGAGCCCCTTTCGAGGATCAGGGACGCAAACGAGAGGAAGCTCATAGAATCCCTTGCTGCGCGCGCTGCGTTCATGGGATATGGGAAGGTAGTGGTAATCGAGCCCGGCAACGGCCCGTTGCTTGCGGCCGAATCCGGCGGGGTCCTGTTCATGGCGGTCCCATAAGCGGTTTGCTTGAATCCACGGAGGCTGTATAATGGAATCAACCGAATAGGCCCGGGGAGCGGAAGCTGAGAGGGCGGCAAAGAGCCGCCGACCCGTCGTCACCTGATCCGGATAATGCCGGCGTAGGTAGTGCCAGAGATGGATATTTGCGCAGGCTGCGGGGTCGGCCTGCGTTTTCGCATATGGAGGTGTTGTTATGAGGAGAGGAAGCGTCGCCATCCAGGTCCTTCCTTTGGGGCTGTCCAACAAGGAAGACTTGTTCAAGGCGGTGGACAAGGCGATCGACGTGATCAAGAGGTCAGGGGTCAAATACGAGGTCGGACCCTTCGAGACCACGATGGAAGGGGACATCGATAAGCTCTGGGGCGTCGCATACGAGGCGCACAGGGCTGTGAAGGACTCCGGCATAGAATCGGTCCTCACCTACATCAAGGTGTCCGAATCCGACGAGCCCTACAGCATCGAGGAGAAGGTGGCGAAGCACCGTGCATAGGCTCATTCGCGCATCCAGGCCCCTCTTGCTGGCGCTCGCCACGGCGCTGGCGGCGGAGCTGGCCATACGCCTGCTGGAAGTGCCGAAATGGATCCTGCCCGCGCCGTCTGCGGTGGCCAAGGCCTTATACGAAACGTCAGGCCTTCTTCTGGGCCATACGGCTGCGACGCTGGGGGCTTCGGCGGTCGGGCTATTAGCATCCGCCGCGACCGGCATGGCTTTGGGCATCGCCGTGTTCTCGAACAGGGCCCTGAGGGCCACTGTCTACCCCCTTCTGGTTGCGTCGCAGAGCCTTCCTACCATCGTCGTCGCCCCGCTTCTGGTCCTCTGGTTCGGCTTCGGCATGCTGCCGAAGGTGATGCTGGTCGTGTTGGCTTGCTTCTTCCCCATATGCGTCGCTGTAGTGGACGGGCTGTCGAGCGTGGACCCGGACCTCATCGACCTTGCGTTGAACATGGGGGCCAAGCCCTGGAGGCTGTTCTGGAAGGTCAGATGGCCGGCCGCACTGCCTTCGGTCTTCACTGGGGTCAGGGTCTCTGCCACATATTCCATAATAGCCACGGTCGTGTCGGAATGGATGGGCTCGCAGAAAGGGCTGGGGGTCTATCTCACCAGGTCGTCGCATTCCTTCCTGACGGACAGGGTCTTCGCTGTGCTGTTCGTCATCGCAGGCCTGAGCATGGCGGCCTTCGCGCTGGTCAACTACCTCGCCAGGAGGGCTGCCCCCTGGCATTACGGAACTGATACGGACGTCTGGGAGGTTGAAAGATGAAAAGGGCGTTGCTTGCAATCGTGGTTCTCGTCCTGCTGTCGTCGGCCGGCGGCGTCGGCGCCGTCCAAAAGGTCTCGATAATGCTGGACTGGGTCCCAAATACCAATCATACAGGTCTTTTCGTAGCCCAGGAGAAGGGCTTCTATAAAGAGGCGGGCATCGAAGTCGAGATAATGGAGCAGAGCCAGGGGCTTTCGATGGAACAGCTAGTGGCGTCTGGAAGGGTGGATTTCGGAATAAGCAGCCAGGAGTGGGCCACGGCCGCCATGGCCGAGGGCATCCCCGTAGTCTCGGTGGCGGCCGTCATACAGCATAATACGACCGCTTACGCGAGCTTGAAGAAAGCAGGCATAAACGGCGCCCGCGACTTCGAAGGGAAGACTTTCGCAAGCTGGGGCCTGCCCCTCGAGAGGGCCATGATATCGGACGTCGTCAAATCCGCCGGCGGAAACCCCTCGAAGCTCAAGGAGCTCGTCATCGGGACCGCTGACCTTCTTGCGATGCTCGGGCGCGATGTCGACATCGTCTGGATATTCATGGGCTGGCAGGGCATAGAGGCAAAGCTCAGGGGTATGGAGCTGTCCGCAGTTATGCTGAGGGACGTGCCCGGCATCCCGGACTACTACACACCGATAATAATCACCTCGAAGTCCTATCTGGCCAAACAGAAGCAAGCCGGCAGGGCGTTCATCGAGGCCACTTCAAGAGGATACGAGTATGCGGTGAAGAACCCGGAAGAGTCCGCGAAGATGCTCATCAGGAGGTCCCCGGAGATCAACGCCAAGCTTGCCGCAGAAAGCCAAGCATGGCTCTCTCCCAGATACATCGATGACGCCGCGCAATGGGGCATCCAGAAGGCTTCGACCTGGAAGGGTCTCTACGACTGGATGGTATCCCACGACCTTGTCAAGCCCGGCCAGTCGCCTGAATCCTTCTTTACGAACGAGCTGCTGCCATGACGGGACTTAGGATCGGTGGAGACGGTCTCATATTGAGCGTAAGGGGACTCAGCTTCTCCTACAGGAGCCGCAAGCACGGCCACGTCCAGGTGCTGGACGGCATAGACCTCGACGTCGCAGACGGCAGCTTCGTCAGCCTGCTGGGGCCGTCCGGCTGCGGCAAGAGCACCCTTTTCTCGATACTGACCGGCAGGCTCCCCGCAGGGCCCAACGACCGGCTGGATATAAGGGAGGAGCCTTCCTACATGCCGCAGAAGGACCTGCTGCTCCCCTGGCGGACGGTCCTGGGGAACGCGGTCCTGGCCGCCGACCTTTCAGGCGGCGACATGGATGCGGCATACCGCGAGGCAAGGGATCTCATCCCCACCTTCGGCCTGGACGGGTTCGAGGACTACCTCCCGTCCGACCTGTCGGGAGGGATGAAGCAGAGGGCGGCGCTTCTGAGGACCGTGATGCAGAAGAGGCGTTTCCTGGTCCTGGACGAGCCGCTGGGGGCGCTGGATGCCCTAACAAGGGCGCAGATGCAGAAATGGCTAAAAAATGTGAAGTCAGAGCTGGGCCTTACCGTCCTCATGAGCACGCACGACATTTCGGAGGCCTTGACGCTGTCGGACGAGATATACGTACTGTCGCCGAGGCCGGCGAAGGTGATAGAGAGGATGTCCCCTTCCAAGATGGGCGACGCAGAGGCGCGCCTGGCCATAGGAAGGGCGCTCGGCCTGTAGGCCTGGCATGCGCGTCAGAATCACAAAAGCCCGCCGTAAAGGCGGGCCTTTGCTTTAGCGAGGTAACGCTTCCGGGTTTACCTCTTGGAGAACTGAGGGGCCTTCCTGGCCTTCTTGAGGCCGTACTTCCTGCGCTCCTTCATCCTGTCGTCCCTTGTGAGGAAGCCAGCTTTCTTGAGCGAGGGCCTCAGCTCCAAATCCGATGCGACGAGGGCCCTTGCTATGCCATGCCTTACGGCGCCTGCCTGCCCTGTGGTCCCGCCGCCTGCCACCTTGACCAGCACGTCATACTTGCCTTCGCTGTTGGTCAGCTTAAGAGGCGCCAAAACAACGAGCTCCAGTACTTTGCGTCCGAGGTAATCGGACATTTCCCTGCCGTTGATGGTAACCTTACCCGAGCCGGGTACGAGTCTGACCCTGGCTACGGAGCACTTTCTCCTGCCTGTTCCGCTGTACTGCACAACTGCCATAGGTTCGATCTCCTTTCCTGCCCGGCCTAAGCCTTGATTTCAAGGGGTTCCGGCTTCTGCGCTGCGTGAGGGTGTTCGGGCCCCTTGTATACCTTGAGTTTCATTCCAATCTTATGCCCCAGCGTGTTATGGGGTATCATACCTTTGATGGTCCTCTCGACGGCCCTTTCGGGCTGGGTCTCCAGGAGCTTCCCGTAAGGGACTTCCCTCAGTCCGCCGGGGAACATGGTATGCCTGTAGTAAATCTTGTCGGTCATCTTCTTGCCGGTAAGCACAACCTTCTCCGCATTGATGACTATGACGAAATCGCCGCAGTCCACGTTCGGAGTGTAGGTCGGCTTGTGTTTTCCTCTGAGTATCGAAGCGACCTGGCTTGCCAGACGTCCGAGGGTCTTGCCTTCGGCGTCCACGACATACCACTTGCGCTCTATCTCATCGGGCTTAGCCATGAATGAGCGGTACATCTTGTCCCTCCCAGTAGTTCTGCCTACTAAGTCGAATTAAGGTGTCCGGGAAAACTCCTCGCTCCGACCATAATAATGCTCGAGCCTGCTAAGTGACTCGCTTTATTATTTTATCCCCTGGGGCATTGGTTGTCAAATGAAAAGAAGGATGTCCGGGGCTGCGGTTTACATGGAAGGGGCCTGCTCCTTCGACGCGGCTTCGTCCGAGGTCAGGTGAGACTCAATGCCGCAGGCCCACCAAGGGCCTGCGGCCGTGGACCGATCCGCCCTTACCTGTTCACGACTTCCTTCCTTACGAAGATCACCGTCTTGAACGGCACCCCCTCGATATAGTTCGGGTAGATGAATAGAGCGTGCATCGGGCTCGGGAGCCTTCCTGAGAACACGAACACCCAGCCGTCCTCGTCGACCTCCGGCTTCAGCTTCATCTCCTCGCTGTAGAGCCTCATAGCTTCGTAAGGGTCGATGTCCCAGTAGAAGGTGTACATCGGCTCTCCGTCCATCATGAACATCGCGGTCGTGTACGGGTCGAACATCATGTCCTTGTGGATCGGGACGTCCAGCATCTGCGAAGTAGGCGGCGTCTGCATGAGCATCTGCGCGTAGCCTTCGACGTCCTTCATCCATGCCTCGTATTCGGGGTCGTACCCCTCCTGGGGAAGCTGCTCGGCCACAAAAGGCTCGTAGACCTCCCAGGAGATGACCACTGCAGTCTTCTTCGCATAGGTCATGGCCTCGAAGTCGAACCCCGCGTCGACTATGAAGAGCATGACGTCGGTCACGGAGTTGTCCATGTCCTTGAAGTACCATCCGAAGGTCGATGCCCTCAGGATAGCCCCTCTCATCCATGTCTTCCTGGTTGCGGCAAGCTGTTCCGTTACGAAAGCCCCCGGCCAGATGAGCCTCCCGTAGTCGTCGTAGCCGTTAGTGTCGGGGAAGTTGTAATAGTCGAACATGTAGTAGATGGGGCTCTCCCCTCCGGGGCCGATGCCCGGGAGCATCCCGAGGTCGTCCAGGGTCAGGCTCGGGTATCCGAGCGACTTTTCGTACCACCTGGTGACATCGTCGACGAACTGGTCTACGAAGAACACCGCTGTTATGCGCTTCCTCAACGTGCCGACCACGCCGTGGTCGATATCCAGCTCTTCCAACAGGCTCATCGCCGCCCGGTCGTCCAGGTATGCGCCCGCTATCACGGGCACCTGGTTGATGTCCCTGATCGCCTTGTATTCAGGCTCCCCTGCCAGCGCAGGGCCGCATGCGGCCGCAAGGGCCAGGGCCAAAGCCAATGCTAGGACGGGTCTCGTCAACCTTAATGCTGTCCTCATGAAAGCGCCCCCATCATCGTACGTCGAACCAGAATATCCCGCTTTCGCTAACCAGGTATGCCCCGCCTGCCGCCTGCAGGATCCTGCCCGATACTGCAATCGCCTCTACAGCTATGAAACCGGTTTCAGCAAGGTCGTCGTCCAGCACCGCTATGCCCCCGGTCACAGGCACGTAGAATTTTCCTGAAATGTAGACCGGATTTCCCAGGGCCGTCCTTTCGAGGAAGGAGCCGGATACCGGCGCACCTTTGTCTATGTCGAGTAGCTGAAGCCCGCGACCGTCCCTCGATACGGTGATGGCCCTGCCCTTTGGGCCGACGGCCATGAACATAGGCGCATCGGATCTGTACCTCCAGTCCTCGCCGTACATGTCCCTGGTGTTCCACCTGACGACGCCGGCATATTCCGCCGACACCAAGACAGCCTCCGGGTTCACCTTCACGACCTGGGTTACCTCCAGCGGCTTGATCATCTCGAACTGTCTGTCTGTCGTGCCGTCGTCCGTATCCACCACGTTTATGTAATCAAGCCCATTTACCGGCATGACGTGGCCAAGCTCGTAGACTTCCCCCAGGATAAGCAACCTGCCCGGTCCAAGAGGCATGAGGGACCTGACCGGCCCCGGCACCTTGGGCACTCAGGTATCGCATTCCTCATGCGCGTAATGGTCCCAGGACGGTTCCCCGTCCTCACGGAAGCACAGGACCCCGCGGCTGTAGCCGAGGACGGGCCTTCCGTCCGGCAGCACCTCAAGCGAGTAGGCCATCTCGCCGAAAGTACCCTGCGTCCAGGCTTCCTTCCCATGCTCGTCCAGCTTGGTGAGGGAAGTCCCGTAGGCTGCGTACAGTTCGCCCTTGCTTCCGAAAGCCAGGTGCCTTACTGAGGCGACGGCCTTCCACTCCCATAATTTGCCTCCGTCCTTGGAGAAAGCCATGACGGTGTCGCCGACAGCCACCGCTATGATGCCGTCGCCAGATGCCGATGAGACGGATATCCCAGGGCCTCCGGTCTTCCATACCGTGACTGCGCTGCCTGCGGCGGAAGCACCTGTCGCAACAAACGCCATCAACAGCGCCAATATCATCATCGTCCTTGCCAACGTCTTACCTCCGCTTCGTCTGTTCATTCATAGAACGGGAATGCGGCCTGCGCCGTCCCCCCAGGGATTATGCACGTTCTGCATTATTTATCATCGTCCGGCCGCTTTGCCGCGGACGACTCGTCGGGTCAGGACCTCCGTAGCGGTGCCTGAGCCGCAGAAAATTTTCTCCCGATGCCCAAAGCCTCTGCCCGATGCGCCCAATGATGGTATTATTATACTCAGATAGTGCAACGCCTAACAACTGCCCTTGGCTGCACGGCACACAAGCCTGCATCCATCGGGGGTGGATGCATCTCAACATGGAGGTTTGACGTGGGGAAGAATCGGAAGACCAACCTGGTGCGCTGGGTCGCACTGATCATCATCCTGGCGGCCGCTGTAGCTTTCATAGTACTGGGCCAGCAGCATGAGCCCGGCATGACGGTGGTCGCCACCGTCAAAGGCAACCCCATCTACCTGTTCGAACTGGAACGCGAGATCAAGAACCAGTACGACCAGATGGGCGGCAACGCCAGCATCAGCGACGACAACATCGACGAACTGAGGGTGGCGGTGCTCGACATGCTCATAGAACAGAAGACGGTGCTGTTGGACGCCGCGGCTAATGGTTATAAGCCGAACACCGCAGAGGTGGACGCCTCCCTCGCCGAGCAGAAGAAGCAGGCAGGTTCGCTTGCGGCATGGGAGGCCTTCCTGTCGTCCTGGGGTTTCACGGAGGCGACGTTCAGGCAATACCTTATAGACATGTATACGATCGACAACTACCCCAAGACAAGGTGGAACGTCGCCGAAGTGACCGAGGAGATGCTCTACCAGGAGTACCTGAGGCGCAAGGAGAGCTCCCCTAACCTGGTCTACGAGGAGGCCAAGGACTTCATAAGGACCACCATGGAGATCGACGCCGAGCTCAGGGCCTCTACGGAATGGTTCAAGGCGCTGAAGGGCAGCACACCGGTCAAGATAAACGACCAGAGGTACTACGGCAGGAGGGCATTCTACGAGAAGGACTACAAATCGGCCATAAGCCACTACATGAAGGCCAGGAAGTCCGACAGGCTGGACCCATACATAGATATCACGCTGGCGAAGTCCTATGCGGCGCTGGACGATATGAAGAACGCCGTTAAGTATTTCGAAAGCGCAGTGAAGAAAGATGATCAGAACGAGTTCCTGTACATGGCGATGGCCAGGATCTACTTCGACAAGGGCATGAAGGACGAGGCGGCCGCGCAGCTCAGGAAGGCCATCGCCACCGTTGACGCAACAAACCTGGCCCTGTTGGAGCGGGTCGAGGAGATAGCGCTGGACCTGGACATGGACGCGGAGGCAGACCAGCTTGATGCGATGATAAGGAAGCTGATGCTTCCCTCCTGGGGCGAAAACTGAGGGCTGGATGCGAACATGCGGCGCGCAAAGCCCGTCTTAAGAGCGAACCCTGGGATATGCATATAATTGTATGAATATCCGTTATCGTTTGACTTTGGGCCTGCAACGGGTATAGAAACGAATCGAGAAGCATCCGTCTTTGAGCATAAGTAGGCAGATTAACATAAAGGAGGAAGAGAGATGTCCGGAAAGAACCGCGTTGTACTCATCCTGGCAGTCGCCGTCTTGGTTGCGGCGATGATGATGCCCATGGCGGCATCGGCCGCGGTGCCGTTCACCGCAGAGCTGCCCGTCCTGATGCACTGCGCAGGCCAGAGCGGCGGGATTTTCACCGTGGAGGCCCTGATGAACAGGGGCAAGATCCCCTTCGACTGGTCTGACATCCCCAAGGCGACCGACGTCGCGGCGGGAGTGGGCCTGCCGACCATGAAGAGCAAGGAAGACGGCGGGGACGGCGACGCCTACGTGAGGCTCAACTCCACCGCCCCTAAGGGCACCCCCTATAAGACTGTAGTATTCGTAATCGGCTACAGCCTGAAGGGCATGGGCGCGTCCGGCCTGACCATGGACACAGAACTGAAGAGGATCAACGGAATCATAGACTACTGCGTGAAGAACAAGATAAAGATGATCGGCATCCACATCGAAGGCCAGCCCATGAGGGGCAAGCCCGGCTCCGAGTTCGAGCAGATCATCGAAGCGGTCGCCCCCAAGATGAACGCCCTCATCGTAGCCGAGGAATCCAACACCGACGGCAAGTTCACCGACATAGCGAAAAAGGCCAACATCCCGCTGCTCACGCTGCCCAAGGCGACCAACGACAAGATTGCCGCGTTCAAGGAGATATTCGGCGTAAAGTAGTCCAAGCTCCGATCCCATATAGCCCGGAGCGGTCCCGCAATCAAGCCATCTCCGGGCTATATTCATTTAAGTCAGGCAACTGACCGCGAAAGGGGTAATTGCATGTTCACTCTTACATTGGCTATCCTTGCGGTCATGGTGGTGGTGTACGTACTGGCAAGCACGAAGCTTAGGCTGAGCGTAGAGCTAAGCATGTTCGTGACTGCGATAGTGGCATCCGTAGTGGGAGGAATCATCCTACCCGACGTGAACCGCTTCGAGCTCCTGCTGCCTTTCAGGCACATCGCCGAAGGCGCGGCCACCTACATCGACCTAATACTCATCTTCTTCTTCGCCACCTTCTTCATGAACGTAATAAAGGAATCCGGCGGGCTCACCCTCATGGCCAACGCCATTCTGGGCATCGCCGGGATCAGGCCGCTTGCCCTGCTTCTGGTAATGGTCCTGATGCTGATACCGGGGGCCATCACTGGTGCCGGCAGCGTCTCGGTCCTGGTCTCGGGGTCGACCGCAGCCCTGGTGCTTTCCAGGATAGGAGTATCCAAGGACAGGGCTGCCGCCATGATATTCTTCCTGGCTGGCCTCGCCGCCGTCTGCCCGCCCGTATCAATCTGGGCGATGCTCATCTGCGGAGGCACGGGCGTACCTTACGTAGGCTTCGAGCTGCCACTGCTGTGGCCTGTGCTCGTATCGGGCGTCTTCGTGGCGCTCTGGCTCGGCCTTAAGAGGACCGCCGACGTACAGGCCGCGGAGAAGATGCCCGAGGTTCCGAAGGGCATGAACGCAGTCAGGCTCATCGTACCGTTTTTGGTGCTCGTGGTGCTGTTCATGGCGCCCAGGCTGGTCAAGTTCGTGATACCCACGCTGGGGCTTCCCCTCGTGTTCTTCATAAGCGCTGTCGTGGCGCTCCTGTGCGCCCCGAAGGCGGCCAAGATTGACGTGCTTAAGCTGGCAGAGAGCACCCTTACACAGCTGCTGCCGCTTATGACGACCATGATAGTCGTTGGCGTGTTCATCCAGATACTTTCCGCGACGGGAGTAAGGGGCCTGGTGTCGTTCGCGATAATTGCCCTGCCGATAGAGATAATGCTGGTGAGCCTGCTTGTAGTCAACCCTGTGACCGAGGGCGTGCTGGGATTCGGCGGGGCGGCCGTCATCGGCATACCGCTGGTCTGGACGCTTTCCTCGATGGGTTACAACCAGGCGCTGCCGCTTGTGATATCAGGCCTTTCGCTTCTGTGGGCGCTGGGCGACGCGCTGCCGCCTACAGCCATCATCTACCGCATGACCAGGCAGACTACCAACTACACCGGCACGTACGGCCAGTTCATGAAGAGGTCGGCGGTGCCGTGGGTGTTCATCACCGCGATAGCCTTCGTCCTGGTCTACTTCGGCGGCGCCATAGTCAACTGGCCGATATGGTAAGGAAGGATAGGAGGTCCTAAAATGGCCAACATCATCAACGCATTCTACTATGTGATGGCTGCGGCCCTGGCTGTGCTCATTGTGAACAACTTCCTCAAGACGAAGAAGATACAGGACGCGGCCATGTACGTGATAATCCTGATACCCCTTGTGCTAAGGCTTCTCAGGTTCAAATAGGCCGGAATGGAGGGCAATCATATGAAGATAGGTACTACTAAGGCAATATTGGCCCTTGCGGCCGTAGCGGTCATAGCCGTCGGCGGCGGAAGCCTGTACGCCCACAGGAACTACAAGGAGACAGTTGTCCTGGGCCCGGGTGTAACACGGGTGACGATGCTGTCGGAATACTTCGACAAGATAAAGGGCACTGCGATGGACACGAAGGTGTTCATCCTCGAGGGCGAGGAGCCGGGAGGAGGCGTCCTGATGTTCGGAGGCGCCCACGCATGCGAACCTTCCGGGGTCGTAGCTGCAGTGGTCGCCATCGAGAGCATGGACGTAACCAAGGGGAAAGTAGTCGTGATACCACATGTCAACAGGAGCGGGTCCACGACCACCCAGGCATCCGGCGGGTTCCCCCTCTTCTTCAACATCGAGACCAAATACGGCCCCAGGAAGTTCAGGATGGGCGACAGGAACTCCTCTGCTGTCGACCAGTGGCCTGACCCCGAGATCCAGTTCCACTACCCCACCGGGCAGTCGCAGTCATACGTCGAAGCGAGGAACATCAACCGCTGCTTCCCCGGCAACCCCAACGGGAACCTGACCGAGCAGGCTGCGTACGCCGTCATGCAGCTGATTGAGAAGGAGAACCTCGACATTGTGATGGACATGCACGAAGCGGAGCTGTTCTACCCCGTCACGAACTGCATAGTGGCCCCGGACAAGAGCATGGACATCGCGGCCTTTGCTCTATTATCCGCCCCGTTCGAGATCGTCACATTCCGTTCGCCTCAGCTGGCAAGGGGCTTCTCCCATAGGGAGATCGGCGACCCGGCCACAGGCAACGCAGCCGTCTATCCCTTCCTGTTCGAGGCCCCCGAGCCCTTCCTGGACCAGCCTACCGGGCCTAAGACCGAGAAGCTGCTGCTCGACGGCAAGGACCAGTTCCTGGGCAAGCTGGGAGACCTGGGCCTCTTGTTCTGCCCCTACGACCCCGAAGAGGGCAAGACCATGGACAACAGGGTCGGACG
>Ga0116174_10003569_pt1 | contig 12719 bp, 11 predicted proteins | sample AD_UKC087_MetaG_FD_89801 | JGI IMG/M metagenome (GOLD analysis project Ga0116174, IMG submission 89801) | Active sludge microbial communities of municipal wastewater-treating anaerobic digesters from USA - AD_UKC087_MetaG | ecosystem: Engineered > Bioreactor > Anaerobic > Digestate | place: USA...
ACCGTATCCGTGGCGAAGAAATATGACGAGATCATGCCGGCCGAAGAGGCCAGGATAATACTTGTAGATACCTTCAAGGACGAGGCCGAAGAGGCATTGAACGTAGCAAGGGCCCTGGGCGACAGGCTAAAAGGCATAAGGCTCGACACTCCAGGCGAGCGCGGCGGCGTGACGGCAGGGCTCGTCCGTGAGACCAGGGCCCGCCTTGACCAGGCAGGCTTCAAGCATGTTCAGATACTGGTATCAGGCGGTCTCAATCCAGACAGGGTGAGGCTGCTTGCCGAAGCGGGAGCGGATTCGTTCGGGGTAGGAAGCTACATTTCGGCGGCGAAGCCGATTGATATGACCATGGACCTTAAGGAAGTGGGAGGGCGTCCTGTAGCCAAGAGGGGGAGGATCCCCGGCAGGATAGAGAACCCTAAGTTAGTAAGGTTCATCTGAGAGTTCGGAGGTATGGCAATGGCGGAAAGACTGCTTGAGGTGCAGGACCTCAGGACCTACTTCTACACCGAGGACGGTGTGGTAAAAGCCGTGGACGGCATCAGCTTCTCCCTGGACAAGGGCAAGACGCTGGGCATAGTCGGCGAATCGGGCTGCGGCAAGAGCGTTACGTCTCTATCGGTAATGCGCCTCATCGCAAGCCCGCCCGGCAAGATCGTTTCGGGCAGGATATTCTTCGAGGGTGATGACCTGCTGCAAAAGAGCGAGAAGGAGATGCGCAGCGTGCGCGGCAACGACATCTCCATGATCTTCCAGGAGCCTATGACAAGCCTCAACCCCGTATTCACGATAGGCGACCAGATCTGCGAAGCCATACTCCTTCACCAGAAGGTGAACAAGAAGCAGGCAAGGCAGCAGGCGATAGACCTTCTGAAGAAGGTAGGCATACCCTCGGCGGAGAGAAGGATAGACGACTATCCCCACCAGATGTCCGGAGGCATGCGCCAGAGGGTCATGATTGCCATGGCCCTTTCTTGCAACTCCAAGCTGCTAATCGCGGACGAGCCCACCACGGCCCTGGACGTTACGATACAGGCGCAGATACTTGACCTCATGAAGAAGGTCAGGACCGACTTCAACGCTTCCATCATGCTTATTACGCATGACCTGGGCGTCGTGGCCGACCTCGCAGACGATGTGATAGTGATGTACGCCGGCAAGATCGTCGAGAAGGCGGCAGTCCGCAAGATATACAAGAATCCGCAGCATCCTTACACAAAAGGGCTTCTAGGCTCAATCCCGAAGCTAAACGAGGCCAAGGAACGCCTGGCGGTCATCGAAGGCACCGTGCCGAACCCATTCTGCATGCCAGAAGGCTGCAGGTTCAACCCGCGATGCAAGTATGCTAAGGAGATATGCCTCGCAAAGGAGCCGCCGCTTATGAAAGTGGAGGATGCCCATGAGGTGGCATGCTGGATGGTTACCGATTACAAGGACGTTGCGCCCGGCGGCAAGGAGGCATAGACATGTCCACGACACCTTTATTGCAGGTAGACAACCTGGTCAAGCATTTCCCCATAACCAGGGGGGTATTGAGGAAGAAGCAGGTGGCGGCCGTAAGGGCCGTCGACGGAATATCGTTCTACGTCAACAAGGGAGAGACCCTTGGCCTGGTCGGAGAATCTGGATGCGGGAAGTCGACTACGGGCAAGGTGATAATTAGGCTTGAGGAGCCTACTTCTGGCAAGGCGGTCTTCGACGGGAAGGACGTTTTCTCGCTGTCCAGGGAGCGAATGAGGGAGATCAGGCGGCAGCTGCAGATGGTCTTCCAGGATCCGTATGCGTCGCTGAATCCCAGGATGCAGGTCGGGGAGATCATCGCCGAACCTCTCATAGTACATGACCTGGCCAAGGGCAAGGCCAGGGAGGACAGGGTGGTGGAGCTGCTGGAGACGGTCGGCCTGAACGCAACGCACGCCAGAAGGTATCCACACGAGTTCTCGGGCGGCCAGAGGCAGAGGATAGGCGTGGCAAGAGCGCTTGCAGTCGACCCGCAGATGATAATCTGCGACGAGCCGGTCTCAGCACTGGACGTGTCCATACAGGCGCAGGTCATCAACCTCCTGCAGGACCTGCAGAGGAAAATGGGCCTCACTTACCTGTTCATAGCTCACGACCTCTCCGTTGTGAAGCATATCTCCAACAGAGTCGCAGTCATGTACCTCGGCAAGATAGTCGAGATGGCATCCAAGGAAGCGCTGTTCGCCTCCCCGAAGCATCCATACACCGAGGCGCTTTTGTCTGCGATACCAGTGCCGGACCCAGATTTCGAGAAGAGCCGCATAATCCTGGAAGGCGACGTCCCATCTCCCATATCGCCGCCTTCGGGCTGCAGGTTCCACACGCGCTGCAGGTATGCCGTCGACATATGCAAAGTCGAGGAGCCTGAGTTCATAGACCTGGGCGGAGCGCACTACTGCGCATGCCACCTGAGGAAACCGGAGAAGGCCTGAAAGCCATTATTGACACCGGAGCCCTGCCTATAGGATAATCCTATTTGCGATGGTCATTGCGGGAATGGCGGAACTGGCAGACGCGTACGTTTGAGGGGCGTATGGATTACTCCGTGTGGGTTCAAGTCCCACTTCCCGCACCAGATACAGGCCCCGCCCAACAGGGCGGGGCTTTCAATTTCGAACGGCATGCATGGGTTGGCGAGTAAAAAATGGGAACCGACGCACATAGGCGTCGGTTCCGATCTATATGCGCCAGAATTCAATGCGCCAGAATTCAGATGTTCTCGTGGATCTTCTCGAGGGTCATAAGAAGGGAGCTGGTCTCGTCTTCGTCGAGGTAATGGAAGAAGTCCTTGGTCTCGTCCTTGATGGTCTTCTCCACCTTCGAATGTACCTTCAACCCTTTTTCGGTCAGCCTGACCAGGCAGAGCCTCCTGTCGGTCTCGCCTGGCTTTCGCTCTACAAGGCCCTTGGCAACCAGCCTGTCCATGACCGAGGTCGCGGCGTTAGGGGCCACTGCCACTGCGTTTGCGACCTGCTTCATGGTCTTGTAGCCTTCCTTGTCTATTGCGAGCAAAGTCCGTGCCTCTCCTAGGGTGATGTCCTCGACGTTCCTGTCAATCGCCTTCTTGACATACGACTTTTCGATCTTGTCGGAAAGCTGCATCAATAATCCGACGATCTGCTGCGAATTGGTCTCCTTCAAATGCCACGCCTCCTTGGTGAACGTTTTTCTAGGTTATCGCTAAATCCTCGATCCTGTGGCACTGTATAAATACCTTGAGCGATATATCGAACTATGATTGTAATCCTGTTCACAAACTTCTAATCTACTTTTTCCTGCGGGTTTCATCCTATGTTAGTTCCAGATGGAGATATTCACTTCTACATATATCGACGCAAGACCAATCCGATATGTTCGCCTTATATGCATTTATTTTTATCGATAATCTATGCGCACGCCGCAAATTATAACAGAAAACGTGAAAAACCGAATAGAGATTCTGTAAATGTTCAAAGATAGATACAAAATGGTAACGCTATCCTATACAGGTGATGCATGCTGGAATTGGCTACAGCATGCCTAGGGCGGCAGAGGTGCATATTGGGCCGGTCTAGCCCTTATAACGTGCGCCTCCTAAGGCACTTTAAAACAAATCAGGCAAATCGACGGCATGATGGAACTTTTAGATGTCGGCCGCGTTCTATTAAGTAGAGCGGGCGAGAGACTGGAAACGGATGCGAAGACATGCAAATACCTCCCTTGGAGCAGGCAGCGAGCGGGGCTGCCTGCTCCTTTTTCCGTTGATGGTGAAAAAAGCGGGAAGAAAAGGTAGAATTGTGTTTGTAGTTCATCATTAGGAGAGGAGCCGGATTATGGAGCTCAAAGAAGTGCTGATGAAGCTCTCGGACGCATACGGAGTGTCCGGACACGAGGTCAACTCGGCCGAGCTTGTTAAAACGCTTTTCGAGGGCCTTTACGATGAAATCAGGGTAGACAGGATGGGAAGCGTCATCATGCTCAAGCGTGGCAAAGACCCGGGTGCCGCCAAGATCATGCTGGCTGCGCACTACGACGAGATCGGCATGATAGTCAAAAGGATAGAGAAGGGCGGCTTCATAAGGGTAACCCAGGTGGGCGGGATCGACCAGCGCATACTGCCTTCGATGGAAGTGGTGGTTCACGGCAGGAAGGATGTTTTCGGAGTCTTCTCGGCTTGCCCTCCACACCTTCAGACGGACGAGGACCGCAAGAAGGCCTGGAAGATGGAAGAGCTTGTCATAGATTGCGGATACGACGAAGAGGCCTTAAGGAAGATCGTGCGCGTCGGTGACATAGTAAGCTTCAGGCGCAGCTGCATGGAGCTCGCCAACGGCAGGATCTCCGGCAAATCCATGGACGACCGGTGCTGCCTGGGCGCCATATGGGAGTGCGCCTCAGAGCTCAGCAGGATGGAGCACGACGCGGACGTCTACTATGTGGCCACGGTGCAGGAGGAGGTCACATACGGCGGCGGCCTTACGGCCACCTTCGGGATAATGCCGGACATAGGGATAGCAGTCGACGTAGGGTTTGCCACCATGCCAGGGGTGTCCGAGGACGACGGCGACAAGATGGGAGAAGGGCCCTGCGCCGAGAAGGCACCCGACGTCAACCCAAAGGTCTTCGAACTTATAAAGAAGACTGCGGCCGACAGGGGCATCAACCTGCAGGTCAGCGTGAGCGGAAGGCCCGGGGGCACCGACGCGTTCCCGATGCAGACGACAGGTGCCGGAGTCGCCACCGCCATCCTTGGCGTGCCCGTAAGATACATGCACACCAGCGTAGAAACCTTGGAAATAGAGGACGTAAAGAAGTGCGGAAGGCTTATGGCCCACTTCTGCGCCTCGGTGGACAGGGGCTTCAGGGAGGGATTGACTTGCTGCTTGAAAGGTTGAGCAAGGCCGGAGGCGTCCCCGGCCACGAGGGCGAGGTAAGGGACATCATCGCGGCCGAGGTCGTAAAATACGCCGATGAGGTGAGGGTGGATTCCATCGGCAACCTCATTGCATTGAGGAAGGGCCGCAAAGGCGGAGCGAAGGTCATGCTAGCCGCCCATATGGACGAAGTAGGCCTTGTGGTAAAAGGGATAGACGCCAGCGGGCTACTCAAGGTTACCCCTTGCGGCGGGGTGGACCCCAGGGTCCTGGTGTCAAAGGCGGTCAAAGTGGGGCCCAAGAAGCTACAGGGAGTCATCGGGGCGAAACCGATACACCTGCAGAGCAAGGAAGAGCAGGAGAAACCCGTCCCGATGGATTCGCTTTATGTCGACATCGGAGCAAAGGGCAAGGAAGATGCGTCAAAGATGGTCGAATTGGGCGACCAGGTCCTCTTCGACACCGAGTTCGAGAAGTTAGGCTCAGGGAGGATCAAAGGCAAGGCCCTAGATGACAGGGTGGGGTGCGCCGGCGTAATTGAAGCCCTCAAGAAGCAGCATGACTTCGACCTTTACGGAGTCTTCACGGTCCAGGAGGAAGTAGGGCTCAGAGGGGCGCAGGTGGCAGCATGGTCGGTCGCCCCGGACCTCGGGCTGGTGCTGGAGGGCACAACGGCGCACGACGTCTTCCCCACGGAGGACCACAAAAGCTCTACATTCCTGGGCAGGGGTCCGGTCATAGTGCAGATGGACTCCAGCATGTTCGCCGAGCCGAAGCTTGTGGCCAGGCTTGTGGAAGTGGCCGAGGCCAAGGGCATACCTTACCAGCACAAGACGACGATAAGCGGCGGCACGGACGCAGGGAGGATCCGCCACAGCAGGGCTGGCCTTCCGGCCACGGCGCTTTCGGTCCCGTGCAGGTACATACATTCGCCCGCAAGCATCGTCGACGAGAAGGACCTCAAGAACGCCGGGAAGCTCGTCGAAGCATTCCTGGACAGCATAGATGAAAGGGGACTGCCAAGATGAAGGAACTCCTAAGGAAATTGACGGAAGCCTACGGCCCCTCTGGAGCCGAGAAGGGGATAAGGGACATAATAAGCAGCGAGGTAGCCAAGCACTGCGACGATTTCAGGGTTGACAGCCTCGGCAACCTCATTTGTGTGAAGAAGCCTGCAAAGCCGGGCCCGAAGTGCAAGAAGGTCATGATATCGGCCCATATGGACGAAATCGGCTTCGCGGCGATGTTCGTGGACGAAAAGGGCTTCATAAGGTTCTCCAACATAGGCGGCCACAAGCCGCATACATTGGTAGGCCAGAAGGTGGTCTTCGAAAACGGCACCGTGGGCTACTTCGGGCTGGAGAAGCTGGACAGCCCGAACGACCTGAATTTCAACAAGATGTTCATCGACATAGGGGCCCGCAGCAAGGAAGAGGCGCTCAAGAAGGTTAAGGTCGGCGACATCTGCGGCTACGTTTCATACTTCTACGACAACGGCGACCGTGTGATCAGCAAGTCGATGGACGACAGAGCTTGCTGCGCAATCCTGATAGAGGCGATGAAGAAGGTCAAGAACCCCAAGAACGAGCTTTACTGCGTGTTCAGCACCCAGGAGGAGCTCGGGCTGAGAGGCGCAAGGGTCGCCGCGTACGGAATAGATCCGGAGATAGGGCTGTCCCTTGACGTAACGGGAGCGGGAGACACCCCCAACAGCGCGCCGATGAACATGGAGCTAGGGAAGGGAGCGGCAATCAAGGCAAAGGACTCGGGGACTATCGCACATCCCGGCATCAAGGACCTGCTTATCGACCTGGCAGAGAAGAACGGCATCCCATACCAGATGGAAGTGTTGGACGGGGGAGCGACTGACGCGGCGGCGATACAGCTGACCAGGATGGGAGTGCCGTCAGGCACCATTTCCGTCCCCACGAGGAACCTGCACACCCCTGCCGAGATGATCGATATGGGCGACTACGAGGCGGCCGTCAAGCTGACGGTGGAGTTCATGAACGCTGACTTCTCGAAGGTATGATTTGAGGGCGGCTTCTCGCCGCCCCGCCTTAGTTGTATAATACACAAGTAAACCTTCATGAACGGAGGATGACTATGGAGAACAACAAGAAGCATTTCAAGACTGTCATCGCGTCGGACCTCAAGTCCAAGGCGAGCGGCGGCGGATGCAGGGAATGCCAGACTTCCTGCCAGTCCGCTTGCAAGACGTCATGCACCTTGGGAAATCAGGCGTGCCGCAAGTAAAGACAGACAGTCCCGCTGCCATCCGTCCCACGTCCGAAGGCCTGAAGAGGAATTGGCACAGGTTCTCGGCTGCAGGGACGGATTTTCTTTACGACGTACCCTCAGGCAGCCTGCACATCCTGGATGGCGATGCCAAACGTCTGGTGGACCTGATCTCGCAGGGATTGCTGGAGGAAGAGCTTAAGAATGAAGACGCCCGGGGGGATGACGGCCTTGCCGAAGCCCTGGCCGAGTTCAACCTTATGATGGAAGAGGGGCTCTTAAGCGACCCGGATGCCAAAGACCCGGAGGTCAGCTGGACTCACGAAAGGGTCGTCAAAGCGCTATGCCTGCACATAGCCCACGACTGCGATATGAGGTGCGCATACTGCTTCGCAGGCCAGGGCGGCTTCGGCGGGCAGAGGAAGCTTATGGACGCAGAGGTGGGCAAAGCGGGCCTCGACTTCCTGGTTAAGGCATCGGGTGACGTAAGGCATCTCGAGATCGACTTCTTCGGCGGAGAGCCATTGATGAACCTTCCAGCCATTGAGGAGATCGTAAGATATGGGAGGCAGCTGGAGGCACGGTTCGGGAAGGTGATGAAGTTCACCCTTACGACGAACGCCCTTTCACTGGACGAGAGGGCGGCCAGGTTCCTGAACGACAACGACATCGCCACCGTGTTGAGCATGGACGGAAGGCCGCAGGTCCACGACAGGGTCAGAAGGGCGGACGACGGAGGGCTTACATCTGCCGATGTCATGCGTAACTCCCTGAAATTCGTCGAATCAAGAGACGGTAAGGATTATTACGCCAGGGGGACCTACACGGCCCTTAACCTGGACTTCGCTGAAGATGTTCGTTATGTGGCCGAGCATGGATTCGACAGGATTTCATTCGAGCCGGTCGTGCTCTTCGACGGCACGCCGATGCAGATCGATGAGGAGCATCTCCCGAGGATATTCGAGGAGTATGACAGGCTTGTCGAGTATATGCTAAAGAGGAAGCGGGAGGGAAATCCGATACTCTTCTTCCATTTCGACATGAGCGTAGCAACCGGCCCCTGCCTCGCAAAGAGGCTGTCCGGATGCGGGGCCGGTGCTGACTACGTCGCAGTTACCCCCGAAGGCGACATATACCCCTGCCACCAGTTCGTCGGAAGGCCCGAATTCAAGCTGGGCGACGTCTGGAAAGGGATAGACAACCGCAGCTGCGTAGAGAGCTTTTCAGATGCCAACATATACACAAAGCAGGGGTGCGGTGATTGCTGGGCGCGTTTCTTCTGCAGCGGCGGATGCCACGCGAACGCATTTTCATCCAACGGTAGCATTTTGCAGCCGTACGGCATAGGATGCAAGATAACAAGGAAGAGGCTCGAGTGCGCATTGCGACTGCAAGCAGGGATTTGATTTTGATGTGACTTTATTGGTGGTATGAAGCGGGGGCAGGTTCAATCCTGCCCCCTTATGTTTTTCCAGAGCCCCAAGTAGATGATTAATCAATATGGGTGATGGAAAATTATTACTTAATTGGTTAAGTATAAATTAGTCAATCAATATTTTACCGGAGGTGCTTTATGATCGAGAAGGAACTGGAAAAGGAAGACGTGATTGAGAAGGATGAAGCCAGGGAGCCGATAGCGTGTGTGATGGAAGCTCTCCTGATGCCGGTGGGTGCTGAAGCGGGGCTGAGCCCTGGCGCCTATGCGAAGTCAGGAGGAGCAACTGCCGCAGGGAGCATAGGCAGGGGAGTCTTCTACCTGTACCTCAATTCAAAAGAAGGGAACCTGAACCTGCAAGGATATGCCCGCCAGCCGAGGAGGCCCGAACTGGGGGTGGACACCCTGTCATTAAGGCTCACGGCGACTGAAACGTGCGTCCTTGAGAAGCTCTCTGACGGAAAGAGCAACAAGGCCATCGCTGACGAGTTGTTCGTTTCGGTCAACACGATAAAGACGCACGTGCGGTCCATATTCCAGAAGCTGAACGTCAACTGCAGGAGCGCTGCCGTAAGGAGGGCCCTGGACCTGGGAATCGCGGGATGCTCCAAATGACGCTCCTCTTTCATTCTTCCTCTGGATTCCTCGCCATGCCTTCGCTGTGTGAGCATGTAACTACAGACGGGACTTTCAAGGGCGTCGTCTCCCTGGAAGGGCGTTTGATGAACAAACTGGAGGTGTTGGCATGTTCAAGAGGAGGACGGGGAAGTATGCGAGGCTGGATGTTGCAATCGACGGATACTGCGTGAATTTTCCTCTCTGGATTTTCGAGATCACCCTGGGTTAGGGGACACGAGGCGGGGCATGAGCTGCCCCGCCTATCCATTGGAGGTGCAGGCATGTTAGGTAAGGATAGGATAGTCATACTGTCCCCGGAGGCAAGGGTTGTCACAAAGGGCGAGGACGCCCTGATGCATAATCTAGGAAACGGGGCATGGTGCAGGGTGTCTAACTTCGCTGCGGGCTATTTCGCAAAAGAAGGAGGGATAAACCTGGCCAAGGAGGCAGCATCGCTGGGCAGCGGCGACGCAGTCGGCATGCTGAGGCTTGCGGCCGAGCTGGCCGAGGTCGGGATCATCGTAGAAAAGGGCAACGATGGGCCCTGTTTGAGGAAAGGCTTGGACAAGGCATACCTCATAGTGACCAGGAGGTGCAATCTTGGTTGCCCTTCCTGCTACATGGGAGATGCGGCGACTTCGGATTACGGCAGGGAAACGGTGTTCGAATCTATAGGGCTGCTGAGGGCGAAAAGGCCTTCGAAGGTATATGTGACAGGCGGCGAACCATGCATGCGGGATGACTTGGCGGAAATCGTGGAAGGGCTGTCGGGGATGAACGCGGTGCTGTGCACCAACGGAACCATGCCTGACAGGATACCTTTCGAGAAGCTGGCCGAATCAGGGGCCGGCCTTCAGATCTCATTGGAAAGCTGCAGTTCAGCAAGGCATGACGCCTTGCGCGGCGAGGGGACGCACGCATTGGCTGCGAAGTCTGCGAGAATCGGCGCCCAGATGGGGCTCAAGGTCGAGATCGTGCCCACCATAGACCCTAGGAATTCGACAGACATCGAAGAGATGGTCGGTTTCGCAGGCAGCCTTGGAACAGGGTGCCACGGCAGCCTGTTGACCAGTGTAGGAAGGGGGCTTGGCTGCGGAAAGCCGGACAAAGCGGGCTTGCTCAGTATGACGGTCAGATACCTTGAATCTTGCCTTGGAAGAGGGGAGATACAAGACGATGCGGTGCTTGAGGACATAGTCCCCATGCTGTCGAAGAGCTCCTGCGGGGCGGGCAGAAGGGTGGTGTGCTTCACTGGGGATGCGAAGGCGCACCCCTGCCACCTGCTATGGGACGTACCGCTGGAAAGCTTCGACATCAAATGGAGCGTCGACCAGGACAGTGAATGCAGGGCATGCGATGTGAGGTACCTTTGCGGTGGCGGCTGCAGGGCTGCGGCCACAGCAAACGGAGGGCATGACCCCAACTGCGACACTTACAGGGAGATTTATTCGGCTTTCGCATGGAATTGGGACGATTCAAAGGGCGTGCGCAGCAATCTCAGCACATTGGAGGGTCATGCTGATGGGCATACTCGCTGTAGTATCGGTGGTGTTCAAGGCGGCTGTGAGGACGGCCACGCGCAGCGCTTCGGCTGTTGACATCGGAGACTTGGCGCTTATTGCGATGATCGCCATGGCGGCGAGGAGTTCGGGGTCGTTGGCCGGGATCCCGTTCCTTGCCATGCCCAGCCTTCGTGCTTTGCCCGGCGTGGCGGCATCCTTTACGTTCCTGTACCTGTCCGGCAGGTTGATGGTGCGTCTGCTTGATTTTGACACCACGCATAATAAGAGGGTAAACGCCGGAGGGGCGGCATACTCGCTAAGGCTTATGGGCCGGCCGGCTGCGATGGCGGCTTCAGTTCCCTACTGCTTGGCCGGAGCGCTTCTCGAGGAGGTACTGTTCAGGCACGCACTATATTCAGCGATGAAGGAGACATTAGGGCAGGGCGCAGCAACCATTCTGCAGGCTGCTGCCTTTTCAGCCGTCCATGCCCTGCCGGCGGCCTTGCTCGGGCACGGATGGCGAATAGTCGCGTACGCGCTGTCGTTCCCTTTCGTGTCCGGCCTGATCCTTCAGCGCCTGTATTGGGTAACCGGTAGCGTAGCATCCCCTGCGATTGTACACTGGGCTTTGAACGTCAGCGCGGCCTGGAGGGCTAGCCATGATCCCCGGCAGGTATACGATGACGCTCGTTGAAGTGTATATTATATCTAACAGGCGAAAAAGCCGATCGTGTGAGGTGCTACCGGGTTAATGTTCGTAGACAGCGCAAGGATAAGAGTAACCGCAGGTAAGGGGGGCAACGGCGTCGTAAGCTTCCGAAGGGAGAAGTTCATCCCTAGGGGCGGACCAAACGGGGGCGACGGCGGCAGGGGCGGGGATGTCATAGCCATGGCAGACCCTTCTTTGAGGACGCTTTCCGACTACAGATACAAAACTGTCATCAAGGCTGAGAACGGCGCCGACGGAGAAGCATGGAACAGGAGCGGCAAAAGCGCTGACGACCTGGTATTGAAATTCCCCCCCGGCACCATGATATTCGACGATGAAACGGGGGAGCTGCTGGCCGACCTGATAGACGACGACATTTCCGTTGTTGTAGCGAAAGGCGGCTCCGGCGGAAGGGGCAACGCCCATTTCGCAACACCCGTGAGGCAGACCCCCAGATACGCAGAGAAGGGGCTCCCGGGACAGGAGAGGGTCCTAAGGATAGAGCTCAGGCTGATAGCCGACGTCGGGCTTGTCGGCTATCCCAACGCCGGCAAATCCACTTTGATCTCCATGGTGACATCTGCAAGGCCTAAGATAGCGAACTACCCGTTTACGACGCTTTCGCCCGTGCTGGGCGTCGTCGACAGGGGCGATGACAGCTTCGTAATCGCAGACATCCCGGGGCTCATCGAAGGCGCATCTGCAGGAGCCGGCCTGGGCCATGAATTCCTCAGGCACGTGCAGAGGACGAAAGTCCTGGTTCACGTGGTGGATGCCGCCGGGACAGAAGGAAGGGACCCCGTCGACGACTTCCTGAAAGTCAGGAACGAGCTGGGCGCCTTCGATGCTGCCATGCTTGAGAAGCCCTACCTCGTCGCGGCCAACAAGATGGACGTGCTTGAAGACCCCGAGGTGCTCAAGCGGCTGGAAGAAGCATCCCACGTCAGGGTGTTCCCGATTTCCGCGGCGACGACGGAGGGGGTCGGCGAGCTGATGGGCGCAGTGGCCTCCATGTTGGCCAAGGAGGAAGAGCGGCTCAGGTATCTGGTTTCAGCAGATGGCGACAAGCTCAGGGAGAAAGTATACGTCCTGAGGGGCGAAAAGCTCAGGGACGCAAAGATAACCCGCCGCCTTGGAGCCTATATATTATCAGGGGAAGGTGTCGAGAGGCTGCTTCTGAGGACTGACGTAAACAATCCGGAATCGATGAAGAGGATGTACGGCATGCTCATCAAATCGGGCATAATCGGAAGGCTGAGGGACATGGGTATCAAGGAAGGAGACCCTGTGAGGATACTGGATTACGAGTTCGAATATAGGGAATCCGAAGGGATCGGTGTGTG
>Ga0116174_10003575_pt1 | contig 12709 bp, 16 predicted proteins | sample AD_UKC087_MetaG_FD_89801 | JGI IMG/M metagenome (GOLD analysis project Ga0116174, IMG submission 89801) | Active sludge microbial communities of municipal wastewater-treating anaerobic digesters from USA - AD_UKC087_MetaG | ecosystem: Engineered > Bioreactor > Anaerobic > Digestate | place: USA...
CCTTCGCCTTATCATCCTTTCCAAGGAGATGAAGAACTTCTCTGATCTGCTCTTCGGGTACCTGTATTCGTGCATTCTTATCAACGAAGTGTTTTGAAAGATTGAGGTCATAGTTCGATGTGTAAATTCTTTTCTCGGCATGATCTGATAACATTTTGAAGTAATTTATCAGTGTATTCTTTCTTACAAGTATGTTGGTATCTTTCTTCATTGCAGGGCCGTTCAAGCAACCACCAATGCAAGAAGATGCCTCGATGATTATCTTATCGTGAGTGGTTGGTTCAAATTTTTCCAAGAATTCTATGAAATTCTCCGTACCTTCCACTACAACGTGCTCGAGTCTTTGTTTATCCGCAGAGTAGAGAATACCACCGGTCACAGGGTACATGCGTGTTCTTTCAGGATACGGTGCATCTGGCAGTTTTTCAGTGTAGTCGTCTATATTGATTTCCTCTTTTTGAATCCATTCTTCAATCTCTTCGAAAGTCAATACAAGGTTATAATATTCTTTCAGTTCTTCTTTCTTTGCCACACATGGACCTATGAATACTCTTGGTAGGTCTCCAAATTTGTATCTTAGGAATTGGCTATGTGCAATCGCAGGTGAGACCACAGGCATAAGGTACCCGAGATACTGAGGAAAGTACTTTTCAACGATATTAACAATAACAGGACAAGATGTCGTGATGCGTGGACCGTTTGCACTGGCAAGTTGTTTGAGGTACGCATCCGTGACAAACTGTGCACCAACTGCAGTTTCAGAGATGTAAACGCACCCAAGACTTTTGAATAAATCAAATACCTTAAATGGGTTATCAAAATATGCATATACCGATGGTGCTACTGATAATACGAATGGTTTCTTAACAATGGAATCAAATACATCGAGATCACGTCTGTAATTCTTTGCATGTTGTGGACAGACGTTGACACAAGTACCACACAGCACACACTCTTCTTCTATGACAAACGACTTTTCATCGTGAAAACTTATTGCCTTTACCGGACAGTTTCTCAAGCATTTGTAGCAGTACTTGCAGTTTGCATCATTTGAGATGATGTACTTACTTTGTTTCATCATCGCTCACCATCCGTCCCTTTTTCTCCATTACTTTGTGAATGACGGTTTCTTCTAAATTATCAGCCGTCACTTTTGAAATCAATTCGCCGTTTATTTCAATGCTGACACCATTGGCACAGTTGTTCATGCAAAGCGAACCTGACAAAAGAACGTTCTGATCGCCTGAAAATACTTCTTTCAGCTTCTGCGTGATCTCATATGCGCCTTTCAAATGACACGAACTTCCAAGGCAGATCTTTATGTTTATCGTTGTGGCTTGGTCATTTTTCTTATCGCCCTTTGATTCCACGTTACTCACCATCCATACCTTTTTGGATTCCAGGTCAATAATTTCTCGTTATAAATTTCACAATTACAACTATATGATAAATCAAAGTAAGGTGAAAGTCAAGGGAGGTTTTGAAAAGAAAAGTGCTCCTTAGAAAGGAGCACTTTGATGTTTTCATATATTATATTATGTTATTGGTAAGAAACTATTCTTGAAATTCGATCAAACCGTATTTGCCGTTCTTTTTATAAATCATGTTCAACTCGCCTGTGTCCATGTTTCTGAACACAAAGAAAGTATGGTCCATCACTTCCATTTGTTCTATGGCTTCTTCAAGTGTTACATTAGCCAAGAAAACTCGTTTTGCACTGTCAATTTTGTCATCTTCCTCGCCGATAATGTGTTTGGGTAATAATTTTTCTGCCATTACTTCGGCTGCACTTCTCACACTTGACTTGTGATAAGATTTGTAATACTCTCTTTCTCTCTTGATCGATTTCTCAAAATTGTCACAAGCTACATCGATTGTGCCGTATACATCATTGGCCTTTTCTTGCACTACGATGTCCTTACCGTTCAGGTAAGTTTGGAGTCTTAGAACATAAAACGGACCGTCCTTATCAAAACGCGCCTCGATGTTAAGGTCATCTCTTTCAGCAAAGTTACCAAGTGCTCTCTTGACTTTCTCCAGTTTCTCGTCCAAATAGCTCTTCATGGCATCGGATAGTTCAAATCCACGAGCAAATGTCCTAACTTCCATACGATCACCTCCGAGTGATTTCTTCGTTTAGCTCAGTCACAAGCTCCATAGTGTAGAAAGACAGCGTGATGAGAAAATAAGAAGTTGTTTTTCCTATCGTCAATTTTTCTTCAGAGAGTATGAATTTCTTTGCGGTCATTATAACAGCCATCAAAAGTGCTGTCGTTATGAGAAATAGAAATGGGATGAAAAAACCCAAAAAAGCAAATATCAATATGAACACCATGTATAAGCTCGACAGTGCGTAGAGTTTTTCATCACTGTTTTTGAACCATTTTGATATTGTTATGCACAATCCTATTACACCTATAAAAAACACTGTGTTTGCAATACCGAAGAAGATTTTAATCGCAACATCATCGATGAAGAAAAATGCATTTGAAATAATTGACATGATGAATCCTAACGAAAACAGAATAGAAGAAAAGATTATAAAATCCTTTGATGATTTGTCTTCGACTACACTATTTAGATAATCCTTTATCATCAAATCAACCCCCTTCCAATTGCAAGTCCAAACACCTCTGGTCCAACATGTGCAGATATGCCCGGTCCGATTCTTGCTATGGAGTGTACTTTGAAACCTTCCAACAACTTGTCAAGGTATGTTTTCATACTTGCCACACCGTAACCGCCTATAATCATAGGATTTTCAACCTTTTTGGCAAATTCAGACGTGATTTCTCTCATCTTAGAGATGCATGTTTCCATTGTTCGAGCAGTGTCTAGTGAATATGTGTAACCGTCATCATCCGTCGAGAGTATAGGTTTTATTTTGAGTAACTTACCGATTAAAGATTTTGCCTTACCGATTCTTCCACCTCTTTGGAGATATTCAAGTGTAGAAACGGTGAATACTAGGAGGCTCTCGCGTACAAATTGTTGAACTAAATCCTGTGTAACTTTTATACCATTTTCCGCTGCATTTATTACTCTGTAAAAGATATACGTAGTTTTCAAGCTTGCACTTCTTGAATCCAGTACTGTCACATTCTTTAGGTTGTCTTCTTTTACTATTGAAGAAACCGTATCATACGTTCCACTCAATTTTTGCGATATGGTGACTACATATACGTTATCGTACTCTTTTGAATATTTCTCAAGCTTCTCTTTCATTTCCTCGCGATTTGGCTGGGATGTCGTTACTGGTGCACCACTGAGACAATAAGAATAGAATTCTTCATCGGTTATGCTAACTTTGTCTATGTACTCTTTGTTGTTAACGTAAACTTTTAATGGAAACACATCGGTAGGTACGCCAAAATCTAATCCTGGTTGATAATCGACCGAACTATCATAGATATAGAGTGTTTTCATAATCTCCTCCTCATTTCGTATTTCTACCGATCAAAATGCCGAATACTTCTGTTCCTACCTGTGCTAATATTGCCGTCCCTAATCCAAAGAAATTTGGTTTCCAGCCATTTCTCTGCGCAATATCGTATACATACTCTTTGTATTCGTCTTTACCAACGGCTGCGAACATCCGAAATTTGGTTCTATCTTCTTGTCCTAAAAAATCATTAACATTTTGATTCATTATCTCAAGCACTTTCTTATTTGCTATTGCTTTCCCAATTAATTCTAATTCACCGGTTCTTGCTATTGTGAGAATTGGTTTTATGTGCATCATTTTACTTATCGCAGAAAGGACTTTGCCCACTCTTCCACTTCGTTCGAGTCGTTCAATGTTGAAAATCGAAATTAGAAATATTGAATCATCCCTATACGATATTATATCATTTTCTTCGATATTTTTGCCACTTTCAATATCGGATATCATGCGTGTTAAAATATACGTATTTTGAATACTTATCGATTTAGAGTCAAAAACCACCACGTTCTCGTAATTGTTCGCTATTGTGCTGAAAAGGCTGTATGTACCACTCAGCAAAGAAGAAACTGATAGGACATAAACTTTTTCGTACTTTCTGGAGAGTTCGTCAAACAATGACTCTACTTCATTCGGAGAGGGTAACGATGTTTCAAGGTTTTTGCCTTCCTCTATTGTCTTCATTATCAAATCTAACAAAGTATCGTCGTCACGATATTCTTTACCATCCACATAGACTCTAACTGGAACGGTATAGATATCAACAGCCGACACATAATCTTTGCTCAGCTTCGTTGTGCTATCGATTACTACGGCACTTTTCAACAATTCTCACCTCATTTTGCATTCTTACCACTTACTCCGTTGCCAAGATATTTGTGTGGGTCGAATTCTTCTGGTCTTCCCATCTCTTCTGTTAATATTACAACATTGCTCTTCCCATCGCAATGAATGAATCCATCGACAACTCGATAAACTTCTTCCCCGTTATCGAGTTTTATTCTCACGTCGCAAATTGCCAATTTGGCAATGATGGGTGCTCTCTTATCGAGCACACCCATCTCTCCTTCAACTGTTCTAAATACTACAAATTGTGCATTAGGAAATTCTGCTATTCTATATGGAGTCACTATTCTAACTTTCATGCTGTATGCGAGCGCAATGTTACCTATTTTCCATTAATATGGAGAGTTACGCGCTCTTCTCTCCTTTCTAAATCATTTGATTTTGTATCAAATAACGCTTGCTTGTGTAAGTTCCTTTCCTTTTTGTACTGCTTCATCTATTGTGCCAACCATGTAGAATGCTGCTTCTGGCAAATCGTCATATTTTCCTTCCAATATTTCTTTGAATCCTCTGATTGTCTCTTTGATCGGTACGTAAACACCAGGTATACCGCTGAATCTTTCGGCAACGTGAGTTGGCTGCGTCAAAAATCTTTGTATCTTCCTAGCTCTCTGAACTATAATCTTATCTTCTTCTGATAGTTCTTCCATACCAAGTATCGCAATGATATCTTGCAAGTCTTTGTATCGTTGAAGTACTTCTTGAACACCCCGCGCAACTTCGTAGTGTTCCACTCCTACTTCGTTTGGATCCAAAATCTTTGAGGTAGAGTCGAGCGGATCTACCGCAGGATATAGGCCAAGTGCTGCAAGCTGCCTTGATAGAACTATCGTGGCATCAAGATGCGTGAATGTAGTTGCCGGAGCTGGGTCAGTTATATCATCTGCTGGGACGTAAATCGCTTGAACAGACGTTATGGAACCACGTTTCGTTGAAGTGATTCTCTCCTCAAGTTCTCCCATGTCGGTTGCCAACGTTGGCTGATAACCAACAGCAGATGGCATACGACCGAGCAAGGCTGAAACTTCACTACCAGCTTGAACAAACCTAAATATATTGTCTATGAACAAGAGCACGTCTTTACCTTCAACATCTCTGAAATATTCTGCTATTGTGAGTGCAGTCAACGCTATCCTAAATCTTGCTCCCGGTGGTTCGTTCATTTGACCGAACACAAGCACCGTATTATCCAAAACTCCCGCTTCTTTCATATCAAGGTAAAGGTCGTTTCCTTCCCTTGTTCTTTCACCGACACCTGCAAACATGGAAAAACCATGGTGCTCTATGGCGATATTTCTGATCATTTCCATAACAAGAACTGTTTTTCCGACCCCTGCACCACCGAAGAAGCCTATCTTTCCACCTCTCGGAAATGGTGCAAGTAGGTCAATGACTTTAAGACCAGTTTCAAGTATGTTTATTTCCGTGTTTTGTTCTGCCATGGATGGTGCAGGTCTATGAATTGGCCAATATTCAACATCCTTTATCTCTCCAAGTTCATCGATTGATTCTCCTATGACATTGAGCATCCTGCCGAGCACACCTTGACCAACAGGCGCTTTGATAGGTGCTCCAGTGTTTTCTACTTCCATTCCACGAACAAAACCATCGGTGCTATCCATAGCAATCGTCCTGACAGTGTTATCACCGATGAGTTGCTCTACTTCTAGAACTAATTTTCTGCCGTTCTCTGGATTTGTAACAATTAGTGCGTCGTATATATCCGGTAATTCACCTTCTGAGAATTTGACATCTACGACCGGTCCAATTATTGTTACTATTGTTCCCTTAGATTTTTTGGACACGTGCATCACTCCTTTATCTTTCTTTTAAGGCATCTGCGCCGGTAACTATTTCTATGAGTTCTTGGGTGATGGATGCCTGTCTCACTTTGTTATAATCTATAGTGAGCTGTCTTACAACATCATCAGCGTTTTCTGTTGCATTTCTCATCGAATTTTGTCTTGCATAAAGCTCACTGATTTTGCTTTCAAACGCTAAAGAAAAAAGTACACTTGTTGCATAGAATTCTATTAGTTTAACTTGGAAGTTTGGCCCAATAGGTTCAAATTCGTACATATCACCGTGTTCCTTTTTATCTTCCTCGACAAAAGGTGTCAACACAAAGATATCTGGTAGTTGAGCTAATTTGTTCTTGAATTTTCCATATACCACTTTTACTCGCGCTACGTCATTAGACAACATATCCGTAACGAGGGTTTGCATGAATTCAAAAGTTGGTACATCATATGCATGTTCGTATATGCGAGCTACTTTCTCATTTTTTCTAAATGTAGGCGCAGTCCTTGCACCTATAACGTATATTTGATCAAAATTCTCTTTTCTATCTAAACTTAAGGCTCTCTTTGAGATTTCCGATGAGAAAGAACCGCACAATCCCATGTCTGTACCGATTACAATTAACGCACTTTTACCATTTCCAGTAACAAAGGGATGTTCTATTTCTAAATGGACTTGAGAAACCACGTTTTTTGTCTCCTTCAAAAATTCGCGAACAACTTCAAGACGTTTCTCAACCTTCTTTATTTGAGCGGTTGAAACCATCTCCATCGCTTTTGTAATCTTTTTTAGAGACTGTGTAGCGCCTATTCTTCTCTTAATTTGGAGAAGCCTGCCACGACTCATTTGGCATCACTTCCCGTATATCTTTGCAAATTCTTCTTTGAAAGCCTTTATGTATTCTTTCAATTTAGCTTCCAGTTCAGGTGATATTTGCTTTTTCGTCTTGATTTCTTCTAAGACCTCTGGATATCTTTCTTTGAAATGTTTTAGTAGTCCACCTTCAAAGGTCTTAACAGACGAAATTGGTAAATCGTTGAGGTAACCATTAACGCCAGCGTATAGAACGATAACTTGCTCTTCAACTTCCATGGTGCTGTATTGTGGCTGTTTCATCAGTTCCATCAATCTTTGGCCCTTGGTAAGTTGAGCTTGCGTCGTTGGGTCAAGTTCAGTTGCAAACTGTGCAAATGTTTCGAGTTCTTGGTATTGTGCAATATCAAGTTTTAGTGAACCTGATACCTGTTTCATTGCCTTGATTTGAGCTGCACCACCGACACGAGAAACTGAAAGCCCTATGTTCACAGCTGGTCTTTGACCTGCATAGAATAAACCGGGTTCAAGATATATCTGACCATCTGTAATGGATATGACGTTTGTCGGAATGTAAGCAGAAATATCATTCGCCTGAGTTTCTATTATTGGTAGAGCTGTCAAAGACCCTCCACCTGCATTATCGTTGAGACGTGCCGCTCGTTCCAATAGTCTGGAATGTAGGTAGAACACATCGCCAGGATAGGCTTCTCTTCCCGGTGGCCTTCTCAAAAGCAGAGAAATTTGTCTGTAAGAAACCGCATGTTTTGAGAGGTCATCGTATACAACTAACGCATCTTTACCTTTGAACATAAAATACTCACCCATTGCACAACCTGCATATGGTGCAATATATTGGAGCGTTGCAGGATCAGACGAGGATGCGACGACAACTGTCGTATAGTCCATTGCACCAGATTGTTTAAACTTATCAACTATCCTTGCAACCGCTGCTGCCTTTTGTCCTATTGCAACATAGATGCAATAAACACCCTTACCTTTTTGGTTTATTATTGTATCAACAACTATCGCACTCTTACCGGTTTGCCTGTCACCAATTATCAATTCTCTCTGCCCACGCCCAATTGGAATCAGAGAGTCGATAACTTTCAAACCAGTTTGAAGTGGAGTATCGACAGGTTTTCTGTAAATGACACCAGGTGCTTTGAATTCTATAGGTCTGGTCTCTTTGTAACTGACTGGGCCAAGACCATCCAAAGGTTCGCCAAGTGGGTTTACAACGCGGCCAAGAAGCCCTTCTCCAACGGGGACTTCCATTATTCTGTTCATTCTTCTTACCGTGTGACCTTCCTTGATCTGTGTATATTCGCCAAGTATGATGATACCAACATTGTCTTCTTCAAGGTTGAAAGCAAGGCCTTTAGTTCCGGTTTCGACAAATTCAACCATTTCGTTAGCCATAACGTTATTCAACCCATAGACTCTAGCGATACCATCACCGACTTCTATAACCTTTCCAACGTCTTCGAGTTTTATCTCTTCTTTGTAATCTGCTATCTTGCTTTCAAGTACTCTAACAATTTCTTCAGGGTTTAATCTCAAGGTATCACCCCTTCCTAATAAGCACGTCTTTGACTATGCTCTGAAGCCTTCCTTTGATACTTGCGTCCAATTTCTTCCCAGAAAATTCAAGGACTACCCCTGCTATTAAATCTTCATCAAATTTGACGTTGAAGACTGGTTCTCTGCCGGTATATTTTTTAACAAAGTTGGATAAAAGTCCCAGTTCTTCAGAAGAAAGTTCACTAGCGGAGGTTACATCGACTGGAATCAATCCGGCATTATCCAATATAGTGTAGTCAAAAAAAGATGCAATTTGCTTTATAAACTTAATTCTTCTGTTAGCGATCAATAGATGAATGAATCTAGCAAACGCCTCATCGACCTCTACGTTTAACCTCTTCATAAGGTCGATGAGGAAATTAGCGCGCTCATCTACCGCAACAGATTGATTGTTCAAGAAAACCGATACAGCATCGTACAATTGATTGAGTACTTTGAGCTGTTCTTTGTATTCTTCTGTCTTACCATTCACTTTTGATACTTTGTATAGTGCTACAGCATACCTACTAGCGACCGCAGAGTACATCATTGCTTTTCATACTCCTTAAGTACGTTGATGAGATACTCTCTTTTTGCCTTCTCATCTAAAGTACCTTTAAGCACCTTAATTACAAGACTAATCGCCAATTCTGTTGCAACGGTTTGAACTTGTGACAATGCTTCTTGGGTCTGCCTTTCAATTTCGATTTTGGCATTTGCTAAGACTCTTTCAGCCTCTTTTTCAGCTCTTTCTTTGGCTTCTTCAACAACTTTTTCAGCTTGAACATTAGCAGCAGACAATATCTGATCAGCCCTTGCTCTTGCTTCTTTTAAGCTATTTTCAGCTTCCTTTTGTAACTCTTCAGCTCTCTTTCTCGCATTTTCCGCCTCAAGCAAATCCCCTTCTACCTTTTCTTTTCTTTTATCCATCATGGAAAGAAAGGGTTTGTAGAGGAGTTTATTTAGTACCCAAAGGAGAAAAAGAAAACTCAATAACTGAACAACAGCAGTCAAGTTTATCTGGAAAAAATCCATGCTGACCGCCTCACAGAGCGAACAGTATCAAGAATGCTATCAACAATGAATAAATACCTGTCGTTTCAGCAATAGCGTCTGCAATCAACATCCTCGTGGTGATTACGTTTGCAAGTTCCGGTTGCCTTGCAATAGAATCCAATGCATGAGCACCGATGTTTCCTTCTCCTATACCCGGTGCTATTGCTCCTATACCCATACAAAATCCTGCACCTACAGCCTTACCGGCAACAACAATAGCATCTGCTAAAATCTTCATAGTTTCTTGATCCATGATCATACCTCCTTTAAGATGGTAGTCTTCTCTTTAATTTAAAATTATGTTAGAAACCAACGAACGTACAAGCATATATTATCCTACTTGAGATGATATGTATGCTATCGTTAAAGTTGAAAAGACAAATGCTTGAATCAATCCGGAAAATATTCCGAAATATCCCCATAGAAGCGGTGGTAAGAACATGTACTTAACGAAGTAGCTCAATGCTAAAACCAAAACTCCTCCACCTGTAATGTTCCCAAAAAGACGCATAGAATGTGATATAGGCTTTGCAAGTTCACCGATGATGTTCAAAGGTAACAAAAACGGTACTGGCTCTACAAAACTCTTCAACCATGCTTTAAACCCTTTAGCCTTTATTCCAAAATAATGGCTGATAACTAAAACCATGATCGCATATGTCAAATTGGTATTCAGGTCTGCCGTTGGAGCAAACCATGTATCGCTAAAAAGCATAAATTTTGCATTTCTTATAATCTCACCATTTGCCCCTATAGTTTTGGTCACATCAACTGATATTCCAGGTACAAATCCACCAAGAAGGTTTGCTACTGCTATGTATAAAAACAGTGTTGTCGCAATTTTGAATGTACTCTTTGCAAATCGCTCATCTGGAATACTTGACTGGACGATGTCGTAAACAAAGTCCATTACTGACTCTGCAAATGCTTGTTTTCTGTTAGGGACAAGTGAATATTCCTTGTGGACAGCTCTTGCGAATAACACGATGATTGCTATCACAACAAGTGACATTATTATCGTCATCGGATTTATTTGCAAGAACCATGGACCATTACCAACTATCCATCTGTTTGCAACATTTCCAAGTACATCAGAAGGGGATTTCGGAAGGTATTGGACGTTTATTATTCCAACCGTTATATAGACTATCAAAAAAACTGTGAGCTGAATTTTCGTTTTCGTACTCATTCTTCGTCTTTTCTTTTCAGCCACTATTGCCACCTCCAAGCAAACAGAAAGATCACGACTTTGAAATTTATCATTCCCAAGAATGTACCTATGATACCCAACGCAGGTTCTGTAGTTACTATCGCCGATAGCAAAAATAAAGATGCGTACAAGAGATATCTTAAAACGTAAAGCTTTGGTATTTTTTTCTTGCCAAACGATGTTATACCATAGTTCTTGTAACTTTTGTCAATGAACGTGATGCCAAGAAGCATACCTAATGTTCCAATAAGTAATCCAATAACTCCGTCCCATAAATTCAAAAGTGTAAAAAGTACAAATTCACCAACGGCAAACAAAAGTGCGTAGGTGTTTAGCTTTCTTATAGCCAAACTCATGGTATCAGATGGCCTAACACCTATGTAGTAGTTACTTATGGATATTATCCTTCTCTTCGTCTTCTTTTGACCGTTCTCCAGTTCCTTTTGTTTCTTGATTTTCGTCTTTATCATACCTTTCTATCTCTTTTAATATGTAAACAAAACCATTATAAAATCCAGAAATCAGTCCCAATATTATAAACGTTATAAGAAAAACTTTCCCGGTACCAAATATGTTGTCAAGTAGCTTTCCTATAACAAGACCTACAAGTACATTTCCAACGATTGCAAAGCCAAGCGACGAGATTATATTTAGTTTGGACAAGTCTTTGCCTACACTTGCAACTGGACTTCTGGAATTTCTTTTACCGCTTTTTTCTTTGGAACCTTGACCGTTTTTATCGTCTTTTGGAACATCCTTATCTTCTGTATTCCTTATGTCATCACTCATCTTTTTAGACTATGAATAGCTCCCTCGGCAGTGATGTGATCAAATCGCATCCATTTTCTCTTATGACAACATCGTCTTCTATCCTTATTCCAAATTTTCCTTCGAGGTATATGCCCGGTTCTACCGTTACAACTTGTCCAACTTCAAGTGGCTTTTCATATCTGTAACTCAAACTTGGGCTCTCGTGAACTTCCAAACCTAATCCATGCCCAAGCGTATGCCCAAAGTATTCACCATATCCGCATTGAGCTATGTAATCTCTTGCAATTGCATCTCCTTCTTTTCCGGTCATTCCAGCCTTTATTGATTCACGAGCCTTTTTTTGAGCTGTGTAGACGACGTTGTAAACTTCTTTAACTTCGTCACTAGGCTCACCTATGCAAAATACCCTGGTTATATCGCTGTTGTAACCCTTGTACCTTGCACCCCAATCAACAACAACTGGTTCGCCCAACTGAACTGCTTTTTCAGATGCTTTACCGTGTGGTAGTGCTCCTCTGTAGCCTGAAGCAAGGATTGTCTCAAATGCTAAGTCTTCAGCTCCCAACAACTTTATCTGATACTCCATGTATGCTGCTAATTCTGTTTCCTTTATGCCAGGCCTTGCGATTTCAAGCATCTTTTTAAATGCTTCTTCTGCAATTTGAGCTGCTATTTTCATCTTTTCTATCTCATCTTCACTCTTCGTTGCCCTTACTTCTACGATGATAGAAGAGACATCTTCAAATTCACAATTAACTTTGCTTGCAAACCAATCAAAGCTTGCTGCGGATATTCTCTCTTTTTCAATTGCTACTCTTCTCAGTTCTAAATTACTTATTAAATCTGCTACTACTTCGAAGAAGGTTTTTGGAGGAGTGTATTTTACCAACTCAAAATTGCTCTCTTCTTTAACCTGAACCCAGTACCTCGAGTCCGTGATGATTATGTGTCTTTTTGGCGTAATGAGCAATGCTGAAAAAGTGCCGGTGAAGCCTGACAAATACCTTGTAGTGATCTTATTCGACCCTTCCAGATTTAAAACCAGAAGAGCATCAACATTCTTTTCGAAGATCTTGTTTTTCACTTCTTCAAGATGTTTAGACACTATCTATTCCCCCTTTTTATCAACTCAACTGAATTTAATTATATCACCATATTTGAATGGTTCAAATGTACTATTTTGCATAGTTTCAGACTCTGGCGTGCTC
>Ga0116174_10003580_pt1 | contig 12696 bp, 12 predicted proteins | sample AD_UKC087_MetaG_FD_89801 | JGI IMG/M metagenome (GOLD analysis project Ga0116174, IMG submission 89801) | Active sludge microbial communities of municipal wastewater-treating anaerobic digesters from USA - AD_UKC087_MetaG | ecosystem: Engineered > Bioreactor > Anaerobic > Digestate | place: USA...
GGATTTTTGCCTCTGGATCACCATAATCCTGAAGCCATTTGTCAATAATGTAGTAGGTGGTCCCCATACCTATGGCGGTCACAACGTTGTTTCCGTCATAGGTAGTATAAGCCATGAGGAGGTTGGTTGTGTCTGTATCCGGTGTTAATTGGTCATAAAAAACGAAGTCAACTACCCTGTTGATGTAGCTGAACAACTGCATATCCGGTTCTGAAAAACCTTCAACAAAGCTGATTGAACGGGTTTCAAGGTCGATGTTGGTGCCAGCAAAGAAATCAACATCAGATTTTTGACGACCTTTATCATAGGTGCTATAGTCATAACCGCGTGGAACCAGACTAAAGAAGTTTAAGATAATTGTTCTCATAAGGTTGTTTGCACGACCCATCAATGGATACTGGGTTTTTAATAACTCTTTATACTCTTTCTCGGTGATTGTTGTTATGTTAATCTTTTCGAATTCCGATATGCCATAGTAGCCGTAAATATGTTCCTGGATTTCATCAAGATGGTCCATGAAGTTTTCGCTGGTGATGCGTGGGGGGCCTTCTGTTGGTGTGGGACTGGGGATAAGAGTCGGGGTGTTGGTTGGTGTGGGCGTGAAGGTAGGGGAGGGTGTGTTAGTTTGTGTGGGTGTGGCGCTTGGCTCAGGCGTGGGACTTGGCTTAAGCGACGCCAATAAATTACAACCAGTACTGAACAGTATGGCAAGCAAACAAAGCAAGCTTATTATTCTTTTCATCTTATCTCCTTATTGGTGATGAACAGACTTGTTATCGTTACCATCTTAATGGTGCTGATATCATCACACAGTTGTTTCAATTGTCAAAAGCAGCTTAGCAATTAAGGACCTGTAATCTCATTATAGGCTTCAATAGCGGTTTCTAATGCTTCTTCCTCAACTGCTATCAGGATGTTATAAGTGAAGTTCTTCTCTTTGTTTAATACAGCTGGTGTTCCAGTGTTGACCATCGCTTCGATAATGGTTTCGAGCTCAAGGCCTAAGGCTTCATATTGCTCATGATTAGTAAGCATCACAGTGTAGCTGACAAATACTTCATTGCTATCATGGTTGATAAAGAGAAGTACAAGATCCATACCCCAGGCGGAGGCAATTTGGCGGGCTGTTTCTGGGTCTGTTGCTATACCTTGTTGCACAACGTTTTCTAAAAACTGGATTAAGAAAATTTCACCCATGATGTCATAGGTTACGATTTGCCATTCTTCTGGCAGTACATCATATAAGCCTATATATTCGAGATTGGTGGTGATTTCGTTTGGATAACGCTCAGGGTGAACAGCGGAACTCGAGAAAAGGGGCATGTTAAGCGCGATTTCAATCATCTTCGGCAAGCCATATTCTTTGTCAATATGCTCAACAAAAGCCATGCCATAATCCGCAGGGATGCCTGCCCGGGCACGAAGATAAAGGGGCACAACGTCATGTATTAGTGTAGTGGGATACATGTAAGCTTCAGGAATTTGAGCGTCGGGGGAGCTATATTCTTCAAGCCATTTTTTGACAGTGTAAAGGGAGGTTCCTCTGCCAATGGCACTTTTTAAGTTTTGTGTGTCGGTTAGTTCCCCTGCTTGTGAGAGCGCATCAAAGTTGTCTTCTTTTTCAAAACGATCTAAGAAGACATAGGTTTCAATAGCTACGATAAAGTTGACTAATTGCATCTCTGGGTCAACATAGTCTTCAACCAGTTTGACCTGATTTTCGGCATAATCGTTTAGAACGCCACCCCAAAGCTCTTCCTCAATGTTGACCATGTTTGTGAGGTAGCGATTGTAATCATATACCGGCGAGGTGAGGTTGAAGAGGTTATGGATAACTGAATCGTAAAAATAATCATAGGGATCGAAAGTTTTTTCTCGTTCCTGGAAGACTTCAAGATATTCATCCATGCTGATAAAGACAACTTCCAATGGTTCAAGGTCTTCTACCTCAAAAAACTCAAAAATATGGTCTTGAATTTCATCAAGATGATTTAGGAAGTTTTCGCTGGTAATTGGAGGTGGACCCTGAGTTGGTGTGGGGGTGGGCACTTCGGTGGGCGTGCTGGTGGGTTCAGGAGTGAAAGTAGCCGTGTTTGTTGGTTGGATGGTGGGGGTGTTGGTTTGGGTTGGTTCTGGTGTTGGACTGGGTTTTAAGGAAGCAATTAAGTCGCAACCTGAGCTAAAGATGAGAATAAAGGCGCATATAAATAAGAATAATTTCTTCATAATTTCCTTTCAGACAGCTGTTTTCAGTTCGAATTGTACCAGGGAATAGCGGATTAAGTCTTTTATATCGAAATAGAGTCTTAATCATTTGTTCCTGGCTGCCCTGGACTTTTTTGGTTTTGGTGTGGGTAGTTCTTGCCATGTGGCTCGTAGAAGCTTAACCAAAAAGTCCTGGTCGTCCAGATCTTCAAAGACATAAGAGAGCTTTGCACCGGGATAGGCGTAGCCTGCAACAGCATTCTCACCCAGGAGTTTAGCGCCCGCTTCAGTTTTCTTCAAAAAGACCTGGTTGTCGCACACCAGGCCTATTATCTTGCCGTCAAGATAAAGACCATACTCACCAAACATCTTATTGGCAACGACCTCTCCAGCTGGAGCGAGTTGATCAAGCACGTAATCAATGTATTCTTGCGTACAGGACATTATTCCTCAAAAGTCTACAAAACAAAAAAGGGCTTGCCAGTTTCAGCAAGCCCTTTAACCTTAAAATCTTACATGGTCAGTGCCATAACAGCCTTTTGGGCGTGCAGGCGGTTTTCAGCTTCATCATAAACCACCGATTGTGGCCCCAGGATAACCTCGTTGGTTACCTCGATATCGCGATCGGCGGGCAGGGGATGCATATAAATAGCATCATCCTTGGCCAGTTTCAAGCGGCGTTGATCCATAATCCAATCCATATAACTGTCTTGCAGCACTTTACCCTGGGCAGGGTCGGCAGTAGTGAGCAAAGGTCCCCAGCTTTTGGCGTAGACAACGTCAGCATTCTTCATACCTTCGTCCATGTCATGGACAATCTCAAATGACGTTCCCCAGCGTTTGGCTTCGTCAGCGGCTTGCTGTTCAATTTCAGGCATGAGCGGGAATTCTTTGGGATAGGCCAAAGTTACGTCCATGCCAAAGCGTGGCATTTGGATAATCAGTGATTGTGGCACGGAAATGGGTTTGAGATAAGAGGCGGCATAAGCCCAGGAAACAACAATTTTCTTGCGCTTGAGGTCGCGGCCTTTTTTCTCCATGATGGTCATCAGGTCGGCCAAACATTGGAAGGGATGATAAATATCGCACTGCATATTGAGCACGGGCACACGGCTGGCTTCAGCTACTTCGTTGATGTATTTGTTACCGTCTAACCAATCGCAGTGGCGGATAGCAATGCCGTCGAAATAGCGGCCGTAAATTTCGCCGATTTCTTTAGCAGTGTCACCATGTGAAATTTGGGTGGTCGTGCTATCGATAAACGCGCCATGACCGCCTAATTGCGCCATGCCGGCTTCGAACGAACCGCGGGTGCGGGTGCTGCTGAAGAAGAAGAGCATCGCCAAAACCTTATCGCGCAGGTAAGGATGGGGTTCGTTAAGCGCGCGCTTGCGTTTGAGATCCCAAGCGACTTCAAGAACGGTTTCAACTTCTTCTTTGGAGAAATCGAGATCGCCAATTAAATCGCGACCATGTAAAAACGTTTGCATATTTACCTCCGAGGTGTTTTCTTGATTTATATTATTATACCAGTAAGGGACTGTTTACCCTGAGATTGCCGTCAGCAATTTCAAAGACTAAAGCGAAAAACAACCATATTATAAAAAACATGATATCTTTAAACACGAGGTCTTATGTCGCAAAAAACGGTTCAATCAGTAGAACGCGCGCTGGATATTTTAGAGTATATTGCCAATCAAAATGGTGCTGGTGTTAGTGAAATTTCGCGTGCTTTGAATCTAAATAAATCAACAGCGTTTGGTTTAATTAGAACGCTTGTTGCCCGACATTACCTTTTTAAAGACGAAAAGACAGATACTTATTATCTGACCTTACGGCTAAGCACACTGGGTAATCGTGATGTTCTTCACCAGGCGGTTGTAGGCTCCGCGAGACCTTATCTTGAGGACTTACTGGCAAAATATGGCGAAACAATTCATTTGGTCATGGCGACACAACAGGCAGTAGTGTATATAGATAAATTAGAGGGTACAAAGTCTATACGTGTCGCGACCAAAGTGGGCGATTCACTTCCAATGCACTGTACCGGGGTGGGAAAGGCGATACTTGCGTTTAGAACCCCCAGTGAGATTGGTGATTACATTCAAAAAACGCGCTTGCCACGCTATACACCAAATACCATTACCGAGGCAGAAAAACTGGAAGAAGAACTTTCCACTGTGAGACAACAAGGTTTTGCTGTGGATAATGAAGAGATTCAAACCGATGTCTTTTGTGTTGCCGTTCCCATCCCTGATTATCGTGGCGATGTGAATTACGCCTTCAGTATCTCAATGCCCAAATTCAGGGCAACAGAGCCACTTGTAGAGCAAATGACAAAAGATTTACTTGAAACGGCACAAAAAATCAGCGTAACCTTTTAGTTAAATTATCCCCTTGACAGAAAAAACGATATGGGTTTATAATTGTTTTACAATCAAATCAGAACAGTGTGCGGTAATATCGCACAATTAGGAGTTAGATGCCCAAACCCGAAGAGAAATATGAAATTACGATAAAAGATGAAGACCTACAATTCACTTGCAGGCCCAGCCAAAGTGTCATACAGGCTTTGGTTCGTGTTTCTCCGGATCATCCCATGCATGGTTGCCAGAATGGTGGCTGTGGTGTCTGTAAGGTCCGCGTTCTCAAGGGAGAATATAAAACGGGTTTGATGTCAGCTGAACATATCAGTGAAGAAGAGCGAGCGGTGGGATATGCGCTCGCTTGTCGTATATATCCACAATCCGATATGCTTATTGCTTTTATCGGTAAAATAAAATAGTAGAAAAAAAGGAGATATCATGGCACTAAAAGGCGTACTAAGAGTTGGATTAATCCAATTCCGTGTCCTCGATTTTGAAGACACACTTGTTCACTATCGTGACCGGCTTGGTTTGGATGTCGTTGGCACTATTGACGAAAACCGCATCATGCTCAAAGGTTACGATGAGTTTGACCATCATTCCGTGGTTTTGCATCGTTCGGATCGACCGGGGCTTGATTTTATCGCTTTCAAAGCGGATTCCGCGGAAAAAGTGGAAGATATAGTCAAGCGCACACAAGCGGAATATACTTACCCACTTACCGAAATTAATGACCAACCCGGGTATGGCACTATTTATTGTTTTAAGGTTTCAACAGGGCATCAAATCGGTATTTACAGCGAAGTCGCGATAGCCGACAAAAAACCCATGATTCACAACCCTCATATTTGGGATGAAGAACCGCGAGGCATGGGTGTGACTCACTTTGATCACGCGCTTCTTTATGGACCAAACGCGGCTGAAACGGTGAAATGGCTGACTGAGGTTTTGGGCCTGGCGATTACAGAAACTCTCGCTGATGGCAAGGGTGGAAATCTTTGCACATGGATTAGTGGTAGCACACGTGGCCATGATGTAGCAGTCCTGGAGTTCCCTGAAGAAGGCAAACTCCATCATGTTTCTTTCCATCTTAACAATTGGGCGGATGTTGGCCGGGCAGCTGATATCATCGGCCGTTACAGTATCTCGCTTGATGCTGGTCCTATGCGTCATGGCATCACGCGTGGTCAAACGATTTATTTCTTTGATCCATCTGGAAATCGTAATGAGACCTATGCAGGTGGCTATGAATTCTTCCCCGATCATCCTGTGAGGCATTGGGATGTGGAATGTGCTGGTGAAGGTGTGTTCTACTACAATAAGGCATTGAACGAACGATTCCTGAGTGTATATACATAAAATCGGATTTAGAAAGAGGTGTAAAGATATGGAACGACCTGAAATTGGAAAAAGTGTAAAGACTGGTAAATATACGACCAACTATCTGGAACAGGGTGAAGGATACCCCCTCATTTTCATCCATGGTTCAGGGCCTGGTGTTTCGGCATATGCCAACTGGCGTTTGGTTTTACCCTTGGTTGCTGAAGTTGCGCATTGTTACGCCATGGACATGATTGGTTTTGGATATTCTTCCAAACCCAGTGATATTGAATATGGCATCGATCTTTGGACTCAGCAAATTGTTGATTTTATGGATGCCTTGGGTATTGAGAAAGCAGATTTGGTAGGTAACTCTTTCGGCGGATCGCTTGGGCTGAGTATGTCCATTAAGCATCCGGAACGTGTGCGCCGTTTGGTAATGATGGGTCCGATGGGAGTGCATTTTCCCATTTCTTATGGGTTGAATGAGGTTTGGGGTTATCAGCCTTCCGCAAAAAAAATGTATAAATTGTTGCAGCTCTTCTGTTATGACCAAAGTTTCGCGACGCCGGAATTAGCTGACACGCGGTATCGTGCCAGTATTGAGCCCGGTTTTCAGGAGGCTTTCGGTAGTATGTTCCCAGAGCCCAGACAAAATTCGGTAAATAATCTGTCTTTTACGGATGAGCAAATTAAAGCGGTTGAACATGATGTCTTAATTGTTCATGGTCGTGAAGATTTGGTTATACCTGTATCGAATGCTTATAAACTCATCAATTTGCTTGATAAAGCAGAGTTGCATGTCTTTGGGCATTGTGGCCACTGGACACAAATCGAACGGTCAAAGGATTTTGCGAACCTTGTGAAACAATTTGTAACAAAATAGCAGATTTTGAAACGAGGGGCAAATCTTGCCCCTCGTCTTTTGGAGATTATTATGAAATTGGAAGCTATCGCTGAGGCTTTGTGGTGTGCTGAAAAAGATTTTATGGTCATTGATCCGATTAATGTCGATGGACAGTTGAGCATTGATGATGCATATGTGATTCAATCGCTGAACAATGAGCGCAGAGTACAAGAAGGACATGTTGTGACTGGTAAGAAAATCGGTCTAACCTCAAAAGCCATGCAAGACTCCCTGGGTGTGCATCAACCAGATTTTGGTTTGCTGTTTGATAGCATGGAAGTAAAGCATCAGCGCATTGCTGCGAAGACAATTCTTCAACCCAGGGTTGAGGGTGAGCTGGCTTTTAAGCTCAGGCATGATTTGAATGACGCGGAAACCATTCAGGATGTGCTATGGGCAACAGAATATGTGATGCCAGCGATTGAGATTGTTGGTAGCCGTATCCGCGACTGGCGACTGACAATTGTGGATACTGTTGCTGATAATGCTTCATGTGGGATGTATTTGCTTTCTGAACGGGGTTTTGACCCCTTATCTGTTGATATGCCTTCCCTTCAACTTTCTTTATATCGCAATCAGGAAAGAATAAATCATGGCGAAGGTTCGGCTGTATTGGGCCATCCTGCCCAGGCAGTGCTGTGGTTGGCGAAAAGTTTGGCCAGGTACAATGTAAGCCTTAATAATGGGGACATCATCCTGGCAGGAGCTTTCTCAGCTGCTGTACCTGCTTTTGAAGGGGATCATTTCATTTGTGATTTCGGGGAGTGCGGGCAACTTTCACTCTTTTTTGAAGAAGGTTAAATATGAAAAAAATAAAAGTTGGCATCATCGGGCCTGGTAACATTGGACAGGACCTGATGATTAAATTGTCGCGCGAGGAATTACTGGAGTTAGCTTGTGTTGTCGGTATCGCTGAAACACCGGGTTTGCAGCGCGCGCGGGCGATGGGAGCGGATGCCTCACCTTTGGGTGTGGACTATCTGATTGAAAACCATTCGGATATTGATATTGTTTTTGATGCGACCAGTGCCAAGGCACACGAGGCAGCCTCAGAAAAATTGCAAAAAGCAGGCTATTTTACATTGGATCTCACCCCGGCTGCTATTGGGCCTTATTGTATTCCGGCGGTCAATCTTAATGAGGCTGTTTTGGCTGAACCAGAACTGAACCTGGTGACTTGTGCCGGGCAGGCGACGACTCCAATGGTTGCCGCGATAAACGCTGTGGCGGATGTTTATTATGCCGAGACGATTTCGTCAATCAGCTCCAAAAGTGCAGGGCCAGGCACCCGGGCAAACATTGATGAGTTTACTCAAACAACCCGAAAAGCTCTCATGAATGTGGGTGGGGCGGATGAAGCCAGAACGTTAATAATTCTTAATCCTGCTGAGCCACCGATTTTCATGAGTAACACGATTTATACTCGTGTTCGTAATCTGGACATGAAAAAGATTGAGCAAGCTGCTTATCATCAGCTTGAAACAATGAAGTCCTATGTGCCTGGATATCGTTTTAAAACGCCGCCATTCCTTAAAGATCCTCATGATGATATTGTGATGATGGTGGTTGAGGTGGAAGGTATGGGAGATTACTTGCCTGTTTATGCGGGCAACCTGGATATCATCAATACCGCCGCGATTGCTATTGCAAAAGCCAAGGCGCAACAGATTCTGGGAGGATAAAATGGCTAACATTAAGATTACAGACACCACTTTACGTGATGGCAGCCATTCTGTGACGCATCAGTTTTCTTTGGATGAGATTCGGCGGATTACTCAGGCATTGGATGAAACGGGTATCGACATCATTGAAGTAGGTCATGGAGATGGTTTACAGGGTTCAACCTGTAACTATGGTTTTTCGAAGGAATCTGAGCTTGATATGATTCGGATGGCTGTAAAAACCGCTAAGAAGGCTCAAATTGCTGTTTTGCTCATTCCTGGCATTGGCACTGTACCTGACCTTGAAAAAGTACACAATCTTGGGGCGCAGGTAGTGCGAGTGGCAACACATGTCACCGAGGCTGATATTTCGGCCCAGCATATTATTGCGGCAAAGCAAATGGGCTTTTTTGTTGTGGGTTTCTTGATGATGGCTCATCGCGCGCCAGTTGATACGGTTGTGACAGAAGCACTCAAGATGGAGTCTTACGGGGCGGATGTTGTGTATGCCACTGATTCTGCAGGCGCAATGTTGCCTGAGGATGTAAGAGCCCGTGTTTCAGCATTGCGTGCGGCTTTGCGGGTGCCAGTTGGATTTCACGCACACAATAACCTCGGTTTGGCGATAGGCAACTCCTTGGCTGCTTTGGATGCAGGTGCTACCTATATAGATGGCTCGCTGGGAGGTTTGGGGGCTGGTGCGGGGAATGCTGCTACTGAAACTTTGATTGCTGTTTTGAAACGACGTGAAATCTCTATTAACAGTAATCTTTACACTGCGATTGACAGCTGCAGTCAAGTCTTGCGTCCTATTCTGGAAGGGCATGGCATTCATGCTCCAAATATGCAAGATCCCCTCATGCTGGGTTACGCGGGGGTATATTCCAGTTTTATGCTGCATGCCAAACGCGCTGCCAAACGTTTTAATGTGGATTATCGTGATATTATTCTTGAAGCCGGACGCCGTGAGGCAGTGGGTGGACAGGAAGACTGGCTTTACGAAATTGCGGAAAATATCTCAAAAGCTTGATATTTTATGGGTGGGGAGGGTGTCTTTCCAGCAAGGCACCCTTTTTTGTTTGTTAAAGAAAAGTACTTATACAAAGATGCCATAAAACAGAATCTCATCTTTGCGTACTCAGAAACAGATTACACTTAGGATGAACGAAATGTTGTTTCTTTCGTCTTAATAGTTATGAAAGACAAAGCTGTTGTTATTTGATATGGTGAGCAAACAGGTTTCCGACACAAATGCGGTGGGATATTTGAATTCCTGGTTTCCAAATTTGCAATAGCTTCTTATTAAAAATGAAATCACTGTTGGTTTGGAAATCAGTCTTTGCTGGGTTTTCCAATCATGGAATGGACATGGACTGATTCATTAATTGAAAACTAGTTGTTTAAGAAATACGACTTAAAGGATGGATCTGTAAAAGTTCATGCATTGTAGGACCTGGAAGGCAAGGCATGGAACATTCTTCATGCCTTCTGTCCTTATGTGTCGCAATAAGAAAAAATTCAGAATGGCTTGACAGGTCAGTATCGTTGACGTCTGTTAAAAAAACAGTTATTATCAAGTCATGAACGGTAGCGAGAAGAAAAAAAGCTGGTGGAAGCGCTGTTGGGAAAAAATCAACCGCGAATTTCGCTGGTTTTTGCCTGGTGTTGGTTATAAACGCTGGCTTGCTTTAACTGTTGTTGGCGCGATGTTGCTTGGTTTGGGCATGGCGGTAATTATTCTCCAATACTATCGTACAACAACGAACGAATTCTTAACGCCAATACTGGCGTTTTTATCATTGCGTTTCTTTCACCGGCCAATTCGCTTTTTGCTGTTTGGAGGGATTGGCTTTTCGATGATTCTCATTGGCATTTGGGGCGCTAATCGTGCGATACTCAAGCCATTTGAGCGCGAGGGTCGTCCAGCCTGGGAAGCTGTGCAACAATACCGTCGCAAAGAGCGCGGTATCAAGGTTGTAGTTATTGGTGGTGGGCATGGACTGGCATCTTTACTGAGTGGCATCAAGGCTTACACACATAACATCACCGCTATTGTTACGGTTTCGGATGATGGGGGGTCGTCGGGTGAATTACGCCGCGATTTGGGCGTTTTGCCTCCGGGGGATATCCGCAACTGTTTAAGCGCTTTGAGTAATGATGAAGCTTTGCTTTCACAGGTTTTCCAATATCGGTTTAAATCAGGTGTTGGTCTTGAGGGCCACTCTTTGGGCAATTTATTTATCACAGCTCTGGCAGAAATTACAGGGAGTTTTGAAGAGGCAGTAGCAGAATCGGGCCGCGTTTTGGCAATTTATGGGCAGGTTTTACCATCCACGCTTAGCAATGTGCAGTTGGTAGGCGATGTGCGTATGCATGACAGTGATGCAATTGTGCAAATTAAGGGAGAAAGCAAAATTACTAAAGCACACGGCAGAATATTGCGTGTTTTGCTTGATCCACCAAACGCGCAGGCTTATCCGCCGACAGTTTCAGCCATTTTGAATGCTGATTTGATTCTCGTTGGACCAGGCAGCCTGTATACCAGCATTTTGCCTAATCTGATGGTGTCGGGTTTGGTTGATGCCATGCGTAGCAGTCGCGCTGAAGTTTTTTTTGTGTCAAATGTGGCTACACAGAGGGGTGAGACCGATGGCTTTAATGTGACGGATCATATCCATGTTATCGAACAGCATGTCGGCAAGAACCTTTTTGATTTGGTCATTAGCAACAATAATTACAAGGGCGATTTGGGTGAGGGGGTCGATTGGGTGCGCAACGATGCCACCAGCCGTCGGGCTTTTAAGATTTATGAAACGGATTTGGTTGATGGTCTTTATCCCTGGCGGCACGACTCAAAGAAATTAGCCAAAGCTATTATCAACGTCTTCGAAGAACGCACCGGTCCACTATATTTTTAGGTTTTCGCCAACGAAAAAAGCCATATCCCTTCAATCTACCCAACGTGGCGGTTTTCCCAAATCCAGGTACAGCTTATTCATCGCATCTTTATATATTTGCGGAATGTCATTTATGGCTAATTGATAGTAGTAAACTTCATCCATTTTACTTACATTATTATAGCTTTTTAAAGTTTCAAACTCGTAAATCATTTGGCCAGTTGCAACATCAAATATGAAATGTGTTGTTTTAGCCATAATAGGAAGGATTTCAGAATTAGTGCTGGTAAAAAAGCCACCTGTTGTATCCCATGCATTATCTTCAAAATGTAATAATTCAGCGTTTTCAGTTTTTTCAAACCACATTTTAAATTCATTATTTCCAAACGCATCACCATTTAATTTCAATAAATATAGTGTATGTTCGAAAGTAGGGTAAAAATTAGTTAGTATGGATGGGCGATGCCAGTCTGAGTCTTTAACACTGTAATAGCTACAACGGGCGTCTGGACTTTCAATATAGTATTGCTCCGGGTATCCGGGTTTTCTGTAAAAAGTAATATTAAATTCTTCTGCCTTAGCATAATCGAAAATTTCCGTAATACTGCCCCAGCTTGGATCAAACTCAATATATTCGTCACATTCAATGCGATCTTCGTTTATATGCGTAAAGGAGATCTTATAACCAGGTTCGTTAAGCGGATCGTTTGTAGCTTGATGTGATTCGGTTTCAAAATACCAGCTTCCTTTTTTAACTAAGGCTATTTCAAGCGCGTCTAGTCTTTCAAACCAGCCAAGTATAAGATTTGGATCGGTAAGCGGATTTTCTTCTGTGTAGTTCCAGTCTGGGGTTACACGCAAGTGGTCTGGAATGATGGTGTTTTCTTCAGGTGTAAGCGTTGGGATGGCGTTTATGACTGATGATAACTCATCGTGTATTGATGAAACCTTTGGAGATGGTAACTCATTCGGATCTGGTTCGATGGGTTGAGCTTCGCATGCTGAGATAAGTAGTAAGAGAACAAGAGGCAATAATGCGATTTTATTCTTCATATACTATTTCTCCGTGTTGTCTTGAAGGGCGCTAAAGTCCCGTTTTTTACATAACAGAAGACCGATTGATATTGTCGCGGTGATTAGGATTACCCAATATAGAAAAGAATGCCAGAGGGGAACATACCTAAAGGGGATGGTTTGCACATAACTAAGATGTACGCCTGGTAAGAAACGCGCCCAACGGGGAGGCCCGCTTAAAGACACACTTATATAACTTACAAGTAAAATGCTAAAACCAGCTATCAAACCAAGATAATACCTATCTGTTATTAGATTGACTAATA
>Ga0116174_10003589_pt1 | contig 12683 bp, 11 predicted proteins | sample AD_UKC087_MetaG_FD_89801 | JGI IMG/M metagenome (GOLD analysis project Ga0116174, IMG submission 89801) | Active sludge microbial communities of municipal wastewater-treating anaerobic digesters from USA - AD_UKC087_MetaG | ecosystem: Engineered > Bioreactor > Anaerobic > Digestate | place: USA...
ACTGGCATCGAACAGATTACGATAGGGATTGAAGTGCAAGACACAGGTGGACGGTAATCCACCGGCTGCCGCTACGCGTTTACGCACTGCCGTGATGGTCCGACCAGAACCCCAAACATCGTCCACGATCAACACGCGTTCGTCCTTTAAAGCTGCGTTATCCGGAAACTGGAGAAATTTAGGCCATGCGAGGTAAATAGATTTGGATTGCCCGGGACTTTCGTGGGGGTCAAAAAAATCGATTGAAGCGGTGTAGATATTGCGGATGTCCATCGCTTCCGCCAGAAAACCACCCGGCACGATACCACCGCGGGTGATCATCAGCAGCACATTGTATTTGTGGTCAAATTGCTGCAAGAGGTTGTCGATCAGACGATGCACATCTTCCCAACTTATGAGTTCCTGGCGTGGGTTCATAAAAACGCTCCAAACTGACTGGTGGTTAAGCTTGTAAACTTGCTTAGGATGTAATTATAGCAGGTCAGAGGGATCAATCTGCACCTGCCAGCCGTGTAGAGGTAAAACATCGAGCAAAGGCAGCGGATTTGGACCGCGCAGGATGATCTGCCAGCGGTATTGCCCGCCAACCTTACGATAGTAAGCCGGCACCGGACCAATAAAACTGGTCTGGCTCATCTCCCGGGCGGAAATCTCAGCCCTGAGCAGGTCCGCTATGGTCTGCGCATGGCTTTCCGCCTTACTTTCTGCTGAATGACGGTATTCCAGTCGGATCAGGCGCGAATAGGGCGGATAGCTCAAGATCTTGCGGTTCCCAAGCTCCTGCTGATAGAAACTGCCGAAGTCGTGCCGTGAAGCTGCCTGGATCACGTAATTCTCGGGTTGATAGGTCTGCAAAACAACCTGCCCGCCCAATGGGCTCCTGCCAGCCCGACCGGCAACCTGCGTGAGCACCTGGAAGCTGCGTTCCGCGGCACGATAATCGGGCAGATTCAGACCAACTTCTGCCAAAACAATCCCCACCAGCGTCACCAGCGGCAGATCCAAACCTTTGGCGAGCATTTGCGTCCCGATCAGAACGTCTGCCCTGTGCGCGCTGAAATGCGAGAGGATCAACTCGTGTTCACCCTTGCGGCGGGTGGTGTCGGCATCCCAGCGTAGCAGGCGCGCTTGCGGGAATTCTTTCTGTACCACTTCTTCGAGTCGTTCAGTTCCCAGCCCCAACTGGCGGATCTGGCTGCCGCCGCATTTGGGACATTTTTTGGGCATCTGGCGGGCGTAACCACACAAGTGGCAGATCAAACCCTTTCCCGACCCGTGATGCACAAGAGGTTGGTCATCACGCGGGCAGCGCAGCGTATAGCCGCACTGGCGGCAAAAGACATAGGTGGCTTTGCCGCGGCGGTTCAGGAACAGTATCGCCTGCTGACCGGCTTGCAGGGTCAGGGCAAGCTTGTCGTGCAGCGTCCTGGAGAGTACACTGCGATTGCCAGAGCGCAGCTCCGCGCGCATATCCACCACAGTCACTTTTGGCAGATCCAGCATCAGCAGATCATCCTTGTTGCCTGGCTGTGATACGTCTACACAATGTGCCAGGATGCGGTTTGGCAGGCTCAACAGTTTCATATCTCCCCTGCAGGCGTCAAAAAACTGTGTAACACGCGGAGTGGCACTGCCGAGGATCAAATTGGCATTGCTCAGTTTTGCCAGGGTTTCCGCTGTCTCCACGGCATGGTAAAAAGGCTCGCGTTCCGTCTCGTCGTACGAGTCATGATCGCATTCATCAATCACAATCAACCCGAGGTTGGGCAGGGGCACAAACAGTGCGCTGCGGGAGCCGACGATCAGCTTCAGGTCACCGCTGCGGGCTCTGCGCCAGGTGTCGTAGCGTTCACCATCCGAGAGTTTGGAGTGATAGAGACCCACCTGGTTGGGAAAGCGTGCCATGAAGCGCCGGACTGTTTGGGGGGTCATGGCAATTTCCGGCACCATCATCAGCGCCTGGCGTCCCTGCGCCAGCATTTGCGCGGCTGCCCGCAGGTAAATCTCAGTCTTGCCGGAACCGGTCACGCCATGCAGTAGGTATGGTTTTTGGCCCGCCTGCCCCAATCCTGGCTGGATCTGCTGCCAAACCAATTCCTGGTCAGCGGTGAGAGTCGGGATAACATCCGGCCTCACCTGGATCTCTTCCAGCGGGTCGCGCCAGACCTCCGTCTCGTTGAAGTGCAGCAGACCGGCTTCGGCGAGGTACTTCAAATCGGCGTAATTTGCTCCAGTCCCGGCATAGATCCACGAAAAATCGATGGGAAAAGCTTCCTTTGCCAGTAAGTCCAGCACCATTTTTCGCCGCTGCTGGGTTACATCATTTTTTCCGAGCTGCCTGAGAGTGAGTGATTCAATGACAGCGGGTGGCAAGGAAAGCGCCGCGGTGCGCAGCGTTTTGGGCGCGATGCCTGGAGGCGGCAGCACGTTGCCCGTGCTCACAAGCCCTGCTGAGCGCAAGCTCTCCAGGCTGCCGCGCCAATCGATCTTGCCAAAAGCATGGTCAAGCTGCCTTCCGCGCAAAGGTCCGCGTTCTTTCAGCAGCTTGAGCAAACGCTTCTGAATGGGCTTGAAGGCGTTTTCATCGAATTCTTTTTCGGTATTGAGTGTTGCGATGGTGTCAGCCCGACGTGAAAAGCCAACCGGTATCATCAGGTTAACGCAAGCGCCAAGCGGCGCGTACCAGGCCTCCGCCATCCACTTTGCCAGGCTGAGCTGCGTTCTGGTCAGCACAGTGTCTTCGGAGAGCACTGCCTGGATCGGCAGCAATCCCTCCACGCCGCTCTCGTCCAGCAGGTTCAGCACCACGCCCTGCACGACCTGTTTGCCAAAGGGCACTGCCACCAGGCAGCCGGGTTGAAGCAACCCGCCAAGCTCTTCCGGGACAAGGTAGTGGTAGCTTTTGTCTATCTGAGCCAGGTTGATGCTTACTTCAGCATAAGGTTTCAAACTTAGCCTGCCCTCAGGGGGTGATGATCACCAGGAAGTCTGCGGCAAAATACATCCGATTGTACTGATTATTGGGGATATCCGTGTTATTGACCAGGTAATCCATCCATACGTTTGCCTGGGTACTCTGCCCTGTCATCTGGTTAAATTCATTGAAGCTGAAGAAAGGTTGGAAACGGGCTGCAGAGGCGCTTACACGGTCCATATCAAGATAGACCTGGGTCCAGCCATCCGGATTGAGGATGATGGGATGATCTGCAAGCACGATCACTTGGTCGGGCAGGTTGCGCAAGGTTGTCTCAAAATCCGGCAGGCGAATGGTCTCAAATAACGGCGCGCGCTGGTCCAGCGGCAAGCTCCAATCCTGGTGCAACTTCCAGGGTTCAAAAAGTTGATCAGATTCTTGTCTTCTCAGGCTGATGTACGAGGAGCCATCCGCCGGCATGCCCGCGATCGGAATGTTCTGTCCATACAGACCGGTCAGCATCAGTTTGACTTCCAGATTGGTTTGGTCAAAAACGTGCTTTACCCGCAGATAGTAGACAGTCACATCCTTCCCCAGGATTTTGATGGTTTCGCTGTGGATGCCGCGGTCCATAAGCTGAAAACTGACCATGGCGCTCAGATTGCGCAGGCTGCCATCATCGCGGTTATCTTTCCGGGTTATGTACTCATAGCCGTAATCAACTGTTTGTTGACCTGCGGTCAGAGGGAAAAGCGTTGCCAGCCGGGTGGGAATGGGGGTGGGGGTGGAAGTGCTTGTGGCTGTCGGGACGGGCGTTTCGGTTGCGGTTGCGGTGGCAGTGGGGGTCATGGTCACTGTGGGCAGTGGCGTCGGGGTTTGGGAAGGGGTGGGAGTGGTGCTGGCGGTTGGCAAAAGCGTCGGCAGCGCGGTTGGACGGCCTTGGAGCGGCTTCTGGCAGGCAGCCAGGCTGGACGCAACCAGGATTAAAACAAGCGAGCCTGTTATGATCCTCCATGGGAGTCTATTCATACGCCTCTGCCTTTCCGGACGATATGACTGCCGAAAGGTAACCTACCACGCTGCTCCTGTCCCCAGTTACAGCCGCGGAAGTGCGGTAATCAACAATGGTCACCCGGTCTGCCCCCAGCAGGTGAGAGGTCTGCAGCACGGCTGCCATGGGGGCGAGCCCACAAGCTTCCATCTCACCGCGCTGTTTTTGCTGATAAAAGGCGTCAAGATCAAATTCCGTCACAGCTTTGGAAAGATTTCCATCCAGGCGGTTGGCAACCCTCTCAGAGTAAAAGTGCGATAAGTCACTCGAAGCCACCATTAAGGTTGGCTCCTCCGGCGGGAAGCTGCGGATAAGCTTGACCAGGGCAGTCGATAACAAGCGCACCATGGACGCAGACTGATCGACCATCATCAACGGAACAAGCCAGAATCCATCCGGCAAAGTTAACTGCAGGAACGGCAGTTCAATCTCCAGGGAGTGTTCCTGGTCTTTCCTCACTGAAGCCAGTTCAGGACCGCCATCTTCCTTAAGCAGTTCGTTAAGCTTAATCAGAGTGTTATGGTCCACGGGCACGAGCCCAAGGGGAGTTGAGTAGGCATCGTGACCTGAGGTCAGCAAAGATTGACGATAGGGCTGATGGGAAGGTGAGAGGACAATCACCCGAGTAAACTGGCTGCCCTTGAGCGCCTTGAAGGCATGGGCGGCAGTCAGACCGGAATAGATATATCCGGCATGCGGCACAATCAGACCCACCGGCTGTCCAAAAAACTTTGGTAAGGTAGCTTCTTCCAAATAACCTTCGATCGTTCTGCGCAGGATCTCAGGTTTTCCGGGATACCAACTTCCGGCGATGGGCGAAGGGCGTGGGTCACTTAGCTCTGCAGGATACATGGCTCAATTGTAGCACGCTCAATCTGTCTGGGGCAGGGGATAATAAACAAAAACCCCACCATTATCTTGTGGGGTCTTGATGTTGACCGGTTTTTACTTTGCAGAAGAGGTCACTATCTCTTTTTGGAAAGATACTCGAGGCGATTCTGGTTGAAAAAAAGATTATAGTCAGTCCACAACCTGATTAACTGTTCCATCTCTTCCGGGGAATGATGCTGCAAAAAATTCTTGAATGAAGCTTCCATTCTGTCAACGATATCCCGGATCATATGACAACCTTTCTCGGTTAGTGAGATCGTCCAAACTCGTCGATCTTCCGTGCTGCGGTCGCGCTGTATCAGGTTATCATGTTCGAGTGACTGGCAGACCCGGCTGAGATTGCCAGGGTTCATTCCCATAATTTCCGCCAGGTCGCTCAATCTGACGTGTTCCTGGATAAAGATTTGAAGCAGGGTGCGACATGCCAGACGGGATAGTTTGGACTGAGAGCTAAACTCATTCATCATGAATTCAGTGTTGACGGTTGCATCGCGCAGCAAGTTCCAAATACGAAGACCAAAATCTTTTTCTTCCATCATTCTCCTTATGGTTGTAATTTTACGTCCGTTATAGCTAACAATTATATATACAAAAGCAAATATTAGGTTAATTTCGGGAAATTAAGGGAGTGAGTTGTCTTTCGCCCGGATCAGAAGGAAGCCTGCAGTTCCGGTCATGCCAAGTTCTTTGCGCAGTTGATCATTGGTAAGCTCTGCGAACAGCCCCAGGCTTGGCCGCCGTGGATCGTAGAGCAGTTCTTCGCGGATCACAAATCCATCGCCTTTGTTGATATTGGTCACGCTATAGGCTCTGCCGCGGTCATCCACCCTCGTCACCACCAGCATATGGTCGAAGCCGTCATACTTGGAGATACCCTTGCGGACAAACAGGTACAGCCAGTCTCCTGGCTGCAGCGGATTCTTTGCCCAGTTATAGGAACCAATGTTCTCTTCCACCCGGAAATAGTTGTATTCTGATTCCGGAAAGAATTTTTGATGGAGCGTATCAAGCCCATGGCACTCCGGAAGTTCTTCACGGGGGCAAAGCAGCCACATGTCGTGCGGATCAGCATCTTCAGGCAAATAACCACTATCCCGCATGATCGCCACGGTAAGGGGACCGCAGGCATTATCTGCTGATTCATGCGGATCAGCGGCAAAATCGATTTCCCGCGCCACGAGGTCGGCTTCTTCTGCAGTATCGGCAAGGTAGTGGAGACTTGCCTGGTAAAGCTGGGCTTCGCGTTGTTGCCTGAGAGTGAGTGTGGCAGTCGGAGGCACAGGCGTCGGGCTCGGGATCAATGTGGGGGTATTGGTGGGGGCGGGTGTTGAAGTTGCGGTTGGCGTTATGGTGGGTGTGTGCGTAGCTGGCAGCGATGATGGGGTTGGGCTTGGCGAGATCCCGCTCACCATGCAGGAGGCAAGCAAAAACAGGCATATCAGCAAAACAGGCGCAGTTCGGGATATCATTGCAGGAAATCCCATGGATTTACACGTCCATATTCATCGCTGCGCAGCTCGAAGTGCAGGTGGACTCCCTCAGCCTCGCCGGTATCGCCCATTTTGCCAATGACGTCCCCGGAATAAACTTCCTGCCCGCATACTACATTCACTTCCGCCAGGTGGGCATATAAGGACTGCCAGCCGGAGCCGTGATCGATGACCACCATGTTTCCGTATCCCCAGTCATTCCAGCCGGCGTAAACCACAACGCCGTTATCGGCTGCCTTCGCAGGATCACCCATCTCACCGCCAAGATCGATGCCAAGATGATTGGATGATGGCAAATAATCATAGCCGGTCACTTTGTGGTTCTCCACAGGCCAGCGGAAATTCAGCGTCCCAAGGACTCCATCATAGCTTCCGGTGCAAGCTCCGGGTCCCACATTGACAGCGGTGGCTGGTTCTTCGCGAGTGATGCGCGGCGTGCGCCAGTCTGTAAACTCACCCTTGCCACCCGGCACAACCAGCATGGTCCCTGGGGTGATATTCGGAGAGGAATAGTCGCCCAATGAGGCAGCAGCGAGGTGATTCCCAGGGTAATTTACGATCGCGTCAGGGGTAACTTTGTAGTACTCTGCCACGCCATTCAGCCCCTCACCAGCGCTCCAGCGGTGGAGTATTCCGTCAACTGGCGAAATCAACAATTGCTGACCGGGATAGATGAAGTGCGGATCATCCCCAAGGGTGTAGCGATTGCTCCAGAGAATGGTTTCTGGCAGGAGACTGAAGCGCTCCGCAATGGAAGTAAGATTATCACCCGCTTGCACGGTGTAATTGATAATTTCAGTACGGGCTCGCATCGGCAACACTGTATCCGGGTTCACGCTACGCCGGATCGCATCGCTTTCCACTTCTGGCTCTGCAGCCTGGGCAATGAGTACTTCTGAGTTTGATGCCACTGGCTGTGTTGCAACAACAGCCTTTACTTCCGCGGCGCTCTGCCCCTCCACACTGACGTAGTATCTGCTCATCACCCACACCACCAAAACCATCATTGCCGCTGTCGCAACCAGTGTCAGACTGCGTATGAGGGCAGGTTCAAGCCCCAGGTGACGGACGCGTTCCAACAATCCTTGCCTTCCTGTTGGGTCGGACGGTCCTGATTCTTCAGTAGTATTCCCGGCTTCAGGATAGATATCCTCAAGCTTGGATTCGCTCTTTTGCTCCATGCCACGATGATATCACGAGTCTTCTATGCCTGTTTGCTTGAACAAGGCAAAACTGGGCTGGATGACAGTTATTCCGCAAGTCGGGCAGTGACCTTTGAAAGCAAAGTATCTGAGTTTGACCAATCGATCACAACACTGTTCAGGCCCTGTCAGTTCGCATATGCTCGCAGGGTTTTTGCCAGTGCCTTGGTCAGTTCCGCGCTGATCGGGGGTGATGAAAGGCACAGCGACCATTTTCCTAATTTTTGTCGAAATTCTGTGTATGGCTCAGGCGGTGTCTCAGTATCAAGAACCTGTTTGCAGAGCGATAAATGGCTTGGCAAGTTGCGTGATGTAACCGTAATTACGCATGCTTCCACTAATAACTGCGATTTTTTCTCACATGAGATCTCCCTGTGTGTTTTCTTTTACAACCGCAGAGCAGGGATTTATTATCAAGGTCTGGTCAAAACCTTGCGAAGAAATGAAGACTATTCTTATGATTAAAGAGGAATTCAATCTCTGACTGTCAAGGTAAGCAGGGGCTTATCCGCAAAACGCAGGCTGAGGGAGCCGGCTTGCAGAAATGATTCGCGATGAGGACCGCGCATCAGATAATCCTGGATCAGCCCGATCACATAGGTCTGGATCAACTCAGGAGTTTTGTTTTTCCCGCGTTTTTCGAAAATCATTTTATGCTTAGCTACTGCAGCAGCCTGCCCGGTATCCAGGACTTTTGTGCTATCTGCAAACGCCAGCAAGGAGAGACTCCAATGGTCTTTATCAGGTTCACGGATCAGGAACTGGTAGGCTTTCAGCGCCTTGAGAGAATCGTAAGTAAAAGCCTCATCGATCCAATACGAAAAAAGGGCATAGGTTCGTTTTCGGCGAATGTTCTCGAGAAAACCCATAGCTAAAACTTGTCTTGCCGCGTTTGCCGGCGCAGGGCGGCTTCCTGCGTGAGACGGTGTGTGCCGTCACAGAGAGGCTTGTTATGCGACTGACCGCAGGTGCAGAGCGTCACACGGTTCATGGGCAGGAAGGGTACGCCATCCGAACGCTCGATTGGCAGATACCCCATCACGAAAATGGGCGCCCGGATGGGACCGCGGGAGGTGATTTCAATGGTTTCGGCAATCTGCATTGGAAGATTTGGCTCCAAATCGTGTTCAGGGTCCTGCGGCAGGCGGCAGGTTAGCGAACTTGATGGACAGTCATGCACCATTTTGATGGCGCGATCGCGCCTGGCAGAGTCAATCGATCCATATGCGAGCTCTGACACGGACGTATTCCTCAGGACGCAAAAACCGGACTGCATGCAAAGCGATGCGTCTTTTTTTACTGTCAGTCCAGGTCCTTTATATGTGAAAAACCGCAGAGAAGCGCGGTCGGTGCGGGCGGTTTCGATGCCATCGAAGCCGGCTCTATGCGTGCCATCGCAGAATGGATAGCTTGCGGATTTGCCGCAGCGGCAGAGGAGGTAAGATTCGCTTTCCGGTGTTTGGTCTCCAAGGAACTTCCATTCAAGCGGCTCTCCATACTCCGAACATACCTGGGTAAGTTTAATGAACGGGACTTTCCCGACCACTTTGTAAGGCCCGTCTTTTTTAATGATGATTCCTGGGGCAGGTTCGGTTTCACATTCGCCCATAGCAGCCTCCGCACGAAATAATTATACAGGAAGGAGCAGAAACGGAGTAAATAGTTGGTTTTGTTGACTACCATAATTCCACCAATTAGCTTAGAATTTTTTCCACTGCATTGATAGTGAGGTAAACTTTGGCGTCACATCCCTATCCAGACCATCTCTTTGGAGATCTCGATCAACCCCAGAAAGGCTCTTTGCACTATGTTACCAAAAACAGAGGTCTGCATCATGCCTGCCGGGTTTTCCCCTGGCTGCCAAAACCGGACCAACCATTCAGACTGAAGGCGACCAGCAGTTCGGACCTGCCTGTTCAACAGGTAAGTTTGCGCTTCAGCCTTGATGAAGGAATAAACTGGCGGGAAATGGATTTTGAAACTAGGGATTACTACTGGGACACACTAACCTGGGGGTGGCTGCGGGAGTGGCAGTTGGACTTTCCCGCAATGGCTGAGGGAACTGAATTGCTCTATCAGGTTTTCGCTGAACTTCCCGGAGAAAAGCGGCTTTATGCGGATAACCAAACCGTAAACACATCCGGGGCGATGACTTTTCGTCTGAGGCTCACGCGCAACAACCAGCCGCCTGCCTGGTCAGAAGGGGCAGTGATCTACCAGGTATTTGTGGACCGCTTCAACCCGGGCAAAGGCAGAAAGTGGCTGCAAACCACAGACCTGACAAAACCGTTTGGGGGCACCTTGCGCGGTGTGATCGAAAAGCTGGACTACATCAAGGACCTGGGGTTCAACACCCTTTGGCTCTCACCGATTTTCTGCAGTCCCAGCCACCACGGGTACGACATCAGCGATTACATGCGCATCGAACCCCGCATGGGAACAGAGGCAGATTTGCGGGAACTGTTGGATCTGGCTCACGGGAAGGGAATGCGAGTCTTGCTGGATTTTGTTGCCAACCACTGCTCAAACCAGCACGCCCGTTTTCAGGCAGCCCTGGCAGGCGACCAAAGAGCCACGGCATGGTTCAAATGGAAAGAATTCCCTCAATATGAAAGTTTTTACAACGTTCCATATATGCCTTGCATGAACCTGGAGCCAGGCAGCCCCGCGCGTGCGCACCTGTTGGATGTTGCCCGTCACTGGCTGCGTTTTGGGGTGGATGGATACCGCCTGGACTATGCCAACGGACCCACCCGGGACTTCTGGCTGGATTTTCAGCGAGCCTGCCAGGAGGTGAACCCCGAATGCTGGACTTTTGGGGAAATTGTCGCACCAGCGGATGAGCAGATCACCTTTGCCGGAGGAATGCACGGCACACTCGACTTCCTGACCTGCCAGGCATTGCGGGAAACCTTTGCCACCAGGCATTGGTCTTTGAGCCACATTGCAGGGTACCTGGAAAGCTATTGGGGGGCTTTCCCGAAGGGATTTTCACGCCCTGCGTTCATTGATAACCATGACATGAACCGATTTTTCTTCACGGCAGGGGAATCCGTTTCGGCGCAGGAAGCCGCGCTTTGCCTGCTCTACTTGATGCCAGGGGCGCCGATTGTATATAATGGCTGCGAACGGGAACTTTCGCAGCGTCAATCGATCCACGCCAGTCACGCACTTGGATTTGATGAAGCCCGCCTGGCAGTGGATTGGCAAGTGCATGAAGAGCACAACAGCGCGAAGGTGCTGCGGGAGATGGCGGTTTTCCGAAAGCGGCATGCCTGGCTGACCCATGCCAGTTGGAAAACAATTGAACTTGAACCTGATAAGGTTGCTTTCAGTGTAAGTGATGGTGATAGTCACCTGACGGTCAGGATCAGCCAAAGCAAGAAAACCTGGCTGATATCTGTTATGTAAGATGCTGGTTCAAAAAACAAGGAGACCCCAACTGGTCTCCTTGTTCGTTTAGAATTCAGAGCTTAGGGAAGGTCGATACGAACGAAATCGAAGTCAATGATGACCGGGGTGTTGTTGAATGAAGACACACCTACCCCAATCAGGCCTTCTGGCAGATCGTAAGTATTATCTTTGACTGTGCGTTCCAATACACCATTAACATAAAGTTTGATTTCTTTTCCCTCGCAGCTCATGGCAAATTCATTGCTTTTCAGGCCGGTATTAATGTTCCGGGAACCACCATTGTAGAGACGCCGATAACCTATGTTCATCGACTCAACGTAAGCGTAGATGTCATAAAGACCGTCGTTACCGATATTCACCTCATAAAAACCCGAGTCCGAATATCGGCATACGAGGGTGATCATGTTGTCGTTGTGTCCTCGGTTGGTTGCCCTTGTTTCGATGTAGACATCCTGATAGGTGTAATCCTCATAGAAAACGTAAGCATAGGTGTCAAAGTCATCAATTTCAAATGTCAGCTCACCATCACCAACGGTGATGTCGACCTTATCTTCATTTCCTCGGAGAATCTCGAAGTACCAATTATCAGGTACATAATCGAACTCCTCAGTGTAAAAAGGTTCTGATTTTACTACAGGCTCAGCCGTTGCGGTTGGGTGCCTGGTAGGCACAGCAGTGGGAGGAACTGCGGTGGGTGGAACGCTGGTTGGTGGGACTTCAGTTGGCATAACAGCAGCGGTTGCGCCAGGCTGCACAACCTGTTCCACTGGAGCAGAGGTAACCTGCTGGATCTCTGTCGTTGCGGTACTGTCTTTCTTTCCACCCGGATCGAACGAGAATTCGCAGGATAAAGTTAATAGTACTAGGACCACCAGGATCGCGGACAGTGTTTTGATCGTTTTAGGGCGCATATGATCCTCCAAGGAGAAGTGAAATTAGAAATGATTAGCATAATATTAGCATAAAACGTCCCTGTCGACATGAAGAATCTACGTTATTTGTGAAATCTATTTACATTAGCCTACAGGATTCTGCCAATTCTATTGATTCCACTGGAGATTCGAGCCTGGGACGGGTAGAATAAAGAGGAGTACATTGTCTGAAAGGAAACTCCTATGAACGACCAAAATCAATTTGCAGATGTACAACCAGCAGGTCTCAATGCTGACCCGAAGGGTGACTACCAGGAATACACAGGTCCAACTCACACCAGCGAAACGCCGAAACCCGAGCCTGATTCAAGATCCATATTTGGCTCAGAGATTCTGACAATCCTTGAGGGTTTTGGGGAGGATATCAAACGCTTGAGTAAAAATGTCAGTGAATACCTTGATAAAGAATCCTTTAACAACGCTGCGGGGAGTGTCAGGGATGCCTTAAGCGATGCCGGTGAGGGCATAAAACGCACCACTCAAAACCTGGGAGAGAAGTTGGAAGAAGAGCGTATCCAGCGCGCCATCCGGGAATTAAAGGATTACGCTAAAAAGACAGGGAAATCCATCAGCGACATCTTCAAAGAGGAGCCTTTCGCTCCTGCTGAAGACCTGGAAGAATCGCTGGAGCATGAAGAAAGCGATACAGCAGACCACGATATTAATTTTGACAACACCTTTGGTGGATAAGTGTGTTTAAAAAAGAAGACTCATCGAGAGGAGTCTTCTACTTATAAAACTTCAGCATGCAGTTGTAACGCTTGATGGGCAAGACCATCTTCCCGTCGA
>Ga0116174_10003594_pt1 | contig 12677 bp, 7 predicted proteins | sample AD_UKC087_MetaG_FD_89801 | JGI IMG/M metagenome (GOLD analysis project Ga0116174, IMG submission 89801) | Active sludge microbial communities of municipal wastewater-treating anaerobic digesters from USA - AD_UKC087_MetaG | ecosystem: Engineered > Bioreactor > Anaerobic > Digestate | place: USA...
GAGGCCGGCCCGCAGGGCCGCCCGTTCATGCCTTGTCACGGGCGCCAGCCCGGGTGCAGCCTGCCGCCTTGTGTTTGTTGTGTCTGCCTGGATTGGTTTCGTCTCCCGCGAGGCCGTCATTCATTTCGCGATGGCCCGCGGCCTTCTTCGCCATCAAGGGCCTGGCGCTTCGCGCCGGCCGCCTGCGGCGGTCGCGTCGCGACCCTTGACGGCAGAACGCCGCAGGCCGCGGGTGATTGTTATCTGACGGCCTCACGGGAGGGGACACACCATGGATACAATCACCAACACACAAACTACCACAACGGACAGGCAGGGTCGGCCCCACGGACTTATCGCCGTAGGCATGGCCGAAGACCTCGCGGTCAGGACCATCCGCGCGGTCCGGACGGTTCGTGGACACCGCGACCTGGTTGACCAACTGACCCGCGCCATCGAATCCGTCGCCCTGAACCTCGCGGAAGGTTCCGGCCGGGCGGGCCGTGATCGTTCCTACCACTACACCGTGGCCTACGGTTCGGCCGGCGAATCCGCCACTGCGATTCGCCTGCTCGCCGCTTACGGCGTGATTCCCGCCGCATGCGCGGATGATTTGATCGTTCGCATCGACGGTGTGCGCGCCGTCTGCTGGCGCCTGTCCCGGCGGTGATGGATTTCGGGGATGAACATCATCACTGTCTCTGTCACTGTTCCTGTCACTGTTCCTGCCACTGTTCCTGCCACTGTTCTTGCCACTGTTCAGAAGGGGCGAATGTCATTCGCCCCTACGGGACCCTGTTGTTCGCGTTGGCACGCTGGCGGATCTGGGCAGGGGCGTGGCGGGCGGTGTTGGTACAGGTCCCCTCTTGCTGCTTGCAGATGCGACTGACGGGGTCGGGGACAGGATCAGGGTCAGGGTCAGGGGCGGGTTCCGGTGTAGGGGCGAATCACCCTTCGACAGGCTCAGGGCAGGCAATTCGCCCTTCGGGTCAGGGGCAGGGACGGGGTTCAGGCGGCGTTTTCGTCGGTGTCCGCGGGCGAGTCGTTGGTGTCGAGGCCGCACGTGGCCGGCGCGGGATCGTTCCTGACGTCGGTCTCCAGCTCAAGGCGCAGCCGTTCGTCCGTCCTGAGCCTGCGTTCGGCCTGTTCCCTGCCCTGACCGAGCTGTTCGCCCTTGTAGGAGAGCCATGAACCTGATTTTTCGATCAGTCCCTGAGCCTCGGCTGCTTCAAGCAGATCGAGTGTCTTGTTGATTCCCTCGCCGAAGACGATGTCGAACTCGGCCTCATGGAACGGCGGAGCCATCTTGTTTTTGGCGACCTTCACCCGCACGCGGTTCGCGGTCACCACGTTGCCGTCCTTCTGAGAGCTCCGTCGTCTTACGTCGAGTCTGACCGACGAGTAGAACTTCAGCGCGTTGCCGCCGGTGGTCGTCTCCGGATTTCCGAACATAACCCCGATCTTCTGGCGAAGCTGGTTGATGAAGATCACCGTGCAGTTCTGCTTGTAGCAGAGCCCCACCAGTTTCCGCAGCGCCTGCGACATCAGGCGCGCCTGCAATCCGACGTGGCTGTCGCCCATCTCGCCTTCGATCTCGGCTTTTGGGACAAGCGCCGCGACCGAGTCCACCACAATCAGGTCGATCGAGCCGCTGCGCACCAGCATCTCGGCGATGTCGAGCGCCTGCTCGCCGTAATCGGGCTGGCTTACCAGCAGATCCTCGACCTTGATGCCCAGGTTGCGGGCATAGGTGATGTCGAAGGCGTGTTCAGCGTCGATGAAGGCCGCCACCGCGCCCGTCTTTTGCGCCTGCGCGATGACCTCCATCGTCAGCGTCGTCTTACCGGATGATTCGGGGCCGTAGACCTCGACGATACGTCCCTTTGGGATCCCGCCAATCCCGAGCGCCCTGTCCAGGGCGATGCTGCCTGACGGGAACACGGGCATCTTCTCGATCGGCCCGTCTCCGTACCGCATGACCGCACCCTTTCCGAACTGCCTGTCCATGGCCGAGATCAGCCTGTCGAGCTCTCCGTTCAGTTCCTCGCGTTTCTTTCCCATGATTCCTCCGTCTGTTGTTATGCGGATTTCCCCTGGTGCGCGCCTGTTGCGCGATCCAGAAGCCTGTACTGAACCGCCTCGCCCACGTGCTCGGTGCGGATGTCCCGGCTGCCTTCCAGGTCCGCGATCGTCCTGGCGACCTTCAGGATTCGATCCAGGGCGCGCGCCGAAAGACCAAGCCTGTCCATCGAGTGTTCCAGTATCCGGGCGGCGTCCTCCGGTACCGCGCAGTGCCTGCGAACCTCGTTGGAGTCCATTTGGCCGTTGAATCTGGTCGGAGAGTCGTGAAAGCGTTCCGTCTGCATCCTTACCGCCTCTTCGACCCGCGCCCTGACGGTCGCCGACGTCTCGGAACCACCCGGCCCGGCCGACAATTCCTTGAATGGCACGGCCGAAACCTCGACCTGGATGTCGATCCTGTCCAGGAGCGGCCCCGACACCTTTGCCCGGTAGCGGTCGACCTCGGACGAAGTGCAGGAACACTGATGTCGCGCATCCCCCAGGTATCCGCAGGGACAAGGATTCATCGCGGCGATAAGCAGGAAGTCGGCTGGAAAGGTGACTGCCTGTTTGACCCTGGTGATGATGATCGAGCGTTCTTCAAGCGGCTGGCGCAGCACCTCGAGCACCTCGCGGCGCCACTCCGGCAGTTCGTCCAGAAACAGCACTCCGTTGTGGGCCAGCGAGGCCTCGCCAGGCCTGGGAACCGAACCGCCGCCGACGATCGACGCGGCCGATCCGGTGTGATGAGGTGTCCTGAACGTCCGCTCAGTTATCAGCCCCCCGCGATTGCGCAGAAGTCCGGCCACGCTGAAGATTCGGCTGGTTTCAAGGCTCTCGGCATAAGTCATGCCCGGCAGGATCGAGACGATGCGTCTGGCAAGCATGGTCTTGCCGCATCCTGGCGGCCCGATCATGATCACGTTGTGCCTGCCGGCGGCTGCGATCTCAAGCGCCCTTTTGACCTGGATCTGGCCCCTGACGTCGGCCAGATCCACGTCGAAACGCGTGTCGGTCACGGTTTCGCGATTGCCGGTGTGTGGCGGGATCGGTTCGGTGTGGTTCAGGTGGCGGATGAGGTGATCGATGCTTCCGACCGGCACGCAGTCAATGCCGCTCACCACGGCGGCCTCGTCGGCGTTCTCGATCGGCACGATGGCTTCGGTCAGGCCGTGCGCTGCGGCGGCCGCGACCATCGGCAGCACTCCCGGCACCGGTCTGACGTCGCCATCCAGCGAAAGCTCGCCCAGAAACAGCCGTCCATGAAGGGAAGAAACAGGAATTTCGTCCATGCATGCGAGCACGCCGATGGCGATCGGCAGGTCGTAAAGCGAGCCGGACTTGCGCACGTCCGCCGGGGCCAGGTTGACGGTGATCCAGCGGCTGGTGGTCCGCAGTCCCAGGTTTCGCATGGCCGACGTGACCCTGACGCGGCTCTCCCGCACTGCGGCCTCGGGCAGCCCCACGATGTCGAAGTGACCGATTCCGCGATAGATGTCGACCTCGACGTCGACCAGAAGACCGTCGATCCCGGAAAGCACCGCTGAAAACACCTTGACGCTCATCGACCGTCCCCCGCGTTGGACCGGCCTGACTACAGCAAGCGTCGTGCCTGACGCGCAACCTGTGGTAATCAAGGGGTTAATCGCCAGCGGCGCGGTCCAGGATACTGGACTTAAGCGTGCCCCCGGCGGCTGCTCAAGGCTGCAAGTCCAATCCGGTTGGCGCCGGAAGGCAACGGCACGGGGTCCCATCGCACGTGCCGCACGGGCGCCCGCCCGCGAAATCAAGTCGTGAACTGTGTATAAATTCAGACCTCTGCTAAATTGTGGTACCCGGGGTACCTTGCCCGGAGTGTGCCTTTTCCCGGCGGATGCGGGCCGGGGGATTGGGCGGAGTTTTCGATGGCGGTGACGTTCGGAAAGGTAGTCAGGACGCTGGGGGTCGGCCTCTACGTCATCGTCACCCGGTCGATACTGACCGTGGCAGTGGTCTTTACTGCCCTGTTTTTCGTACTCAATTCAAGTGGTTTTCCCGACATGCTCTTCGGGGCGCTCAAGGGCGTCATCCCCGGGCGATTCGAGGCTGGCCGCATCCAGATCAGCCCAGTTCCCTGGATCGTCGACGTCACCGATTTCGCGATCACCACCCCGACCGGCAAACCCATCATACAGGCAGGCCTTGTACGGGTCCGCGTCAAGTTGCTCCCCCTTTTCGATTCACTCCTGAACCTGGACCAGCGCAAGCTCAGGCTCGAGTTTTCCTCTGTCCGGCTGAGGGACTTCAAGGTGCTCCTGGAGTTTGACGAATCGGGCCACCTTGAGCTGGTCGACGCCTTCGATTTTCCGGGCAGGAAACCCCCTTCGGAAAATCCGCTCAGGATCCTGCTGGGCATCGGTCACGTCTCGGGCACCAACGGCCAGGCGTTCCTGTCCTTTCCCGAGTGGGATGTCAGGCTTGACGGCATAGACATGAAGACCGATTTCAGCCTGGGAACCTTCCCGACCAGGATTCGCGTCGAGGCCGAGTACTTCAACTACATCTCCGGCGTGGCCCATCTGCGACTCGGCAGCGGCGCTCCGGATCTGCCCTCGGAAATCCATCTTCGGCAGGGCCTGATAGACGGCTTCGTGTACAACTGGGACGAGATCAGCTTCCGCCGCTTCGTTGCCGGTTTCGACTTCGGCACGCTGAAGGCTTCGGATGGATATCTCTCATGGGCCAAAAATCTGAAGTACGCGCTGACGGCCCAGCTCGAGGTTCCCGAGTCCGGAGGTATCCTGTCGGGATTGACGTCCGGTCTTGCCCGGGGCGGCATTTCCGTTTCCGCCCAGGGCAGCGGTGACCGCTCGGACCCGCAGTTCTACGTAAAGATCGACTCTCCATCGATGAAACTTGGCGAGGTCGACCTCGGCGTCCTGCACGCGGAGGCGACCGGCGGAAGGGACGCCGATGGAGTCTTCAAGGTTTCGGACATCGCGGTTGCGGCGAAATCCGGTGTGTCCTCGGTCAATCTGTCCGAGGGACTGTTCGAACTGTCGCCGCCGGATTCCGGCCTGAAGTGGAACGCGACCGCCTCGCTGGCGTTCACCCGCGTGAATTTCGCGGCCATTCTGCGCACCCTGAAACGAACGATTTCACCAAAGGCGATTCCGATCCCGGGTGGCAGCACCGGCGAGTTCAAGCTGGGTGCGTCCGCGTCGCGCGCCGCTTCCATGCCCGGTCCTGTCGACACCAGCTCCGAATTCAAGCTGACGGCCGCCGGTTCGATGTCGGGACGCATCAGTCGCAAGGGTGTCCTGGAAGGCAAGACCTATTCCCTTGAAGTCTCGGGAACGGCATCCGGAAGAAACCTGTCCCGGCCTGTTATCTCGCTGTCCGAACTCAGGCTGAACTGCGGTGTCGATATCATCCGGGCCGCTGGCACCATGGATCTTGAACGCGACAGGCTGTATGCGTCAGCGACCATCACGAAGGATTTGTCCGCCCTTTTGAAGCCTTTCGGGGTTTCGATGGCCGGAACCGCCATGCTTTCGGCGATCCGCATGTCCGGCAAGGCATCTTCCCCGTCCGGAACCGCGGACGTCGTGCTTTCCGGATTCGAGTATCGCGGCTGGAAGGTGGCCTCCGCTTCGGCACAGGCATCCCTGACCGCGGGTCTGCTGGAGATCGACGGCTTCAAGGCGGTGACACCCTTCGCACGCATCGATGTGTCCGAAGGCGAGATCTACGTCCCGGGACTCGCATCCCGCGGGCTTGCCGGCAATGTGAACATGTCCGGCGTCAAGCTTGCGGCCATCGACATCGGCCGTCTTCCGTTTGATGCGCCGGTCGAAGGCACCGGTTTCGGATCAGCCGGCCGTCTCGGTTTCAACATCCGCGATCCCCTTGGCACCATGTCCGGTGACGCGGTGCTGCACCTCGACAGGATCGACGCGTTCAAGCGGGGGCTGGAACTGGTTACCGTGAAGGCGGCGGCCGAACGGGGAAATGCCAGCATGCTCTCCGTCGACGCGCTTGTTCGCGGTGGAGGCTCGGTGACGGTCAAGGGCGGGTGGGATTTCGCGGACAACGTTCTGGACCTGGAAGGATCGCTGAAGAACGTTCCTCTCAAGACACTGCTCGCTTTGAAAGAGGACGCGGCGCTGTCCGGAACGGTGTCGGCATTGGTGCGGGCCTCTGGAAAACTGTCCGATCCCGCGCTTGACGCCACGGTCAGCATGCCGGATTTCGAGTACGCGCAGCACCGTTTCTCTCCGGTTTCCGTCGGGGCCTCCCGGCAGGCCGGCGGCGATCTGCATTTTTCGTCCGACAGGTTCTTCCGGGCGATGCGGTTCGCTCCGGGTTCAAGGGTGTTCTGGAAAGACGGCATGTTCAGCGGGATGATGCTGGACATCGCGATCGACGATCTGACGCCGCAGGATGTCATCCCGTCCATCCCGCTCCGCAAGCTCTCGGGAAGGTTGAACGGGCATCTTTTCATCGAGATGCCGTCCTTCTCGGATGGGGCGATCACGGGCCGTCTGGAATCCCCACCAGGCGGTCTGTGGGTTGAATTCCTGAATCTTCAGACGCGACTCAAGAATCAGACTGCTCTGAAGGCCAGTTTCAGTTCCACCGGTCACGTCGTCGTGTCGGGAGTGTCCCTGGATGACGGCATGTCGACCCTGTCGGTTTGCGGGGAAAACGATCAGCAGGGCTTGAGGGCCTTCGTGAGCGGCTCGGTGGGCGCTCACTGGCTGAGGGCGTTGAAGGGAACATTCTCAACCGCCGACGGTGAACTGGCCTTCGTCGGCCGGCCCGGGGCGCGGCTCGAGCTTCCCGAAGGGTGCGATGCCCAGGGCGCGGGCCGCGAGGGCGTGCTTCTGATTTCCGGGACCTTGAAAAATCCCGTTCTTGACGGGGTAATCAGGACCGGTGACGTGAACCTGGGCATCAGGGGCTTCGGAGATCCGGTCTCTCTCGCCCGCGGTGGCGAAATCGTGCTGGAGCCCGTGAGGCCGCCCTCCGGGGAACCTTACACGAAGATTGACATCCCGGCCGGCAGATGGATTTCCGGGACCATCGGCGACGGCAGTTTCAATCTTTCCGGTGGCGCCAGTCTGCATGACGGACGCCTGGAAGACGGTTCTTTCAAGCTGAACGGATCGCAGATCAGGTACGTTTCAACCGGCGAGTTCTTCGTCGTGGCCGACCCGAGGCTGGACGTCACATTCGACAGGCTCGGTCTGCTTCCAGGCGCCGAGGTTGCGTCGGAGGACGCCGGGATAGCCGTATCGGGACAGGTGAATGTCACCGACGGCTCCTATCACCGGGACTACAACGTCATGACCAAGGCGTTCTCGGGCATAACGGGCGAACGGGCGGGAACGCGCAGCGGCCTTGGTCTGTTCAAGAGCGTTCCCTGGCTTGCGGACACCAGGCTGGACATAGCGCTCAGGGCGCCATCCTTCGGGCTCAGAACAAGCCTGGGCATTGGCGAGACCGATTTGGACGTGGGCGTGAACGTCAATCTGCGCGGCACCCTGAAATACCCGGAACTATGGAATCGAGTCGAGGTCATTCCTGGCGGAACCTTCACCTACAACGTGGTTCGGCGCGAGTTCGAGGTTTACCGTGGAACAGTCGACTTCGACGGCGAGATCGGCCACCCGGAACTGGACATCCAGGCCAGGACATACATCGAGTACAGCGGTTTCGGCGGAGGCATGGTCGCGGCCTCCAGGTTCTCGCCCGACGAAAGCAACGACGCCTTCTACGGCGACATGATCCAGGTGAACCTGGCCGTGTCGGGCAGATACCCCGACCTGGACATCGAGATCACCTCGCCGAGCCGCGGGATCAGCACGAACGATCTCCAGGTGCTTCTTCTGACAGGCATCGCGCCCGGCCAGTCCCTGACTGCTTCCTCCGGGTCTTTCGTCAACGTGAACCTGTTGACCTCCGGGCTGACTGACTCGCTTTTCAAGATCGTTCTTGCCGACATGATCGACTCCGTTAACGTCGGCGTCTCGGCCAGCGGGGACGTCAATCTGGACGTATCGGCGCACATCGGGCGCCGCTTCAAGTTCCAGACGCAGGTTCAGCAGGGTACCGGCACCAGCCAGTACAGCACCGGTTTCAAGATCAGGCTGACCGAGGGACTGTCTCTCGAAGGCAGGTTGAAGGCGGTGGAATACTCGGCCGATCAGGACGACGTCGGCCGGAACTACGACACCAGGTTGAGGTACAGGTTCCCGATTGAGTAGGCTCTCGACCATAGGGACTTTGCTGCTCCCGGCAATAATGCTGGCATCCGCGACGGCGTCGGCCCAGTACGGCTCCGAGTACGACATCTGCGGCGCCGGCCCGGTGTTCTCGATTCAGGTTGTGGACTGCGACACCAGGGAGTGCGCCGATCCGGACTTCGTTGCGCGCGTCGTCAGTCTTGTTGATTTCCGGGTCGGCGGTTACCTGGACCCCGAGAAGATTCCCGCCGCCCTTGCCAGGGTCGCCAAGCTCGGATTCTTCACTCACGCGGATGTCGAGTGCATCAACACGGGCGACGGTGTCGACGTAAGACTCAGTCTGGTCCCGGTCAAACGGATCACGAAGATATCATTCAAGGGAAACAAACACTTCTGGGATTCGTCGCTGGCCGAAAAGATGTCGCTGCGGGTCGGTGATCCGTTCGACAAGGACAGCGTCAGCGACATTGAGTATCTGCGCAGCCAGGAGAACGTGATTCGCAAGGAGTATCAGAAGGACGGCTTCGTCGGGACAAAGGTGACCATCGATGTGCTGCCGGTTGATGACTTCTCCGTTGCGCTGCGGATCACGGTAAAGGAGGGGCCGCGCGTACGACTCAAGGACGTAAGGGTTCAGATGCGTCGCGCCGGTCGTTCCAGGCCTCCGGCTTCCGATACCCCGCCCGTGTCGCCGTCCGCCGCGGGCCGGCAGGGCGGGGCGGTCGAATCCTGTCCGGTCATCAGGCACTCTGATCTGGTGTCGTGGTCGGGCGTGAAGCGCGGAAGTCCGCTGACCGAGCAGACCGTCACCGAGATCTCCCGGGCCCTCGTGGCGAAGTTGCGACAGGTTGGATACGCCGGCGTGAAGGTCAACCCGGTCTTCAACGAAAAGACCGGGGTTATGGACATCGAAGTCTCGTGGGATTCCTGCTGGCTCATCAGGATGTTCGTCAGGGACGAATACGCCGAGGGCCGGACTGGTTTCAAACCACTGGAAAGCTCTGAAATACTTGATGTCCTTTCGTTCGACGAATCGGGCATCTTCGACTTTTCGGAGGCATCCAGGGGAAGGGCAGGGATTCATCAGTTCTACGAAGACCGGGGATATCTGTTCTCGGATGTCGTGCTCGACTACCGCGCGCGCAGTCGAGTGGCCGGCGCATCCCGAGAGGAGTTCGTCGAGGGCGTCGCCGGCAGGATCACCTACTTCGTCACCAAGGGTGGGAAGGCCGAGATTCGGGACATCAGGATCACGGGTAACAAGTCGATCCCGAAGTCGGACATCATCGCGGTGATGAGCACCAGACCATACGACTTCTTCGGTGGCGCGGGCGCAGTCATGCCCGGCCAGATCGCAATCGATCTCGAAAAGGTCAGGAACCTCTATCACGAGCGCGGTTTCCCGGAAATGAAGTACAACGGCACCACCTCCGTTGGCTATCAGGTGACGTCCGGAACCGATGGCGAAGGCAACGAGGTCATCCACTACGCCGGGGTCGACAGCGCCTTTGACGTGGCGGTGATCGCCGAGACCGAGGGTGTCTACCTGAACATCTCGATCGACGAGGGCCTGCGTACCGGTGTCGGAACCGTCCTGGTCGACGGCAACGACTTCCTCTCGGTCTCCGATGTGATGTCGCTGATCGGGTTGCGCAAGGGGCAGGCGTTTTCTCCTTTCCTGCTGGACAGGGGATTGCGCGAACTGGCCCGCAGGTACGCCCGCGAAGGCTTTCTGAACGCCTCCGTGACGCTGTCGTGCGCGGGCGCGAATCCGGATGTGCCGATTCAGGAATGCGACCCGGCGAAGGTGCGCTCCGAGGTGGTCGATCTGTTCATCGATGTCGATGAAGGCTACCGGACCATCGTTGGGGAAGTGTTCGTCGAAGGCGCGAAGAAGACGCGTAAGTCTGTTATTCTCAAGGATTTTCCAAAAACCGGCGACCCGTACGACGTGGAAAAAGTCTCGGCCGCGATCAGGTATCTGAACAATCTCGGCATCTTCGAGTCGGTCAGGGTCGACGTGGTCGGCGCAGACGAGAAGCCCCCGAGGGATCGGGTCGGTCTCGTCATCAGGGTTCGCGAGGCCAAGTCGAAATTCATCGATATCGCGCTGGGCCTTGAGAAACTGGACTCGACCAGGGCCACCGACATGCCCCCGGCAGTCTCGTCCATCCTGACCAACACCGTTGCCATCAGCGACATCACCAACACGGGCTTCGGACGCAGTCTCGGCCTGGACCTGCCCGACATCCTGATGACGCTCGAGGTGAGGTACACGGACACCAACTTCCTGGGGTACGGCAAGCGTCTCTACCTGCCGCTGAAGTACGGACTTTCGTTCACCGCCTGGGATCGTTACGCGTCGTTCACTCCGACCTATTTCGATCCGAACTTCTTTGCCAAGGGTCTGTCATTCAGGGTCACGCCATACGCGGAGTATGACCGTGCCACCAAGGCGCTCGATCGGATCCAGTTCGGTGCCGAGATCGCCATCTCCAAGGAGTTCGTGCCCCGCCTTTTCGGAGCGCTGTCGTTTGACACGGGAGTGATCAAGACCAGAGATCCTTCCCAGTCAAGCAGTTACGACGACTGGCGTTACGAAAACAAGCTGATCCCGTCGCTGACATGGGATGGGCTGGACCATCCGATCAATCCGACGAAGGGCTTCTATGCGCAGGCAAGTCTTTCCTATATCAACGCCGTGTCCGAGGGCAACTATCTGAAGTACGAATTCACCGGCAAGGCGTTCTTCAGCATAAGGAACTGGGTGACTTTCGGATTGACCGCCAGGCTGGGTGGCTCTCATTCGTTCTCGGCCTCGGGCGACCTGCCGATCGAGGAGCGTTACACGCTTGGTGGAAACCGGGGCCTGCGAGGATTCTCGACGGACGGCGTTGGCCAGTACAACCCCGACGGCAGTCTGAAACTTGGCCAGTTCCAGGAGCCTATGTACAACGAAAACGGCGAGCCGGTTCTGGACGACCTGGGCAATCAGGCGATGAAGACCACCTGGTACAGGCCGTTCGGAGGTGACGTCGTCATCTCGGGGTCATTCGAGGTCAGGTTCCCGATCATCAGGAAGGTCGACCTTTTCGGCGCCGCGTTCTACGACTTCGGAGCGCTTGCCGAAACCTTCGAGGAATTGAACGGCGCCAGTTTCCGGCATTCGGTCGGAGTGGGCCTGCGGTACATGCTGGCCGGTGTCGTCCCAATCAGGCTGGACTACGGAATCATCCTGGACAGGCGATGCAAGACGATCGACCCCTCAACCGGGCAGTGCGCCTCGAAGGAGGAGTTCGGAAACATCCACTTCGGGATTCTTTATACCTTCTGAGATGATTTGCCGCGGCCCTTGGCGGGCGCTCCGGCTCGAGACGGTCGGGTAGTTCTGGTCGCGGGCTTTGCCACGGCCCAGCCCATGCCCTGTTTCCGTGCGGCGCTGACGTGCTTTTTCTGCACGGTTCCCGGCTTGGGAAGCGGTGTTGCCCGTCCGGATTTCAGAGCATCGATCTCGGAAGGCGTCAGTTCCCGGACCCGACCGATTGGCAGGTCGCCGAGCTGGATTGGCCCGAACCTGACACGGCGCAGTTTCAGCACGTTGTACCCGACTTCCTCGAACATGCGCCTTACCTCGCGGTAGCGCCCCTCGGCCAGGGTGACCGACAGCCACTCGTTCGTGCGGGCCATCCTGAGCCGGTTCACGCGCAGCGCCTTCGCCATGCCGTCCTTCAGCATCACGCCGCTGACCAGCCGCCCCAGCACCCAGTCCCTGACCGGGCCCTGCAGCTTCACCTCGTACTCGCGCTCCATGCCGCCGGACGGGTGCGTCAACAGCCGTGTAAGGTCCCCGTCATTGGTGAAGATCAGCAGACCCTCGCTCATGAAGTCGAGCCTTCCGACCGAGTGGACCCTGGACGGAAGATCAGGCAGCAAATCGTAGACCGTCCGTCTGCCGTCCGCGTCGGCGGCCGTGCATAGAACCTCGCGGGGCTTGTTCATCACCAGGTAGAGCCTGGCCGGCATCTTCTTGATACCGGTGCCGTCAATCATTATCCGGTCGCGTTCCGGGTCGACCGACTCACCGATCGTCGCCGTCCTGCCATTTACCGTGACCCGCCCCTCAAGAATCATCTGCTCGGCGTGACGTCTCGATGCGAGTCCGGCGTCTGCAATGAATTTGTTCAGTCTGATCATGATTGGGAACCTTCAAGGAGGGGATTGCCACAAAACATTCGTGAACGGTATCATGTCGCCCTGTCGCATTCAAGGAATCCGGCATGAAGTTCAAGTATGAACATGACTTCCCGACCGATCGAAACAGTCTGATCAGCGCGATCTTCGACAATGGCGTGACTGAGCGGCTGAAGGCGCACATGTCCACGGTGATGGACGCGCAGACCCTTGAATGGA
>Ga0116174_10003599_pt1 | contig 12662 bp, 8 predicted proteins | sample AD_UKC087_MetaG_FD_89801 | JGI IMG/M metagenome (GOLD analysis project Ga0116174, IMG submission 89801) | Active sludge microbial communities of municipal wastewater-treating anaerobic digesters from USA - AD_UKC087_MetaG | ecosystem: Engineered > Bioreactor > Anaerobic > Digestate | place: USA...
ATCGAAATAAGGCTCGCACACGGCGCGGATCGCCGATTCGAGGTCGTTGACGCGGGTTTCCCGCGGCACCCAGCCGCTTTCGATGTGCAGTTCGGCCACACGCTTGTAGTCGCGGCGAAAGAACGCCACGAAGTTTTGCGCGAGGTACTCCTTGTCCGACTCGGTGAGTGTTCCCACGATGCCGAAATCAAGCGAGATGTAGCGCCCGAACGTGGCCGGCTCCAGGCTCACCTGGATGTTGCCCGGGTGCATGTCGGCGTGAAAGAAGCCGTCGCGGAACACCTGGGTGAAGAAGATGGTGACGCCATCGCGCGCCAATTTGGGAATGTCCACGCCCGCAGCACGCAGGCGCTCGACCTGACTGATGGGCACGCCGTTCATGCGCTGCATCACCATGACCTCGGGGTGGCAAAAATCCCAGAAAATTTCAGGAATCAGCACCAGGTCCAGCCCATCCATATTGCGGCGCAGTTGCGCGGCATTGGCCGCTTCGCGCACCAGATCCAGTTCGTCATGCAGGTAGTTGTCGAATTCCGCCACCACCTCGCGGGGTTTGAGGCGTTTGCCATCGGCCGACAGCCCCTCCACCCAGCCGGCCATCATGCGCATGAGACTCAGGTCTTTCTCGATCACCGGCAGCATGCCGGGGCGCAGCACCTTGACGGCCACCTCGCGCTCGACGCCGCCCCGGTCGCGCACGGTGGCGAAATGCACCTGCGCAATCGAGGCACTGGCCACTGGCACGCGGTCGAACGCAACGAACACCTCGCCCACGGGACGGCGGAACGCACGCTCGATGGTGGCCATGGCGATGTCGGGATCAAACGGCGGCACGCGGTCCTGCAGCCGCGCCAGCTCATCGGCCATGTCCGCCGGCAGCAGATCGCGCCGGGTCGAGAGCACCTGGCCAAACTTGACGAAGATGGGCCCCAAACGCTCCAGCGCCTCGCGCAGGCGCTGTCCACGCGGCGCCTCCAGATTGCGACCGACCGAAAGAATGCGCGCCAGCAGGCGCAGCCAGGGCTTCTGGAAACTATCCAGCACCAGGCCATCGAGCCCATACCGGAACACCACCCAGACGATGGTGACTCCCCGCAGAAAACGCTTCATGCAGCGGCCCGGTCAGCGTTGCCCGAAGGTGATGCGGGCGCAGCGGGGGCCGATGCCGTGGCAACAACCGACGCCATGCGCGTGCCTACGAACTGGCGCAACGCCTGCGCCGCCTTGCGCACCACCTGGCCCAGCGTGTGCGCGGGCGCATCACCAATCAGGCGGGCAACGTCTTCTTCCAGGTCCCAGCGGACATGGTCCACCAGCCAGTTGATCTCGGCTGCCAGCTGCACATCGCCCTCGATGCGAATGGCCGGCTTATCGCCACGCAGCGCAACGCTGGCCAGTGCCAGGGGAGAGGTTTCGGTCACCTCCAGCTGCAAATCCGGTGCGACGCCTTCCGGCGCCAGATTGAACAGACCTGCCGGCGTGACCAGCAAGGCCATTGAGAAAGACCGCCACTGCACGCGCGCCACGCGGCCACGCTGGCGCACGAGGCGGTCCATGGCCTCCTTCTCCTGCATCAACACATGGTTGAGAAACAGGACGAGGCGCTGCTGCACCTCGTGGACCAGCCACTGCGGTGGCTGCGGGCCGGCGGCCACGCGATCAAAGAGAGCATCCAGAAATGAAAAAGGGGACTGTGTTGCCATAGTCCCCGATTATTCCCTGAACCGGGAAGCCCTGCGGCTTTACTGCAGTGCTTGCACGCCCGCCACCAGCCAGCCGCTGGCGCCAGTCTTGGCCTTGGTCATATTCCAGACCTCGCGGAACGGGCTCGGTCCGGCGGAGAGCTCTTCGCGGATCATGCCCGAAAACTCCACACTGGCCATGTAGCCGTCGTCCAGCTCTTCGATACCCAGCAGCTGCGCTTCGATCATGACCACATCGGTGTGGTTGGGCTGGTCGCCCCGGTGCGATTCACGCTCGGTCAGCTGTGTCCGAATTTCGTTGAGCATGCCGTCGGTCATCATCGAACGCAGCGTGACGATGTCGGAACGGTCCCAGGCGGCCTGCAGCGTGACGAAGTTGCGCTTGGCTGCCGTAAGGAAGCCTTCGGCGTCAAATCCAGCAGGAATGCCCCAGTTCTGCGACCCGGAGAGGCCCGAACCGATGACCGTGCCTGACCCCGGCTGTTGCCGCGCAGCATCAAATGCCATGCCGTTGCCCTCCCAAGGCCGGGCCGAAGCATCGTTGCCCACCTTGTCGGGGCTGTACTGGCGTGGCACCTGGGCAGCCTCCGGAGAAGCGGCCCCTGCACCCTGGAAGGCGAACGGCGGGTTGCCAGCGCCCTGCGCGGCACCAGTCCCCTTGCGCGCGCGCATCACCATGCCGATCACCACCATCACGGCCAGCGCCAACAGCGCGAACATCAGGAACTGACCAAACTCGGCCCCCAGACCCAGCGAATGGGCCAGCCAGGCCAGCCCCAGGCCGGCCGCCAAGCCACCCAGCATGGCGCCCCAGGGCTTCTTGGCCGCAGCGGCTGGTGCGGCTGCCGCTGCCGGCTTGGCAGCCGCCGCGTTGGTCGCCGTCTGCGCCGGAGCGCCCGGCGTTGCGGGCGGCGTGGCCGCCTCGCGCTGCGTGACGTTGCTGGACTGCTTGCCCATCGATTTGCCACCACCCATGCGCGCAGCATCTGCATCGGCATGCGCCACGGCCAGCATCGCCACCAGCACCACAGACCAAAGTTTCATCATGATTTCTCCGTCTCCGTTAATTCACCCGAGCGAAACGCTCAGCACTTGATTCCAACATGCAGGGCCACAATGCCCCCCGTCATGTTGTGATAGTCCACATGCCCAAAGCCATTTTTCTGCATGAGGCTTTTGAGCTCTTCCTGCCCCGGGTGCATGCGGATGGACTCGGCCAGATAGCGGTAGCTGGCATCGTCGCCCGCCACCAGCTTGCCCAGCTGTGGCAGGACCTTGAACGAATACCAGTCATACACCTTCGAAAGGGGCTTGGCCACCTTTGAAAATTCCAGCACCAGCAGCTTGCCGCCCGGCTTGAGCACCCGGCACATCTCGGCGATGGCCTGGTCCTTGTGCGTCATGTTGCGCAGACCGAAGGCCACGCTCACCACATCGAAATGCGCGTCGGGAAACGGCAGCTTTTCGGCATCGCAGACCAGCGTGGGCAACACCACCCCCTTGTCGATAAGGCGGTCACGCCCCACGCGCAGCATGGCTTCGTTGATGTCAGTGTGCACCACGCGGCCCGAAGCCCCCACTTTCTTGGAAAACGCCAGCGCCAGATCGCCCGTTCCGCCCGCGATATCGAGCACCTGACTGCCTTCACTGAGGTTTGCCACCATCACCGTATAGGCCTTCCAGGCCCGGTGCAGCCCCGCCGACATGAGGTCGTTCATCACGTCATATTTGGAGGCGACAGAGTCGAACACACCGCGCACGCGGCTTGCCTTTTCCTGTTCATCTACCGACTGAAAACCGAAATGCGTGGTGCTCATAGGAATCATGCTAGGCGCCTGGGCGCCAGAGGTACAGCGACAACCCCGCGCTGGCTTGGGGCATCTGTCGCAATTTGGACAACATTGTGAAAACAAAAAAGCTGCCAGCGCTCTGACACATTGCACTTAATGCTATTTTCTTAATAGCACAGGGAATCATGGGAGATTCCGGCGGGCGCCGCGCGTCACACGGAATGCACGCCCACGCCAGTCTCAGTGGCCGCCACAGGCGTGGCCCCCGGCGGCCTTGGGTGCCATCGGGGCATCCCGATCCACACCGGCAGCAGCCAGTCGCTCGGCGTACTGCGCCCACAAAGTCTCCTGCTGCTGGCCCAGTTCGTAGAGGTAGTCCCAGGTGAAGATGCCGCTATCATGGCCATCAGAAAACGTGGGCTGGACGGCATAGTTGCCCACAGGCTCCAGGTGGACCAGCGTCACACTGCGCTTGCCGGTCTGTAGCACCTCCTGGCCCGGGCCGTGGCCCTGCACCTCGGCAGACGGCGAGTAAACGCGCATCAGCTCGAACGGAATGCGGAACATGGCCCCGTCAGAAAACGCCACTTCAAGCACCCGCGATGCCTCGTGCACCGTCAGTGCCTGCGGCGTGGGCGCACCCGCTTTCAAACCTGCCATGGATTCACCTGTGAAAAAACGATGTTCGAAACAAACGCTATTGTCCCACCGCAACCCAGGCCGTCTGCACCCACCCGCACAGGTATCGGCAAAGTCCCCGCAAAGCACCGCTCGAATGCGGCGATTTGCTCAGCCGGCCCTGCAATCCGGTTATCCTTTGCGCCGTCTCCATCCTGGGGCGAAACGAGGCATTCCCATGCCCTGAAGCCACCCAGCCGCAACACCGGTGCGACTGGGCGCCCACCCGGCCAGCGCGCACCCGCGTTCGGCATGAGCGGCGACAGATGAAAGAATGGAAAGTTGGAACTCCGGCCGCGCACTTCACCTGTGCACCGTGGGGGCTCCATGCCGTATACGCATCCACCGACACATGGACCCGATCCACCATCCGGTACGCTTGTCTTTGCAATTCGCCGAGAACTTTCAGGTTTCCGCATGACACACCACATTTCCACTGCCGAGCAGGCCCTGCGCGACGCTGCGCGCGAGTACCACCGCAACCCCAGCCGGGGCAAGATTTCGGTGAATCCCACCAAGCCCCTGTCCAACCAGCGCGATCTGTCGCTGGCCTATTCCCCAGGCGTGGCCTACCCCTGCCTGGATATCCAGGTCGATCCATCCAAGGCGTTCGACTACACCTCTCGCGGCAACCTGGTGGCCGTGATCACCAACGGCACGGCGGTGCTGGGCCTGGGCGACATCGGCCCACTGGCAAGCAAGCCGGTGATGGAGGGCAAGGGCTGCCTGTTCAAGAAATTTGCGGGCGTGGACGTGTTCGACATCGAACTGGCCGAGCGCGACCCCGACAAACTCATCGACATCATTGCCGCGCTCGAGCCCACGCTGGGCGGCATCAATCTCGAAGACATCAAGGCGCCCGAGTGCTTCTACATTGAGCGCGAACTCTCCAAACGCATGAACATTCCGGTGTTCCATGACGACCAGCATGGCACGGCCATCATCAGCAGCGCCGCGCTGCTCAACGGACTGGAACTGGTGGGCAAGCAGATTGGTGAGGTCAAGATCGCGGTGTCGGGCGCTGGCGCCGCCGCCATTGCCTGCGTGGGTGTGATGGTGGGCCTGGGCGTAAAGGTGGAAAACATCTTCATGTGCGACTCCAAGGGCGTGATCTATGAAGGCCGCCCCGGCGGCTATGACGAGTCCAAGGCCCGCTACGCCCAGAAGACCGATGCGCGCACGCTGGCCGATGCCGTCCACGGCGCCGACGTGTTCCTGGGCTGCTCGGCCCCCGGCGTGCTCACAGCCGAAATGGTCAAGACCATGGCGGCCAGGCCCATCATCCTGGCGCTGGCCAACCCCGAGCCCGAGATCCGCCCCGAGCTGGCCAAGGCCATACGCCCCGACTGCATCATCGCCACGGGGCGCTCAGACTACCCGAACCAGGTCAATAACGTTTTGTGCTTCCCCTACATCTTTCGTGGCGCGCTCGATTGCGGCGCCACCAAGATCACCGAAGCCATGAAGCTGGCCTGCGTGCGCCAGATTGCCGACCTGGCCAAGGCCGACATCAGCGAAGAAGTGGCCAGCGCCTATGCAGGCAAGGAACTCACCTTCGGCCCAGACTACCTGATCCCCACGCCGTTCGACTCGCGCCTGATCCTCAAGATCGCACCCGCCGTGGCCCAGGCAGCAGCGGAATCCGGCGTCGCTACCCGCCCCATCACCGACATGGAGGCCTACAAGGAAACCCTGTCGCGTTTCGTCTACCAGACCGGCATGCTGATGCGCCCAGTGATCATGGCCGCCAAGGCCTTGCCCGATGCGCAAAAGCGCGTGGCCTATGCCGACGGCGAAGACGAGCGCGCCCTGCGGGCCGCCCAGATGGCGATTGACGACAGGATCGCCCAGCCCATCCTGATCGGCCGCCCCGCCGTGATTGCCACCCGCATTGCCAAAGCCGGCCTGCGCATGCAACTGGGCAAGGATGTGCAGGTGTGCAACCCTGAGGACGACCCGCGTTTTCGCCAGTACTGGGAGCATTACCACCAGCTCATGAAGCGCGACGGCGCCACACCCGAAGTGGCCAAGGCCGCCGTGCGCCGCTCCAACACCATCATTGCCGCGCTGATGGTGGCGCTGGGCGATGCCGACGCCATGATCTGCGGCCTGGTAGGCACCTACGAAACGCACCTGGAGCGCATCCACAGCATCCTGGGCCGCCAGCAGGGCGTGAACGAGTACGCGGCGCTCAACGCCCTGATGACCAACCGCGGCACGCTCTTCATTGCCGACACCTACGTCAACGAAGACCCCACAGCGCAGCAGCTGGCCGACATCGCCTGGATGTCGGTGCAGGAAGTGCAGCGCTTTGGCCTGCCGGCCAAGGTGGCGTTCCTGTCGCATTCGAGCTATGGCTCGTCCAAGCGCGCCTCGGCCAGAAAGATGCGCCTGGCGCGCGACCTGTTCGTGGCCGCCCACCCCGAGATCGAATGCGACGGCGAGCTGCACGGCGACGCGGCGCTGGAACCCAACATCCGCAACGCCTACATGGCGGACTCCACCCTGACGGACTCGGCCAACCTGCTGATCTGCCCCAACCTGGATGCCGCCAACATCCTCTACAACGTGCTCAAGACCACCACCAGCGGTGGCGTGACCGTGGGGCCCATCCTCATGGGCGCGGCAGCCACGGCCTATATCCTGACGCCAGCAGCCACCGTGCGCCGGGTGCTCAACATGACAGCACTGGCCGTGGCCAGCGCGGCAGCGCGGCCCCGATAAGTTCAGAAAACGCTGCACGGCCCAGGCTCGCGTCTGGTGCAGTGCGCCCGCCCTCTCCCCTGCGCAAAGGCTGCCCATGCCCCGTTTTGCCGCCAACCTGTCCATGCTCTACAACGACGTGGACTTTCTCGACCGCTTTGCCGCCGCCGCCCGCGATGGCTTCCAGGCGGTGGAAATGCTCTTCCCTTACGCCCACCCCGCGCCAGAACTGGCCGAGCGCCTGCAAGCCCATGGCCTGCAGCAGGTGCTTTTCAACGCCCCCCCAGGCCATTGGGACGCCGGCGAGCGCGGCATGGCCTGTCTGCCCGGGCGCGCGGCCGAGTTCCGCGCAGGCATGGCCAAAGCCATCGCGTACGCCAGGGCGCTGCACTGCCCGCGCATCCATGTTATGGCCGGCCTGATGCCGCTGGGCGCCGATGCAGCCAATCTGCGCGCCACCTACATCGCCAACGTTCGCCATGCCGCCGAGCAGGCCGCGCCGCACGGCATGCACATCCTGCTGGAACCCATCAACAGCCGCGACATGCCCGGCTACTTCCTGACCCGCCAGGACCAGGCACACGCGCTGATCGCCGAGATCGGCGCCGCCAACGTCAAGGTGCAGATGGACCTGTACCACGCCCAGATCACCGAAGGGGACCTGGCCATGAAGATACGCCAGTACCTGCCCACGGGCCACATCGGCCATTTCCAGATCGCCGGTGTGCCCGAGCGCCACGAGCCCGATGTGGGAGAAATCAACGCCACCTATTTATTCCAACTGCTCGACCGCCTGGGCTATGACGGCTGGATCGGCTGCGAATACCGCCCGGCGCGCGGCGCAGCGCCCCACGCCACGTCGGACGGACTGGGCTGGCTCAAGCCCTGGCTTTGAGCTGGGCCGGAGCCCTGCATGGCGCGGTGAAAACCTTCACGCCGAACGGCATACAGACCGCTGAACCGGGTTGTTGCAGCCACACTGTCGTGGTCTTGACATTCACCGCATAATGGCCAGACAGATTGCAACCAAATGCAAAAAACCACCCTTCACGGGATCCCGCCAGCCCTCAATGTCAAATTTAGCGAGATACATAAGACACCCTGGCTTCAAGGCATGGAATGCCGCTGTGGCCAAGGGCCTGTTTTTTTTGTCAGCCTATGCCGTTCCGCTGGCCATCGCCCTGTTTTCCTTTGTTGCACTGATCGCCTGGGCGCCCCAGCACCCCACCGGGATAGATGGCAAGGTGGTGCCTTTTCGCATCGCAGAGGACATGGGCGCCCAGTGGGACCCGGCGGCCGCAAAGGCCGCTCTGAGCGACAAGGCGGAAACACGCTTCACCGACAGCCGGCTGTCGGAATCGCCTTTCTGGTTCGCATTCAAGGCCCAGCCAACGCCGGACGCCACACACCCGGCCATCGAGTTTCCATCACGCCACACCAAGGAGATCACTTGCTGGAACGGCGACAGCGCCGAGCCCCTTGGCCGGGCGACACGCTGGGACAACACGGGGGCCATTTCCCCCGTGAAGGCCGGCTTTCAGCTGGTGCTTGCCGATACAGCGCCGACCGACATACTCTGTATGGCGCGCTTTATCGGTCCGGCACGGCTCAGCGTGCTGCAATGGTCAGAGACGGGTCTTGCTGACTCCACCCAGGCATTCCACCGCAACGCCGGACTGCTCGACGGCGGCATCATCGTGCTGGCGCTGTTCGTCTTCATCACTGCGCTGATCAACCGTAACAGCACCTACATCCTGTTCTCAGCTTGGCTGGTGGTCAACCTGCGCATGGCTGCGCTCTCCGCCGGATGGGACCAGCAGTGGTTGGGCCGCACCATTCCCTATGACCTGCTGCTGCAGGGCCGCCTGGTCACGATCGCGCTGTACTACGTGCTCACGTTGAGCCTGTTCACCACGCTGTTCAAGGGTGACCTCGAGTTGGTGGGCCACCAGCGGGTGGTCGATGTCGCGCGCTGGTCCTGCCCACCGCTGTTGCTGCTGTCCTTCTTTCTGTCCTACCCCGTCTTCCTGCCCCTGCTGTGGGTCACCACCGGTGTCGGCGTGGCCGTGCTGGTCTACCTGCTGGCCCAAATCCTGCGCAAATCGCGCTCACAGGTGGCCTTCTGGTGCAGCGCCGCCATTGCGGTAGCGCTATGCGCCAGCCTTTACGAAGTGATCTCGGCTTCGCTGGGGTTCAAGGATCTGATCGGCGCGGTCAACAGCGTCACTGCCGCACTGGCCTCCAGCCTCATGGCCTCGCTGGCCATTGCTGCGCAGATGAAACAGGAGCATGACCAGCGCCTGGAGTTTCAGGCCAAGCTTCAACACACCTACGAGGCCATGCCCATCGGCCTGTTCACACTGGACATGCAGGGCCGCTTTGTCAGCGCCAACCCAGCCCTGCGCAACATGCTGGGGAAAGAAGTGTTGAGCGAGGGCCATAACGGCTGGTTCCGCTTCTTCCAGCAAGGCGCCTGGACCCGCTTGCACCATGTGGTGAATACGCAAAGCGATGCCGAGCTGGAACTGGAGGGCCTGCCCGATAAACCGGGCAGCGAGCCCCGGCGCTACCTGGTCAAGGCCACGCTCGCGCGCGACCGGATCGAAGGCTCGCTGCAGGATGTGACGGAGAAGTCGCGCACCAACGAGCACCTGCAATTCCTGGCCAACAACGACCCCCTGACCAAGGTGCTCAATCGCCGCGGTGTGGAAAAAGCCCTGGATGCCGCCATGGCCAGCGCCCGCGAGGGCAAAGCCCTGGCCCTGGCCTATCTGGACCTGGACCGTTTCAAGCTGATCAACGATCTGTTCGGCCATACCGCTGGCGATGAGGTCCTGCAGCAGGTCTGCGCACGCGTCAACGCCATGCTGTCGGGGTCCATGAGCCTGGGACGCGTAGGAGGCGATGAATTCATCATCGTCATACCCGACACTCCGGTCTCGCTGGCCCGCCTGTTGTGCCAGGGCATCGTCTCCCGCATCGGGCAGGAGCCCTACCGCGTGGGTGAGCGCGCCTTCCATGTGCGCGGCTCCATAGGCCTGATCGAGGTCTCGCCCGGCACCTCGATCAAGGACGCCGTGTCGAGCGCCGACCGCGCCTGCCGCGAAGCCAAGAGCAACAACAGCGGGCTGGTGGTGTTCGAGAAGAACGCCCGGGTCTTCATGGAGCACGAGGCCGAGCTCAAGCTGGTGGAGCAACTCTCGGCCCATGCTGAAATAGAAGGCCTTTACCTGGAGATGCAGCCCATCATGTCATTGAGCGCGCCACAAGAGTCGCTCAACTTCGAAGTCCTGCTGCGCATGCGCGATGCCAACGGCGAACGCATCCCGACCGACCGCCTGATCTCGGCGGGCGAAAACAGTGGACGCATGGGCGTGATCGACCGCTGGGTGCTCAACAACACCGTGCAGTGGCTGGCAACCCACAAAAATCAGCTCAAGAACACACAGTTTGTCTGCATGAACCTCAGCGGCGCCTCGCTCAACGACGAGAAATTCATCCAGAACGTTTTCACCACGCTGGAAGAGAACCTCCCGATTGCCAAGCACCTGTGCCTGGAGATCACCGAAAGCGTGGCCCTGCACGACCTGCAAAACACACGCCGGTTCATCGACCGGGTACGCCAGTACGGCGCCAAGGTGGCGCTGGACGACTTCGGCGCCGGCTACACATCCTTCTCCTACCTGAGAGACCTGCCGAGCGACCTGCTCAAGATCGACGGCAGCTTCATCGTCCACATGAACCAGCACCCGGTCAATATCGCCATCGTGGAGGCCATCGTCAGCCTGGCACGCAACCTGGGGATGAGAACCATCGCCGAGTGGGCAGAGGACTGCGCCACGGTGCAGACGCTGGTGGAAATCGGGGTGGATTACGTGCAGGGCTATGTGGTGGCGCAGCCCCAGCATCCGGACTTGATGCTGCAGGCCAGCTCGTCGGCAAGCTTCATCCGTGATCCGGAACTGCTGGCTCTCGTCAAGAACCTGCTGCCGCAGGCCTTCGAGATCGGCCAGAGCCACCCGCTCACCGGTGGCGCACCGTCCCGCAAGCTGCATTGAAGCTGAAAACGGCAGCGGGCCACCTCGTGGCCCGCGCCAAGCCGCATGAAACCAAGCGCTGGCGGCTTTGATGGCGCTCGCCTCGCGGGTGAGCGCGCTGTGCATCCGCCGGCACGGCGCGCACTGCAGTGTTGCTTTTTTACGGGCAGCTGCCCGCCACATCGCCTTGCCCGGCATAGCACACCGATGACAGCACTGTCAGGCGCATTCGATGGTCATTTCCATTTTGAACCCTGGCGCCACCGCCGCGTGCCGGTCAGGCACGGGCGCCAGCACGCTCCAGTGGCGGCTGCCACACCGGAACAAAGGGCATGACGGTCTCGCCCAGATCGATGTCTGGGTGGTGGGTGTGGCACATGAAATCGAGCAGTGGGTGGTGCGCCTCGGCCCAGCGCGCCCGAGCGCTATCCACGTGGAAAGCCATCACGCGGTGCGGCATGTTGTTCGCATGGCGCAGTGGGATATAGCCCAGTTCCGGATAGACATCCTTGAAGAGCAGGCGTTCATACTGGCGGTCGATGGGCGAACGTCCGGCGATCACCATCCATTCAATTTCCTGCAACATGCAGTACTGGTAAAAAACCTTGAACAGCACGGTTTTAACGAGCCGACCAGCACGATCGTCTGTAATGCCCAGGCGAGTGGCCTCTGCCAGAGAATGGCCTTGCAACCATTCGGGCAACTGCACCGACTGCTCCAGGCTCAGCGGCTGGTAGGTGTTGCATTGGATGCGCATCGTGCCCAGCGGCGCTCCATCCAGCTTGGACTCGGCCAGCAGAACGACGACGCCTTCATCGTAATCAGAGGCTTCAGGTGCCTTCAGCGTTTGGGCAAACTCGGGCACATGGCGCGCATAGGCCGAGTGCCGGATGGACACCGCCTTGCGCAGATCGTCGTCGTTGCGAACCAGGCGAACCGTGAAAGGCAGTCGCTCTTCCTTGACGACGCTCGGGTTGAGCGCCTGGATTTGCTGCTCCAAAACCTGAATCGGCGGGAATGTGGCAGAGGAGCTGGAACGGGCGTCCTTGAACGAGTCAAACATGGCGACACCTTTCTGTGGGTGAAAAAATGCAGGAGGCGAAGCCAATGTAAATTTGCACGCACCTTCCGCATATTGGTGTTGCGCTAAAACGCGTGTCAGGTTTCTTCCGACAGCCTGTCAGGAAAACACCCCGGCACACTCGTCCATAGACAGCACCCGTCGAGGCGCGGGTTCTGCAAGACAGCTGCCACACACCAAAGGCACAGCCAGTCCTGCAGGGGTTCGGCGCCCCTGCCCCACTCTCGCAGTCCCGCACAGGTGCTGCCGAATCCGCAACACTTCGCACAGCCATGGGCGCCGACAGAGACATGGCTGTGTGCATCCGACGGCCGGCCAGGGTTTGAATTTACAGACGGGCGAACGGGTCGACCAGCGAGGCCAGCGTCACGGCGCCCGGCGCCACGGGGCTCGTTCGGCGTGCGGCCTCGGGTGGCTCGTTGACCGGTGTGAGCGGCAGCGGCTGCATGCGGCGGCCATAGATGCGCTGCACGCGCTCTGCCAGCGTAGGGTGCGAGTCGAGCCAGCGCTCCATGGCGCCCGCGCCCGGCAGGTCCACCAGCAGCATGTGCTGCACCGCGGGGTGCGCCAGCCCCTGGTGGGTGGCGCGCTCGTAGCCTGCGGGGGTGTCGCGCCGCTGCGCCATCACCTTGCGCAGCACGCCGCCCAGGCCGTCGCGGCTGCGCGTCCA
>Ga0116174_10003601_pt1 | contig 12651 bp, 8 predicted proteins | sample AD_UKC087_MetaG_FD_89801 | JGI IMG/M metagenome (GOLD analysis project Ga0116174, IMG submission 89801) | Active sludge microbial communities of municipal wastewater-treating anaerobic digesters from USA - AD_UKC087_MetaG | ecosystem: Engineered > Bioreactor > Anaerobic > Digestate | place: USA...
CCCGCCGCCTGCGCGACTACCTCTTTGACCATATTCAGCGGCTCTCTTACAGCTACCACTCCGAGTCCAAAACGGGCGATCTGCTGGAGCGCGCCACATCGGATGTTGACACGCTGCGCCGTTTCTTCGCTGATCAGGCGATCGGAGTGGGGCGCATCCTGATGATCTTCATCATCTCCTTCATTTCAATCACGCGGATAGATCTCCGCCTGGCTCTGGCTTCAATCATCATCATCCCGATCGTGCTGGTGATCTCGATTATCTTCTTCAAGCGCCTATCCAAAGCTTATGAAGCCTACCAGGAGCAAGGCGCGGTACTGACCACCGACCTGCAGGAGAATCTGAGCGGTGTGCGTGTGGTGAAAGCCTTTGCGCGGCAGGAATACGAGATTGAAAAATTTGATAAAGCAAACGCCGAAAAGTTCCGCCTTGGCAAAAAGTACAACTGGATGCATGCCTTATTCTGGCCGCTCTCGGACCTTATCTGTTCAGCCCAGAATATTGGCAGCACCTTCTATGCCGCCACGATGGTCATGAATGATGTCATCACGCTCGGTTCCTTCATCAGCTTTGTTGGTCTGCTGAGCTGGTTGATCTGGCCTATCCGCAACCTTGGGCGCCTGATCATCGATACCTCGCGTGCTTTGGTTTCATATGGGCGTATTTCGGTGGTGATGGAGGCGGTGGAGGAAGATATGATCACAGCCACCAATCAACCATCGAACAGCATAAAAGGGCAGATCACTTTCGATCATGTCAGTTTTGCCTATGAAAAAGACTTTAAGGTGCTCGACGACGTCAGTTTCACTTGCGACGCGGGACAGGTTGTTGCCCTGCTTGGCTCAACCGGATCAGGGAAGACTTCGCTGGTGAACCTGTTGCCGCGGTTTTACGACGTGACATCAGGCCAGATCCTGCTGGATGGCGTGAACCTGAACGAGTATTCCCGTGAGTTTTTGCGTTCTCAGATTGGGATCGTGGAACAGGAACCGTTCCTGTTCTCTTGCTCGATCCGCGACAACATCACCTATGGCGTGCACCGTGAAGTCAGTCAGGAGGAGATCGAGGAAGCTGCCCGCGAAGCCGCCATTCATGACGTTATCCTGGAATTCAAAAATGGCTACGATACCCTTGTTGGTGAACGGGGCGTAACCCTTTCTGGCGGGCAGAAACAGCGCCTGGCGATCGCGCGTACCCTGCTGATCAATCCCCGCATCCTGATCCTGGACGACTCTACCTCGTCGGTGGACATGGAGACCGAGGTACAGATCCGGGCGGCATTGGACAGTCTGATGACCGACCGGACCACCTTTATCATTGCGCATCGCATTCAGAGCATTATGAATGCGGATCTGATCCTGGTCTTTGACAAAGGAAAGATCGTTCAAATGGGTGAGCACGAAGTTTTGCTCAACCAGGATGGAATTTACAAGGACATTTACGACATCCAGGCTCGGATCGATAGTGCCCTGCAAGAGGAAATTGAGCGTGTCGAATCAATATAACGAAGAAGAACTGGACGACGTTGTCAACCTGAGAAGCGGTGTTATTGGACGACTGATCAGGTTGTTGAAACCATATTGGCCACAAATGCTGCTCGCGGTCTTTGGCATCGCGTTGGTGTCCTATTTGGATGCCTACTATAACATTATCAACAAACGGATTATCGATGAAGGCATCGTGGCAAAGAATTTGCCGGTAATGATTGGCTTCTTTCGAAATTACATTGCGATTGTTTTGACCCAATTGGCGGGTTTCTTTATCATGATCTACATCATGGGGCTGCTCGGAGAGCAACTACGCTACGATTTTCGCAAGAATCTTTTTCACCACCTTCAAAGTCTCTCGCTGTCGTATTTCAGCAAAACCCCACTTGGCTGGATCATGTCGCGCGTGACTTCAGACACAGAGAAAATGGCAGATCTGCTCACCTGGGGCATTTTGGATACAATATGGGCGGCAACAAACATCAGCTTTGCTGTTTATTTCATGCTCCAATTGAATGCGAAGCTGGCTGTCATTGCGATACTCTCATTACCTTTGATGATATTTGTGTCATTCAAATTCCGCGTGAAGATCTATCAGCACTATCGCGCGTCGCGCAAGGCAAACTCGAAGATGACCGCCTCATTAAATGAGAATATCACCGGCGTGAGAGTGGTCAAAGCGCTTCGGCGGGAAGCTAAAAATCTGGATGACTTTAAGGTCCTATCCACAAAAATGTTCCAGGAAAGTTACCGTGCTGTGCTGCTTTCAGCTATCTATCTGCCAACCATCCAGACCATCAGCGCGATCTCCCTGGTTCTGATCTTGTGGCGCGGCGGGCTGCAGGTGGCAGACGGCACGATCACCGTCGGCGTCTTGCAGGCATTCATCTCCTATGTCATGTTCATTCTCTGGCCTATTCAGGACCTCGCGCGAGTTTATGCTGAGATGCAGAACGCCATCGCCTCCTCGGAAAGAGTTTTCTCATTGCTGGATGTGAGACCTGAAATTCATAACCGGGAAAACTTGCTGCCGGTGGAAACACTAATTGGCGATGTGGAATTCGAAAATGTCTCCTTCCACTACGAAGATGACGAACCTGTCATTAAGAACCTGAGTTTTAAGATCCCCCAGGGGCAAACCGTGGCGCTGGTCGGTACGACCGGCGGCGGCAAGACTACCATCGTCAACCTGCTCTGCCGCTTTTACGAGCCAAGCGAAGGGGTGATCCGCATCGCTGGACACGACTACACGCAGTACCCTCTTGAGGACATTCAATCCCGCATCGGCGTAGTTTTACAGGTCCCACATCTGTTCTCTGGCAGTGTCCGTGATAACCTCCGCTATGGACGGCTGAACGCCACTGATGAAGAGATCGAACAAGCCGCCAAGTTGGCTGGCGCGCACGAGTTCATCACAAATTTTGAGAAGGGCTACAACCAGGATGTCGGCGAAGGCGGCAATCAACTTTCAGTGGGGCAAAAGCAGCTCATCAGCATCGCGCGCGCCCTGCTGGCAGATCCGGACATTTTCGTGATGGATGAAGCAACCAGCTCAGTCGACACGCTAACGGAAGCCCTGATCCAAAAAGGCATGCACCAGTTGATGAGTGGTCGCACCAGTTTCATCATCGCGCACCGGCTCTCTACCATCAAGTCAGCGGATTTGATCATGGTGATCGATGGCGGACAGATCATTGAACAGGGAAACCACGAAAGCCTGATCCGTGCAAAAGGGCACTACTACAGCCTCTACACCAAACAATTCCGCCAGGACCTGGAAACCCGGTACAACCCGTTTGCGGATCAAGAGCCGCAAACCTCGGGGGCGTGAGGTCAGGAATGCAACTTGCTGTCAACTTCTCCACTAAACTGGCTGAGCTTGTCAGGGCTGGTAAGGTTGAATTTGATTTGTTTAAATGTCCGGAATGGGATGGGCTGCTGAAAGCTGCCACTTCACTCAAGCCTGTTTATCTGCACCTGGATATCACCATTGGCAGGGATCAGGTTCAGAAACTCGACTTCGAGAAGTTGAGAAGGATGCTGGCTGAGACGCATACGCCGCATGTCAACTGCCACCTCGCAGGAGCCCCCGGGCTGAAGGTCGGAAATAAGTCTGATCGAAAACAATTACTTAAGCAGTGGATCAAAGAGCTCGAGATCCTTAAGCGCGAATTTTCAGGGTATCCGCTGATATCAGAAAACCTGCCTTACGATCCGCCAGTTCCAGCAACAACCCTCTCCAATGATCCGGACTTGATCAAAACAGCGATCCTTGAAACAGATTCGGGTTTGTTGTTGGATATCTCTCATGCCAGAATAGCCGCGAATATCAGAGGGGAAGACTGCCAGGAATACATTGAAAAATTGCCTTTGGACAGGTTGTATGAAGTCCACATTACCGGGGTGCGCCGATACCATGGCTTCCTGGGAGACCATTTTGAGATGCGCCCTGAGGATTGGCCATTCTCGGAATGGGCAGCAGAGCAGATCAGGGCTGGAACATGGCGTGAGCCGGAGATCGTAGCGTTTGAATACGGCGGCGTGGGAGAATGGTTTTCCTGGCGCACGGATTCGAAGGCGCTCGAAGAGCAAGTGCCCCGGCTTTACGGGATGTTCGGCGGGAAGAAGTAAAACCGTCTTTACCAGTGTCCTGATCATCTCCGCAATTTCGCGGGCACAGGTTGTGCGAGGCAATTGACCAACGGGTCTTCAAATGGCTTGGAAGGCATGGCGTGCCTCTCTTCCACAAAACCAAACCGATCCCGACAAACACTCTGTGTATAATTTACCTTATGGAAAAAGCCACCCAACGACGGAATAAGCCTCGCTCGTATACCTGGTTCATCCCGATCGCTATCTATTTGATCGCTCTGGCTGTGCGCGTGATTGGTCTCAAGTTTAGTTTCCCGCTTTTAACCCATCACGATGAAAAGATAATCATTGATCCTTTGATCGAGATGAGCAAGAACCACACCCTTGATTCAGGAAAATATGATCGTCCAAATCAATTCCTGTTCTCGGTCCTTTTTGGATACCTAAACCTGCTCAGCAAAGTCCTTTTTCACAAAAACTTTGGTTGGGCTTACAACGATGACCCTTTGTTCTTTTACTTTCAAGCCCGGTTGGCAGTAGCTGTATTCGGAGCAACGGTACCTGTACTTGGCTGGAAAATAGGGAAACTGTTCAAAGGGGTTGATTTCTCAGCCGCTGCAGCTTTCTTGACCTGCTTCTATCCTCCGTTCGTCATTCATTCCCACTACATTACGGGTGATATTCTCATCACAGCTTTATCTTTGACAGTCATTCTTTGCTGTTTGATCTTTCTGCAGAATAAAAAGCGGGTTTGGATCATTCTTGCCTGCATCACTGTGGCACTAACCGCATTGGAAAAATATCCTGGAATACTGTCTTATGGGATTGTGCTCGTCACATTAGGCATCAACACGTTCTCTCAGGAAAATAAGAGCAGCCCAAAAAAGTGGCGGGAGTTCTACGGGTTAATCCTGGCAACATTTTTTGTTGTTCTGCTGAGCATGTTCATATTTGCGCCTCACCTTTTCTTTAAACTGGATCAGGTAAGGGATGCTTTTATTATTGAGACTCGCCCCACTCACCTCGGCGCAGACAATCTGAGCTGGCTCGGAAACATGCTGTTTTATCTTCAGGTGTTTGTTAACGCCGGCGGATGGATCGTCATCGCCTTTGCTATTGCTGGACTGGTCTTTTCGATCCTATCAAAGCAACCGTCTATGTTGTTGCTTTGTTTTGGAGCGGGATATTGGGTGGCGCTTAGCAAGCTGGACTTGCATTGGGAGCGGTGGTCTTTGCCGATGATGATTACACCGCTGCTGCTTGCGGCGTTGGGTTTTACAAAGTCCTGGGATGCGATCAAGCGACAACGATGGATCAAACGATTTGCGTTGGTTTTCCTGGCAATATTTGCCTTGGTCTATACCCTCAATGGTCTGACTTCTTCCGTTTTGCTCACCTGGAGAGATACCCGCGTTTGCGCGCTTCAATTCATTGAGAGCAACGGCATCACCCAGGAAAACGCGATTTTTGAAGGCTATACACCATTTATTCCGAGAACTATGAAGACTATTTTCGATTTTGATCTTAATAATCCTGGGCAAAAGGACTATGTTATCCTCTCTTCGAATATATATAGAAGGTATGAAGCTGAACCGGAACGCTATGCAACAGAAAATGATTTTTACGCTGGTCTGCGTGCCAAAGCTACTCTGATCGCAGAATTTTCGTCCAGTAAAAAACCCGAAAATACCATCGAACAACTGGCGGTCCTTAAGGACTACCTGGGTCACCTGATTGCGGGAACAGAGAGGACTTACACCACAGGTCCAACTATCCAAATCTATCAGCTCCCATAATTCCTGCCAGTTTTTTCGCCAATCCTGTTTTGTTTTTGTCCTGTTTTACATCGATTTAATCCATTGCAAGGTTTATAATTAGTCTGTTGATTTGAGAGAGTGAAATGGAAACTGTTGTGATACTTGAAAGCGAAAGTTTATCTGCAGACGATCAGCCTGACCCTGCAAGTATCAAGGGACTCTCCGCTCCGAAGCACTCCGCCGCGTAAATCATCCGCGGGCAAGGGTGCTGGTGAGCGAACCTGTCCCTTGTTTTTTTGCTTTCACCAATAAAACTACATACTGACTGTGAGGTGAGAGATGATTTATTTAAGCAAACTGCTTGATCAAAAAGTTTGGGATGCTTTTGGGCATGTCGTCGGAAAATTGGACGATCTTCTGGTGGATAATACCGACCAGACTATGCCCCCCATCACAGCTATTGGCATTAAAGATGGCTCACCTCAACCCAAATTGATCGACGCCAAGGATATCGCCACGCTTTGGCCGAGTATCACTCTGAATGTAGATATTTCCAAACTGGACCTTTTCCAGCCTGTCGGTCATGAGCTTTACCTGAAACAGCGCGCGCTTGACCAGCAGATCGTTGACACCGAAGGCAAACGCCTGGTTCGTGTGAACGACCTGCAAATCGCACGGAAGAACAATCGCTTCTATCTCACTGGCGTGGATGTGGGCGGAACTGGTTTGCTGCGCCGGCTTGGGCTTGAGAACCTTGCCAAATCGGTTGCCAAACTCCTCAAGAAACGTTGGAAAACACACGTCATCCCATGGGAGGATGTCGCGTCCATCGAACACGATGATCCCCTGCGCCTGAAAGTTTCGCAGGACCGCCTGGTGCAGATGGAGCCGGCTGATATCGCCTCGATCCTGGACGATTTGGATCATCACACCAGCAAAGCCCTGTTGCAGGGCTTCACAGATGAGCAGCTGGCGGACACCTTGGAGGAAGCTTCTGCTGAAGTCCAGCAAGCGGTCATTTCCGCCTTGCAGCCGGAACGCGCCGCTGACGTGCTGGAAGAAATGGATCCTGACGAAGCGGCTGACCTCCTGGCAGACATGGATGACCAGGTCAGTGAACAACTACTGAAGTTGATGGAAGACGATGATGAAGAAGATGTCCGCATCCTGCTGCGTTATCCAGAAGACTCCTCCGGCGGTATCATGACCACCGAATTCGCGTCGGTTCCGGGAAATTTCACCGTGGAACAAGCCCTGCACCACTTGCGCACCAATGAAGAAGCCAAAGATGACGAGTTCATGTTTTACGTCTATCTGCTCGACCAAAACAAGCGCCTTCAAGGCGTGATCAGCCTGCGCGACCTGGTGACATCTCCCTTGAACCAGCAACTGTCAAATTGGTTTGACGACGATACAGTGATCGTCAATCCGCTGACCCCCCAGGAAGAAGCTGCATACCTTGTAGCAAAATACAACCTCATGGCAGTGCCAGTGATCGAGCCCGAAAGCAATGTGATGCTTGGGATTGTCACCGTGGATGACGCGCTTGATACCGTCCTGCCAACGGCCTGGAAAAAGAAAATGCCGCGTTTTGCCGGGAGGTAAGGTATGAAAAAGATGAAACTGCCTTTATGGCTGAAAAACTTCCTTTTATTCTTGAGCATCCTGGGACCAGGTTTGATCACGGCTTCCGCGGATAATGATGCCCCTGGCATCGCCACTTACTCAATGGTTGGCTCCAACTATGGATACAACTTTTTATGGTTGATTCTGGTCATTACCGTTGGCGAGGTGGTCATACTGGAAATGGCTGCCCGAATGGGAGCAGTGACCGGAAAAGGAACCGCTGACCTTATCCGTGAAAAATTTGGGGTGAAGATGACCACCTTTGCCATGTTCTGCCTGCTGATTGCCAACCTGGGCACAACTGTGGCGGAGTTTGCAGGCATCGCGTCAGCGGGTGAGCTTTTTGGGATCAGCAAATATGTTACAGTGCCTATTCTCGCGCTGTTCATGGGATTGCTAATCTTACGCGGCAACTATAAGATCATCGAGAAAATCCTGATCGCTCTGAGCCTGGCGGCTCTTAGTTATATCGCCACTGTTTTTATCATCAAACCGGATTGGGGAGTGATTCTGCACGACACCATCCGGCCTCAAATCCAACTTTCGCGCGATCAGATTATTTCCATGTTGGCTGTCATCGGAACCACGATCACGCCCTGGGCAATTTTTTACCTGCAGGCTTCAGTGGCGGATAAAGGCGTCTCAATGGAAGGTTACAAGGACACCAGGATAGATGTTACCTTTGGCTCCGCCTGGGGAAACGTGATCTCAGCCTGTATCATTATTGTCTCTGCCGCCACCCTTTTTAAGGCAGGCATCCGTGTGGAGGACGCCAAAGACGCAGCCATGGCGCTCGCGCCGTTGGCTGGAGGAGCTTCCACGGTCTTGTTTGCCGTGGGTTTGCTCGGGGCGTCCCTTCTGTCTGTTTCGGTGCTGCCGCTCTCCACGACCTACGCTGTTTGCGAGGCTTTTGGCTTTGAACGAGGCTTAAACCGAAGCTTCAGGGATGCGCCGATCTTTTACGGTTCCTTTATCGGGATTATCGTCCTGAGTGTGCTGATCGTACTCATTCCAGGTATGCCGCTCTTCCAGATGATGATCCTTTCCCAGACACTCAACGCGGTTTTGCTGCCAGTGATCCTGGCGCTGGTGTTAAAGCTGGCAAACGACAGGGCGGTAATGGGGAATTACCGCAATTCCAAGGTGACTAATGTCCTTGCAATCGCGATCACCTTTTTGATTGTCTTTGTTACAGCAGTTTTGTTGTTCGAACCACTAATCGAGTTAATTTAGCCGCAGTAGAGATCAATTCCACCCCACCCCAACCCCGGATGGGGTGTTTTTTTCTACAAATTAAGACCCTGTAAAAGATCGTAAACGCTTGAAAACGCTTGTTCACGCCCTTCAGTTTCGAGATTCCAGGCGGTTTTCCCATCCAACGCCGCCACGCACACGCGCGGGATGCCAGGCATCCACTCTTCTTCCACTCCATAGCCTGCCCTGCGCAGCGCCCGCCGGGTCCAGGCAGCCTCGGTTCCTTCCCCCTCAAGGAATATCATTTTTGTGCCTGAATTCTGGCTGTTGAATGTGCCGGAGAGTGGGTCGAAACTGACGCCAGCGCGGTTGAAGGTCTGCGCAAAACTGCCATTGAGCACCAGGTCTTCAGGTGCGCCCTGGTGGATCTGGCCGTTATCATCCATCAACCAAATTCGATCCGCATGCCGCAGCGCGAGATCGAGGTCGTGCGTGGAGGTCAGCACCGCTTTGTCGTGTCCGCTGGCGAGGTCGTGCAGCAAATCCATCACGACCACCCTGCCCGGCAGGTCCAGGTAAGCCGTTGGCTCATCCAAAACCAGCAGGTGCGGTTCCTGTGCCAACGCGCGCGCGATCATCACTTTCTGGCGTTCGCCATCGCTCAGGGTATGCACGTACCGCTGGCTAAGTCCATCCACACCCACCACTCGCAGAGTCTCGTGCACCACCTCCCAATCGCGGTCGCTCATCCGGTCGAACAACCCTGTGAACGGGAAGCGCCCCATGGCTGCCAATTCATCTACGCGCATCGCTCCAACTGAGATCGGACTGGTGAGTACCACGCTGACCTGGTTGGCTAACTCACGCGGGTGGTAGCTCTCCAACCTGCGTCCAGAAAGGTGGATTTCGCCGCTCAGTTTGGGCTGCAATCCGGTCACCGTTCGCAGCAACGTTGACTTTCCCGCGCCATTCGGGCCTACCAGGCAGACCAATTCACCGGCATTGAGCCGCAGGTTGAGCTCGTTGGCAATTACCTTTGGTATTTTCCCGCCATTCTTATAGCCAATTGTCAGCGACTGGGTTTGCAAAACGGGGTCCATCAAACGGTAAACGATGCGGCACCTCGCTTTCGCTTGAGCAGCACCCACACCACGAAAGGCGCGCCGAATAGAGATGTCACCACATTGATGGGCAGCATGAGCTGACTGCCGGGCAATTGGGCAATGAGGCTGGCTGCCATCGAAACGGCAGCGCCGATGACAACGATTGCCGGAATAAGGACTTTATGGTTTGAGGTTTTAAAAATGTTGCGGGCAAGGTGCGGAACCGCCACACCAACAAAGCCGATCGGTCCGCAGAAGGCAGTCACCGTGCCTGAAAGCACAGAGGCGCTGAGCAAAATCACAAAACGCAGCAGACCCACATTAAGCCCCATCGTTCGGGCATAGTCCTCCCCAAGCAGAAGCGCGTTCAATCCTTTCGGGAGGAGCAGCAACAAGGCAAGTCCTGCAAGGATCACGACTGCCATTACCTTCAACTGAGTCCAATTGACCCCGCTAAAAGAGCCAAAAGACCAGATGGAATAGGCATGGATGCGTTCCGGAGCGCTGAAATAGATCAGAATGCTGACGATGGCGCTGGTTGCATGCCCAAACATCAGTCCCAGGATCAGCAGCGTGGTGGAGTTTTTCACCCAGCGACCAACCAGAAGAATCAACGCGAGCACCACACCCGCGCCGGCAGAGGCTGCCAGGGCAAGCGTGAACTCATCCCCGCTATTCGCCGCTGGCAGGAACAATCCTCCCACGAAACCCGTCCCGAGGATAGCCAGAGCTACTCCCAAACTGGCTCCGGAGTTGATGCCCAGGATGAATGGGTCCGCCAGGGGGTTGCGGAACATAGTTTGCATCTGCAGTCCGGAAGCGCTCAGAGCGATGCCAGCCAGGGCGGCGGTCAGGACGCGCGGCAGGCGTGAGTTGCGCACGATGTATTCCCAGCTTTCCCGCACACCCTCCCTGCCTATCAAAACGCCCCAAACTTCCTTGAAAGGGATTCGCACTGAGCCGAGCATGATATTGAGCAGGAAGAGCAGCAGCACCGCAAACAAGAACAGCCCAAAAAGCCAGAGGCGATTCGGTTTTACATCATTTTGGCTTTTCAGGCTGTTTGTCATCTGCTTGCCCTCAAAATTTGGTCAGTAGTTAGTTCAGAGCCTGATAGTAATAAAATTCGTAATCGGGCAAAAGGTCGGGATAAAAGGCTCTGATCAGGTCCTTCAGGATCAGGTCCGGCGCGGCAACGCCGCTTTCAAAGTAGTCCACTCCGCCAGCAGCAGTTATCCGCTTGCTGTAAGTGTAAACCTTGCCCTGCTGATAGGCTTTGAAATCCTCATACCGGGCGTCGATGCCTGCCAGTTCCTTCAGCCCGGTCATCGCCCCGACGTTGACCCAAAAATCCGCGTCTTTGGCGCGTTCCAACACGACCTCAAAATCAAGCGGCTGTGCGCCGGAGCCTTCGAGGTCTTTGAAGACGTAATCCGCGCCAGCGTTGGCAAGCAAGGTGGCAATGTAGCTTTCGCCGCCGGGCATATACCAGGTGCCCTCATATGCGGTATTGGCAAACACGGTCACGGGTTCAGCCTGGTTGCTCGCAAGCGCTTTTGCTTCCTCATAGCGGGCGACCATTTCGTCGAACAACCTGTCGGCTTCGGCTTCCCTGTCGTAGAATGCGGCGATAAATTTGCCCCATTCCGCGCGACCAAGCGGGTCATTCTCAAGGTAATCGGAATTGATGACCACACTCAAGCCAGCTTCGAGCAGTTGAGGATGCGAGTCATACTCCGCGAAACCGCTGGCGGAAGTCATGATCAGGTCGGGGTTAAGCTCAACTAATTTTTCCACGTTGATCATTGAACCGCTGCCAACCTCGGCGATCGTTCCGGCTTCAAGCCAGAGCTGTACGTCCGGATTGTAGATGAACATGCCGCTATCCACAGCCACAAGGCTTGTGAGCTCGTCGATTTGTTCAAGAAAAGGTAAGTAAGTAGTGGAAAGTGAGACAAAGCTCTCAACCGGGGTATGTACCACCATCGCGTCCCCAATGCCGCTGGGGTCCTCTTGCCCGGCAGGAACAAGCGCGTATCGCAAAGGCTCCGTCGCGCCAGCCCAAGGAGTCAGAACGCTCAGAAGTTTGTAGCCGTCTTTATACTCGAGAGTGAAATTTTTGGCATAGTCGACCGTGACCCGCTCTTCGGGGGCAGGTTCGGGGCTGGCTTCCGCAACCGTCTCCGCCGGGCTTGGTTCGGCAGGATAAGCCACTTCGGCAGGATTTGCGGGGGCAGCGGGTTCCGTGGCAGGGGCTTCCTGAACGGTTTCAACCGGCTTTGCCGGAGCTTGGCAGGCGCTTAGCGCCAGAATGAACAGTACAGTTAGAAGGGTTACAATTTTTTTCATATTCTCTCCGATTTCATAAAAAATCAACCCCTTCTAAATTAGAAAGGGCTGAGAATAGATCCAAATCTCACCCACCCTCCTAATCCGAGAAGGTATTGTTGGGTTTTCCTGAGGGAGGCTTTCTGACTTGTCTTTCAGACTTACAGTTGCGGTACAGCGCTGGACTTTCACCAGCTTCCGTCATTACACCTTGGCGTCCGGGCGTCGGGTAACCTCAGGCAATCAATTGTAAGAAGATATTAGCATCCTTACCTCAAAATGTCAATGTTTGCGCTTGCGGCGGGTGTGAGGAGGGTGCGCTTGCGGCGGGCTGTCAAACCTTATCCGCTTGCATTTCCAATGACAGATAAGCGCAAAATTTGTCAAAATTCGATAAAAAAGCGGAAGCGAAGGTAGAATTAGCCTGATGAAAAAAACAAGTTTGCGCGCCCTGCCCGAAGAGAACCTCGCTAAATATCAATCCCTGCAAGTTGGCAACGACTGCGCCGTTCACGCCATCTCGGCAGCCATTGAACTGCTGACTGATGTCCGCCTGGACCCCCG
>Ga0116174_10003609_pt1 | contig 12622 bp, 7 predicted proteins | sample AD_UKC087_MetaG_FD_89801 | JGI IMG/M metagenome (GOLD analysis project Ga0116174, IMG submission 89801) | Active sludge microbial communities of municipal wastewater-treating anaerobic digesters from USA - AD_UKC087_MetaG | ecosystem: Engineered > Bioreactor > Anaerobic > Digestate | place: USA...
CGAGAATGAACTGACCGCCCACAGCGCCCTCTATCTCGGTGCCTGCCGCAGCTATCTTCACATCGTCAACGTAGAAGCTTGTTGAGCCCTTGTCTGTCTCAACATATATGTATACATTCTCCGCACCTGAGGGTATCCGGAAGCTTGGATTAGCAAGCTGAGACCATTTGCCCTTCATGGGAGAAGCACTTGCAATTTTATCGTACTTTGTAGTACCGTCCAGGTCATACTGCATGGTGAAGTGGAACAGCTGACTGTCCGCGCTGCCCTCATCATACATAACATTTGCGCTGAAGCTGTAGCTCTCGCCTGCTCTGAAGCTGCTGCCCAGCTTGTATGTTGCGCCCTGCCATTCACTGCTTCTGTCCGAGCAGCAGAGGGATTTGCTGCCCGTAAGAGAAGCCTTGGACGAAACAGCTACACTTGCGCCTGCTCTGCCTTCCCAGCCGTCATCGCCGCTCTCGAATGAGCAGCTCAGCAGGTAATCACCGCTGTCACCCGAAGGTGCAGGTGAGGTCGTAGTCTGGGGTGTTTCCTCGTCGTCGCCGAAGGTCCACCAGTCCACATTGAACAGATAGCCGCTGCCGCCTGTATACTTGAAGAACAGGTCATGCTCACCGCTTGCGCCGCTGACATCGCATGAGACCTCTTTCCAGTCCTGCCAGCCGCCTGTTGCGGGCACAGAACAGGTACCGATCTTTTTCCCTGAAAGGCTGTCGAGATAGATCTCAATATTGCCGCCGTCTGTAGCAGACGCAATATTCGCAGTAAATTTCTCCGCACCGCTGCCGAAATCGACGCCGCTGACCTTAACGTAGTCGCCGTCCTCGATATTGGCAAGGTCGAGACCGCCGTTTGAGCAGTTCTCGGTCTTTACGCCCTTTGAGAAGCAAATGGTCTCGCCTTCAACTCTCTTGAAGGGATCCACGCTCTTGAGCTGCTTCGGACCTGTTTTTGAAGGCGAAATTGTAGGAATAGAGCCATCCGCACCGTAGGTGAACTCATCAATGCAGACGCTTCTGTCGAAGGTGCCGCCTCCGGGGAGACTTGCGTCATGATAGAACAGATATGAGTGTCCCTTGTAATCGATAACGCCGGGGTGGTTAGTGAAGCAGTTGTGCGGCCTCATAACCTGACCGCGGTATGTCCAGGGACCTGTAGGTGAAGGAGCAGTTGAGTAACCGAGGCTCTCTCCTCCGTCATTGCCGTAGAAAGCAGCAAACACCAGATAGTAAAGATCCCCCCTCTTGTAGAACCAGGGACCCTCGCCATAGGAGCTCTGCTTGCTTGAGGGACCGAATGTATCCTTGTTCATGTCAAAATGCTTGATCTCGCCGTCGAGAGTTACCATATCCTCCTTGAGCTTTACATAGTAGCAGGTAGGATTTCCGAACATGAGCCATGCCTGACCATCGTCGTCAATAAAAACAGTCGGGTCGATATACGCCCAGTCGGGACCGCAGAGCGGCTTGCCCAGAGCGTCCTTGAAAGGACCTGTGGGAGAATCCGCAACAGCAACGCCAATACCGCGTCCGCCTCCCGATTTGTTTTCGAGAGTCACATAGTAATAGAATTTACCGTTGCGTTCGATACACTGAGCCGCCCAGGCTGAGTCCTGTTTGCCCCATGAGAAGCTGTCCCATGAGAGGATCATTCCGTGGTCAGTCCAGTTCTGCATATCCTGTGAAGAATAGCAGTGCCAGTCGGGCATATGGTAATTGTCGGAGTTATCCGCATCTCTGCCGGTATACAGGTAAACCGTATCACCGTAAACCATAGGCGCGGGATCGGTGCTGTAGATGGTCTGGATGGCAGGATTGTCCGCATTTACATATGCAGGCGGTGTGATAACTGCTGCAGGTATGGCCAGAGCTGCGGCAGTCACCATTGAGAGTAGCTTTTTCATAAGTACGCCCCCATTTTCAGATTTTTAATTACCCTTCTTTTGTGCATTTGTAAAAGATATACATAATACACATTTCTTTATTTATTATCTAAATTATAATTGTCGCCCTTGCCGCATTATATCATTATAATGATAATTATAGTAATTTTTCTACTTCAAATAGCATTTTTGCGCTACGAATATCATGATTTTATCTTTAAACCAAATTTTCCAAAAACTTCCGTTATTTTGTCCACCTATTCCTCAAAAAATGGGTTGCCAATCCTTTTGTTTAGAAGTATTATATATAGTTATGCATTTGTTTTGTCCCTATTCAACCTATATTTTCGGATTTACCGCAATTTTTAGTCACTTTTGACCAAGGTCACAAATTTTGACTTGTTATTTCATAGTTTATTAATATATAATAGTATCAAGATAAAAAAAGAGGAGTTTGGGCACTCCTCAGGGGATTACTAAAATCATGACATTGCTTAATTAAACAAAGGAGTGATTTAAGTGAAAACAAGCAAATTGATCAGCGGGATAGTTTCAGCATTATTAGTCGCTACAAGTCTTCCCGCAGCCCTTCCCTCCAGCGCCGCAGGTGAGACATACAGACTCAACGGCGCAGGTCAGCACAAGGGCACAGGCCCCGACGGCTACAGCTATGAGATCTGGGCAGCAGACACAAGCCAGCCCTCATCCATGACACTGGGCAAGAACGGTGCATTCTCCACAGAGTGGAACTGTGCAGGCCCTCAGGGTAACTTCCTCGCCCGCCGCGGTATCGACATGGGCAGCACAAAGACCTACCAGCAGTACGGCTCTATCGAGTGCGATTTTGATGTTGACTGGTCCGCCGGCAGCTCAGGAAACTCCCGTATCTGTATCTACGGCTGGACACAGAATCCTCTCGTTGAGTACTACATCGTGGAGGACTGGAAAAACTGGTGCCCTCCCAACGGTTCACCCGGCGCAGGCAGCCCGTTAGGCAACTTTACACTTGACGGAGCAAAGTATTACATCTACAAGGAAAACCGCAATTCCTACACCATCGAAGGCAACAAGCCCTTCGTGCAGTACTTCAGTGTACGCAGCTCCGGAAGAACAAAGGGCACCATCAGCGTTTCCAAGCACTTTGAGGCATGGGAGGCAAAGGGTCTCCAGATGGGTAAGATGTACGAGGTCGCTTTCAACGTTGAAGGCTGGGAAAGCTCAGGACGTGCAACAGTAAACAAGAATACAATGTACCTCAACGGTATTCCTTACGGAAAGGATTCCACCGATGACGATCCTCGTCCCATAACGACCACAACCCCCACCGTTACACCAACCGTTGAGCCCGATGCAAACGGATATTACTTCAGTACCGACTTTGAGTCAGGCAGAGGCAGCTGGGAAGGCAGGGGCAACGTGACCCTTACATCTTCCACAGGCTACAACAACACAAAGGGAATTCTTGTATCCGACAGATCCAACGAATGGAACGGCGCAGCCATCGAGCTTGATCCAAACGCTTTCAATGCAGGCGAAACTTACAGCTTCGGAGTAATGGCAATGCAGAATACCGATTCTTCCGCCACAATGAAGCTCTCTCTCCAGTACTCCGGCAGCTCAGGCACAGTCTACGATGAAGTAGCAACAGCCAAAGCTTCCAAGGGACAGTGGGTATCCGTTGCAAATCCCTCATACACAATTCCCGCAGGCGCTACCGATCTCCTTCTCTACATCGAGACCACCGACAGCCTTGCAGATTTATATGTGGACAACGCTTTCGCTGCCAAGAGCGGCACAAAGCCAAGCATTGTTCCTTCCACAAGCACTCCCGTTACTTCCACATCTGATCCCGTTGTATCCAAGACCGACAAGATCAAGATCATGCCCGCAGGCGACTCTATCACCTTCGGTATGGGCGATGACGGCGGCTACAGAAAGTTCCTCGACTACCTCCTCAAGGAAAAGGGATACACCAATGTAGACTTCGTAGGTCCCGAGGGCTCAAACAGCGCTTCATTCAGCTACAACGGCAAGACCGTTACTTATGATGACAACCACGCAGGCTATAGCGGCTACACCATCAAACAGCACGCAGGCGGCTGGAGCAATAACAGCGGTCTCTATGAGACACTCAAGAACAACAACGCAGTCAAGAGTGCCGATCCCGACATTATACTCCTCATAATCGGTACAAACGATATGACTGCAAACCGCTCCATGAGCGAGTGCGAGGACGACCTCCACACTCTCCTGGACTATATGCTGGGAGATATGTCCTCAGACGGCATGATCTTCCTCTCCACCATTCCCGAGCTCAGCGCTTTCGGCGGCGGAGACAACACCCAGAAGATAGCCAACTATAACAGCCTCGTAAAGAAGGTCGCTCAGGAATACAGCAACAGCGGCAAGCACGTTACATTTGCTGACATTCACGGCTGCCTCAACGGCACAGCAGACCTTGGCGACGGTATTCACCCCAGCAAGGCAGGCTATGAGAAGATGGGCAAGTACTGGGCAGGCGTGATCGACGAGTACATCTCAGCTTCACAGTCCTCAACTCCCGTGGTACAGCCTTCAACAGGTGTACGCGGCGATACGAACCAGGACGGCGTAGTTGACGTATTCGACCTTATCCCCCTGAGAAAGGGTATCATGGCAGTAATGGCAGGAAGCGGCAAGGCTGCTCCCAACTCAGACGTCAACGGCGACAATGACGTATCTGTTGCTGACCTTGTTACACTCAAGCAGTTCCTCCTCGGCAAGATCGACAAGTTCCCCGAGGCTGCTGTAACAACAACTACAACAGCACCCAGAGTAACCACAACTACCACAACAAAGCCCGTATCACAGGGTCAGAACCTCAACGCACAGATCCGTCAGGATATGCCTGTTCAGGTCCCCGACGGAGCAGAAAAGACCAGTCAGTGCAAGGTGGAGAAGAAGACCTACACCTGCAAGTACACAGGCAAGCAGAAACAGTGCAACGTTATCCTTCCTCCCAACTATGATCCGAACAAGCAGTACCCGGTAATGTATATTCTCCACGGTATCATGGGCAGTGAAAACGATATGATGAGCGGCTTCGGCACTCAGGGATTCATGACAGGACTTATGACAAGCGGACAGGCAGAGGAGTTCATTGCAGTTACTCCCAATATGTTCACAAGTAAGACAATGAACGCTCCCAACGGTATCAACCAGCAGACCTGCGCAGAGTATGACAACTTCCTCTATGACATCTCAGACAGCCTTATCCCCTTCATCGAGGCTAACTATCCCGTTAAGACAGGCAGAGAGAACAGAGCTATCACAGGCTTCTCAATGGGCGGCCGCGAGGCTATCTACATCGGACTCATGCGTCCCGACCTCTTCGCATATGTAGGCGGTGCGTGTCCTGCTCCCGGAATCACCCCCGGCAGCGATATGTTCATGCAGCACCCCGGTTGTATGAGTGAGAGTGAGATGAAGTTCAGAGACGTAGGACCCGAGCCTAACGTATTCATGATAACAGGCGGAACCAACGACACAACAGTCGGCACATTCCCCAAGCAGTACAGTGACATTCTCACAAGAAACGGTGTTGACCATGTTTACCAGTCCATCCCCGGCGGCGGACACGGCGACAACTCAGTTAAACCCCACCTCTATACATTCTTCAGATACGCTTTCAAATAAGCGTGGGGACATGATATAGTAAGCATAAAAACAGCGCTCAGAGTAATTCTGAGCGCTGTTTTATTATATTCACAGGACCATATCAGCCTTTTCAGCGGGACTGTACTTTTCGGCGTAGAATCTCTCCGCAGGGAAATACCTGTTTTCGTACTTCTCACGGATAGCGATCTCGTCACCGATATATCCGTCACGGAGGAGAACTCTCCTGAGCCTTGTCTCCTCGGGAACATCAAAATATATCATGTAGTCAAAGGCGCCATCAAGCTCCTGACGCTGAAGGAAAATACCCTCGGTGATGACCACGCTTCCCTCGGGGATCAGAATGCTTTTCACAATATAAGTGTCATTGTCCTTGTCATACAGCTCCACAGAGGGAAGCTCTCTCCCCAGTCTTACGGGACCTGCCACAGCCTCAAGGAAGTGATCATACCTCCACTGAAGGTAGTAATACTGCTCCCACTGAGGGTAATCGTCATTATACCTGACAGCTCTGGGGTGGATAAAGTCATCGATGTGGAATATCTCCGCATGGACGCCCTTTTCCTCAAGAAGATACTTCACCTTCTCCGCCATAGTGCTCTTGCCTGCGCCACCCAGACCGTCCAGCCCGACCATAAAGGTCTTGTCGGTGCTCCGTCTTTTCATTATCTCGTCTGTGATCCTTACTGCGTTCATATTGTACTCCTTAAAAAAAATTAAAGGCAGCATCACCGCAGTGACACTGCCTTTTTTGCCCGGGTCATGAAGCTGCCTTAACGATAGCCTGTTTCAGCTCGATGAGGTCGAAAACGTCAACAACGCCGTCGCCGTTGAGGTCGGAAGCCTTGTACTGCTCCTCAGTGAAGCTCTCAGTACTGCCCAGCAGATAGCTCTGGAACGCCTCTGCATCGGAAGCATCAAGTGAACCGTCGCCGTTCAGGTCGCCCCGGGACTTGTCCTCCGGAGGATCCTCCTCAGCTGGGGGATCAGCAGGAGGATCCGATGGCTTTACCTCGCCGATAGTGAACTCCGTGTTCACCAGCTCATAGGACTTGCCGCTATTATCCTCAGCAACTATTTTGTATATGTACTCTCCGTCATAGAGAGCGTTGAAAACTATATTCTTGTCAAAGTAGGTGGAAAGATCATACTTCACAGCATTGGGAGCCGCCTCAGCCACCTGGCTGGTAGCCTCTCCGCTCTTGAAGTAAACGCCGCCGCTGACCTTAGTTATGAGCAGATTTGAAGTGATAACGCCCTTGAGTGAGAACGCCTTGCCCTTGGGAAGAGAACCCTCGGGAGCAGCAACGTTTTCAATCTTCATATCAGACTCAACAGGCTCGGGAGCCTTTTTGAGCTGCATATAGTCCATGGAAGCGTAGCCCTTGACGCCGTTATATTCAACAGCAGCCCACTTTCCGTCGCCCTTTGTTACGTTGAACTCCGCATTTGCAGGTATGGAACCCACAATGGAAGAGCTCGTATTGGGACCCGATCTTATATTGAGGTAGGTCACAACATTCTTGGTGGTGTAAAGACCTGCATACTCCTCAGATGCATCCCACTGGGGGTCCGGAAGAAGCGAGAGGAGGAGTTGTAACCCCTGAACCGTCGTTATCCGAGTATGTGAAATAGGTAAGCGGATCGTAGTATGTACGGGCAGGATATGCACCCAGCAGGGTATCGCAGATACCGAAGTGGAGGTGATTGCCCGAGGACTCTCCCGTGCTGCCCACCTTGGCGATGATATCGCCCTGATTTACTTTAGCTCCTGCGCTTGTGCAGAGCTGTGAAGCGTGTGCATAGAAGGTATAAACGCCCAGGTCAGCATGGTAAAGGATTACCATATTTCCGTAAGCGCCCTTCCAGTCTGCGGAGATGACCTCTCCGCTGCAAGCGGCATAGATATTGGAACCGCCTGCCGCTTCAATATCGATGGCATTGTGATAGTCCGAAACATCATTAACATTTCTTTGCGGATTGAAGTAGGTGGTAATGTTCTTGTACTTAGGCTCTGTAGGCCAAACCGCGTAGTTTGCAGCGCGGACTTTTCCGATGGGAGTACATATCTGTACTGTGAAGAGCACTGCAAATGCAAGCATGACAGCAGCCGCCCTTTTGATCACATTCTTCATAATATTTTCTCCTTACATAGTAAAAAGTAACTGAACAATATATATATTACCATATTTTTGGCAAAAAGTCAATGCAAAACCGTAATTTCTGACAAAGGGAGCAATTTTTTCCTGTCATCAGCCATATTCTGTCACCATTTCATAAGATTTCTGAATATTGGCACTTCCACTTGACAATCTGTGAAAAAAGGTTTAGAATGATATTGTCAGCATATACTAACCCAAAGGAGTGTATAATATGGTTAAAACAATAATGAAGATCGACGGCATGATGTGCGGAATGTGCGAAGCACACGTAAATGACGCTATCCGTGCAGCAGTTTCACCCAAAAAGGTAAACTCCTCACACAGCAAGGGAATTACCGAGATAATCTCCGAAAACGCGCTTGACAGCGCTGTTCTCCGAGAGGCAGTAGAGAAGGACGGCTACAAGGTGCTTGACATCACCTCCGAGCCCTACAAAAAGAAAGGGCTTTTCGGCAGAAAATAAGCCTTCAGCATCTCATACATCATGATATACAAAGAGCTCCCCGAAGCGGCGGGGAGCTCTTTTTATGCATTATCCCTGATAAAGAAATCCTGGATCTTTTTGGTTATCAGTGTCATATACCTGAGACAGGGCTCTGCGATGATAGAGAAGTTCACACAGAGGATGATACAGCGGTTTGACATTGAAGTGATGGCGAACAGATTGCTGACGAATATCATACAGCAGGCAAGTCCCACGCCGCAGAATATCCATATTCCAAGCTTGTACACATCAAGGGGCTTGGATATCTGGTAAACTATTATCATACCGACGATACTCATGAGAATGGTGGAAGCCGTAGCTATATCCGTAGGCGCCACGCTGAAGATATTACCGAAGTATATCATAGCGCCGACAACAAGTACATCAGTCAGTGCCGCCGGCAGAGCCTTCAGCAGGATATTTGTGATGAACCTTCCGCGTATGAGGTCACGGTTTGGCATGAACGACAGGAAGAAGGCAGGAAGTCCGATTGTGAACACGCTTATGAGCGAGATCTGCGAGGGCATGAGGGGATACTTCATACCGAAGCAGATGGACAGTATAGCGATTATCAGTGAGAAGATATTCTTAACGATGAAAAGGCTTCCCGAACGCTCAAGGTTGTTTACCACCTTGCGTCCCTCAGCAACGACATCAGGCATCCTTGAGAAATCCGACTCCAGGAGCACCAGCTGAGCAGCCTGAGCGGCAACGTCGCTTCCCGAAGCCATAGCCACGGAGCAGTCCGCGTCCTTGAGAGCAAGAACATCGTTTACACCGTCACCGGTCATAGCAACGGTCTTACCCGCCTTTTTGAGAGCTCTTACGAACTTTCGCTTCTGCTCGGGAGTAACACGTCCGAAGACGGTATACTTTCTAACAGCGTCCTTGATAGCGTCATCTGTGGTGAGTGTAGTAGCGTCAACGTACTCCCCTGCATTCCTGATACCAGCCTGCTTGGCGACCTCTGAAACGGTCACGGGGTTATCGCCCGAAATGACCTTTATCTCAACGCCCTGCTCGGCGAAGTACTTGAAGGTCTCGGGAGCATTCTCACGAATGGGGTTGGACATCATAACGAAGCAAACAGGCTCAACGGGAGCAGTCAGTGCCTTTCCGTCGGGAATGCCTCTGTATCTTCCGAACACAAGAACACGGTAGCCCTTTCGGCTGTAGCTGTCGATAACGCTCTTGAACTCTCTTATATCGTCCTTGAGAACGAACTCGGGAGCGCCGAGAACGAAAGCTTCGCGCTCGAATGTAACACTGCTGTACTTGAACTCGGAGGAAAAACCCGTAGTGGATATTGCAGTTCTTCCTGCGGGACGGTGGAAATGTCCCTTCATGGCAGTCGTGGTCTGGTTATCGGACTCCTGGGCAGCGGCAAAGTCGCTGAGAAGTCCCTGTATCACATCGTCCGCATAGTCATCGGAGGCTGAAACAACGTCCGCAACTGTCATCTCGTTCTGGGTGATAGTACCTGTCTTGTCCACACAGAGCACGTCAACACGGGCGAGTGTCTCTATACATTTCATGTCGTGGACCAGTACCTTGTTTATAGCCAGCTTCATAGCGCTTATAACAAGTGAAACGCTGGCGAGGAGGAAGAGTCCCTCGGGTATCATGCCTATGACAGCCGCAACCATGGACTGAACACTTTCCTTGACATTATAGTGGTTCACATAGTAAGCCTGATAGAAAAGGATAATGCCGATGGGGATAATAGCCACACCTGCGAACTTTACTATCTTGTTGAGTGAGCGTATCATCTCGGACTGCTCGCCCTTCTTGGACTTCTTTGCCTGGAGGGTCAGCCTTGAGATGTAGGAATGTCTGCCCACCTTTTCAAGTCTTGCGCGGCAGCTTCCCGAAACTATATAGCTTCCCGACATGAGAGTATCCCCGGGCTTCTTCGTAATCTCGTCGGACTCACCTGTCAGCAGCGACTCATTTACGGAGACATTTCCGTCCACCACGATAGCGTCCGCGCATATCTGATTTCCCGCCTTGAAAATGACTATGTCGTCCAGCACGAGATCCTTTGATGGAACGCTTATGACCTGTCCATCGCGGACCGCCGTACTCACGGGAGCATTCAGCACCGTTATCTTATCCAGAACGGACTTTGAACGAAGCTCCTGAATGATACCGATGAGAGCATTTGCGATGATAACAGGCATGAATGTCAGGTCTCGGTATGAGCCCACTACAATGAGAAGCACAGATAGGATAACGAATATAAGGTTAAAGTAGGTAAAAATGTTGTCAGCGAGAATTTCCTTCACCGTTTTTGAGGGCGACTCAACAGGCTTGTTGTCAAGTCCCTCAGCGATACGCTGTCTTACCTGAGAGGCAGAAAGTCCCTCATCAGGATCAGCCTTGAAGCGTTCCGGGTCGGTCACCTCGCGGAATTCACTGGTTTTCATTATATCGATAAACACCTCGCAAAATATACTTTTTTAATTATAACATACTATTTTAAAAAAGGCAAGAGGTGCAGCAAAAATGCTTCTGCTTTGCAAACCTTTTCCGCGAAACAGTCTGCGAAGGCTGCCGCTTATAACACATAATTCAAAATAAAGCAGCACTCGGGGAGACAAACTGATATAAAGCATTATAGGGTAAGCTTGACAATAAAAAAGCATTATGATATAATGTTGTTGATTTTTGTATACGATCAAGGAACGGTTGATATAATGAAGAACAAAGCACTTATAAAATATCTGACAGCGCTGCTTTTGTTCGGATTGAACGGCATAGTTGCCAGCCATATCGCCATGAACAGCTATGAGATAGTGTTCCTGCGAACATTTATCGGCAGCGTCCTGCTTGCATCACTTTTTCTGCTGACAAAAGGCAGGTTTCATCTCAGGAATAATCGCAGAGACTATATTTTTATTATTTTCTCAGGTATTGCAATGGGAGCAAGCTGGATGTTTTTATACGAAGCATACCAGCAGATAGGAGTAAGTATCGCCTCACTTCTTTACTATTGCGGTCCTGTCATAATAATGATAATGTCGCCGCTCATCTTTAAGGAAAAGCTGACAGTTCCGAAAATAGCAGGCTTTCTTGCAGTAATTGCCGGCATCATATTGGTAAACGGACAGGCTTCCGCCGAGGGACTAAACATCAGAGGGCTGGTATGCGGCGGTATGTCAGCATTAATGTATTTCTTTATGGTGACACTTAACAAGCAGTCAAAAGAGATCACAGGGATGGAAAATGCAACAGTTCAGCTCATGATAAGCTTTCTCACCACCGCAATTTTCGTAGGGATAAAGGAGCATTTTGTTTTCCATATCCCCACAGAAGCTATACCATGGATACTTATGTTGGGAATACTGAACACGGGCATAGGCTGTTACCTTTATTTTTCTCCTCTTTCAAAGCTTCCGGTGCAGACAGTAGCTATCTGCGGATATTTAGAGCCTTTATCAGCTGTTATTTTTGCCGCTCTGCTGCTTAATGAAAAAATGACGCTGCTTCAGGTCATAGGAGCAGTCTTCATTATTGGCGGAGCCATGACAGGTGAACTCATCAAGGTCAGCACACGGCGTAATACTGACATATCCGAATAGCTTAAACAGAGCTGTTCTCACGCACGCTTGGTCACCTTGATAATGCATAAAGGTTGACAAAGCGACTCTCCCGTGCTATAATAGAACATATCCCGAAAGGAGTAATGAATTATGAACAGCACTGTTTCCGTAAAGGAACCACATAGACCATTCACCACAAAGGAGCTTGTACTCACCGCCATGTTCACGGCGCTTATCGCAGTCTGCTCCATAATCTCCATACCAATAGGAGAAATCTCATTCACTCTCCAGACCTTCGCGGTGTTCTGTGCCCTTAACGTCATAGGCGGAAGAAACGGACTTTTCTCCGTACTGGTGTACATACTTCTGGGCTGTATCGGACTTCCCGTATTCTCGAAGATGCAGAGCGGCGCAGGAGTCATAACAGGCCCCACAGGCGGGTATATACTTGGATTTGTGCTGATGGCGCTGGTATACTGGGGCGGCACGAAACTCTTCGGCAAGAGCCTTCCCGTAAGGGTATCCCTCATGGTGATCGGACTTATCCTGTGCTATACCTTTGGCACCATCTGGTTCGTATTCGGCTATACCAAGTCAGGCAGCGACATGACATTCATACACGCCATGGAGCTGTGCGTACTTCCCTATATCCTAGGAGATGTGGTGAAGCTGATACTTGCACTTGTCATCACAGAGCGCATAAAGAAACACACGGATATATAAAAGCGTCCCCGAAGCTTAAATGCTTCGGGGACTTTTTCATTGCTGTATAAAATCATAATTTAGCGCAAGCGCTAATAGTGATTAGTGCATAGTGGTTAGTGATTAGTTAATGTGTTCGCTGCGCTCACATTATTTAAATAACGTCGCCGAAGGCGACACCACAACTATTCAC
>Ga0116174_10003615_pt1 | contig 12611 bp, 14 predicted proteins | sample AD_UKC087_MetaG_FD_89801 | JGI IMG/M metagenome (GOLD analysis project Ga0116174, IMG submission 89801) | Active sludge microbial communities of municipal wastewater-treating anaerobic digesters from USA - AD_UKC087_MetaG | ecosystem: Engineered > Bioreactor > Anaerobic > Digestate | place: USA...
CACTTCACCCCGCGCGAAGTTATCAAGCTAATGGTTAATCTTCTTCTTTCCCCCGAAGCGGATTTACGCAAAAGCCATGTGGTCAAAACAATTTATGATCCGGCCTGCGGCACCGGCGGTATGCTTTCCGTTTCCGAAAACTACATCCGGACATTAAATGCCGAAGCACAACCGAAACTTTATGGCCAGGACTGGAACGACGACGCCTATGCCGTCTGCCGCGCCGATATGCTGATTAAAGGCGAAGAAGCAGACAACATCAAGCCGGAGTGCACTTTTGAACATGATGGTTTTCCCAAGGATAAATTTGACTATATGCTGGCCAATCCGCCTTTTGGCGTCGAATGGAAACAGCAACAGAAAACAATCAACAGCGAAAATGAAAAGCTAGGTTATGATGGCCGCTTCGGTGCGGGCTTGCCACGCATCAATGACGGATCTCTCTTGTTTCTCCAGCACATGATTTCTAAAATGCGCAAACCGGAAGACGGCGGCAGCCGCATCGGTATTGTCTTTAACGGCTCGCCTCTTTTTACCGGCGACGCTGGCAGCGGCGAATCGAACATCCGTCAGTGGATTATTGAAAACGACTGGCTGGAGGCGATTGTAGCCATGCCGGATCAGCTTTTCTACAACACCGGCATTTCGACGTACATCTGGATCATTACCAACCGCAAAGAGAAAAAACGCAAGGGGAAAATCCAGCTTATTGATGCGCGTCAATTTTACGTCAAGATGCGCAAGAGTCTCGGCAACAAGCGCAACCAGATTGGTGATGGCGAAGATAACCGTCCCGACCAGATTGCCGAGATAACCAAAATTTACGGCAACTTTATTCATGATGAAAAGAGACAGATAGAAATTGACGGGGTGAAAAAGTCGGTCATCGTTTCCAAAATATTTGACAACAAAGACTTCGGATTCAATAAAATCACGGTTGAACGTCCCCTGCGATTGAACTTTCAGGCCAATAAAGAAAGAATTGCCCGGCTGAATGAAATAAAAGCCTTTCAGAAAATTGCTTCCAGCGACAAGAAAAATGGAAAAATCCGACAGCAGGAAATCGACGAAGGCATAAAACGCCAGCAGGCTATAAAAAACCTTCTAACGCAATTGGCTCAAAAAACCGACGGAAAGCTTTTTAAGGAGCGTGTCGAGTTTACCAAAGAATTAAAAGAGCTGGATCAAAAATTAAACGTCCGGCTATCTGCTTCTGAAATCAAATCCATCTTGGAAGCATTAAGCGAAAAAGACGAAACCGCCGAAATCTGCCGGGACAGTAAAGGCAACCCGGAACCGGATGCCGATCTGCGCGATACGGAAAATGTGCCGCTCAAGGAAAAGATTGACGATTATTTCCGGCGCGAGGTTCTGCCCCATGTGCCGGATGCCTGGGTGGATCACAGCAAGACCAAGGTCGGTTATGAAATCCCGCTCAACAGGCACTTTTACCGCTATGAACCACCGCGTGCGTTGGAGAAAATAGAGGCGGACATCAAAGGACTGGAGACGGAAATAGTCACGCTTTTAGCGGAGGTTACCGGCAGCAACGGAGTGAAAAAATGATCGCTAAACAGATATTTTTGCCTGTAATTACAAATGGCTACGCTAAGTCAATAAAAATGCTTGATTTTTCAATCAAGATGCTTAATATAAAAGCCAACAACACCTCCCACGCATTCCGTAAGATCTGCGCACCATGGGGGGTTACTTTTTTTGGGAGGCTTTATCATGCGGTTTGATAAGCTTCCGACAACGTATCAGCAACAGATTGATAAGCTCATTGAGCGGGGAATGCAGATTGATAATCCCCAACGTGCCATCCGCTATCTCTCCCATTTGAATTATTACCGCCTTGCCGCTTACTGGCTGCCGTTTGAAGCGGATCATGCCACACATCGTTTCAAGCCGGGAACATCCTTTGATCAAGTGCTGGCGTCATATGTATTTGATAAACAACTACGGCTCCTGATCATGGATGCCATTGAACGCTTTGAAGTATCTTTACGAACACAATGGACCTGCCACCTTGCCCATCAGTATGGACCACACGCCCATCTTGATGCGACCAACTTTAAGCCGCCTTCTCAAAAACCAAAATGGGATCATGCACAGAGTGCTGCTGAGCTGCGCGACACTGTGCGTGAAAGTTCAGAAGTTTTTATCAGGCATTTAAAGACAAAATACAATGAAGAACTGCCGCCGATTTGGGCAACATGTGAGATCATGACATTTGGGGAGCTGTCCCGGTGGTATGCCAATCTTTCCAAGAGCGGCGACCGCAACGCCATTGCCCGTATCTACGATTATGATGAAGTTTATTTTGTTTCATTTATACACCATCTTACAATCGTGCGGAATTTTACGGCACATCACGCCCGTGTCTGGAACCGCGAATTTCCGCTTACTTGGAAATTGCCCCTTTCCAAGCCCGCAAGTGTGATCGGCAGCCTGAATCGTCAGGATGGAAAGCGCCTTTATAATACTTTGGCGATGTTGGCTTGCCTAACGGACACCATTAATCCCGGCAATCACTGGAAAAAGCGGCTTTCGGATTTGATAAGCAGCTATTCCGGCATCCAGCCCCGATACATGGGATTTCCTGATAATTGGCGCGACTTGCCGCTGTGGAAGGGTAAAGTATGAAATATCCGGCTTATTCAAAATATAAATTCTCCGGTGTGGAATGGCTGGGCGACGTGCCGGAGCATTGGGGTGTGAAGAAAATAGGTCATACAACATATGTAAAAGGACGCATTGGTTGGCAGGGATTGACTTCAGACGAGTTTGTTGATGAGGGACCTTATTGTGTAACAGGTACGGATTTCCATGACGGAAAAATAAATTGGGCTTCATGCTATCATGTAGGCGAAGAAAGATACATGGAAGATCCTTATATTCAACTTAGAGATAATGATCTACTTATTACAAAGGATGGCACTATTGGGAAAACGGCTGTGGTTAAAAAGTTGGGTGGGAAAGCCACATTGAATAGCGGTATTTTTCTCACTAGGCCATTGAGACATACGTACAATACTGACTACATGTATTGGGTTTTAAATTCCAGCAACTTCACGGCTTTTATTGATTTAACAAAAACTGGAACAACTATTTCCCACCTATATCAAAACGTTTTTGTGCGCTTCCAGTTTCCTTTACCACCGCTTCCCGAACAACAAGCTATCTCTGAATTTCTTGATCGGGAGACGGGGCGGATTGATGAGCTGATTGGTAAGAAAGAACGACTCATTGAACTTCTAAAAGAAAAGCGCACGGCGCTGATTTCCCGCGCCGTTACCAAAGGTTTAAACCCGAAAGTCAAAATGAAACCCTCCGGTGTGGAATGGCTAGGTGCCGTGCCGGAGCATTGGCAGATAAAAAAAATCAAACATATGACGAAAGTAATTTCCAAAGGTACAACGCCCTCTACAGAAGGATTTGAAATTATGGATGAGGGAGAAATAAGATTTATCAAAGCGGAAAATATAGTAGAAAATAATCTTTCATATATGCCCGAATTTTTTATTGATGATAGAACCAATGTTGCTTTATCCAGATCAATACTTCAGGAGAAAGACATCCTCATCGTCATTGCCGGCGCGACAATCGGCAAAGTAGCAATTCTTGAAAAGAGTTTTCTGCCAGCAAATACAAATCAAGCAGTATGTTTTATACGATTAAAAGAAAAAAAATTAAGCAAACTTGTTTGGTATTATATGCAAAGTGATTTGGTTAAACACTTAGTCGTTATAAACTCAGTTCAATCGGCGCAGCCCAATATTTCAATGGGCCTATTAAAAGAGTTAGTCTTTCCGCTTCCTCCCACTTCCGAACAGGAAATCATTGCCGAATTTCTTGACCGTGAAACGGGCAAGATTGATGCGCTGGTTGCTCAAGTGGAATCTGCGATTGAAAAACTAAAGGAATACCGCACCGCGCTCATCAGTGCAGCGGTGACAGGGAAAATCTATATAAAGGCAACTTAAATAAAGTTCCCATTATGGGAACTTTTGTCTTGACTAATGGTCACGGATAAACTATAATGAATATCATGAAACGGAAAACCCTGGTTGATTTTTGGAAAAAGCACACTGATTCCAAAAATGATTTGGAGGCATGGTTTTCGGAAGTAAAAAAATCAGCATGGCATGGTCCCGCACATATAAAAAAAAGGTATCAGTCGGCCGATTTTTTGAAAGATAACAGAGTAGTATTCAATATTCACGGCAACCGTTATAGACTCATTGTAAAAATTTCTTATAAAGAAAAGATTGTATTTATTCGCTTTGTGGGAACGCACGCAGAGTACTCAAAAATAAATGCGGAGACTATATGAAAACGCTAAAAATCATAAAGTCTGAAAAAGACTATCAAGATGCTTTAGATCATGTAGAAGCTTTGATGGATAAGAAAGCTTTGACCAAGAAAGAATCTGATGAATTAGAGCTTTGGGGGACGCTTGTCTCTATATATGAAGATAAAAAATGGCCTATCGCCTTTCCAAGTCCATTGGAAGCAATTCGTTTTCGCATGGATCAAATGGGATTGTCACAACGCGACCTTGAAAAATACATCGGTAGCAAAAGTAAAGTATCTGAAGTGCTTTCAGGGAAGCGTAGTCTAAGTAAACAAATGATATTTAATCTTCATAAGGGACTAGGCATTCCTCTTGAATCATTAATCAGTGACGCTGATTTACCGGGAGAAAACATCAGCACAGCACAACAACTAATTAATTGGCTGAAATTTCCAGTTGCGGAAATGATTAAAAGAAAATGGGTACAAGAAACAGTTGTTAAGAAAGATTCGCAATCATATATGCGCGTGATGAAAGCCTTTGCATTCGGCCTTGACCATGACATTCTTACGCCCGCTATGTTGAAGACTGGATCAAGTAGCAGACAGTGTTTTGATCCTTATGCTCTTACCGCATGGCGTATCAGGGTCCTTGCGCTTGCCAAAAAGGAAAAAATGTCGACTGAGTTTGATCCATGCATATTAACACGTTCTTATCGTGAAGAGCTATCCAAGTTAAGCTATCTTGAAGAAGGCCCACGACTGGCTGGCGAGTTCTTGAATAAAAGCGGAATCCATTTAATCGTTGAAAAACATTTACCACACACCTACCTTGACGGTGCTTCTATGTTCTTGGCGAGTGGCGCACCTATTATTGCTATGACATTAAGATATGATAGATTAGATAATTTTTGGTTCGTTCTTTTCCACGAACTTGCCCACCTAGCACTGCATCTATCGCGTGATAACTCTAAGTATTATCTTGAAAATTTTGATCAGATTGGAACAGACACTGAAGAAAAGGAAGCAGACAAATGGGCTATGGAATCACTTATTCCGGATCATATTTGGAAGGAAGCAAATTTATCAGCCTTATCGAGTTACCTAGATATTCTTAATTTTGCGAAAAGAATGCGTATAAATCCTGCCATCCCTGCGGGGCGACTACGTCGAGAGACAAGAGATTATGCATTATTTTCGCAATTAGTAGGAAATAATAAAGTTCGAGCTCTATTTAACACGAAAGCTTCTTAATGAAAGCCACTACCGAAAAAGCCTTTGAAGCCTATATTGAAGAAACGCTGGCGACACGCGGCTGGCTGACCGGTTCCGTTGAATCCTGGGATAAGTCAAAGGCCTTGTTTCCTGAATATGTGATTGAGTTTATCAAAGCCACACAAGCGAATCTCTGGAAGCAGATGGAAAAACTCCACGGCGCTGAACTTTCCGGCAAGTTGCTTGAAACTCTGGTCAAAGAACGCAACACAAAGGGAACCTTATTTATCATCCGTCACGGCTTCAAATTCTACGGCAAAACATTCAAACTGTCCTTCTTCAAACCCTCACATGGTCTTGTTTATGAAACGATCGCCTTGTTTCAAGAAAACCGGCTGCATGTGACAAGGCAGGTGCCCTGTCATCCCAACGACGGCAGCACGGTTGATATGGTGCTCTCTGTAAACGGCATTCCGTTTGCCACGATGGAAATAAAAAATCCCTTCACCGGCCAGAGTTGGAAAAATGCTGTTTACCAGTACCGGACAGACCGCGATCCGCGAGCGCCGCTCTTTTGGTTTAAAAAAGGCGCGGTCGTTCATTTTGCGGTTGATCCCGATGAAGTTCATATGGCTACACGATTAAACGGCAGCAAGACGTTCTTTTTGCCATTCAATCGCGGCAGTCATCCCGGTGAAATCGAATGCGGCAAGGGCAATCCGCAGCACCCCTCCGGTCACCGCACCGGTTATTTCTGGGAAGACGTTCTGGAGCGCGAAAGCTTTCTGGATATTGTCGGCAATTTTGTTTTTCTGGAAACGTTGGAAGAAACTGTTTATGATGCCGATGGTGAACGTAAAAAGGTTCCAAAAGAAACGATGGTTTTTCCCCGTTATCATCAACTGGATTCCGTGCGTAACCTGATAAAAGCAACCAAAGAAGAAAAAACCGGCCAAAATTACCTGATCCAGCATTCCGCGGGCAGCGGCAAGACCAACAGCATTTCGTGGTTGTCGCATCGTCTGGCCAGCCTGCATACGAAAGAAGATGAAAAAGTCTTTGATTGTGTCGTTGTTATTACAGACCGCCGCATTCTGGACAAGCAGCTTCAGGATGCCATTTATCAGATCGAACACGCCCAGGGCGTGGTCAAAGCCATCGATGAAGATTCAAAACAGCTTGCTCAGGCGCTGGTGGATGGAACGAAAATCGTTGTAACAACTTTGCAGAAATTCCCCTTCATCTTAAAAGGATTGTTGCACATTGCCGGGGCGGAAAATTTAGATAATCCCGATGAAGCGGCCATACTTAAAGCCAAAGAATGGGAAGCGGCTATTGCCGCGCGAAAATATGCCATTATCGTGGATGAAGCGCATTCCAGCCAGACCGGTGAAACAGCCCGTGAATTAAAACGGATTTTGGGTGCCGGAACACAAAACGGCGGAGACGAACAGGACAATGAGGAAGAAATAACGGATTGGGAAGATGGTCTCAATGCGGTCATGGAATCACGCGGACGGCAGAAGAATTTAAGCTTCTTCGCCTTTACCGCAACGCCCAAAGGGAAAACGCTGGAGCTTTTCGGCCGCAAAGGCGCAAGCGGAAAACCCGAATCGTTCCACACATATTCCATGAAGCAGGCTATTGAAGAAGGTTTTATTCTGGATGTTCTTCAGAGATATACCACTTACAAGGTCTATTACCATCTTGTTAAAAAAGTGGAAGATGATCCAAACATGCCGAAGAAAAAGGCAGCCAAGAAGCTGGCTAAATTCATGACGCTGCATCCGCATAATATCGAACAGAAAACGGAAATCATCGTTGAGCATTTTTGCAGGCATGTCAAACAAAAGCTCGCCGGTCGCGCCAAAGCGATGGTTGTTGCAAGTTCGCGTCTTCAAGCGGTCCGTTATATGCTGTCTTTTCAGAAATACATCGAAGAAAACCATTATACAGACATCCGCCCACTGGTTGCCTTCAGCGGCAAGGTGAAAGATCCGGAAACAGGTTTTGAATATACCGAGCCGGGAATGAATATTGACGTGGTAACGGGCAAGAATATTTCAGAGAAACAGTTGCCTGAAAAGTTTGATACTGCCGATTATCAGGTCTTGCTGGTTGCCAATAAATACCAGACCGGCTTTGATCAGCCGCTGCTTTGTGCCATGTATGTGGATAAGCGCCTTGACGGTGTTCAGGCCGTGCAGACGTTATCACGCTTGAACAGGACACGCGCAGGCAAAGAACCTCCTTTTGTGCTGGATTTTGTGAACGAGGCAGGAAATATCTTCCTGGCTTTCAAGCCTTACTATAATGTCACCACATTGCAGGAACCTTCCGATCCCGGTCATCTGGAAAAGATAAAACACGAGTTGAATGAAATGCAGGTTTATCAATGGTCGGAAGTCGAGGCCTTCTGCCATATCTTTTATTTGCCGCAATACAAGCAAAACCCATCCGATCATGCCCGCATGGAAAAACATATTCAGCCGGCGGTGGATAGATTTAAAGCGCTGAAAGATGATGATAAAGAAAAATTTTCTGAACGTCTGACCGCGTATATCCGGTTTTATGCTTTTATCAGTCAGATTATTCCTTATTCAGACAGGGAACTGGAAATGCTTTACAGTTATGGCCGACATCTTGTGTCTGAGCTTGACTTTGGTGATGACGAAAATCCACATCCGGAAAAAGAAGTTGACCTACAATTCTATCGCATTGAGAAAGTCTCGGAAGGTGCGATTGTCATGGAAGGCGGAGAGGCCTTGGGCGTGAAAAGCCCCACTGCGGTGGGAACCAGCAAGTCAAAGGACGTACAGAAACCGCTGTCGGAAATTATTCAGGCTTTGAATGACCGCTTTGGAACGGACTTTACGGAAGAAGACAGGCTTTTCTTTGAGCAAATCAAGGAGAAGGCCGCCAAAGATGATAAAGTGATTCAGACCGCGCGGGCAAACACGCTGGAGAAGTTTGAACTGGGTATCCAAGATTTAATCAAAGACTTGATGGTGCAGCGAATGGCGGATAATGATGGCATCGTCACGCGCTATATGGATGATCTTGATTTTCAGAAAACAGTATTTCCGATTATGGCTAAGGAAATTTACAAGAGCGTTCTGGAGAGAGCGGAACAGAAATAACGAAGGGGTAATCATGTCAATATAATGAAGTACGGCTGTGAGCGGGAAAGCAATGGAGCAAAACGATTATGATTTAATTAAACAGAGTACGGGGCTAAGACTGGATAATATAATTCAGTTAGGTTGTAAGCTCATCATGTACGACCATGCTTATCATAAAAATACTCCGCCGACAGATGAAGAAGTCAGGAATGAAATTCTATCTGTAATCAAAAAATTAAACCAAAAAAAACGCAAATCCAAAATAAAACCTTTTGCCGAATGGACGGAACAAGAACGTATTGACGAATTTACCAGAAACAGGGAGTTAATCCGTAAAGGTGAAACCGGCGGGGCACAGGATGAGCCCTATGATCCTTCTGATTATGATATAAGCAAGCCAAAGTGTTTGCGAAATTTAGCTGATTTGTGTTTTTTGCTTGTAATGATGTACGCCTCTTATTATTACGGAGATGAAAACGACATAGAATTATTAAAAGTATTAGACTTTTTTGACACTACAATTTCCAAAAAATCACATGAAGCCATAGGATATTGGACTCCCAAATTAAAGAAAGGAATGTCCTATGTAAATTCTCAAGGGACGAATAGCATTGAGGTAGGCCAATATACAATAAATATAGCAAAGGGCGTTCTTAAAGAATATGGTGGTATCAAAGGTTATGATAACTTGCCTCGTGGAAAAAAAGTGAAAGTTATTTACGAAATTGAGGAAGCAGCAAAATTTAATGATGAACGTCAAGTTTATAGAATATTGAATAAATTAAGAAATAATAAACAAAACTGAAATCCAAATTTGGAGTTCAGTGACTTAAATACTTTAAGGTCTTAAAATAAACCCGTACAGCATACAGCTTACGGGTTTTTTATTTCCGTAACTTTAAATAACTAACAAAGGAGAAAAGGAACAATGTCAGAAAATCAAATTTTAGCAAAACCGTATCTGAATGAAAAAGAGGTGGCGACAATCACAGGCAGGGCTTTATCTACCCTCAGAAACGAGCGGTTCATGAGGAAAGGTTTGCCGTATTACAAGATCGGCGGTCGCTCAATCCGCTACAAGACTGAAGATGTGATCGCATACATGGAATCCCGTCGGATTGCTTTTGATGAGGGCGAACAATGAACAAAAAAATTATTGCTGAAATTAAACGGTATGGAAAAACTGCGCGAGGGCGACAGGAAATGATCAAACACCTCGAAGGTGAACGGCTGACTCTTAAGCAGGCTGTCAATGCCAGGTGTTACGATTGCATGGGGTTTTACAGCGACGGGAAACTGAACTGTAATATGCCAAGGTGTCCCTTGCATCGGTTTATGGCTTATAACGAAAACAGACTGAAGCGAAAGGATAATCAGACGGGGCAATAAAAATACCGTTATTTTGCTCCAGCATACGGGCAAAATAGGCCTTCCAGCAACATAACATCATCAGGCAAGGGGTAGGTAAGGGTTTATGGGAAATACTATTGATTGGCAGGCAGAAGTAGATCGAGTGCGAAAAGCCGCTGAGGTAAGGAAAATGGCTGATACTCAAAACGAAGACGAATTTATAGCAGATTATGCACTCCCGATAATACCTGAAGGGATTTACGATGTTTACTGTACCGGAGTCGAGAAAGGTGTCGCACATTTTGGATCATTAAAAATGTATTTAAAATTTAAAATTGTAAATTCGGCTCAGTATGTAGACATAAAACTTTTCATGGCAATAAATTTGATAAATACAAAAACTGGAAAGCCTTTCAAGAAAGTGCCAGGCGGATCAAAATATTATAAACAATGGATTATTGCGAATGGAAACAATAAGCCAGTCAGAGACGACAGAATGTCCCCTAAAATATTTGTAAGCAGAATATTTAAGGCCGTTGTTAAAACTGTAAAACCGAAATTTCCTGATGGCACAGAAATGCCTGAATGTTTTTACTATTCTGTTATCGAGTATTTGAAGGAGAGAGTAGCATGAATAATACCTTTACCATTACTCATAACAATAGTTTTACTAATAGCAATACCGGTACTTTTACCATTACCAGTACTAATACCTATACCCATACCAACCATCCCTTGGTAGAAAAGCAGACGTGCAAAGGCTTTGCGAAGAATCGTTGTCAAAATAATTTGATTAAAATTCGGGGTTATTTGGATTTCATACAGTTAATAAATCCATCAACACTTCCCGGTTGGCTAAGCCTTCCGGGAAGAACCCCCTTAATAAAATTGATAAAATAATGGTTACAATTTAGTTACATGGCGAAAAAAACACTGACAGACATTGAACTTACAAGGGGACAAAGGATATGCAATCCTTGCGTCAAGCGGCTTTATTCCCTTAAAGACGCTGCCGAATATCTGGGTCGGTCGGTTTGGGGAGTAAGAGAATTGATCTGGTCACGACAGATTCCGGTTGTACAACAAGCAGGCTGCCGGAAAATGTATCTGGATGTAAATGATTTGGAAGAGTTTATCAATAAGAACAAGACGGTCTATAATTAGAGGTTGACTAATATGCAACTGTATGATAAGAGAATCCCCATGATGGGGAATCGCCTTAAAGACATCATTGAGAGGGAAAAGGTATCAGCCTACAGGCTCAGCAAGGACCTCGGTCTGGATAAGGGTCATTTGTCTAGGTTTCTGAACGGTAAAGCAGAATATTCCGTAAAGAAATTAGCTCTTATCGCTGATTACCTTGGGTATGATATTGCGTTTATAAAGCGCACACCCTCCAAGAAAGGAAGGTGAAAAATGGGATGTATTTATAGGCGAGGAAAGAATTATTGGATTAAGTATTATCGGCAAGGTAAGCAATATGCGGAATCTACACGCTCTGACAAGATGGAAGTGGCCAAGCGATTGCTAAGGGTTCGTGAAGGTGAGATTTCGGAGGGCAAATTACCGGCAGTTTATTTTGATAAAGTTTTATTCGATGACTTGTCTGGGGATCTTTTGGCCGATTACCGAATTAACAGGAAACGATCTTTGGCGCGAGTGCAACAGGCTATCGAGCATCTTGAAGTCGTCTTCAAGGGTATGAAAGTGGTTAACATAAGCACGGGACAGATAAGCCGTTACATTGAAATGCGTCAGGAAGAAAAAGCTGCCAACGCGACGATTAACAGGGAACTGTCTGCCTTGAAAAGGATGTTCTCTCTTGGTGCTAAATGCAGTCCTCCTAAAGTGAGAAGTATCCCTTTTATCTCAACCTTGAAGGAGCATAATATTCGGAAGGGATTTTTTGAGCATGATGAGTTCTTGAAGCTAAGAACGGTGCTACCGGAACACTTACATGGATTCGCAACGTTCGGTTATAAGCTCGGATTACGACATTCGGAGATTGCCACTTTAACGTGGCGTCAGGTGGACCTGGATCGAGGAACGGTTGTTCTTTATCCGGGTGATCCGAAAAATGAAGAAGGCAGAACCGTGTATCTTGATGAGGAACTGAAGAACATCTTGCTGCAAACCAAGAAGGAGCGGGCTAGAGGCGGTAAAATTCTTCCTTGGGTATTTTTGAATGAGCAAGGTACTGCCAGAATCAAGCGGTTTGATAAATCATGGCTCTCTTCTTGCGTAAAAGCCCAAATTGCTCCTCGGTTGTTTCATGATCTACGTAGAACCGCTGTTCGTAATATGGTCAGAGCCGGTATTCCTGAAAGAGTCGCTATGATGGTCAGCGGCCATAAGACTCGCTCGGTATTTGATCGTTACAATATTGTCAGTGAGAACGACTTGAAGATGGCTGCTGAAAAACAAGAGGCGTACCTAAATGCGCTGTAGTTACATTTTAGTTACAGTCGATGATTTTAAATGCGATGTAGCAAGCTAAGTAGTTGATTTATTGGTGCCCCTGGCGCGAGTCGAACGCGCGGCACACGGATTAGGAATCCGTTGCTCTATCCTTCTGAGCTACAGGGGCGACCTTGTTTCGCAGGATTATTCGCGCTTTAACATGGTTTA
>Ga0116174_10003616_pt1 | contig 12611 bp, 13 predicted proteins | sample AD_UKC087_MetaG_FD_89801 | JGI IMG/M metagenome (GOLD analysis project Ga0116174, IMG submission 89801) | Active sludge microbial communities of municipal wastewater-treating anaerobic digesters from USA - AD_UKC087_MetaG | ecosystem: Engineered > Bioreactor > Anaerobic > Digestate | place: USA...
CTCCCCTTCGCGTAACCGGGCCGAGCAAGGATAGCGTCGGTTTCAATGCCCGGGCGGAGCCAGGCGCTGACCGCCTCGATGCTCCGCGCCTGAGACGCGGCTTTCTCCAGCGCGGAGAAAGACGGCTTCCGTTTCGGATTTGTGAGCAGGCAGACGGCAGCGGCAGCCGTGACGACAACAGCCGCGATGATAATCCAGAATGCCGGTTTTTTGTAATTCAGAGCCATTTTTATCCTCTCTTTCACATGGACCTCTCCAAATGCCACCGGGCAGGCGGCGATGCTTCTCCGGCTGATGCTGCGGGAAAGAAGGGTTGACGAGTAGGCGCGGCGCTCCTGCTCGCCGATCTTTTTTATCACCCGTTCATCACAGGCGAGTTCGATGTCGCGGCAGAACAGCACATAGGCGAGCCATACAAGGGGGTTGAACCAGTAGACGGCCAGGAGCAGAAAGGCCAGGGGTTTGATCAGGTGATCGCGCCGCTTCAGATGCGCGTGTTCGTGCGCCAGAACGAGCGTCATCTCCTCGTCGCTCACATCAAACGGAAGATAGATGCGGGGGCGGAACAGCCCGAGAATAAACGGGGACTGCACCTGTTCGCACTGCCAGATATTGTCCCGGAGTCTTATAGCCGTTTCGACGCGGCGGCGAAGGCGGATATAACTGACAAGCGCGCAGAGCAGCATCGCGGCCATGCCGGCGAGCCAGACAATGGCCGCCGCCCTGATCACAATCTGCAGAGTATTCGCGCCCGCGCCGGGGGGAACCGGTGTAAAAGTGCGGGAAATGACAGGATTGACAGCGTGATTGATTGCCGGAATGCCGCTCGTGATGCCCGGCAGCTCTGAATAGACGATAGACGGGCTGACGGTCTCCGGACTGGGAATAAGGCTCGCGCGGCTTTCGAAAAAAACAGGGATCACCAGGCGGAGCCCCGCGATTCCCCACAGGGCGCACCGGATCCACCGCGGCGCTTTCTTCAGAACAGCGCGCAGGATCGTAACGGCGAGAATAATCCAGCCCGCTGTCACGCTCATATTCAGAAGCTTCAGAAAGACGCCTTCCATCATTTGTTCTCCCCGTCAATCATGGCGCGAATCTCTGCGATCTCCTTATCCGACAGGTCGCGGCGCTTCGTAAAAGCCGCCAGAAACGCGGGAAGCGAACCGCCGAAGCGTTTATCGACCAGATCGTCGATCTCCGCCGCCTGCGCCTCCTCCTGCGAGATGAGCGAGGTGACGATCGTATCCTCGTTCTGAATCACGCCGCGTTCGGACAGACGTTTGATCACGGTATAGGTCGTAGACGATTTCCAGCCGAGCCGCTCCCGGCAAAGCCTGACAAGCTCACGGCTCTTCACCGGCTCGTGTTCCCAGAGAATCAGACAGAAGCGGTATTCGCTCTCAAAAATTTTCGGTGTTTCCATCACTTCGCCCTTTCAGTCTAACCCGTTAGAGTTCGTGATCAGTCTACCGCGTTAGACTCACCGTGTCAACCTTTTTTTGCTAAAAAATTAAAAAATGGAAAAGAGGAAAAAAGCCGCCTGGGGGAAAAATACGGCGGCTGTTCATAGCAGCCGCCTTGCAGTGATTCATCGCGCTTACGGAGTGCGCGGCCGCCGGCAGTCCTTCCCGCCGCTGCCGTCGCGGGCGCGTCTTGCGGATTGATCACAGAGACCATTTCCGCCGCGGCCGCGGCCCTCGGTTTCAGAGGTTCCTGCGTTATTGTTCACGCCACGTCCCTGGCTTCCAGCCTGCCGCGGTGCGCCTTCTCTTCTCTCCCCTCCGGCGCCGCAAGGGCAGGCGCCATTCTCACCATTATTGCGCTCACAGCTTTTCGTTTGGTCCCTGTTGGTGCGGCAGCAGCCGTCGCCGCTTTCATCACAGCTCCCATCGCGGTTTCGATTCTGCCTGCGTGTCCTCTCTGTCCCGCCTGCCAGACTGTCTTCCTTTCCCGTTTCTTTATTATCCGCCGCGGCTTCGGAAACAGCGCTTCTCTCCCCGGCGTTTCGCCATCTGGAAGCAGCTGCCGCCTGTGCAAATCGGTAACTCCCTCCGATCACGCCCGCGACAAATAAAACGGTCACAACAATCAGAATCGCCATCTTGATTTTCTTTGCTTTCATTGGATAACCTCCCTTCGGACAGAACGAGTTGTTCCATCAATTAGATTAAACAGTGGCCGCGTGTCAGATGAGGGGCTGCTGTGTGTTTTTTCTGTGTTTTTCGGTGTATTCTCGGATGATTGGCCGCGGATCCTGAATCACGCCAGACCCGGGCAGACATCTTCCGTTTCGGAACAAAAGCATTGCCGGAAAGGATAAAGCTTTCGGATCATGAGAAACTTTCTCAAAAACATGACAGCCGGGCGGTGCGGATGGCGCGGCTTACCTGAACAGAAGTGTGACAGTCGTCCCCTTTCTTTCGAGCGATTCGACTTCTATATCAATCTGGTGCCTGTCCGCGATACTCTTCGCGATCGAAAGGCCAAGTCCCGTACTGTCCGCTTTCGCGGAACCGGTCGTATAGAACCGCTCGAAGAGATGGCGTTTCGTCTCTTCGCTCATGCCGATACCGTTATCCTGAATCCGGATCAGCGCACGGCACCTGGTTTCATCCGGAGATTTTCTCAGTACTTTTAGACGATTGCGCGTGCCGTTCTTTCCAGTGGAAAAAGCGCGGACAGTGTCTCCCTCCGCTTCGGAGCAATAATCGACTCTCACAGGAGAGCCGTCGGGAGAAAATTTAACAGCGTTACTGAGAATATTCGTCAACATCTGCCGCAGACGGCCGTAATCGCCGCGCAGAACACAGTCGCTGCCGCGAGCGGTCAAATCAATCGCCACTCCTCTGGCGGACGCAATCTGGCGCATCTGCCTGACCGCGTCTTCCGTAACGGCGAGGAGGCTCACATCATCCATGTCAAGCGTAAATTCGGGATTATCCAGTCTTGTCAGTTCGAGAAGATCGTTAACAAGGCGCTCCAGCGATCCGGCAGAATGACTCATCGTCTGATAATAAACGGGAAGATCCTGCTCGCTGACGACACCGTCGCGCAATGCCTCCAACGAACCGCGTATCACCGTCACCGGCGTTCGGAGCTCATGTGAAATTTCTGAAAGAAATTTGCGTCTCAGCTGATCCGATTGCCGACGCTCACCTTCTGCCTCCTGAAGCTTGGCGGCCAGGATATCAATCTCTTTTGACAGCTGGCCGATTTCATCCCGGACAGCCAGCGCTGACCGGGCCGCGTAGTCGCCATCTGCCAGACGCGCTGTGACAAATTTCAATTCATTCAGTGGTTTGACGAAATGGCGGGACAGAATAACCGAGAGCAAGACGACCACAACGAGCGCGGCAAGCAGGGAGTAGAGCATCCCCTGCCACACTCCCATCAGCCCGCGCGTAGCCTCCTCTATCGATGAATGGAGAAAGAAAGCGAGCACCACCTCGCTGCCGGTTCCGTAAATAGGATACCCCGCCGTCATCGAAGGCGTCCCGAAAAACGCGCCGAAATCCTCTGAGTACACGGATTGCCCGGCCAGGACTTCCCCGAGCAGCGCGTCGATGCTTTCCGGCATGTTCTCGGTCGCGATCTTCCCGCCATCTGCGGAGAAAACTGTTTCCGTCTTCTTATCGATAAGCCAGAGTTCGCCGGCTTCCACCTGGCTGAGCAGGGAAAGAGCGGCGCTCTGCCCCATGCGATAGCCTCTGACACCGCGTCTTTCCTGCCTGCCTTTCGCCGTCCCCTCCGCCGCGCTCTCCTCCCCTGATCCTCGGGATGGTTCAATTGCTATACCGTCTCGCTGCCAATGCGTCAAAAACTGAGCGATTCGCTGTCCCCGGCTGAGAAAACTCTCCTTCGCGTACGCCACTATCGTCCGGCGGAAAACCCAGATATAGATCCCCGACGTCAAAAAGGCAAATAACAGCAGAACCATCACAAAATAGGCAATAAGGCGCTTGGTAATCGAACGTTTCAGCATGCATTCTCCCGCTTTATCACGATCAGTCGATGGCGGCGTCCGCGCATAGAAAATTCAGCCGCAGCCTCTTCACTTCGCAGAAGTAAACTGGTAACCCCGGCCGCGCACCGTTTTTATATCCCACGCGGGATGGGGGCTTATGAGTTTCGCGCGCAGCCTCTTGATATGTGAGTCGACTGTTCTCGCATCGCCGGCGTAGTCGAACCCCCACAGGAGATCGAGCAGCTGATCACGCGTAAAGACCCGCTCGGGGTTGGAGGCCAGAAGGTAAAGCAAGTCGACTTCTGTTCTCGTCAAAGGAATCTCATCCGCGTCGATGACAGCAAGATTTTCAAGCGGAAAGACCGACAGATTGTGGATCTTAAGCGCTTCCTTCACTTCTTCATTAGCCTTCGCTCTGCGTTGAATCGCCCGGATGCGCGCCATGACTTCTCCGGGAGAAAACGGTTTGACAATATAGTCGTCCGCGCCGTAGTCGAGACCCATAATCCGCTCAAAATCGTCTCCCCTGGCAGTGATCATAATAATCGGAACGGATGACGTCCGCCGGATCGTCCGACAGACCTCGAATCCGTCTATTTTCGGCATCATAACATCGAGGAGAACCTGATCCACATGATTCTCCCGGAATAGCTGAAGCGCTTCCTCTCCGTCACGCGCGATCAGCACGCGGTATCCTTCGCTCTTCGCGTAATCCGCCAGAATCTTCGTGATGTCGGCGTGATCGTCCGCGATGAGAACCGTTGTCATGTCAGTCGCTCCATCACCAGCAGGAACCGTTTCTCGCAGAGATGAAAGAGCCGCCCCCGCAGCCGCCGGCCTGCTTCCGGCAGCCTACTCAGGGCGGTCGATGCTCACCATATAACCCGCGTCGAAAATAGAAAACACTTCGCCGCGGCGGATAGACCGGTCAACCAGCTTCTGGTCTGTCACACAGTAGCCCGACAGATTGTGGACGCCCAGATCAAAAAGAAGGGGCGCCATGCACGTGGAGGGTCCAACCAGGCTCACCTTGCAGTGATCGCCCGCGACCTCAAGAAGTTTTGGCAGTGTTTTATTAATCAGTGTCGTCCCCGTAATAAAGGCATAATCCTGATCGCGCAGGATATAATCCGATGCCGGGTCCGGGTAATCGCCTTTCATCGGATTTCTCTCGATGACAATCATATCGGCGCGTTCGCCAAATCGTTTCTCGATATGCGGGAAATGGCCGATAACAGCGACTTTCTTGCCGGTAATCTCATCCTGAAAAGCGAAAAACGCATTCAATACCTGCCGTTTCTCCTGGTCAACGGCCCCTGTCGTGATCTCCAGTCCGCGAAACCCACCGAGGTCGCGCGCTCTGTCGACTGTATTGTAGTAACAGTTCAATGCTGCCGCGCCCAGCGACGCCTCCAGGTAGTTCCACGATTTGATCATGGAAGCCATCGCGCGAAGGGACATGCCTTCTTCAGGAGCGGGAAACATATTCCCCGGACCACGCTCACGGATACACATCGCAATACCGGTGTGTTCTCCTGACCAGACCTCACACCATGTGACGCCGAGCGAATAGTGGTCAACCCTCCAGGAAGGATCGACACCCTCGATCAGCGCATCATAAAGCTTCCACGGATTTTTCATCGTATCATCTCCCTGACCTTATTTTCTCCCAGTGGATTAATATGTATATTTTATCATAAAACAAAAATAACAAACCTCATATCGCCCCGGGCGAGTTTGACTGCCATCTGTTTCTCTCTTAATTTTATACATTTCCCGGCTGTATGGGCGCCCTTTTTTACCCGCTGTGAAACAGCTTCAGCCCGCAGGCTGTTTGACCATACGCGGTTCGATAGAGTACACTGGAATTGGACTTATCACCTTATTCATCTTATGGTGAATGACCGTATAAGGCTTGATTCGTCAGTATTCGCGGACACATCATCAGGGTGTTCATGCGGCTTAACAGCCGGCTCCGCGCTTACAGGTGTCGTCGGTTTGACTTAAGACTCAGAAGACGCCGGCAGGGCGTAAAGGCATGAGACGAGAGGTTTTGCATGATTCCGTCTTTCGATTGCATGGGCGATAGAATTGTCGATTTGGGACTCCAGCGGATTGCTGTTGCCGCCGCTCAGGATGACGACGTTCTGCTTTCCATCGACAACGCGGCCAGGCTTGGAATCGCTGAACCTCTGCTCATCGGAAGGCGCAGCGATATTCTGAAAGCCGGTGAACGCTGTGGTGTCAATGCCGGCGGTTACGAGATCATCGAAGAAGAAGACGACATTGAATCATGCAGGATTGCCGTCCGCTTGATACGAGAGGGACAAGCCGATGCGATTATGAAAGGCCTTGTCAGCACTGCATACGTGCTCAAGGCCATTCTTAACAGAGAGACAGGTATAAGAGACGGAGAATTGCTTTCACATATCGGTCTCTTTTTTATTCCTAAGACTGCCCGCCCTGTCATGATCACGGATCCCGCCATGAGCATCGCCCCTGATGTCAATACAAAAAAACACATTATCGAGAACGCGGTTCAGGCCGCTCACCTGATGGGATTACCGGAGCCGCGCGTCGCGTGCGTCTGCGCACTTGAGAAAGTCAATCCGGCTATGCAGGCGACGGTAGACGCAGAAGAGCTCGTCCGCATGAATGCGGACGGTGAACTGACAGGCTGCGTCGTCGGCGGTCCCTTCGCACTCGACAACGCGCTGTTCAAAGAAGCGGCCTCCCATAAAGGGATCACTGACCCGGTCGCAGGAAATCCTGACATACTGCTCATGCCCAATATCGAAGCCGGGAATATCCTGTACAAGGCGCTCGCCTTTCTGTGCGATGCTCCCGGTGCCGGTCTCGTGCTAGGGGCAAAATCGCCTGTCATTCTGACATCGAGAAGTGATTCCAAAGAGACAAAACTGCATTCGATTATCCTCGCGCTATACCTCGCCGCCGAGAAGAAACGGCTTGAAACGGAAGAAAGAAAGGTGTCGGCAGAGGAACCTCAATCAGGAGATAGACAATGACGCGGCTATTACTCATCAATCCCGGGTCGACATCGACGAAAATCGGTCTCTACGACAAAGAAAAAATCGTAATGACGCGAACCATCCGCCACGGCGCAGAGATGGAACACCTGAAAGACCTCGAAAGTCAGCTCCCCGTCCGGCAGCAATTGATTTTCGATATCCTAAAGGAAGAAAACATTGATCCGGCAAGCATGGAGGCCATCGTCGGACGCGGCGGCATGCTTCATCCCCTCGAGGGAGGCGTCTACGAAGTCAACGATGCCATGATCGAAGACCTGAAATCCTGCCGGTACGGGTGGCATTCCAGCAGTCTCGGCGGCATTCTGGCTCACAACATCGCGTGTCAATATGGGTTGAAGGCTTACATCGCCGACCCCGTCATTGTGGATGAAATGGAACCATTGGCGAGAATCTCAGGGTGGCCCGCGATTGAGAGAATCTCTGTATTCCACGCGCTCAATCAAAAGGCCGTCGCGCGCCGGTTCGCGCGTGAGAGAGAGTCCACGGTTCAGGATTACAATCTGATTGTCGCCCATATGGGGGGCGGCATATCCGTTGGCGCTCACCGAAGAGGAAAAGTCATCGATGTCAACAACGCGTTAACAGGCGACGGTCCTTTCTCCCCCGAACGCACAGGCGGACTCCCCCTTTTTTCTCTTATCGAGCTCTGCTTCTCCGGCCGGTACACGGAAGAGGAGCTGAAGAAAACGCTCGTCGGCGAAGGCGGACTCGCCGCTTACCTCGGAACGAGCGACGGACGCGAGGTGGAAAAGAGAATTGAAGCGGGCGACGAAAAAGCCCGTCTCATCTTCGAAGCGATGGCTTACCAGGTGGCGAAAGAAATTGGCAGCGCCTCCGCCGTGCTCTGCGGTGATGTAGACGCCATCCTGCTGACCGGCGGGCTCGCTTACGGAGAGATGTTTGTGAAGTGGATTACCGACCGGGTGCATTTTCTCGCGCCTGTCCACGTCTACCCGGGTGAAGATGAACTGCTGGCGCTGGCCGAGGCCGTCAGCGAAACGATCACCGGGAACGAGCCGGTCCTCGTCTACGAGAAGGAGTGCCGGCGTTGAACCTGCCTGAGAAACAAATCACCATCCTCGCAGGCCATTACGGAACAGGCAAGACTGAATTTGCCGTCAATCTCGCCATCGCCATGGCGCGGGACGGCCGGAAAACAGCGCTGGCCGATCTCGACATTATCAACCCGTACTTCCGCTCCTGTGAGAGGAGCCGCGAGCTCGAAAAGGCAGGCGTTAAGGTCTATATGACATCGGGCCGCGGGAAAGCCGATATCCCCGCGCTTCCGCCGGACATTGCTTCCCTTTTTATCGACCACAGCCGGCAGAGCGTTATCGATCTCGGAGGCGATCCCGCCGGCGCGCGCGTCCTCGGTTTCTACGAGCCGCAGCTCGAAGAGGCTGATTTCGATTTCTGGTTTGTCATCAACAGGAACCGCCCGGAAAACGCGACTGTCGGGAAAACAGTCCATTATCTCCGGCAGACGCAGGCGATGAGCCGGCAGGATTTGACGGGAATTGTCAATAATACGCATCTCGGGCGCGAGACGACAGCAGATGATATCCTCCGGGGTGACGAATTCGCGGCACAAGTGGCGCGCGCCGCCGGGCTGCCCCTGATTTACACAGTTGGCGAGCGCCGATTTGAACAGGCATTGAAGGGTCAGCTCAAAGGCCCTTTTTTCCCGATAGATATATATATGATCAAACCATGGGAACTGAGTAGCGAAGAAGGAGGACATTTCGCATGGCTACTGGAAGAGTGACATTCCGGCAGGACCGGTGCAAAGGCTGTGGTCTCTGCGTCTCGGTCTGTCCGAAAAAAATCATCTTTCTCGACGAAAATATCACGAACCGCAAGGGGTATCACCCCGCGGCGGTGAAAGAGATGGATCAGTGCATCGGGTGCGCCAGCTGTGCCCGTATGTGTCCGGACTCCATCATCACCGTTGAGCGCGAGTAAAAGGGGGGAATATGGCAAAAGAACTTTGGAAAGGCAATGAAGCGATCGCGGAAGCGGCCATCCGTGCCGGCTGCCGGTGCTATTTCGGCTATCCTATCACACCGCAGAGTGAGATTCCCGAATATATGTCCCTGCATATGCCCGAAGCGGGCGGCGTTTTTCTTCAATCGGAATCAGAAATTGCCGCTATAAATATGGTTTATGGCGCCTCGGGCGCCGGCGCGCGCGTGATGACCTCGTCTTCCTCGCCCGGCATCAGCCTGAAACAGGAGGGCATCTCTTATATGTGCGGCGCGGAACTGCCGGGCGTGATCGTCAATGTCATGCGCGGAGGTCCGGGACTTGGAACGATTCAGCCGGCACAGGGCGATTACTATCAGGCAACACGCGGGGGCGGCAACGGCGACTACCGCCTGATCGTCTTCGCGCCGGCCAACATTCAGGAAGTTGTCGATCTGATGCAGGAAGCATTTGAGCTCGCGGATAAATACCGCATGCCCGTCATGATGCTTCTCGACGGCATGATCGGGCAGATGATGGAACCTGTGGAATGGAAACGCCCTGCCCTGTCGCCGGAAGACCTCCCCGCGAAACCTTGGGCGACAACGGGAACAAAAGGGGAGCGCAGACCGAACATTATCAATTCTCTTTTCATCAATCCCGACGCCTGTAACGACCACAACCGCCATCTGGAAGAGAAGTATCAGCGCGTAATCGAAAACGAGCAGCGTTACGAGATTAATGACGCCGACGAAGCAGAAGTATTGTTTGTGGCATACGGAACACCGGCCAGGCTCGCCCGTGCGGCTGCGAGGCTCCTTGGAGAAGAGGGAATCAAAGCCGGGGTCTTCCGCCCGATCACCGTGTGGCCTTATCCGTACGAGGCGCTGCATGAAGCCGCGTCGAAAGAAAGTGTCAGGGCTGTCGTCACCGTGGAAATGAGTACCGGACAGATGGTCGATGATGTGCGCATCGGCGTCAATGGCATCAAGCCCGTTTCCTTCGTCGGGCAGGCGGGCGGTGTCATTCCTACGCCCCGCGAAGTCGCGGATGCCGCCAGAAAAGCGTTGGGGAGGTAAGAGAGATGGCGATTGTGTATCAGAAAACAAAAGGTCTCACGGATGCGGAGACGCACTATTGTCCCGGCTGCACCCATGGCATCATTCACAAACTCGTGGCCGAATCGCTTGAGGAACTGGGCGTCCTTGAGAAAACAGTCGGAATTGCCCCCGTCGGCTGTTCCGTGTTCGCCTACGACTACTTTAACTGCGACATGCTGGAAGCTGCCCACGGGCGCGCTCCCGCTGTCGCCACCGGCGTCAAGCGTGTCCTCCCCGATCATGTCGTCTTCACTTACCAGGGCGACGGCGACCTCGCGGCAATTGGAACGGCAGAGATCGTGCACGCCGCCATGCGCGGTGAAAAGATCACCACCATCTTTGTCAATAACGCCATTTATGGCATGACCGGCGGCCAGATGGCTCCGACAACGCTCGTCGGTCAGCGCGCGACAACAGCGCCGCTCGGACGCGACCGGAACCACGCGGGTTCGCCGATCCGCATGGCGGAAATTCTCGCGACACTCGACGGAGCCGCCTACATCGAGCGCGTCACGGTCATCTCCCCGTCTCACATCATGAAGGCCAAACGCGCCATTAAAAAAGCGTTTGAGCTGCAGATGGAAGGGCGTGGATTTACGATGATCGAAGTGCTCTCGTCCTGTCCGACGAACTGGGGGCTTACACCGGTTAACGCTCTCAATTGGCTGAACGAGAACATGATCCCGGTATTCCCGCTTGGCGTTTTTAAAGACGTCACAAAAGAGGAGGTGTGAGATGGCTTATAACGAAATAATCGTCGCCGGATTCGGCGGCCAAGGCGTTATGTCGATAGGCACCACGATGGCCGAAGCCGCCATGTCGCAGGGGTTGAATGTCAGCTGGCTGCCTTCATACGGACCGGAGATGCGCGGAGGAACGGCGAACTGCTGCGTCGTGATCGCCGACTCTGAGATCATTTCACCCATCGTACTCGAACCGAGCGAGCTGATCGCGATGAACCAGCCCTCACTCGATAAATTCGAACCGGCGGTGAAACCGGGCGGACTTATCCTCGTCAACAAGTCGATCGTCGAGCGCGGCATCAGACGCGATGATGTGCGGGCTGTCTACGTGCCTTCGCTCGAAATCGCCTCCGAACTCGGCAACATGCGCGTCGCCAATATGGTCATGCTCGGCGCTTACATCGAAGCGACAAAACAGTTGAAGTTCGAAACGGTCATCAACATGCTCCGCCATATTTTCACCGGTAAGAAAGCCCACCTCGTCGAACTGAACGAGATCGCTCTGCAGAGAGGAGCGGCGTGCAGTTCCGGGCTGTAACAGTCAGACGGCTTCGCGGCGCGCGGGGTGAGGGGTCCGGCGCGCTTATCCACAGCCAGCAGGTTTCCCCATCAATTTCCCTGCAAGGAGAAGGCCGGCAAGCCTTCTCCCCCCAAAGAGATTGACTCGAGAAAGGACAAAACATGGACATTACCATTACCAGGACACAAAACCCGAAAACAAAACCGACCGATGAAAGCAAACTTGGGTTTGCCCGGATTTTTACCGACCACATGTTTATCGTTGAATATGATCAGGGCAAAGGATGGCACGATGCGCGCATTGTGCCGTACGGCCCGCTCAGCCTCGACCCGGCGTCGCCCATCTTCCACTATGCTCAGGAAATCTTTGAGGGAACAAAAGTGTACCGACTGGCGGATGGGGAGGTCGGTTCATTCCGCCTGAGAGACAACGCGCGCCGGATGAATCGGAGTGCCGACCGCCTCTGTATGCCCCCTCTGGATGAAAATGTCCAGGTCGATGCCATCGCCCGACTGGTCGATCTCGACCGCGACTGGGTTCCAGGAAGCGAAGGCACTTCGCTGTACATCCGTCCTACGATGATCTCAGATGGGTGCAGTCTGGGCGCGAATTCCGCGAACCGTTTTATTTACTTTGTGATCTGCGCCCCCACCGGCTCTTATTACGCGGAGGGAATGAAACCCATCCGCATACGCATCGAGCAGCGCTATGTCCGCGCTGTGAAAGGCGGCATGGGCCGCGCCAAAACAGGCGGCAACTACGCCGCGAGCTTTAAAGCGACAAAAGAGGCGATGGACGACGGCTTCAGCCAGGTACTCTGGCTCGACGGACGCGAACAGAAATACGTGGAAGAAGTCGGCGCGATGAATATGATGTTTGTCGTAGACAACAAAATTCTCACCGCAGAGCTCGGTGACACCATTCTTCCGGGCGTCACGCGCGACTCTGTGATCACACTGGCCAGAGAGCACGGCATTGAAGTCGAAGAGCGCCGCATCAGCGTCAGCGAACTCTATCAAGCGCATGCGGAAGGCCGGCTCACCGAGGCGTTCGGGACGGGGACCGCGGCTGTCATCTCGCCCGTTGGCGAGCTGCAGTACATGGGAGAATCAATTATCATCAACAATAAGGAGATCGGCCCTATGTCGCAGTTTTTCTACGACACGCTCACATCCCTCCAACGGCAGAAAGCAGAGGACACACACGGCTGGACGGCTGTCATCCCGCATTTTACGAAAGAGTAGTAGGGGCGGCGGAGCGAGTTTCGGA
>Ga0116174_10003626_pt1 | contig 12591 bp, 11 predicted proteins | sample AD_UKC087_MetaG_FD_89801 | JGI IMG/M metagenome (GOLD analysis project Ga0116174, IMG submission 89801) | Active sludge microbial communities of municipal wastewater-treating anaerobic digesters from USA - AD_UKC087_MetaG | ecosystem: Engineered > Bioreactor > Anaerobic > Digestate | place: USA...
CTTGAAGGCGGTGAGCACATCATCGAGCGTGTCGCCGTGGCACCCTGCGTTCAGCACCAGCAGGCGGTTGACATGGGGCAGATCCAGCACGTCCAGCATGTCGCGCTTGCGCGGATCGCGCGGAGCGACGCCGGTGGTGTCGATCAGCACCATTTTCTTGCCGCCGAGCAGTCCGAGCAGATCCTGCAGAGCCGCGCGGTCATGGGCCAGGTGGGCCACGATGCCCAGCATGCGCCCGTAGGTGCGCAGTTGTTCATGGGCGCCCACACGGTAGGTGTCCAGCGTGATCAGGCCCACACTCGCAGGCCCGTGGATGCGTGCGCAATGGGCGGCGAGCTTGGCCGTGGTGGTGGTCTTGCCCACGCCGGTGGAGCCCACCAGCGCGAAGATGCCGCCTTCTTCGTACAGCGGTGGCGCGTGCATGTCCGTCTTGAGGTTGCGTTCCAGCACCTCCATGAGCCAGCGCACGGATTCGGCTGCCGACAGCTCTTCGGGCATGCGTTCGAGCATGGCGCGCGCCAGCGCGGGCGAATAGCCGGCGCGGATCAGCTTGAGCATCAGATTCGACTGGATCGGGTTCTGTCTTGCCTGGCCCAGCCAGGAGAGGGTGTTGAAACGGTCTTCGATCAGCTCTTTCATCGCGTGCAGTTCGTTCATCAGGCTTTGCTGGCCTGCCGACGATACGGGTGCCGCAGCCTGAGGCTCATGGCGGCGACGGGGGGCGGGCTCTGCCGGCCGGTCCACGGGAATGGTGCGCAACGGGTTGTGGCGGGCGACCTGCGGGGCAGGCATGCGCTCGCGATCAGATGTTGGGTCCCGGCTGCGGTCGGTGAGCGTGGGGGCGTCGGCGGAGCTGTTCAGCGCCTCGTGCCGGCGCCGCAGCATGCGCTCGCGCACATAGTCCTGAAAAGACAGGGTGCTCATGGCCAGCTGTTCCGTGTCCTCTTCGACCGGGTTGCGTGCGGCGGCCATCGGGGCGCTGGGCGCTGGGCGGGCTGCACGTTGCGAGGCCGGTGTCAGCTGGGCCTGCAGGCCGGCGCCGCCGTCCAGGTCGGACAGGGTGTCTTCTGCGGTGGCCACCACTTCCACGCCAGTGGCGGTGGGACGGTTGGACAGGATGAGCGTGCCGTCGCCAAACGCCATGCGCGCCTTGGCCAGGGCCTCCCGCGATGTGGGAGCGTGAAAGCGTTTGATGTTCATGCGGATGCACCTTTGAGGATGGGCCCGATACGGATGGTGTGCGTCTCGGGAATTTCACTGTGCGCAAGCACCTGCAGACGGGGCGCTACGCGGCGTACCAGCCGGGCCACGGCGGTGCGGATCTGATCGGGAACCAGCAGGCAGGCGGGCATGCCCAGTTCTTCCTGCTTGAGCGCCACTTCGGCCGCTTTTTGCGTCAGGATGTCCGCCACGCCGGGGTCCAGGGCGGGGCCGGCGGCATTGCCCAGGGCCTGCACCAGCAGGCGCTCCAGCCCGGGTTCGATGGCAATGACGTTGAGTTCACGCGTCGGGCCGTAGATTTGCTGCACGATGGCGGGCGACAGCGCAATGCGCACGCGCCTTGCCAGCTCTGCAGGGTCGGACGTGCCCACGGCATGTTCTGCCAGCGTCTCGATGATGGTGCGGATATCGCGGATGTGCACAGACTCCTCCAGCAGCAGCTGGAGAACTTTCTGGAACGTTGCGATAGAGACCATTTTCGGGACCACTTCTTCGATGAGTTTGGGAGCCAGCTTGGCCACATGCTCTACCAGCTGCTGGGTTTCCGTGCGGCTGAGGAGCTTGGCTGCTTGCACTTGCATCAAGTGTGACAAATGGGTGGCCATCACGGTTTCCGAATCAACCACGGTAAAACCCGCCATTTGTGCCGCTTCCTTCTGGCGATCGTCGATCCAGTGTGCTGGCAATCCGAAAGCGGGATCGGTGGTGGGCGTGCCGATCAGCGGCGTGGTGATGCCGCCGGGGTTGATGGCCAGGAACATGCCGGGAAACGCCTCGCCTTCGCCCACCACCACGCCGCGCAGCGTGATGCGATAGCCGCTGGGCTTGAGTTCGAGGTTGTCGCGCACATGCACGGCGGGCGGCAGAAAGCCCACTTCCTGGGCAAACTTGCGGCGCACGCCCTTGATGCGGGTGAGCAGGTCGCCCTGGCGACTCTTGTCTACCAGGCTGATCAGGCGGTAGCCCAGCTCCAGGCCCAGCAGGTCCACGGGTTGCAGGTCGTCCCAGGTGGCTTCGCCATCGCCGGCGGGGGCGGCGGGCGGGGCCTCGGCCTCGGGCGCCACCTTCTGGCGCTCGTACAGCACCCAGGCGCCATAGCCCAGCAGCCCGCCCATGGTGAGGAACACGACATGCGGCATGCCGGGAATCAGCCCCAGCAGCAGCAGGATGCCCGCCGTGACGCCCAGCACGCGGGGCGACATGAAGAGTTGCTCGACGATCTGGCGGCCCATTTCGTGGTCCTTTCCGACCCGCGAGATCACCATGGCGGCCGCCACGGAAATCAGCAGACCCGGAATCTGGGCCACCAGCGCATCACCGATGGCCAGCAGGATGTAGCTGTCGGCGGCCTGCTTGGCCGAGAGGTCGTGCTGCAGCACGCCGATGGCAAAGCCGCCGACGATGTTGATCAGCAAAATCAGGATGCCGGCCACGGCATCGCCGCGCACGAATTTGGAGGCGCCGTCCATCGAGCCGAAGAAGTTGGCCTCTTCGGCCACTTCGGCGCGGCGGCGCTTGGCTTCCTTTTCGTCGATCAGGCCGGCATTGAGGTCGGCATCCACTGCCATCTGCTTGCCGGGCATGGCGTCCAGCGTGAAGCGGGCCGACACTTCGGCAATGCGCTCCGCGCCCTTGGTCACCACCACGAAGTTGATCACCACCAAAATGGCGAACACGATCAGGCCCACGGCAAAGTTGCCGCCGATCAGGAAATGGCCGAACGCCTCGATCACCGCGCCGGCTGCGCCGGGGCCGGTGTGGCCTTCCAGCAGCACCACGCGGGTGGAGGCCACGTTCAGCGACAGGCGCATCAGGGTGGTGAGCAGCAGCACCGAAGGAAAAGCGGCGAAATCCAGCGGCCGCAGCATGTAGGCCGCCACCATCATCACCATCAGGGCCACGGCGATGTTGAGCGTGAAAAACGCATCGAGCATCCAGGCGGGGATGGGCAGCACCATCAGCGCCAGGATGGCGACCACGAGCAAGGGGGCCGACAGGCCCTGCAGCGCGCCTGCGTTGCTGCCCGCCCATTGCTGAAGAGACTTGACGGAGGTGTTCATACGGCAGTGCCTTGCGGTGCAACCCGGTTCAGCGGGTCGAGCTCAGGGGGGACATGGGGCTGCACCAGCGCGTCGGGCATCTTGCCCTCGCCACGCAGGGCTGCCTTGAGGCGGTACACATAGGCCAGCACCTGGGCCACGGCCGTGTACAGCGTGGCGGGAATGGCCTGGTCGAGTTCGGCATGGGCGTACAGCGCGCGTGCCAGCATGGGTGACTGCAGCACGGGCACACCGTGGGCGCCGGCCAGGTCGCGGATCTTCAAGGCAATCAGGTCGGTGCCGCGGGCAATCACCTGCGGAGCGCTCATGGTCTGGTCGTCGTATTTGAGGGCCACGGCATAGTGCGTGGGGTTCATCACGACAAAATCGGCCTTGGGCACGGCGCCCACGCTGGCCCGGTCGGCCATTTCGCGCTGGCGCTGGCGGATGCGGCCCTTGGTATGGGGGTTGCCGTCGGACTCCTTGTGCTCCTGCTTGACTTCTTCGTGCGACATTTTCAGCCGCGACTTGAAGAAATACGCCTGCAGCGGTACATCGACCACGGCCGCGAGGAACACCACCAGCAGCAGCAGGCTGGTGCCCGAGGTCAGCCACTGTGCCACATGGCTGAGCGCCAGGGGCGAGGGCTGCAAAACCAGCATCGCCACGTTCTTGATGCTGTTGCCCATGAAGTTCCACGCCACGAACGAGAGGATCGCGGTCATCAGCACCATCTTGGCCACGTTGGCCATCTGCTGCTTGGAAAACAGGTTGGCGAACCCGGAAATGGGATTGAGCCGGTTGAACTGCGGTGTGATCGGCTTGGCGCTGAAGATCCAGCCGCCTGCACCAATGGCGCTGAGCAGTGCGGCGCCGCTGGTCAACACGGCAAATACCGTGCTGGCCACCAGGCCCACCAGCACCATGTCCTGCAGGCGCTTGAGCATGCTGCCCGTGGCCATCACGGTGGCGGCATCGAAACGCAGCTGCTGGCCCATGGCGCGCTGCATGTGCTCCATCAAATCGGGGGTCAGCACCATCAGGCAGACGGCCCCGGTGCCCAGAATGGCCAGGTGCGAGAGATCGCGCGAGCGGGCGCCCTGGCCGTCTTCGCGCGTCTTCTGGAGCTTGCGCTCGGTCGCGGGGAGGCTTTTTTCTTGGCTGGATTCCATGGTGGCATGACGGCTGGTGTCATGCCATTGTCGTGAGCGACCTGGAAATCTAAAGCCCGATAAGAGGCCCGCAGGGCCTGCTTATCGCGGGTGCAGATCAGAAACCCAGGCTTGCCAGCAGGTCATCCACCTGCGACTGGTTGGTGACGATGTCGGGCGTGTGCTCGGGGTCCACCACCGGCCCCGCCAGATGTTCGCGCACCACCTCCACGGGCGTGGCTTGCACGCTGGGTGGTGCGGTCTGAATGAGCAGCTGCACCAGTTGCTCTTCAATGGTTGCGGCCAGACTGACCACGCGGGCAATCACCTGGCCGGTCAGATCGTGAAAGTCCTGCGCCATCATGATCTCGGTGAGGTGCGTGTCGGCCTCTTTGGTGACCCGCTCCACATCGGTGAGAAAGTTCATGATCTCGCCCTTGGCCACAGCCGCCACGGGATCTTTCACCAAGGAGGCGACCACCCTGCGCGTTTCCTGCGCAATGAAATCGTGCTGCGCCTTGGCCTGCTCCACGCGATTGAGCACCTTCTCGGCGGCTTCTCCGGTGAGCCGGGCGATATACGACAGCCGGCTTTGCGCGTCGGGCAATTCACCCATCGAGCCGCGCAGCTTGTCGGCATAGCCCAGCTCATTCAGCGAGTCATGCAGCTGGCGTGTCAGTTGCCCGATCTTGTGGTGCACATCGGGGGAGTCCGCCGGCGAATTTTCGGATGGCTCCATGGCGTCATAACCCCATCTTCTTGAGAATCAGGGTGACCTTCTCTTCCAGGGTCGCCTTGGTGAATGGTTTGACGATGTAGCCCGCTGCGCCACCCTGGGCGGCGGCCACGATGTCTTCCTTGCGCGCCTCTGCCGTCACCATCAGCACCGGCAGGTGCTTGAGCTTGTCGTCTTTCTTGATTTCCGACAGCAACTGAAAGCCATTCATGTTGGGCATGTTGATGTCGGTCACGACGAAGTCGAACTTGCTGTTGCGCAACTTGTTGAGCGCGGCCACACCATCCTCGGCCTCTTCGGCGTCGGCAAATCCGCTTTCTTTGAGCAGATTGCGAACAATGCGCCGCATGGTGGAAAAATCATCAACGATCAAAAAACGAAGGGCGGTGGTCACTTGGGACCCTTTCGGTCGGAATTGGCTGTAAGTATTGTCATGGGGTGCAGGTGATGTGACAAGTCGTAACTTCTACCTGCCGGGAACGGGATTCTCCGGCTTTTCTTCCATCAACTGGGTGGAAGTGATCGCCGGAATGCCCTTGCCCATGAGTCTTTCTTCGGCTTCACGCGTCAAAACGGTGATGGTGATGCGCCGATTGGCAGGGGCACGGGGGTTGTCGGGCTCCAGCAAATCGCTGGCGGCCAAGCCTACAACCCGCCCCAGTTTAGCGTCTGGCATGCCCGCCGACACCAGTTCGCGGCGTGAGGCATTGGCGCGGTCGGCCGACAGTTCCCAGTTGCTATAGCCCCGGTCGCTGTTGCCGTAGGGCGCGGCATCGGTATGGCCGGCCAGGCTGATGCGGTTTTCCACCCCCCCCAGTGCCGTGCCGATTTCGCGCAGGATGTCACGCATGTAGGGCTTGACTAGCGCGCTGCCGCTGTCAAACATGGGGCGGTTCTGGTTGTCCACGATCTGGATCTGCAGGCCGTCCGGTGTCACATCGATGCGGATCTGTGACTTGTATTCGTTCAAGCGGGGGTTTTCCGTGATCATGGCGTCGATCTTGGACTGCAAGGCCTTGATGCGCGCGGCATCCTGCTTGGCCCGTTCTGCCTTGGCAGATTCAATGCTTTTGCGCCGCTCACGCTCCTCATCAGCGGCCGAGCGGCGCACTTGTCCAGCGGTTTTTGCCAGATCGGTACCGCCGCCCGTCATCACGCTGGAGCTGTTGCCCGCTCCATCACCGCCCGCCATGGACACCTTGAGCGGTGCGCTGAAGTAGTCAGAAATGCCCTGCAAATCACCTTTGGCGGTCGAACCCAGCAGCCACATCAGCAAGAAGAAGGCCATCATGGCCGTCACAAAGTCGGCGTAGGCGATCTTCCAGGCGCCACCGTGCACCGCATGGCCGCTTTTCTTGATGCGCTTGATGATGATGGGTTGGAGCTTCTTTTCTGCCATGGCGTTTTGTTCTGGCGCGGCGCGCGCTTATTTCTTGCCCTTCACATGCCCCTCCAGCTCGGTGAAGCTGGGGCGGACGTTCGAGAAAAGCACCTTGCGGCCAAATTCGATGGCCGTGGCCGGGTTGTAGCCCTGCATGCTGGCCAGCAGCGTGGACTTGATGCACTGAAACTCTTTGCTGGCGTCCTCGGTCTTTTGCTCGATCAGGCCGCCCAGGGGCTCGACCACGCCGTACGCCAGCAAGATCCCCAGAAAGGTTCCCACCAGGGCCGAGGCGATCATGCCGCCCAGCACCGAGGGCGGCTGGCCCACCGAGCCCATGGTGTTCACCACGCCCAGCACGGCCGCCACGATGCCGAAAGCGGGCAGGGCGCCCGCCAGGCGGGCAATGGCCGCCACCGGCGCATGCGCTTCCTGGTGGTGGGTGTCGATCTCGCTGTCCATGAGGGCTTCGATTTCGTGCGAGTTGAGGTTGCCCGACACCATCATGCGCAGGTAATCGGTCATGAACTCGATCACATGGTGGTCGCTGCCCACGGTGGGGTATTTCTTGAAAATCTCGGACTCATGGGGCTCTTCGACATCCTTTTCAATCGCCATCAACCCTTCCTTGCGGGCCTTTTGCAGGATGTCATAGAGCATGGCCATCAGCTCCATGTAGCGCGCCTTGGTGTATTTCGAGCCCTTGAGCGCCATGGGGATGGCCGCCAGGGTGGCCTTGAGCACCTTGGGCTGGTTGTTCACCACGAAGGCGCCCAGTGCTCCGCCCAGAATGGTGATGGTTTCAAAGGGCAGGGCCTTCAGAACCACGCCAATGTTGCCCCCGTGCAGGATGTACACGCCGAAGATGCAGCCAAGGCTGACGATGTAACCGATGATGACGAACATGCTTGAGACGTGTTGGGCGGTGGCTGAGGCAAAAACGACGGTGTCACCGGGCTCGCAGTCCACGGATTGCCTGAAGGTACCTGTAAATGTATCGGATTGTCGGGCGCCAAATGCCGCATGAGCGCCGCCATTACGGGGCTTCTCGGGCAAATGAGGTGCCCGCTTGACTGCACCTGCGCCCTGGCGGTGCCGGGCGCCCGGCCATCGCTGGTCCGGGCGAATGGAAGGGGCCTTGTGGATGGGGCTGCCGGTGGGCCGCCATTCGCCCGTGGTTGCCCATGTTCGTCTGGTTCTGCTGAAAATGCAGGGAAGCCCTTTGTTTTATTGATCCTGATGCTATGAAAAAAGTAGTATCTGAGCAGCATTGCGGCGTCTGCGCGCGCGCCGCGCCGGCAAACGCCGCATTTGGGCGGTGTTTCTGCAACGATTAGGCCTTTTGGCCCTGAAGGGCTGCACTATGCTGACGGCATGAAAGCTGTACTGCTGGCGGGGGGGCTGGGCACCCGCATCTCCGAAGAGTCGCACCTGCGGCCCAAGCCCATGATCGAGATCGGTGGGCGCCCCATCCTGTGGCACATCATGAAGATGTATGCCGCGCATGGCGTGAACGATTTCATCATCTGTCTGGGCTACCGCGGCTACGTCATCAAGGAATACTTCGCCAATTATTTCCTGCACATGTCAGACGTGACGTTCGACATGGCCCACAACCGCATGGAAGTGCACCACCGCCACGCCGAGCCCTGGCGTGTGACGCTGGTGGAAACGGGCGAGACCACCATGACCGGCGGGCGCCTGCGCCGCGTGCGGGAATACCTGGAGCCCGGCCAGCCCTTTTGCTTCACCTATGGCGACGGCGTTGCCAACCTCGACATGACGGCCCAGTTTGCCTTTCACCGCGCCCATGGTCGCCAGGCCACGGTGACCGCCGTGCAGCCCCCGGGCCGCTACGGCGCCCTGGTGCGCAACGGCGATGCCGTGGCGGGCTTTGAAGAAAAGCCGCGCGGCGATGGCGGCTGGATCAACGGCGGCTTTTTTGTGCTGCAGCCCGAGGTGATCGATTGCATCGTGGACGACAGCACGCCTTGGGAGGCCGCTCCCATGGAGGCGCTGGCTCGCAGCGGCGAGCTGCAGGCCTTCGAGCACACCGGTTTCTGGCAGCCCATGGACACCCTGCGCGAAAAAAACCTGCTCGAAGAACTGTGGCAAAGCGGTAAGGCGCCCTGGAAATGCTGGTGAGCCAAGGCATGCGCCCCGACCCCGACTTCTGGCGCGGCAAGCGCGTGCTGCTGACCGGGCACACCGGCTTCAAGGGCAGCTGGCTAACCTTGTGGCTGCAGCGTCTGGGCGCCCAGGTCACGGGCTTGGCCCTGCCGCCCGCCACCGAGCCCAACCTGTTCACCCTGGCCCGCGTGGGTGATGCGGTGCCGGCCAGCCCCTGGTGCGACCTGCGCGATGCCACGGCGGTGGCCGAGCGCGTGCGCGCGGCCCGGCCACAGATCGTGCTGCACCTGGCGGCCCAGGCGCTGGTGCGCGCGGGCTATGCCGCACCGCTGGACACCTACGCTACCAACGTCATGGGCACTGCCCATGTGCTCGACGCCCTGCGTGGGCACAGCGATGTGCGCGTGGCCGTGGTGGTGACTACTGACAAGGTCTACCGCAACCGCGAGTGGTGCTACCCCTATCGCGAGGGTGACGCCCTGGGCGGGCACGACCCCTACAGCGCCAGCAAGGCGGCGGCAGAAATCGTCAGCGCCAGCTACCGCGACGCCTTTCTGGCCGCGCAGGGCGTAGCCGTGGCCACCGCCCGCGCGGGCAACGTGATTGGCGGGGGCGACTGGGCGGCCGACCGCCTGCTGCCCGATGCCGTGCGCGCCTGGGGCGCGGGGCAGACCCTGCATATCCGCCACCCCGAGGCCACGCGCCCCTGGCAGCATGTGATCGAGCCTCTGGCCGCTTACCTGCGCCTGGCCGAGCAGCTGTGGGCCGCGCCCGCGCTGGCCGGTGCCTACAACTTTGGCCCGCTGCCGCACGAAGCCGCCACCGTGGGGGATGTGGTCAAAATGGCCGGTAGCGCTTATCCATCCAGTACCACAAGCTATGAAAATCATAGTGATGCCCCGCACGAGGCGGGCTGGCTGGCGCTCGAGACCGCCCATGCCCGCCGCGCGCTGGGCGTGGCGCCACGCTGGGGGCTGGCCACCGCGGTGGCGCGCACCATGGACTGGTACCGCCAGCAACAAGGCGGCGCCGACGCGCGCGCGCTGTGCCTGGCCGACCTGGATGCATGGGAGGCCGCCGCATGACGAACGCGGGCCGCTTCACCCTCACCGCGCTGCCCCTGCCGGGCCTGGTGCGCGTGCAGCGCCAGCCGCTGGCCGATGCGCGTGGCTTCTTCGAGCGCATGTTCTGCGCCGACGATCTGGCCGCTGCCGGCTGGACACAACCCATCGCCCAGATCAACCGCAGCCTCACGCGCCAGCGCGGCAGCGTGCGCGGCCTGCACTACCAGCGCCCGCCGCATGCCGAAATGAAACTCGTGAGCTGCCTGCATGGCGAGGTGTGGGATGTGGCGGTCGACCTGCGAGCCGATTCGCCCACGTATTTGCAATGGCATGCCGAGCGCCTGTCGGCCGACAACGGCTGCGCTCTGCTGATACCGCCCGGCCTGGCCCACGGCTTTCAGGCGCTGGCAGACCACGCCGAGCTGCTGTACCTGCATTCGGCCGCCTATGCGCCCGAGGCCGAGGCCGGGCTGCACCCGCTCGACTCGCGTCTGGGGCTTGCTTGGCCCCTGCCCGTGACCGAGCTGTCGCCGCGCGACCGCAGCCATGCCTGGCTGACCGATGCTTTTGAAGGAGTGCGCCTGTGAAATGCCGACATTGCGGCCAGCCGCTGCAACTGCCTTTTCTGGACCTGGGCAGCGCCCCGCCGTCCAACGCCTACCTGAGCGAAGCCGCGCTGCGTGCGCCCGAAACCTGGTTTCCGCTGCGCCTGCTGGTGTGCGAAACCTGCTGGCTGGTGCAGACCGAAGACCATGCCGGGCGCGAGGCGCTTTTCACCGACGACTACGCCTACTTCAGCTCGTTTTCTTCGTCCTGGCTGGCGCATGCCCGGGCCTATGTGCAGACCATGCAGCAGCGCCTGGGCCTGAATGCCAGCAGCCGCGTGGTCGAGGTGGCCTCCAACGATGGCTACCTGCTGCAGTATGTGCAGGCGGCGGGCATCCCCTGCTACGGCATCGAGCCCACGGCCAGCACGGCGGCCGCTGCACGCGCCAAAGGCATCGCGGTGGTCGAGCGCTTCTTTGGCGTGACCCTGGCCGAAGAGCTGGCCGGGGATTCGGCTGAGGGGGGCCGCCAGGCCGACCTGATCGCCGCCAACAACGTGCTGGCGCATGTGCCCGACATCAACGACTTTGTGGGCGGCTTTGCCCGCCTGCTCAAGCCCCACGGCGTGGCTACCTTCGAGTTTCCGCACCTGCTGCGCATGGTGCAGGGCAGCCAGTTTGATACGGCCTACCACGAGCATTACTCGTACCTGTCGCTCACGGCGGTGCAGCGCATCTTTGCCGCCAATGGCCTCACGGTGATCGATGTGCAGGAGCTGCCCACCCACGGCGGCAGCCTGCGCGTGTTTGCCGCGCGCGCCGACGCCCACCACCACCCCCAGTACACCGCAGAGAGCGCTGCCCGGGTGCAGCAGCTGCTGGCCACCGAGGCGGCGGCCGGCATGTTGGGGGGCAATTTTTACAGTGATTTCCAGGCCAAGGCCATACAAATCAAGGGCGAGCTGCTCACATTTTTATTGCAGTGCCGTGCCCAAGGCCTTCGCGTGGGCGCCTACGGCGCAGCCGCCAAGGGCAACACCCTGCTCAACTTTGCCGGCGTGCGGCCCGACCTGCTGCCCTACGTGGTCGACAAAAACCCCGCCAAGCAGGGCCAGTACCTGCCTGGCAGCCGCATCCCCATCGTCGATGAAGCCCACCTGCGTGCCCACCGGCCCGACCGGGTGCTGATCCTGCCGTGGAACCTGCGCGACGAGGTGGCCGCGCAGCTGGACTATGTGCGCGGCTGGGGCGGGCGGTTGGTGGTGGCTGTGCCGCGGCTGGAGGTTTTTGCGTGATCGAGATCCATCCCACTGCCCAGGTCTCCCGCCTTGCAGACATTGAGGACTCGGTGCGCGGCACGCGCATCGTGGTGGGCGCGCATTCGGTGATCGACAGCTTCGTCAAGGTCAAGCCTGCGGGCGGCAGCGGCGACCTGGTGGTGGGCGAGCAGGTAGTCATCAACGCCGGCTGCGTGCTCTACACCGGCCATGGCATCCACATCGGCAACCAGGTGGCCATTGCCGCCAACTGCACTTTTGCGCCCGTGAACCATGCCTATGCCGAGCGCGGCCGGCCCATCCGCGCGCAGGGCTTCCTGCCCAGCAAGGGCGGTATCGTGATCGAGGATGACGTTTGGATTGGAGCCAACTGTGTGCTGCTCGACGGCGCCGTGCTGCGCCAAGGTTGCGTGGTGGCTGCCGGCTCCATCGTGTGCGGTGAGCTGCTGGCGTACACCGTGTACGCCGGGCAACCGCTGGCGGCTGTGGGGGAACGCCGGTGAAGGCCCTGCCTCCTTCTACGTTTACTGTGTTGGGCGCCTCGGGCTATATCGGCAGCCGCCTGGTGGTCCATCTGCAGGCCCAGGGCCACACGGTGTGGGCGCCGGCCCGCGGCGCTGCCGAGGTCTTCACCCGCCCGCTGGGCCATGTGATCTATTGCGTGGGGCTTACCGCCGACTTCCGCACGCGCCCCTTCGACACGGTGGACGCCCATGTAGGGTTGCTGACCGAGGTGTTGCGGCGCGCGCAGTTTGATTCGCTGCTGTACCTGTCATCCACCCGTGTCTACATGGGGGCGGCGAGTACCAATGAAGAGGCGCCCCTGGCCGTGGCGCCAGGCGATCCTTCGTACCTGTACAACCTCACCAAACTCACCGGCGAATCCCTTTGCCACGCCAGTGGCCGCGCCGCGGTGCGCGTGGCGCGGCTGTCGAACGTGGTGGGGCCGGGCATGGACGCCGCATCGGGCAACCTGGTGGCCGACCTGCTGCACCAGGCGCAGGGCGGCCACATCGTGCTGCGCTCCGATCCGCAGTCCGCCAAGGA
>Ga0116174_10003632_pt1 | contig 12584 bp, 11 predicted proteins | sample AD_UKC087_MetaG_FD_89801 | JGI IMG/M metagenome (GOLD analysis project Ga0116174, IMG submission 89801) | Active sludge microbial communities of municipal wastewater-treating anaerobic digesters from USA - AD_UKC087_MetaG | ecosystem: Engineered > Bioreactor > Anaerobic > Digestate | place: USA...
GATCAAGACCAGCCTTCACGAGTCCAGCAAGGTAAGCGGGATCAGACAGCTTTCGCCCGTTGGTGTTGAGCCCTGTCACAAGCCCGGTTTGCTGAGCATACGAAATCAATTCAGGCAGGTCCTGACGCAGTGTGGGTTCACCGCCGGTAAAAACGACGTGAGGGATCTTAATGCTCCAGATTTTGTCCAATATGGACTTCCAGCTCTGGGTGGGAAGCTCGGGATAGTTGCGGACGCGAGCGTTATAGCAGTGAGCGCAATCGTTATTGCAGCGGTACGTGATTGCCAGATCCATGCGGTAAGGCGCGCTTAACTCCTTACTGAAGGGCAGGTCCATCTCAAGCCCAAGGTCACAGACCGGGCATAAGCCCGAATTTTCATTGATTAATGCTTCCACGCGGGTACGTGTTTCGAGATAATCTTGTTTTAGCTGTTTGGAGGGGGCATTGAATTTGGCTTGCAGCGCTTGCAAAGCAGATTTTTCATCAACTTTCTCAAGTGTAAGGTATGCCATATGCAGCGCGGTTGGGTTCAGGTGCACGATGCGTGAGGCATTAACCACCAGCAAACCGCTCAGGTCAGGGTCGACACGCAGATGGATGCGCGATTTTGATTCGGCATCTGCAATGTCGTATTGGTACATACCTTCACTGAGCGGTCGCATAATCGGATTTCCCGTTATTTGAGGCTGCTAACGACCACCACCAGCGCAGGCACAAGCGCAGCCAGCACAAGCGCAGGCACAGGCACAAGAATGACCACCGCCGCTTCCCCTGAAGCCGCCGCTGCCACTGGAGGTGGAGGTGACCGGGATGGGGTTGGTGCGGCGGGTGACCGACGAGGTAAAGTCGGTAACATTACCGATTACGCCAGCCGCCATGTTCGAAGCGCCAGTGACCATTGAAGCGGCAAAGTCAGCGCCAGGCAGACTGGGCAGGCTAACAGAAGGACGGCTGCCACTGGTTCCGGAGCCGACTGTGGATGGCGCAGCAAGTCCACCTCCACCACTGCTCATTACAGGACGATAGCTTGGGTCGTAACGCGGCCACCAGGTGGGCACAAAAACCGGCTGTCCGGTAAAGGTGCGTTCGGTGCGGTCGTTAAATTCCTTGTCGAGCATGGTCCATTCGAGTGTGTGGTCATATTGAGCGCTTTTGATTTCCGGGGTCTGTGCAGTTTCAACTGCCTGCCAGGCACGTTTGATGATATCCTGGTAGTAATCTTTGGTTTCCTGTATACTGAACCCTTTCATTTTATCCGCGACATCTTTGACCAGGTCGATCATGAGTGATTTGATCCCAGTCCGGCGGGTTGCTTTATTGTCATTCTTGAAAGCTTTGAGGAAAGCCTGCTCGTAGGGATACAGACCTTCAGGTACAGGGTCTGCAATTGAGATTGTTAAAGGCTCGCGATTGATCACAGTGACCAGTTCCTTTTTTAATAAGCCAAACAGGATCATGGTAAGGATCTTATCCAGGGGCTGTTCGAGCAGGATGCCGGCTTCAACAGCAGTGAGACCGCGTTTGATGCCCTTTCCTTCTACCGATATCTTCGGAGGAAGGTATTGCATCTTGCGCTTTTCGGTTTGTTTCTTGCTCTGAACGCTTATGTAGATGAAAAAGCCAATGAAGAGCACCGGAAAGAATCCACATTTTATGGTGTTCCATAGCTTGGAAAGGAACCTGGTCGTTGAAGTTGGGGTGTTTTCTGTGTAACCACCGTCTTCAGAAACAGGCTTTTCGGTTATCAGCGTCCCTGCAGGAATAGCCGATGCAGGGAATGCCGCACCAAAATAGTATTCACTGTGGACATCTGCATTAGTGGTGTACCAGGAATAGTTGACACGACCATCTGTGGTGAGAGTTGCTTCAGGTTCACCTGACCCAGGCCAACCAGAGGGTTCGTACCAGACTCCCTCTTCAGCCCCGACACCAGGCGGCAGGATGATGGTCATACGGTACTTGGTATTCCTGGAACGGTCGTATTGGGAACCGAAGTAGTTTGGAACAAACAAGAAATTGGCATAATCCGTGCGATCCGTACCGTCATAGGGGCTCAAAACGCCCTTCACCCCGTAGACCCAGGCAGTAACAACACCCGAAGCACCAGGTTGGATAGCATACTTCCCAAGAGCAAGTTCAGCGCCCTGGACGTATGCTGAGTCGTTGACATCAGGCATTTCCAGTCCATTAATATCTGCCTTGATATCGGAAAGTTTATATTGTGTGGCAGGCAAACCCAGATCGACGTATTCTATGGCGTGCCCGGATTGATCGTTTTGAAATTCCATGTAGTAATACAGGGTCAGTGTGCCATCCGCTTCGAGATAAGCTTCAACTTCATATGCTGAAAGGGTAAACCGATAGTCCTGTGCCTGGACCGAGCCGACAGGGATCAGCAGCAGAACCAGGCTCAACAATAATAAAAAGCGTCTTAGTAGTTTCATATTCTTACCATTTTGGTTCTTCAGTAACCTGATATGTTGTTCCACAACTGTGGCATTGCACAGTGACAGCGCCATTGATAAGCTTCATATCGTCAGGGGCGAGCGGCGCGCCACAAGATTGACACTTGATGGTATCCATTTTCACATTACCCGGGAGATCGACGTTGAGAGTCACGTTTTGGACAGTCTGTTTCGAGGCGGCAGCCAGGCGCACGCCAGCAAAAATCAGCACAAAACCCAAAATGAGCGATATGATCCCGTAAATAATCCAGGAAGGGGCGCCGCCTGAACCACCTGACCCGAGCAGCAGTAAAAATCCAAACACGATAAAGATTGCCGCGAGAATGTACGAAATAACGCTGCCAGCTTTCATAGGAACTCCTTAACTTGTAGTTTTGTTTTTAGCGTAACACTACGCGTGGGACAAAACCCTATATAATATGCTTTACTTATGATGATAACATCAAACGTGAAATCTGAATTTCTAATCTATTAAATTATCGTTAAGGGTCCTATGGAAAAGCCATCAATACCGGAAGTTGTCATCGCAAGATTGCCCGTATACATCCAGAAACTTAACCAGTTGGTCAGGGAAGGTCAGGAGAGCGTGTCTTCGCGTGAGCTGGCTGATCATTTGGGTGTCACCTCTGCCCAGATCAGGAAAGATCTTTCATTTTTTGGGGGGTTTGGAAAGCAGGGAACCGGTTATAACACGATCACCTTGCTCGAGTCATTGCGTGGCATCTTGAATCTTAACCAAATTTGGGAAGTCGTATTGGTTGGGGTTGGTCATCTTGGCCAGGCTTTGCTGAGTTATCAGGGTTTATCCAGGCAGGGTTTCGAGATTGTGGCGGCTTTTGATAATGATCCAAAAATCGTTGGCAAGACCATTGCCGGTATACGTGTTTTGGATGTAAATGAGATGCAAGAAAATGTCTGTCCGCGAAGAATCCCGATTGCCATCCTGACAGTGCCGGCTGGAAATGCCCAGGATATCGCAAACCAACTGATTCGTTGCGGAGTTAAGGCAATTCTAAATTACACACCGGTAACGCTCAAAGTGCCAGAAAGTGTAAGGCTGGCTAACATTGATCCAGTTTTGAGCTTGCAGACAATAACTTATTACTTGTAGAAGCAAGCGAGCTTAGCGCCCTTGGTTGCGAAGAATAACATCAAGGATTGAGAAACCTTTTGCCGCGCCTTCGACCGTGCAGGTAACAGGGTTTTCGACTACATAGGCGGGGATGCCAAGGGCAACGGTCAGGTACTTATCCAGACCTTTGAGAAGAGATGTGCCGCCGCAGAGCGCAACACCACGATCGATAATGTCGGATATAAGTTCCGGTGGCGTTTTCTCGAGAACACGGCGGATTGCTGCGACGATTTCTTCCAGCGGCGGCTGCAGTGCTTCGACGATTTCGTTCGTAGTCAGACTGGCTGGTTTGGGCAGACCAGTGACCTGGTCCTGCGCCTGGATTTCCATGGTTTTTTCTTCCTGAGTGGGAGTGGCAGCGCCAATATTGAGTTTCAACTGTTCAGCCGTTGGCTGACCGATGATCAAACCATATTTCTTGCGAACATAGTTGATGATGGCTTCATCCAGTTTTATGCCGGCTGTTCGACTGGTTTCCGCGCTGACGATACCGGTCATGGAAATAACGGCTGCCTGGGTGGTGCCGGCGCCAAGGCAAATGATCATGTTTCCGGTTGGGGTATTGAGGGGAAGGTCAACGCCCAGGGCTGCTGCCAGGGGCTGAGGAATAATATTAACTTCCCGACCGCCAGCGCCAAGTCCGGCTTCAACAACCGCGCGTTTCTCCACACTGGTAACACCATAAGGAGCTGTAATGAGCAAACGGGGCTTGAAAAACAGGGTCGGACCAGTGACCTTCTTGATCATTTCACGCAAGTAGATCTCTGTTAGTTCGTATTCCGCGATGACCCCGTGGCGGAGCGGACGAATGACTTCTATTGATTCAGGAACACGACCCATCATGCCAAGGGCGGTAGTTCCATATTCGACCAGTTTCATTTCGTTGACGACAATCGCGACAACAGTCGGTTCCTGCTGAAGAATCTGATTGCCTTCCGCAATCTGTGTGTTGAATGTGCCAAGGTCTATGCCTAATTCCCGAGAAAGTCCCATGATTATTCCAATTGCTCAACGATATCTAATCAGTCTATTTTACCATTCCTGACAGTGGAAAAAACAGGTTTATGAATGATCAAAATACTGCAAGCTAACCCGAAGTTTTGTTTCAACATCATCAGGAGTATCTTTAGGGATGCTTTGCAGGGCAGTCTGAGCTTCGACAACGCTGTAACCGAGCGTGATCAAGGCGTCAACCACTGCATCATCCACATCCGTAATACTTCGAATACCCAAACCATCCGATTCAGGCAATTTTCCCTGCATCTGGATGATAATCTTTTGAGCGGTCTTTTTGCCGATGCCTGGCACGCGACTGAAATAGTCCGGCTTCTCGCTCAAGATGGCAGAGCGGATATTATCGATTGATAAACTTGACAGGATCGCCAGTGATAACTTTGGTCCGATTCCGCCGACCGCCAAAAACTGTAAAAAAAATTGTTTCTCTTCGAGACTTGCGAACCCATAAAGCGATATATTGTCTTCACGGACAAGCATGTAGGTATAAAGATAAAGCAGATCACCTGTTTCTATGTCACCAAGGAACGTCTTGGGAACGAAGACCTCAATGCCAAGACCGTTGATGTCAATGATGACGGTCTCATTTGTCAGTTGGATTACTTTTCCGGATATCGAAGCGATCATGATAACCTCTTTGTTTTGTGTCGGTCTTGATAAATTTGATAAAGCATGACACCTGCGGCAACCGAGATGTTGAGCGAGTCGCAGGCTCCTTCCATGGGTATGCGCAGCATCCGCGGGCATAAAGCGACATATTGGTCTGAAAGACCCTGGCGTTCACTGCCCAGAAGCAGAAGTACGGTTGGAGGAAAGGTGACTTCAAATGCAGAGGATGAGGCTTTATCGGATGTCCCAATCACCGTCAAATCCGGACTGTTGGCTAAAAAAACCTTCAAATCGTTGAAATTCGCACGGTAGTGAGGGATGGTGAATATTGATCCCATGGAAGCCTTTACTGCAGCAGGGTCATATGGGTCGGTGGAGTCGTCAAGCAGGATCAAGCCATTGACGCCGACAGCATCGCAAGTGCGCAGTAGGGTGCCAAGGTTCCCTGGGTTTTGTATTGATTCAACTCCCACCCAGAATGAACCAGGTTGGGCTGAAGTTTCGTGAATATCCGACCAATTCTGAGAGATGAGTGCCGCTATTCCCTGGGGTTTATCCTTACGGGCGAGCGTGGAGAAAACAGAGGGGCTGAGTTCCAGAATCGGGACTTTTCGTTCTTTTGCACGCGCCTGAAGCGACAGACCATACTCACTGATCAGCAACTCCGGAGAAACCAGGAGTTCCAGGATCTCTGAGCCTGAATCAAACGCCTGACCGACCGCTTTGAGTCCTTCTGCCAGAAAATTGCCAGTCGAGCGCCGTTCCTTTGCCTGATCCAGCTTACGCAGTGCTTTTATGTGTTCATTGGCAAAACTGGTGATCATCAGGTCACTCCATCAATCTGCGCAAGCTGAGATGGCTTGCGTGGCAAAGGGCGACTGCCAGTGCGTCAGCGGCATCGTCTGGCTGAGGGATTTCGCTCAGTCCCAGAAGTAATTGAACCATGCTTTGAACCTGCTTTTTGTCCGCCCTGCCACTGCCAGAAATGGATTGCTTGACCTCATTGGGAGTGTACTCGGCAATCGGAAGACCGCGGTTGGCAAGGCAGAAAGTGGCAACGCCGCGTGCCTCACTCACCGACATCGCAGTCGTGATATTACGCTGAAAAAAGAGTTTTTCCATGGCGGATTCGGTTGGCTGGTAGGTCTCGATCAACTTTGACAAATGGTCGTAAAGAAAAATCAAACGGCTGGAGGTTGAACTCACAGCCGTTGCATCGATAACTTCGTAGTGAACCAATTCTGGTTCATTGCACTGATTCAGGCGAATGAGACCGATACCGGTGCGAGTAAGGCCAGGATCGATACCCAAAATCAGCATTAATGCCTATTCTTCCTCCAACTTCTCAAGGTCTTCATCTGTGTACTTAAGGTTGGAATAGACGTTCTGAACGTCGTCACTTTCTTCGAGAGCGGAAATGATCTTGAGGACAGACAAAGTTTGCTCAGGATCAAGCTCAACTTCCTGTTGGGGGATAAAACGAACGCCAGCATCCTCAGCTTTCAATCCGACTGCTGCCAGGCTGTCATGAATATCTTTGAATACGTCAGCAGGACCGACAATTTCGATGTAACCGTCTTCTTCAGTGACATCATCAGCGCCTGCTTCAAGGGCGGCTTCAAATGCTTTGTCGAAATTTTTGCCGTCTGATTTCACCGTATAGATTGCTTTTCGGTCGAATTGCCAGGTAACGGAACCGTTACTTGCCAGATCGCCACCGCTCCTGGAAAGGATGTGGCGCAGATCCGCGACGGTACGGTTGCGGTTTTCGGTAACGCATTCAATGATGGCGGAAGCGCCTTTTCCAAGGTAGCCTTCATAGGTGATTTCAAGTAATTCAGCGCCGTCTTTGTCCTCACCAGTGCCACGTTTGATAGCACGTTCTATGCTGTCTTTGGGCATGTTGCTGGACCTTGCGCGTTCAATGGCAAGTTCCAGTGAAACGTTCATGGTAGGATCGCCGCCGCCGTTACGTGCGGCAAGGGCGATTTCACGGGCGTAGCGGGTGAACATGGCGCCTTTTTTGGCGTCTGCAGCGCCCTTCTTGCGTTTGATAGTGGACCAATGGGAATGTCCTGACATAAAAAACTCCTTAATTTTGAATAAAAAGCTAAGCACTTAACTATATCATGAAGTGAAGGAATGCGGTAACGAAAGATACACAAAAAACAAGAATCTTTTTCTTCAACCAGTAGAAAATCTCAGCAAATGTGTTTCTGGTAAAAAATGTTCAGGATTGGATCTTACCGGTAACGCGTTTCTTATTCTTTAGCTCGAGTCGTGATTTACGGTGCAGGAGCGAAGCGGTCAGAGTATCATAAGTGGATATGTCCAGCGCCTGGATCGTGTATCGTATGGCAGAATCAAAATCATACAGGTGATGTTCATAATGCTTTGCCAACTCAATCATCGCCTCTAATGAACCACCAGAGGCGGCTTCCTGCCACAAGGCGCTTGCTTCTTCGAGGTTTCCTTTTCGTTTCAGGAGTTTCGCACGAAGAAGCAGGCTTTTTTGCTGATCATTCCCGGGAAGCTGCTGCAGACGGTCAGAAGAATATACCTGCTCAGCCAGGTGTTCCCGCGCGAGAATTTCCAAAACGCGACCTACAGAAAGCAAATCACCAGGGTCGGTGAGACGGTCGTCTGATGGATCTTCAAGGATTGCAGCCAGCCAGCTAAAGAGGGCTGAAAGGCTGAGCACATCGATTTCATTGTGGTAGAAGATGCCTGGCATGTGAGTGGCATCGCCTGTGAAGAGATAATCACGGTAAAAGTCAGGGACAAGGTAGCCTGGTATATCCTCCTGGTCACGTTCAAATCCCAGGACCTGCTTTTCAATATTCCCCAGGTTACACTGCCCCAGGCGGGATTTCCAAATGCGGCGGGTGAAAGGCAGCAGGTCAAAATGCGTGGCAGCAGTGAATGGGTTTGAGAGACGCTGCATGATGTAGCGAGTGTTGATGATGGGAAGATCAAAAGCTTTACCGTTATAGGTAACGATGCCTTCCACGCCTTCAACGAACTCAGATAATGCTGCCAGTTGGGCAGTTTCCTCGGAGGGGTTGCGCATGAAAAATTGCTCCACCACAAATTTCTCTTTGATGAAGCGACCTGCGCCTATCATGAAAGGCATGGTGCCCGTTCCGCCGGATAGACCCGTGGTTTCGGTATCCAGAAACACCAACGATTCGAGAGCTGGAGAGGCAGGAGCTTTTGCCCATTGCGCCAGCCAATGATGTTCGGTGAGAGGTTTGAGAGGCAGGTGGCCATGCTGGCGGTCCTCAGGGTACGTGTGGTTCAGCGAAAAGATTTCACCATAGATCGTGCTCAAGTTGCGGCCTGGTACAAGCTCTTCCAGTGGTTTTACTTTAGCTTTAATTGTTTGAGGAGGTTGCGTAATGCCCAATTGCACGCCAAGTCGCTTCAATCTGTCGGAAAGGTTACTCCAATCACTCATTGAGCAAACCCTTCAATAAAGCCAATGATTCGCGTTTGCTGCCATATCCGTCTTCCCCAAAAGGACCGACACATGCCGGGCAGCCATCCTCACAGGGGCAATCACTGATCATTTCAGCGGCGCGTTCAAGCCAAAAGCGATGGTCCTCAAATAACTGGCTGGAGAGACCCACACCACCTGGGATGGTGTCGTAAACCAAAATGGCAGGTTGACCGTTATTAAGAATTGACTTCGGTTCGGATAACATCGAAATATCCGAATCGTCGCACATGATCAGCAAGGGGGCGATATTGCGCAGGGCGTGGCGCGCGCCTGCCATCCCCGAAATGACCCGTACGCGGGTTTCGACCACGGCATGACACTTGTGGCAGAGTGTTACGAGGTTGGAGGGCGCGTTCGCTTGCAGTGGGTCAGCAAAGGTTTTAAAGGGCTGGATGTGATGAACATGTAACTCACCTATGGGAAAGGCTTGGTGGCAGGCAGCACACTTGTATTGATCCCTGGCAAGGATCCTTTGCCTCAGGGAAGCCCAACCTGGACCGTAATCGTTTGGATCGGAATTCCAAAGCGATAGCTCTTTCAGGCGATCAATAAGGTTCGCACCGATTGAGAACCAGGCGCCTTCGGTTTCCAAGCCTCGCGAGGGCATATCCAGCGGCAAACGCTCGAGTGTTTCATTGGTCTGCCAACGGATCTTCCTGAAGCCCTCTACCCGGATGGAAAGGGATAGGGGTCCACTGCTTACCAAGGAGCACCCAACTGGTTGACTTGAACGCTCCTGGAAGCTTTCGATAGTAGTTTTGATCGTTGGCAGGGTGTAGTAGTCCGGTTGGGCAGGCTTGAGCTTGCAGAGGCCTTGTTCCAGATCGAGCTCCTCAACCAGGTAAGAATCAGCTTCATGTAGATAGACTGCCTGCGGATGCACCAGCCATTCAGCGCTGTGAGCATCCATCTGACCAATCAAAGTGGGTTTGTCTGTTTCGCCAACGAAAAGAGATACTACCTTCGGCGTGGAAGAGCGTAACGAAATACTTGCCGAAGGATAGACATCTGCCACCCAATAGTGCGTGTTGTTTCGGTTGAGAACTTCACCAGCAGCCCCCATCGCCTGGAAGATTTCACTGAGCTGTGAAGGCTGGATGGGTCCAAAACCTTCTTCAGGTAAAAAGGGAAGCTCAAAGGTGGCACAGCGCAAGTGTTGGTAGAGCACCAGCAGGTTGTTTGGGTCCACGAGCGCTTTTTCGGGAGAATTGCCCAGGTACTCAGGGTGATTTGCCAGGTATTGATCCATCGCGTCATTTGTAGCAATCATAAGAGCGAGAGAGTCCTGCTGCTTCCTGCCGGCACGACCCGCCCGCTGCAATGTAGTGGCAATGGAGCCAGGATAGCCTGCGAGGATGACTGATTCAAGCTCACCAATATCGATGCCAAGTTCGAGCGCGGAAGTGGCAACCACGAGTCGGATGTCGCCATTTTTGAAGCCCTGCTCAATCTCACGCCGGTCGCTTTTGAGGTAGCCGCTGCGGTAACCGCGCACTTTGGGGCGCATTTGGAGAGGCAATTTTTCAAGCAAATAGGTCAGGAGCATTTCAACCGTACGGCGGGTACGGGCAAATAGCAGAGACTGGTGGTCAGCAGACAGCAGTGACAGACCGATATTTACACTCGTCTGAATGCTGGATTTCCGTAATCCCAGTTTTGGGTCGACTAATGGCGGGTTGTACACAAGGAAGTGCTTTTCTCCCTGGGGCGCTCCACTTTGATTGATAAGACTCACCTTGTCATCGATCAGCACCTCAGCCAGTTCGACCGGATTTGCGATCGTAGCTGAGGTCAGAATAAATCCGGGAAAGGCGCCGTAGAATGCCGCAATCCGCTTCAGCCGGCGCATCAGGTTGGCAAAATGTGAGCCGAAAATGCCGCGGTATGTGTGCATTTCATCGATCACAACCAGGCTGAGCCCCTGGAAAAATGACTGCCAGATGGCGTGGTGGGGCAAAATGCCCTGATGGAGCATGTCCGGGTTGGTTAGCAGGAAAACGGATTGTTTCCGCATGGCAGCGCGCATATGCTGCGGCGTGTCGCCATCAAAGATATTGGCAGTCAACGGTTTTTGGGGAGAGACCGCTTTCAGTAATTCGTTCAAGCTGTTGAATTGATCCTGCGCGAGAGCTTTGGTGGGAAACAAGTAAAGGACCCGTGAATTTGGATTTGAAAGCGCTTGCTGAACTGCGCGCAGGTTGTAACAGAGGGTCTTGCCACTTGCAGTGCCAGTGGCAATGACCTGGTTTTCTCTATTTTGCGCCCGCTTTACCGATTCTGCCTGGTGGGAATATAACTGGTTGATTCCAAAAATGTTTAGCGCATGGACCAAGCGCGGATCCAGCGAGGACGGAATTTCAGCAAAATCCGCGTTCCGCGCGGCTGTGACCTGCCAGCAGGTGATGTTTTCACGAAATTCCGGATCCTGCTGCCAGCGATCAATCAGAGAGCGGATACCAGCCCCGTCCGGGTGCTGCTGAAAATCATTTATCAAGGCGCGCTTTCTTTTTAGAAGCCCGTGAAATCAGGAAATCGAAAATGGGGTTGATCCCAGTTCCCAGCAGAGTGGAAACAAAGTAAATCAATTTTGCCTCAAAACCCGGTACTACTTTGTACCGACCTCGAGCAATCGCACTCAACGTTTCATCAGCCACAACGGATGGTGGGAGGGGCTTATCGGAACCTGCTATCTCGCGGGTCTCGAATGGTTTATATTGATTCTCCCAGGCAAGTTGGGGAGTGTCGGTATCTGGAGGGTACACGATGCTAACCTTGATGCCTTTAGGCTTTAGCTCAGAACGAAGAGCTTCAGTAAAACCTCTGACAGCAAATTTTGCGCCCGAATAAGCCGTATATCCAAATACACCAATAACACCAGCCATGGAGGAAAAATTTACAATATGCCCGGAACCACGCTCGATCATTCCCGGTAAAAGCACTTTGATCGTATTCACTGTTCCGTGGTAATCGATATCCATCGTCCACTTGTAAACATCCAGGGGAGTTTCTTCCACGTAACCTGGGCGAGCGACCCCGGCGCAATTGATCAAGATATCCGGTGTATCGTGGTTGCGAACATATTCATCGTGAAGCACCATCAGCGTTTGCGCATCCGATACATCGGCTGATACGATTTTTACTTTGGCTTTTGGATACTTTTCAAGGATGGAAGCCTTGGCAGCCTTCAACTTTTCGTAATCTCTTGCCAATAGGATGACAATCGCATCCATTTCAACCAGAGCGTTAGCGATGGCAAAGCCGATCCCACTGGATCCGCCGGTAATCAGGACAGATTTACCGCGGAAATATTCTGCGGTTTTCATTAGTGCCCGCAACTTGAGCAATTACCAGAAGCACAAGAACTGCAGGAATTATTTCCAGTGAGGCTTCTGCCTGAACTGACAGCGTTCACTAATGAAATCTGACGGCGGGCATCTGTTTTTCCGCAGTTAGGGCAGGTGATTGGCAGATCTGCCTGGCTGAATGACCGGAGAGATTCAAATGTTTCTTTGCAAGATTGGCAAACGTATTCGTAAAGGGGCATATGTTACCTTTTTATTGATATCTGGCTAGAATGGCAGGCACCAGGTATTCTGAAAAAGCCCGATCGAAACCATAATCAGGCTGCCAATCCCAATCTTTTCTGGCTGCGGAGTCATCAATATCTGCAGGCCAGGAATCGACGATACACTGACGATGGGCGTTGGGAACAAAGCGAATATCAGCCTGTGGAAAAGCCTGGAGTGTAAGATCATAGAGGTCCTGAGCGGTTGGGCTGAAGCTGGTGACGTTATAAACAGTCTGCGTCAGAGCCTGTCGGGGAGCTTCTTTGAGTGCGATCAGCGATTTCACCGCGTCTGGCA
>Ga0116174_10003645_pt1 | contig 12550 bp, 9 predicted proteins | sample AD_UKC087_MetaG_FD_89801 | JGI IMG/M metagenome (GOLD analysis project Ga0116174, IMG submission 89801) | Active sludge microbial communities of municipal wastewater-treating anaerobic digesters from USA - AD_UKC087_MetaG | ecosystem: Engineered > Bioreactor > Anaerobic > Digestate | place: USA...
AGGCTTCTTTGCCAATGGCTCTTTTCTCTTCTTTACTGTACATATTCCCTCCTGAATGTATTTTAGCAAAATCATGTGGCCACATGATTTTATTGTGTGTCTACATTTAGGGTATCAGTACAATCACACTTATCTTTAATATACCATATTAAACAAATATCACAACTTAAATTTAGCATGTGTATTCAAAAATACGCCTATTAGTGTTAGAATAAGAGTGAATTTAATATTAGTTAGGAGTAATTATGGCCTTTTTTGCCGAGCGCAAATATTATGTTGTTACCTGTAAATTTGGTCGCGTTGGTCGTGATAAGTATTTACCACTTGATACCTATTAGAGCAACAAGTAAAAAAGAAGCAAGCGCTAAAGCAAAAAAGACTGGGGTGGTAAAGCGCGATCACCCTGATTGGTGTTTAAAAGGACCAACGGAAATTACTAAAGAAGAATATAATGAACTTAAAGCAAAATTAGTAAATGATCCTTATTGGAATAAGAAAACACGGCAAAACACCGCTCTTTTTGCTGATAAGCTCATTGATGAACCTAATTATACGAATAGGCGCGGCATTAAAACAAATACAGTTACCTTTAAAAAACCAACAACCGCTGAAATAAAAATGTTTCATCAAAAAAAGCGCAAGATTCGTGATAAAGAAATCCAAGAATTTTATGATGAAGCAAATGATTACGAAAGTTAAAAAATAAAATCCACCTAGTCTATTAGTAAGGACACTAAAAGGTGGATTTTTTTGTTAGAAAAGTGGTAAATTTTCTGGATAAAGCGCTAAATCAAAGATAATATACGGATTTCGTCCTTTTAAGTAGAGTCGGTTCGGGAAAAGATCAATATGTGTGTTGTAATCAGCAGTCACACTATTATAAGCATTAATCTTTGGTAATAAAACACTTGTTATTGCATCAAACTCTGTGTAGAAGGAAGAAGGAAGGGTACTACCAAAAGTATCCTTATTATCCTTTAAATAAAGTATGAGTGTCATAAAGTTTTCATCAATATACTTAGCATCTTGCAATGCAGGCCACACAGTTTGAGAGAGAAGCTTATTGTCATTAAAAATAGTAATCCGCTCCTCAATGTTATTTACTAAAGCAGTAGCGGTTTCATCTAAAGCGGATAAATTATCATGTAATTCTTCTATTTTTGTGTAGCGCTCACTTAAGGTAACAAATAAGTCGCGCGCTTTTACTTCAAGTTTTTCCATGCGTTTATTTGCTCCGCTCGTAGCGCCAACGGAGTTACTAAAAATAACTGTCGCAAAAAGAATAATTGTTCCAACTATATAATAATGAATTCGCTTCATTTAATCGTCTCTTTCTAACTTCGCTCAACAACTAAGACAAAGTAGTAATTATTGACAGCAACTTCGCGGCCATCAATCGATATTGTAACAGTTATTGTTACATTTTCCTCAACTTGTACTGCTCTCGCTGCGGCAATTGCCATGATATTAGCATCATTTTTCAAGTGATTAATTAAGTCTTGGTAAGTGTTAAGTGGTTCACCTGGATCATAAGTGCCAATTGGGCTAAGTGTAATCCCTTCAACATCTTTACCTTCATAGTGATGGGTTTTTTGTGAGATGAAGAACAAATGATCTTTACCATTTGTATTAACATCAAACTGAATGAGCTTATTTTCAAAGTCAGTATATTCAAATTCAATCGGGAACACGAGTGTTTCACCAAAATAGAGTAATTGATATGGATTAAGCGGATCAGTTGGTTGTGGTGGGTTAGTGACATTAATATACGGATCAGTGTGGTCGATAAGGTTAACAATATCGTAAGTATCTAAAATCGCTGTCCCAATCTTGCTATCAACATCAGCCTTAATTGTTTTTAAGTAGAATGTTGTGGAACGGACTTCTGGTTCACCCTCGCCACTAACTAAAGTAACGGTGACATTAAGTTCAACATTATAACCAACCGATTGTGAATGTTTGTATAAGTCTTTTGTTGGTAAGGCTTTAATACTATCAGCAAGCGCTGTTAAGTTATTTGGATCGACAGCACTAGCGTCATAACTACCAAGCGGTGTTAGTGTCTTAGCGGTCACTAGATTATCACTAATTGTTGCGCTCTTACTAGCTTCATAGAAATTAAGCGCACCAGGATCATCACTATTAATTGTTGTTTCGATTTGTAACTCTCTGTTGCCAAAGTTTGTGAGGGTAATTGATTGCGGGACGACAATTGTATCAACGAGATGTTCAATCGCGTAAGGATTAAGTGGGTCTTTAGCCTGATCAGCAATTTTTTGAATTTTTACATCATCGTTTACATCTTCATAAGTAACGACATTGAGTAAAGAACTATCGTCAATTAAGTAATCGATAATTTCCACATCAATATCTGCGGCCACAAGTGTGAAATAATATGTTTTTGTCGCGGTTTTACCGTTAAGTGTAGCACTTAGTTCAATATCAACATCAATACTAGTTTGGGTAACGCAATCATAAAGATCTTCACGCGAGAGCCCTTTAATTTCTTCGGCAAATGCTGGTAAATCATTTTGCGGTGTCGTGTAAGCTAAACCGCCGACTGGTGTTAATGTCTTAACAGTGACAGGGTTACCGTCAAGCGTATCAGTCTGTTCGGACATATAAAATTTATCAGCGTTATTACCTAATACATTAATTGAGAAGTCTAGCTCTTTGTTACCAAAGTCACTTAAAACTACATGGCGCGGTATGGCTAGAGTTTCGGTTAAGTACGATACCTTCATCCGTTTTTCTGGAGTGGAAGGCATATTTTCACGTGTCGTACGAATAATACTCGTGGTGTCTTTGTAAAATACTTTATTAATCATGTATTCGCTTTTAATTGCATAATCAACAATTTCTTGGTCAAGCGGTGGTTCTTGTAGCCTAAAGTAATAAGTTTCTGTCCGTTCTTCACCAAAACAAGTCGCGGTAATGGTGATGCTAAAATCTTGAGTAGGTTGCGTAGCGTAAGGATATAATTCTTTTACATCCACACTCTCTAAGTGATCTTTTAATTTATCGACAGTATCGACACTTGCGGGAATTTCACTACTGTAGGTGCCAACAGGTGTTAAAGTGTGCACAGTAACATCCCCTGTAATTAATTCATTACCGGGATCTAAATCTTCAATTGGCTTACTCATTTCACCAATAAATAATAAATCAGGACGATTCGTCGTGACTTCAAAAGTGACATCGCCCAAGTCTTTAAGTGTAACAATTTTTGGAATGGCAATTGAATCAAGGAAATAAGAAAGATTAAGTGGATTTTCGCTTTCACTTGGTAAGTCTGCGACATTTTCGATTGTACTTTCAACTTCATTATTTTCTTGGTTAAAACCGTGAATACGATAAAGATTAATTAAGTAACCAGATTTAAATACTTCTTCAAGTACCATTGCTCCAAATAATGGTTTAGTTAAATTAAAATAGAAATTTTTGCTTTTACTTTTACCAGCGGAGCGCGCAATGACTTTCATCGTGGTGTTAAGTGGTTCTTGGTCAATCGATTCTACTAACTCATCACGTGGTGTATCTTCTAAAACCGTTTGAATTTGATTGATATTAGTAACACCTTCAAGAATCGTACTTTCGCCAACAGGAACAATCAGCGCTAATTTGTAGGTGATGGGTACTGGGAAAGCGCTTGTATCAAAGCGGAAGTTTTCCGGTAAATCACTTTCTGTTACATCAATAACATGGAAGGCGTTTGTTGCTCCTTCACCACTGAATTCAAAATCGAAATGTAGTTTAATCGTTTTATTAAAGACGACTGTTTCAAGGTCACGCGGAACAACTAATACATTTTTTAAATAGTTAAGTTCAGCGCGGTTCGCCTCACTACTTGGTGGATTTTCAAATGGCACAAATGTAGGATTAGTGTTTTCTGCACTGGGCATTAAATCAAGGCGATTTATAAGCACAGGTAAATCCATCACGGTATTGACAAGAATTGATCCGATGATATTATCAATTAGCTTACAGCTAGTAAGAGTAAATAATGTGACAAGCGCCAATGGGACTACTTTTAATTTACGAAGTTTCATAATAGGACCCCCTAAACCTTCTTTATATTTTAATTATAATATTAATTATTATAAAAATGATAGATAAAATAATTAGACTATTAAAAATTGCGACTGGAATACTTTTGCGTTCAGCACTTTTTTTCTTTAAGTAATATAAGAGTGCACTGATTCCAAATAGTAATAAAATTATTACTATCCACCAATAAATAATGCCGATTTTACCTTCATTTATTGTTAACCATCCAAATTCTTTATAGTCAAGGAAGAAGTAAGGAAACTCTGTTGCGCCGAAAGTAGCGCCACAAAGGTGAACAATATACACAAAAATTACATAAATAAATCCGCTAGAAAGGCCTAGATATTTAGCATATTTTGGAATATCACGATTATCATCATATAAATATTGGCTGATAGCAAGAATCGGGACAATATTATGTAATGTTAAATTTTGCACGGAATAAAAATAACCAACGCTAAGATCAGGAATAAATGGACCAAGGAAAATAGCAAACACTAAAAAGGTTAATGTAACAGCGGTAACTGTAATATGCTGAAAGATTAAAACCGAGCGCGGAACTTCCTTTTCAGTTAAGTCGTAATATAGTAAAATTCCCATACAAACAGCGACAAGAATATTACTTTGGGTTGTAAAGTACATAAATGGTACGTGACCCGTGTAAATTAATAAACCATGCAGTTGCTGTGATATTATTCCGATAATTGCGGCAACGATAATACTAATCTTTAAGATAATGTTAATAGTGCGTTTTTTCTTAGTTTCCATAAAAAGATTATACTACAAATCAAGATATTATCTTGATGTTTTTATTGCAATATTGTGATAAAGTCGGTATGATTAAGACTAGGCCGACGTAGCTCAATCTGGCAGAGCAACTGAATCGTAATCAGTAGGTTGCGGGTTCAATTCCTGTCGTCGGCACCAGTCAAAATGAAAATGTCCCACGCATCTGGGACTTTTTTATTAATTAAAAGTAATGTTTATTAAAGTTTTTTAAGGGGAACGTAGGGTTTTTCTTGATAATAATTTTTATTAAGTTCCCGTTCTTCAACACTTAGTGAAAAATATTCTTCTTCATCATTAATGTTATTAAATATTTTTGAGGTTCTTGCATCAACGACATATGTGCCACTGAAAATACCGTGTAGCGCTTGTCTTTTATGTGTAAGTGCGACCGCCCCGCTTGTGAGTAAAAGCGGCATAAAAAAGCCGTAGAAATTTAAGCCAATTTCAACAATACCATAAAGTAAAGAGCGAATTAACATACGCCACCACACTACTTTATAGCCGTTTTTATCAACAACAGCAAGGCCGGTTAAAAATTTACCAAGTGTTCGACCATGGCCAAAGAAAAATGGCGCCGCGAGGATTGGTAATATTGTGCCGCTGAAGGCACTAAGTGATAAATTTAAAACAATAAATTGCTTTAACACTTTTTCGGCTTTTTGATATGCTGGATTGCGCATTAAATCAGTTAAGGCATTACCGTAGAGATTTTTCCACACTTCATTTCTATCACCAGGCGAAAGATTAGCCTTAAATGAATAAGAAATTGTTTTATATGGAGTATCAAAATCAAAGAATGAATCATCCTTACCTTCTTTTAATACCATTGTGCGATAGTTAAATTCGACGCCTTCTTCATAGTACACTGATTTTTCATAGATAAAACCAGAATTTTCTTGGGTATAGAAATATTCTAGACCTAAAAAATAACGAACATAATTATCACGCTCATTAATATCTAGATTTAAAAAGGCTGTTGTCCGTGATTCTTCATAACTATGATACAAACCTGAATCTTTTTTAATATTATAAAACGCTAAATTAGCATTACTTCCGACCTTACTATTCGTATAAATAGCGTCTATTGCCATAAAACTAAAAAAGCCGAGCACTAACACTAATAAGAGATCGAAAAGAGCGGCTTTCATTCTGCGCCCGAAGGGGGCAATTAATATGTTTGAATATTTCCGTTTAGCGCGAATTTGATACATAAAGTAATTATAGCAAATATGTCGCACTAAGTTAGAGATTTGGTATCTTCCTTTGCTAAAAGTGTGCTTATTCGGTAAAATGAACAATATGGAAAAAAGTTTACAACCGACTGAGCCGAAAAAAAGACGGCGCAGAAAAAGACCACGAAGAATTAGGCAAAACTGGTTCTTCCGTTTTTTACGTAATTTTGTGAAGCTATTTAAGAAGCGTCCGCTTATTTATGACCATAATGAAGATATTGTTGGCCCAGCTATTTTTGTTAGTAATCATAGCGGTGCAGCAGGACCAATGGATCTTTCAATGTTTTTCCCGTATTACTTTGTACCATGGGGCGCGCATGAGATGCGCGGCAACTATCGAACACGCTGGAAATACTTATATTATGTTTTCTATCAACAAAAATTGCATTACGGTAAATTTAAGAGCTTTTTCTTAGCAACGATTCTGGCGGTAATTAATCCGTTTCTTTACGCAAATATGCGGCTTATCCCAACTTATCAAGATATTCGGTTCACAAAAAGTTTACGTGAAAGTTTAAGTTATTTAGATGACGGGATTCCTATTCTTGTTTTCCCCGAAGATTCAAGTGAAGGCTACTTTGACACGATTATTAAATTTAATGAAGGTGTTGTCGTGCTTGCTGACTACGTCGATAAACATCGTAATCTTAACATTCCAATTTATCCTGTTTATTACAGTAAAAGAGCACGCGAGATTGAAATTGGTAAACCTGCTTTCTATCGTGACTTAAAAGCAAAGGGTCACACCCGTTCAGAAATAGCGGATATTTTACGGAAACACGTTAATACATTATACGAAAATATTAAAGCCAGAAAAGCGCGAAATGCCAAAGCTAGAGAACGAGTTAAAAAAGGTTAAATTACTCTTAATATAACGACAAAAGGCGGCTAAATTGCCGCCTTTTTGCTTTGTTTTTAATTAGTTTAAGCTTGATAACTTGAATCGTGTTCTTCAACAACAACTGGTACAATAATTGGCCAATTTTTAGCTTGGACATATTTATAAAGTTCTTTACGGAATTCGCGTTCAATACCGATATGTTGCCGTGATTCTGTTTTGATTGTAACTCTAAAGAGTAAACCATCATTTACATCCATTAAGACAATTTTTTCAGGCATTTCAAGTACTTGTGGGTTTTTGTCTTTAAACTTCTTTAAGAAGGCTCTAAAGTCCGCTGTTTCTAATTCTTTAACATTAAATGGATAATCCATTTTAAACTCAATGATGGCGATGCTTGGGTTAATACTAGCGTTCATCACTACTTTAATATCACCATTATTAATCGTAATTACTTCACCTTTCCAGTTTTGAATTTTAAGGCGCCGTAAACCAACATCTACGACAGTGCCAGACTGCCCACCGATTTCAACAAAGTCCCCGATTTTAAAAGTATGTTCTAAAATAAGGAACATCCCAGCGATAACGTCTTTAATTAATTCTTGGGCACCAAACCCAACGGCAAAAGCCACAACTCCAGCACCCGCTAGAAGGGGCACTAAATCAAGTCCTAATTCTTTTAAGATCATAATAATAATCCAGAATAAAAAGAAGAAACGGATTAGGCTATTGATAAGGCGACGCACTGTTTGTTTTTCTTTTGTTTCTTTAACCCCAAGTTTACGTTCAACGCGGCGTGTGCGGAAAATAATTAATTTAATAACAAGCGTAACTAAATAAGCAAGGATCACCCAAAAAATAATCATAATTGCTGTTACTAAAATTTGCGCAAGTGATTCATTTGCAATAAATGACGCAAACCAGTTATTTAATACTTCACGTAATTGTGCTGCTAAATTCATATTAATATACCTCCATTAACGCTTGTAATTTTAGCGAAATATGTCACTTATTTCCAATGTTATGTTAGAAAATTAAAAGTTTAATTAATAGATTATTTCATAATGGTCGTGATTAAGGCGATTAATCGTCACTAGTGCCGCTTCACTGCTTGCCCAATCGCTATGACCAAGCGCCACAATTCGCACTACCTGCGGATTAGTGTACCACCCAGAAATATACCCAAGATTAAAAGAAACAGTGTTACTTGCACCTGCTGGTGAAGAAGTTTCATAACTATAACCATCATTATAATAAAGGTAATAAGACGAACTCATGCCAAGCGAATTAGCGGTATCATTTGGTACTCTGGCAAATGTAAGATACATTTTTTCTTCAATATTAAAACCTTGTGGTGTGTTTAATTTAGGAGCTGCTTCAATTGAAAAACTTAGCGTTTCATAATCACAATTAATATGACAAACACCGCTTAAAGTACCTGCTTTTATAACAACCAGCGTATGTCTTTTAATGTGATTTCGCTCGTTATATAAACTTATTTCATTCGTGGAAACAGTCTTTTTATATTCACCAATTTGTACGCTGTATTCACTTACACCATCAACTTTATTCCACACGAGCACCTTACCGTTTTTTAAGGCAAAACCACTAATACGCGGTTCTTCTCCAGCGTGATAAATCACGCCATCAATATACACTAGGTTAAGTGTTGCCGCTTCACTATAAAGTATGTTGTCATAGGCTGCTCTAACACTAACAGTAAATGCTTCGCTAGTCATATATTCAGCATAATCTAGTAAATCAAAATTTGATGCGGTTGTTGTAAAACTGTGACTACCAATAGTAACGGCAAAATTATTATATAAGCCATTAGCGATTATTGTGACTATATTATCATCACGAACTAAAGTAGGAGTTTCTAGTTTTAAATTATCATCATACAAGTAATATTTAAGATTATGACTAATGACTTTAATCGTAAATGACGGCCCTTCTTTTAAAAGTACACGGCCTTTAAATGTAAATTCATGAATAGCGTTCCCACTTATGTAATCAGGAAGACTAATATAAGTCTGGGGAATAACGCGCGGATCATCACTGCCAACTTTTATTTCGGTAAAATTGGCGTTTGTCTCCCACGAAAGTTCGTAATCAGTCACTTTAAAATTCGTGTATGTTATTTCAAATGGGGATGAATAAAATTCATAATATACACCATCGATACAAATTATTGTAAAGGCGTCACTTGGGACACTGATAGCGTGACTATTATGCGCGGTAATCGTTACCACAGTAGCGCAAGTATATACTTTTGATAGAGTCATTAAATCTAATTCATGAGCATCATATACTGTTTTTCGTTCGTATTCCGCACCAGTGGAACCAACCATCACATTGTAATAAGTTGCTTCAGTTACAGCGTCCCACATTAAATAATTATTTTCAATGCGAATATTTTTCACCGTATCAAGAATGCGAAATGCCGTTGATGAAGAAGATTCAGAAGATGATGAAGTAACTTCACTAGTTTTTTCACTACTAGAAGAGACTAACTTTTCACTATGCTCACTGCTTGAAGAAGAGCGACATGCAGAAAGTAATGTCGCTACGAGTAATAGTGATATTTTAAATATTTTTTTCATTATGTTTACCCCCTTCTTTAAATTTATATACCTTGCTTTTATAAGCATTATATTTAGCGTGGCGTCCCGGGAGCGACTCGAACGCCCGACTTACAGTTTCGAAGACTGTTGCTCTATCCAACTGAACTACCGGGACACATATTTAGATTAATCTAAATAATACTAAATTTCAAGGTGACTATTAAAAAAGCCCGCTTTTTGTTAAGCGGGCTAAACCATTTAGGATTGGTAATTTATTTTAGTTATGCCTACTAGGCAAGTTTGACTGCGCCGGTAAAGGTGTAGTCAGCAGCAATCTCTAAAGTTAAGGTAACTTTATGATCACCAGCGGTTACTGGTATGTCTTGACCTTCGGAATCACCAAAGCTTAAGAACCAACCACTATAGAGTTCGGTTTCTCCAACTGCGAGGGCACCAAGTTTGACCTTGAATTCCCCATCAGTGAAGGTGTAGGTACCTTCTAAGGTTAAGGTGACTGCGCCTGCTTCGCCGGCAACTTCGCCTGCTACTGCAAGTGGAGCACTGTCTTTACCCCAGCCGTCTGCTAATGCACTGCCGCGGAGAGCAAAGTTTACTTCAGTAATAACGATCTTGGTTGTATCGAAGTAAATTCTATACCAACCTTCGTGTCCTTCAGTAACTGTAATGTTTTCACCAGTTTTAATGGTTTCAACTTCTTCAACGAGTTCTGTTGGTTGAGTAAATCCTGCTGGTAAAACGTTGTCTGGGTGTGAACCGAAGTTTAGACCCCAGTCGTTATTCGCACGGAGTTTGAAGTCACCAACTGGAAGTTTCACAAATGGAATGTAATAGAATGGTGCTTCTAAATTATCATCATTGTATGTTAATTCAATGTCTAAGTCACCATCATTACCCCAGTTGTTTAATCCACCGACGACGCCCCAGTTATCGATTGCACCTTCTTCAGGATTTGGAGTTGCAGGTGAACCTTCTGGTAAGTCACCAGTACGGGTAACTTTAAGCCATTCATAAGTTGTTTCAATTTCAATTAAGTAGGCCCCAGCGTTAACGATTTGGACGTTATCAAATCCGCCAGCAAGGAAGTTTTCATCGTTTCTGTCTTCTTCGCGGATTTTTCCGTATGAGAATTGTAATTCACTATCCCATTCTGCATTTGGAATCTTGATTTTGAATTCACCACGGAATCCGATAACGAGTTCGATTGAGTATAGGTTGCTGTCTTCAGCTTTTTTTAAGTAGGAACGGACGTCCCAATCAACACCTTCTTCACCAACTGCATTCCAGTTGATATAGCTGAAGTCAGGGTTCGCTAATGAACCGACAACGTGGAATGTACGTGTGTCTGGTACATATAATTTTTCATATTTTGGATAGACATCAGTATCTTCCATAATGAAGTCTGTTGGTTTAAATGGCTTCTTTAAAGCGGCATCTTTATACCAACCAAGGAATTCGTATCCATCACGAACAGGATCTTCTGGCATCTCGAGTAAGATATGTCCTGCTTTCACTTCAATTTCTGTGTGAATGACAGCAAGTTCATTAACATAGAATGTAACGTAAACATCTGAACCTTCCCAAAGGGCTAGAAGTTTAACTTCGCTGGTAACTGGGGTATCCCAGTCATAAGCTTCATAATCTTCACCAAGTTGTAATCTAGCTTCTTTATGCCAGCCACGGAATGTGAAGTCATCGCCTGGCTTGAATTCAGCTGGATCTGCTGGTTTAGTAGCCTTATCGCCTTCTCTAATTTGGAGGGTATCAATGTAAGTACCATCATAGTTTTTTAAGACGACACTGTGCTTTGCTCTCGTATCTTCTGATGAAGGTGGGGTAACAACTTCTGATGATGATGCTCCGCCTTTACATCCTGCGAGTAAGCCTACGGCTAAAGCAGTGGTGAAAAGACCTTTAAATAGTTTTTTCATTATTTTCTCCTTTTCTATTTTTTTGCCTAAATGGTTTCTTTGGCTTATTTATTATACAACTTTTCGCCCTTAACAGTCAAGAATATGCTAAGGGCTAAAGCTGTTTAATAACATAGTTATAATGCATAATATTCGAAGTATTTGCCTAAATGAGTGGAAATTGCCGAAATATTAGTTATAAACGGCTAATTATACTGATAATTTCTTTTTGCGGAAGAATAATATTAAGCCAACACCAACACCAACAACGGCGAGTGATGGGATAGTAATATAGAGCCAAGTAAGATTAGCGTCTTCACCTTCTTCACTTGGAAGCGTTTCACTACTTGGTAAGTCCGGAGTACTTGTCGCCGGCGGAGTGCTTGGTTCTTCGCTGCTTGAAGTAACTGGCTCTTCGCTTGAGTCAGGCGGAGTAACACCTTCGCCAGAAACAGTCACGATTGTGGCATTGCTACTTAAGGAAACACTCTTGCCGAGCACTGACCATTTTTCCATCGTATTTGTCGAATCAAAGAGTACATATTGTCCTTCTAAATCGTTTATACGAACGCGCGGACCTGCACCTAGGAAGTAAGCGGTGTAAGTAGTTTCGCCATCAACGACTACTAGTTTGATAAGTGTATCTTGATACCCTAATTCTGAACCAAATTGGACAGTGACATTTGCGCTTATTTCCGCACTTGTTGTGTAATGGAATCCAGGAGTATCACGTTTAATCGCAATTAATTCTTTATAGCGTTCAAACACATTTAAATTGGTAACTTTTTCATTCCACTTAATGCTATTAACACTATATGGGCTTTGGTAAGAGTTATGATCAAACTTACCGTCACCGAGTGGTTTAGAACGTAAGATTTCACTACCAGCGTGAATAAAGGAAACGCCTTGTGAGAGTAGTGAGATAGCTTCAGCTTGGATATTTTGTTGCGCTAGTTGGTCTAGTCCAAATAAATGACCACCAGCGTTAACTAACTTATCATAAAGTGCAAGGTTATCGTGGCAGGCCACATAGTTTACTGTTTGCACTGGACTACTTTGTGTGCCATTAATTTTGCCAAGCATCCCGTCTTTAATACTATTTTTTGTTCCTTGATAAATTTCACTAGCGGCTTGTTGGACAAAACCGCGTGC
>Ga0116174_10003653_pt1 | contig 12540 bp, 12 predicted proteins | sample AD_UKC087_MetaG_FD_89801 | JGI IMG/M metagenome (GOLD analysis project Ga0116174, IMG submission 89801) | Active sludge microbial communities of municipal wastewater-treating anaerobic digesters from USA - AD_UKC087_MetaG | ecosystem: Engineered > Bioreactor > Anaerobic > Digestate | place: USA...
CTTGATGTCGTACTTGTTGCCGTCCTTGAACTCGGTGTAGCCGAAACCTGCGATGTCGGGCGCGATGACCCGCATGTCACGGGCGAGCTCCGGCATCACACCCGCCCAGTTGGTGGCGGCCGAGACACCGGGGCCGGAGCCGTGCAAAAGCAACAGCGGCTTGCCCTGCCCCTCGTCGAAGTAGTTGGTTTGGTGCTCTGCGGCCACCAGCGTCTTACCCAGTCCGTTCTGCATTTTTTGTCCGTACAGATGTGTATGTGTATGGATATAGTAACGATTTTTCGATGATGTTCAAACCCGAGTTTTAACGTCGGAAATAAGCCGCAAGCACTAAAAAAAGCAACTAGCGGCGGCCTGTCGGCTTCTGTCTTTGCTCGAAAAGCAGCTTCATCGGCCGGTGGGGCAACAAGTGCGCGAAAATAAGTGGGCCAATCACCCGATCCGGGCATGTCCATCGGCTCGGCGCCACCAATCAATACACCACTGAATTGAATTAGTACGACCATGCCATCTCCCTCCCGCGCCCCCCGCCCTTCCCGCGCTGGCGGTGCCGTCGCAAAACCCCAGCTCACCCCGGCCGACTGGGTCAAGGCGGCCACCGAAGTGCTGGTGCAAAACGGCATCGATGCGGTCCGGGTGGACGTGCTGGCCAAGACCATGGGCGTCACGCGCGGCAGCTTCTACTGGCACTTCCGCGATCGCGAAGACCTCTTGCTGCAGGTGCTCAAGACTTGGCACGACCAGGCCACCGAAGATCTGATCAACCGATTCGAGCGCAGCGGCGCCTCGGCAGCGGCCCTGCTGAGCGGGTTGATATCACTGCCGCTGCGCGGTGAGACGGCGGTGCGCTCCGCCTCCATCGAACTGGCCGTTCGGGCCTGGGCACGCCGAGACGAACTGGCCCGCAAAGTGCTGGACGAAGTCGACGCGAAGCGACTGGGCTACACCTCCCAGTGCTTCATTGCACTGGGTTTCAGCTTCCAGGACGCACGCCACCGCGCTTTCGGCCTCTACAGCTATGTCATAGGAGAGGCACTGCTGCACGACCAGAGCACCGTCGAGCAGCGCCAGGAACGGCGGGCGTACATGGAAAAATTCCTGCTGGATATGCCATTGACGAAAATGCCGAGCCATAGTGATGAGCGGCTTCCAGCCGGCGGGACAATCCACCCACATGAGTGACAGCAGATGCGGTGTGCCCACACCGCAAGGCGTGACCATCGCTCGCCAGTGCGATCACAAAACGCCGCGCTTCACTTTTCTGCCGAATCGCCAGCCCATCCAAGAAATCCTGACGACTTTCCTCGACGATGCGCTCAGGGGCGGCAAGCCTGAACCCGCGGCCGCCAGGCGTTCACGATCGCCACCAGTGACAGCATCACCGGCACCTCGACCAGCACACCGACCACCGTGGCAAGCGCAGCGCCCGAGTTGAGACCAAAAAGCGAAATGGCCACCGCCACCGCTAGCTCAAAAAAGTTGGATGTGCCAATCAGGCAGGCGGGGCCCGCCACATCGTGGGGCAGCTTGAGCAGCTTGGCGCCCCACCAGCTGATGAAGAAAATGCCGTAGGTCTGCAGCACCAGCGGAATGGCAATCAGGCCGATCACCGCAGGTCTGTCGACGATGGTGCCCGCCTGAAAGCCGAACAACAGCACCACCGTGGCAATGAGGCCCACGATGGACCAGGGCTTGAGCCGCGCCACGAACGTCCCCACCGCCTGGGGCGAGCGCCTGGCCAACAGGTGGCGCGTCGCCATGCCAGCGGCCAAAGGCAGCACCACGTACAGCACGGTGGACAGCAGCAGGGTTTCCCAGGGCACAGTGACGTCGGTCACGCCCAGCAGGAACGCAGCGATGGGCGCGAACGCCACCACCATCACCAGATCGTTCACCGACACCTGGACCAGCGTGTAGTTCGCATCACCTTTGACGAGCTGGCTCCACACAAACACCATGGCGGTGCAAGGCGCAACGCCCAGCAAGATCATGCCGGCGATGTATTCGCTGGCCGATTGGGGGTCGACCCAGGGGGCGAAGAGGTACTGAAAGAACAGCACACCCAGCGCGGCCATGGTGAACGGCTTGATGAGCCAGTTGACCACCAGGGTCAGCAGCAGGCCTTGCGGCTTTTTGCCCACGTCCTTGATGGCAGCCCAGTCAATCTGGATCATCATCGGGTAGATCATCACCCAGATGAATACCGCCACCACCAGATTCACCTGCGCAATCTCCAGGCCCGCCACCGCCTGAAAAAGCCCCGGAAGAACCAGCCCCAGCCCCACGCCGGCCGCAATGCCCAGCGCAACCCAGATCGTCAAATACCGTTCAAACAGTCCCATGGTGGAGCACCTCTTTCAATGAAAAAAACCTGGACGATGCACCGTCCAGGCCCGTCAGCATGTGAATGCCTCAAGCGGCGGTTTGCCCGATGCGGACCAGCTCTTGCTGCAACGACAGTTTGTCGAGCTTATCGAGCGGCAGACTGAGAAAAAGCGCAATGCGGCGGTTCAGGACATGGAACGCATCATTGAACGCCTTGTTCACCGCCTGTGCATCGCCTTGCACCGCCGCCGGGTCTTCGACACCCCAGTGCGCCGACATCGGCTGTCCTGGCCAGACGGGGCACACCTCGCCGGCCGCCTTGTCGCACACCGTCAACACGAAATCCATGACCGGTGCGCCGGGGGCGGCGAACTCATCCCAGTTCTTGCTTCGCGAGCCCTCCGCCGAAAAGCGATTTCTTGCCAGCAGATCAAGCACATGCGGGTTGACCTGACCCGCAGGGTGACTGCCTGCGCTGAACGCAAGAAATCTGCCGGCGCCTTTCTGGTTCAGGATCGCCTCGGCCAGGATGCTGCGCGCGCTATTGTGCGTGCAGATGAAAAGAACGTTGTAGATACGATGGGACATGGGAAGACCTGCTTTCAGCAACAAAGGTGGAAGGAGTCGAGGGGAAAGGGACAGGCGCAGCCGCAGGTGCCAAGCCGGGCAGTGACCAGGGTAGGCACGACAGCAGGCGCCTGGAACAGTTCGGGGTCATTCATGGGCCATCCTCAAGCCGCCGCTGGCGCTTTCCTGTCCACCGCCACCGGCAAGGCGAGCGTGACCAGCCAGCAGATGGTCAGCATCACGGCCGAGCCGACGAGGGCATACAGCAGCCCGCCCCACTGGTACAGCAGGCCCGACATCAGCGTGCCAAAAAAACGCCCGAGCGCGTTGGCTGCGTAGTAAAAGCCCACGTCCTCGGCGGCTTTTTCAGAGCCCGCATAGGCCAGGATGAGGTAGGAGTGCACCGACGAGTTGACGGCAAACGCAAAGCCGAACAGCCCCAGGCCGCCCACCACCACCCATTCCAGGTGCGGCACCTGCAAGGCCACCGCCACGGCCATGGCGACGGGCACCACCGCCAGGAGGGCCGACCACAGCCGTGCGGCGGGCACCTCGGTGCTCAGGCCGTCCGGGCTGCGCTTCACCAGCTGCGGCGCCATCGCCTGCACCAGGCCGTAGCCAATCGTCCAGGCTGCCAGAAAACCGCCCACCATGGTGAACGTCCAGCCCTGCGAGTACAAAAACACCGGAACGCCCACCACAAACCAGACATCGCGCGCGCCAAACAGCACCACCCTTGCGGCGGCCAGCGCGTTGATGCCCGCGTTCTTGGCGAACAGCTCCTTGGCCGATTTCGAGGCTTTGCTTTTGCCCATCATTTGCGGCAGCGAGGTGACCACTCCCACCAGCACCAACGCCAGCAGCGCCGCCATGGCCCACAGCGCCTGCTGAAAGCCCAGCGCCTGAAGCAACAGTCCACCCAAGAAAAAGCCCACTCCCTTCATGGCGTTCTTGCTGCCGGTGAACCAGGCCACCCATTGGAAGAGTTGGCCTGCGCCCTGCTCTTTCGCCTGCGCCGAAGTGACCTTGATGGCCGATTTGCTGGCAGTCTTGGTTAAATCCTTGGCCACGCCGCAGATGCCCTGCGCCAGCACCACCCAGGCCACCGACAGCGCCACCGACCAATCGGGCTGGAGCTGCGAAAGCAAGGTGAAGCCGATGATTTGCGTCACCAGCCCCACCGTCAGCATGCGCGTGATGCCATAGCGCGTGGCCAGCCAGCCGCCCACCAGGTTGGCCAGCACGCCGGCCGCTTCATAAAGCAAGAACAGAAACGCCAGCGTGAACGGCGAGTACCCCAGGCGGTAAAAGTGCAGCAGCACCAGCATGCGCAGCGCGCCATCGGTGAGCGTGAAGCCCCAGTAGGCTGCGGTGACAACGGCGTAGTTGCGCGTGGCGTGGCTTTGCGGCATGTCAGAACCCCACTGCGCGCATGTGGCAGGCCAGATCGACCATGCGGCAGGCATAGCCCATTTCGTTGTCGTACCAGGCGTAGACCTTGAGCAGCGTGCCATCCGTCACCATGGTCGAGAGCGCATCGACGATGGAACTGCGCGTGTCGCGGGCGTAGTCGGCGCTCACCAGGGGCAGCGTTTCGTAGCCCAGAATGCCCGCCAGGTAGGACGATGCGGCTTGCTGGAACAGCGCGTTCACTTCCTCGGCCGTGGTCTGGCGCTGCAGCTCGAACACACAGTCGGTCAGCGAGGCGTTCAGCACCGGGGCGCGCACCGCATGGCCGTTGAGCTTGCCCTTGAGTTCAGGGTAAATCAACGCGATGGCCGTGGCGCTGCCGGTGGATGTCGGCGCCAGGCTTTCCATGGCGCTGCGGGCGCGGCGCAGGTCTTTGTGCGGCGCATCCACCACGACATTGGTGTTGGTCGGGTTGTGGATGGTGGTGATCTGCCCATGGCGGATGCCGATGTTTTCATGCACCACCTTCACCACAGGCGCCAGGCAGTTGGTGGTGCACGATGCCGCCGTGACGATGCGATTTTTGGCTGGATCGTAGAGCTCGTGGTTCACGCCCACGACGATGTTGAGCACGTCGCCCGCCTTCACCGGCGCGGCGACGATGACGCGCTTGGCGCCGCGGTCCAGGTGGCCCTGAAGGGCCTCAGGCGTCAAAAATTTGCCGGTGCATTCCAGCACCACATCCACGCCCAGCTCACCCCAGGGGATGTCTGATGCCGTGGGGTGCGCGCTGAACGAGAGCCGCTGGGCACCGATGGTGAGGGCGTTATCGCCCTCGGCGCAAATGCGCTCGCGCCACTTGCCTTGCACCGTGTCGAACGCCAGCAGGTGGGCGGTGGCCGCAGCGCCCCCCTTGATTTCGTTGAGGTGCACGACTTCGAGGCGGTTGCCTGCGCGCGGGTCGTCCGCCTGACGTTCTGCCGCGCCCATGGCGGCGCGCAGCGCCAGGCGGCCAATGCGGCCCATTCCGTTGATGCCCACTTTCATGACCAGGCTCCTTTGGTTAATTCTGTATTCATTGAAATATTGCAACGTTGAGCGCAGCATTCCCCACTGCTTGCGTTCGGCGATGGGGGGGGTGGAACGCAGCCCGGGCGATCGTCCAGGCGCCCAGGCCGCCAGCGCGTGCGCGCTGGTGCGCCAGGTCAGCGCGCCGCCAGGTCCTGCGCGGTGCCTTGCAGCGCCGCTTTTTCCAGCTTGTCGCTGGGCAAGTTGATCAGCGACTCCAGGCGCTGGTGCAGCATGTGCATCGTTTTGCGGAAGGCCTCGATCTTTTGTGCTTCGGGCGCATCGCCTGCGGACGGGTCGGGGTAGCCCCAGTGGGCAGAGGCCGGGTGACCAGGCCAGGCGGGGCAGACCTCGCCCGCGGCGTCGTCGCACAAGGTGATGATCAAGTCCATGTGCGGCGCGTCGGGCGCAGCAAAATCGTCCCAGCTTTTGCTGCGCAGCCCTTCAGTGGAGATGCCCGCCCTTTGCAGCAGCTGCAGGCACAGGGGATGGGGCTGCTGGTTCGCGCTAGGGCTGCTGCCCGCCGAATAGGCATTGAAACGGCCATGGGCCATCGCATTGAGCAGGGCTTCGGCCAGGATGCTGCGCGCGCAATTGCGGGTGCAGATAAACAGCACGTTCAGGGGTTTGCTGCGGGCAGCCGGGGCCGCTTCAGAACAGCAGCCAGCGGAGTGTTCCGCCAAAACGGTCTTGTTGGCGGAGGATGTGGCCTTGGGCGCGCAGCATGCCGCCGGAGCGTCTTCCGCAGCCGGTGCACAGCATGCCGCCGCCTTGTCGCCGGTCGGTGCCGGCGCGCAGCAAGCGCCGGCAACGGGGATTTTTCCCGCTTCGTTGAACACAGGGATATTTCCGAGCGTATGGAAATGCTCCCAGGCAATGCCTTGGGGATCGGTGACCCAGTGCTTTTCGCTGCGCGCATAGCAGCAGCTGGTAGCGCCTTCGTCGAGCAGCGCCATGTCGGCCGCTTCAGCGCGGTCCTTCAGTTGCGCCAGCTCGGCGGCGTCATCCACCTGGAAACCCAGGTGATCGAGCCCCGGCTTGTCGCCACGGGTGGAGATGGCAAAGTTCACGCGCGGGTCGTCGAGCATCCACTTGGCGTAGTCCGCCTCCACGCGTGCCGGCTCGGCGGCAAACAGCCTGGAATAGAACGCAATGCTTCGGGCGAGGTCATCGACATGGATGTGAACGTGGAATCGCTTCATGGCGGTCTTTCAATGGTCAGCAAGCACAGGACGTTGCCTGGGGTGCCAGGCAGTCCGCGCCCTGGCAGCAGTTTTCGGTCAGAAAGCCCAGCAACTCGTTCATGGTGGCGATCGAGGCGCGGTAGATCAGGTGGCGGCCCTGGCGCTCCTGGCTGACCAGGCTCGCATGGGCGAGCTCCTTGAGGTGGAACGACAGGGTATTGGGGGCCACCTCCAGTTGCGCGGCCAGCGCACTGGGCGTGAGCCCCTCATTGCCCGCCACCACCAGCGCGCGAAACACACGCAGGCGCATCTCTTGGGCCAGGGCGGCAAGCGAACGGACAGCGTCGATTTCATTCATAGGACAACTATACAACGATTATTGAATTGATGTACAGTGCAAACGATTACCGCGCCAGCCATGCAGCGCGCCAGCCCCACCAGGACTCCCTATGCACTCACCACTGCACCTGCTTGACCAACCCACCAAGTACCTCTTCTTCACGGGCAAGGGCGGCGTGGGCAAGACCTCTGTGTCCACTGCGGTGTCGATTGCGCTGGCAGACGCGGGCAAAAAGGTGCTGCTGGTCAGCACGGACGCCGCTTCCAACCTCGATGAAATGCTGGGCATCGAACTGCGCAACCAGCCCGTGGCGGTGCCCGGCGTGCCGCGCCTGCAGGTGCTCAACATCGACCCGGATGCCGCTGCCCTGGCGTACCGTGCGCGCGTGGTGGAGCAGATGGGCCCGCAGGCCAGCGACCAGGACATTGCCACGGTGCGCGAGCAGTTGTCGGGCGCATGCACGACCGAAATCGCCACCTTTGACGAATTTTCCAGCCTGCTGTCGCAGGGCGGTGCCGCCTATGACCATGTGGTGTTCGACACGGCGCCCACGGGGCATACGCTCCGGCTGCTGAGCCTGCCCAAGGCCTGGAGCGGCTTTCTGGAAGGCAATGACCGGGGCGCATCCTGCCTGGGGCCGCACTCGGGCCTGAAGATGCAGGAGCAGCTTTTCAACACGGCCCTGGCGGCGCTCAACGACACCAAGCAAACCACCGTGGTGCTGGTGGCCCGGCCCGACAAAGGCGCGCTCGACGAGGCAGCCCGAACCTCGGATGAACTGCGCACGCTGGGCCTGACAAACCAGCGGCTGGTGGTGAATGCCGTGTTCCATCGCAGCCATGCGGACGACCCGACTGCCACGGCCATCGAAGCACTGGGGCGCAAGGCGCTCGACGCGATGCCCGCTGCGCTGCGCCCCCTGGGGACCGACCATATTCCACTCAAGGCGGTGGATTCGGTGGGCCTGCCCGCGCTGCGCGGGCTGCTGGCCGCCGAACCGGTTCCCACAGCGGATACCGCCGCCCCTGCGCCCCCCGCCATGGACCACCACCGGCTGTCCGAGCTGGTGGCCGAGCTGGCGCAGGGCGAGCGCGGCCTGATCATGGTCATGGGCAAAGGCGGCGTCGGCAAGACCACCATTGCCGCCGCCATCGCGCTGGGCCTGGTGCGCCTCGGCAAGTCGGTGCACCTGACGACCACCGACCCGGCCGCGCACCTGGCCGGCACGCTCGACGCCGAGGTGCCGGGGCTGAGCGTGGGCCGCATCGACCCCAAAGCCGAAACGCAAAAATACGTGGACAAGATCGTGGCTGCGCGCACCGCCACGCTGACCGAGGACGAAAAAGCCCTGCTCATCGAAGACCTGCGCTCGCCCTGCACCGAAGAGGTGGCGGTCTTTCACGCTTTTTCGCATGTGGTGGCGCAGGCCCGAAGCGCGTTTGTGGTGCTCGACACCGCGCCCACCGGGCATTCGTTGCTGCTGATGGACGCCACCGGCGCCTACCACCGCCAGATGCTGCGTGAATTTGAGGGCAAGGCCACCGGGCGCATCGTGACCCCGCTGATGCGGCTGCAAGACGCCGACTACACCAAGATCATCCTGGTCACGCTGCCCGAAGCCACCCCCGTGTCGCAGGCCGCCGCGCTACAAGACGACTTGCGCCGGGCCCAGATCGAACCCTTTGCCTGGGTCGTCAACAAATCGCTGCTGGCCACCGGCACGGCCGACCCCCTGCTGCAAGCCCGCCTTCACAGCGAGCTGCAGCAGATGCAGCGGGTGGCCGCACACACCCGCCACGACGTGCTGGTGGTGCCGTGGACTGTGGAGCCACCGATCGGCGCCCACGCGCTCGACAAGCTGCTGGGTTGACGGCCATGCGGCCAGCCAGCAGGGCGCAGGTTGGGCATGCCGCCGCGGTTACCGGCAGTGACAGCCACGGGAACGGACACGCGATAAGGTAGCACCTGGCTGCGCGCTCCGCGCCAGCGGCTTGCCCCAGGAGAAAACCATGCCCATGCCCCGCCCCTTCGCCCTCGCCACCTGTGTGGCCGCCGCCCTGTTGGCGGGCTGCACGGGCTTGCCGAACGGCGCGGTCGCAAGCGGCGGCACGGTGCCGGCCTCGGTGGGCCCAGGGCAGCGCGGCGGTTTGTGCCATGCAGCGCCCGCCCAGGGGGTGATCGGCAAGCAGGGAACACCCTCTGTGATCGAGCAGGCCCGGGTGGCCTCGGGTGCTGCCATGGCCCGCCTGCTACACCCCCGCCAGGTGGTGACACTGGAGTTCAACACCGAGCGGCTGAACCTGGTGGTCGATGCCAACGGGCGCATCACGGCGGTGCGCTGCGGCTGACATGACCTGTGCCTGCAGCCAGCGCAGCCAGCCCTTTTTTGCTATTATTTATATAGCAACAAGCCAAAGAAAATTAAGCACTTCAGTCCACTTTGGGGCAAATCTTCTCCAGTGACTGCACCCCGCCGCGCATCCGGCTGCCAATCGGCTTTCAGTCGGCCAGGAACAGCGCCTGCAGATCGTTCAAAAAGTCAAAGCCGCGCTCGGTCGGGCGCACATGGGTGATGTCGCGGGTGATCAGGCCCTTGCGCTCGGCCTCGTCCAGCGCCTTGGCAATGGCGGTGAGCGGCAGGCCCGTGCGTTCCACAAAGTCCTGCAGCGCAAAGCCTTCGCGCAGGCGCAGCGCATTGAGCATGAACTCGAACGGCAGGTCGGCGCGGCGCACGTCCTCGTCCTGCGCCAAGGCGCTGCCCGCCAGCGCGTTATCCATGTACCGGCGCGGGTCGCGAAAACGCGTCTGGCGCACCACGCGGTGGGCAAAGCTGAGCTTGCTGTGCGCACCCGCGCCCAGCCCCAGATAGTCGCCAAACTGCCAGTAGTTGGTGTTGTGAAAGCAGGAATGGCCCGGCCGGGCATAGGCCGATATTTCATAACGCGCCAGCCCCGCCCGCGCCGTCATCTCGGTGATGCGGTCGAGCATGGCGTAGGCATCATCGTCCGGGGGGATGGCGGGCGGAAACTTGGCGAAGTAGGTGTTGGGCTCGATGGTGAGGTGGTATATCGAGATGTGCGGCGGCGCCAGCGCCAGCGCGGTGGCCATGTCCTGCTCCAGCTCTGGCAGCGTCTGGCCCGGCAGCGCGTACATGATGTCGAGGTTGAAGGTGTCGAAGGCCTGCGCCGCCTCGTGCACGGCGGCCAATGCCTGCGCACGGTCGTGCACCCGGCCCAGTGCCTTGAGATGCCGGTCGTTGAAGCTCTGCACGCCCACCGACAGGCGCGTGACGCCGGCCGCGCGAAAGGCGCGAAACCGGTCTTTTTCGAAGGTGCCGGGGTTGGCCTCGAGCGTGATCTCGCAGTCGGCCGCCAGCGGCAGGCGCGCCCGGATGTCGCCAATCAACCGGTCGATGGACTGGGGCGAAAACAGGCTGGGGGTGCCGCCACCGATGAAGATGCTGTGCACGCTGCGGCCCCACACCAGGGGCAGCGCCGCCTCCAGATCGGCCATCAGGGCATCGAGGTAGCGGGCTTCGGGCAACGCACCGGCATCACCGGCATCACGCCACTCGTGCGAGTTGAAGTCGCAGTAGGGGCATTTCTTCAGGCACCAGGGCAAGTGCACATACAGGGCCAGCGGCGGCAGGCTGGTGAGCTGCAGCAGCCCCGGGCGCATGTAGTGCTGGATGTCGTGTACCGGCGCAGGTGCAGCTTCAGCGGCTGGAGTGATAGGGATAGGAATAGCCATTGAAAGCATCAAAGATTCGTGGCGCTCACGGCGCAGCAGCCACTTGCAACGGGAGCGGCCATGCGCGTGACCGCCGCGCAAGGGCCGCCTGCACAACGTTCAGGCGCTTGCGGTGTCTCCCCTGGGGGCTGAGGGCCGCGGCTTGGACGTGCCAGAAGAGCTGCCGTCTCCTGACGGCGGCACCGAGGCGCGAAGCGACTCAGGGGGTACTTCATGCCATCCATCGCTCTCGCATCAGCGCCAGCATCTGCTGCGCCGCACGGCCGCGGTGGCTGTGCGCGTTCTTGACCTCGGGGTGCAACTCGGCAAAGGTCTGACCGAATTCGGGGAGGAACATCACAGGGTCGAAGCCAAAACCATTGCTGCCGCGCGGCGCAAGCGTGATCTCCCCCACCACGCGGCCCACGGCGATCAGGGGCTCGGGGTCTTGCGGGCTGCGCACGGCCACGAGGGTGCTGACCATCGCGGCACGGCGGTTGTCCTGGCCCTGCATCTGCTCGAGTAGGGCGCGCACGTTGGTGTCGTCGCCCTTTTCGTAGCCGAACTGCGTGGCGTAGTAGGCCGTGTCCACGCCCGGCAGGCCGCCAAAGGCGTCCACGCACAGGCCGGCGTCGTCGGCCAGCGCGGGCAGGCCGGTGTGCGCGCTGGCGAAGCGCGCCTTGGCCAGCGCGTTTTCGACAAAGGTGCGGTGTGGCTCTTCGGCCTCGCCCACGCCCAGGTCGGCCTGGCGCACCAGCTCCACACCCAGGGGCGCCAGCATGGCCTGCAGCTCGGCGAGCTTGCCGCGGTTATTGGATGCAAGAACCAGTTTCATAGTCAAAATGGCTTGAAGCACTTATAAATAAATGGGTTATAGCTACTATTTCAGGAGTGATTGCTGTTGCAGGCTGACCAGTTCGGCGATGCCCTTGTCAGCCAGCGCCAGCAGCTGGTCCATCTCGGCGCGGGTGAAGGCCACGCCCTCGGCCGTGCCCTGCACTTCCACGAAATGGCCGGCACCCGTCATGACCACATTCATGTCGGTATCGCAGCCCACGTCTTCCACATATTCCAGGTCCAGCAGCGGCTGGCCCTGCACGATGCCCACTGAGATGGCGGCCACCGGACCGAGGATGGGGGTTGCCGCAATTTTGCCGCTGGCCAGCAGCTGGCTGACGGCGTCCTGCGCTGCCACCCAGGCGCCGGTGATAGCGGCAGTGCGCGTGCCGCCATCGGCCTGGATCACATCGCAGTCGAGCTGTATCGTGCGCTCGCCCAGCAGTTTCAGATCAAACACCGCCCGCAGCGAGCGGCCGATGAGGCGCTGGATTTCCTGCGTGCGGCCGCTTTGCTTGCCCTTGGCGGCCTCGCGGTCGCTGCGCCGGTGCGTGGCGCGGGGCAGCATGCCGTATTCGGCCGTCACCCAGCCCTCGCCGCTGCCGCGCTGGTGCGGTGGCACTTTTTCTTCCACCGATGCGGTGCACAGCACCTTGGTGTTGCCGAACTCGATCAGCACCGAGCCCTCGGCATGCATGGTGTAGTGGCGGGTGATGCGCACGGGGCGCAGTTGGTCGGCGGCGCGGCCGCTGGTGCGGATGAAAGTGGTCATGGTGTTTCCGGTGTCAAAAGAAGGCGGCCCTGGCCGGCAGCGTCCCAGCCCGTGCAACGCGCGCAGGCGCTAGGCCAGCGACCGCTGTGCGAGCGCCGCCCCGCCGCGCTGGCGGTGTTCCCCGTCCCGAATGGCACCGCCATGGGAGAAAAAAGGAAAGGCGCGAAGCGCCTCAGAAGGCTGCCTCATGCCTTGCGTTCAGCCGATCGACGGATGGCTTCGTTGATTTCGGCAATGGAGCGTTCGATGGCGTCGTCGTCGAGGTCGTCCGCCAGCCCGTCCGGTGGCCCGCCCTGGATGGTCGAGGC
>Ga0116174_10003659_pt1 | contig 12530 bp, 22 predicted proteins | sample AD_UKC087_MetaG_FD_89801 | JGI IMG/M metagenome (GOLD analysis project Ga0116174, IMG submission 89801) | Active sludge microbial communities of municipal wastewater-treating anaerobic digesters from USA - AD_UKC087_MetaG | ecosystem: Engineered > Bioreactor > Anaerobic > Digestate | place: USA...
CCAGGGAGAACCGGGGGCGCCAGGACAGCCGGGACAGGATGCCATAACCTACGAAAAGCGGCATCTATGGGATGCACCTCACAGTTATTGCGGAAAGGCTCCGCTTGGAAGTGATGAGGATGATGCTGTGTGGACAGTTACCAGGATAACGGTGGCTGCCGACGGAAGCACTTTAAAAAGCACGCTTACTAACGTTAAATGGAGTGAAATATTAACCCTTAATTTTTAATATATGAAAAAGTACAGCATTTTTATAAACCCCGCATTAAAAGATGATATGTATACCATATCCTTTAAGTCATGGATGCAAGACGAATTTGGCAATGTTACAGACATAAAAACTAAGGTTGACATCTTAACCTTAGACAAAGCGATGGAAGAATTATCTAAATTTTTAAATTCATAAGCTATGCCGAACGGACTATCAATAGCAATAAATTCAGGGGATTATCACGATCCGGAGATTTGGATGGATGGTGTGGTACCTGATACTAACGATGATGTTTACGCTAATGGAATGACCATAGGTATATCTCAGTCTCTCATAGCAAAATATTTTAAAACAATAGCGCAAAGCAATTTTGTGCTACCAGCTATGGGTGTTCCATTAATGACAGGTAATACTACACCTTCAGGTGTTGCGTCTTCACAGCACGACAGTGTTAACGCGTACAAGGTTTTTGACAGGAACACCACGACATATTTGTCCCCCGGCAATAAGATAACATGGGTTAAGTACCAGTTTCCAGTTGTCAAATGTATAAGACGCTATTATGTACACTGCCATGCGTCATATTATATAAAATCATGGACTTTTGAAGGCAGTAATAATGATTCTACATGGAATGTAATACATACTGTATCAGGTAATACTCTACCTGTTTATGATTCAGGAGTTTTTGCCAATGCAAACTCGTATTTATATTACAGATTAAACATCACTGATGCTGCGTTAAAATATCTTTACACCTTTGAAATGACCGAAAGCACCAGTATAGTGACGATTAATAATGCTGGTGGAAGTTTTTCATCATCAAGTAACGGTATAACCGTTAACGCCGAATGCTTTGCTGGTACAACTTCTTGCATGACATGGAATCATACAGGTACATCTTATCATAATGGATCGGGTAATGCCTCAAATAGTACTCAGAATTCAGGTGGAATAGTGAATGCCGGTTCAGGAACACTTGTACATATAGGCGACGGAAATAATAGTTCTTTTTATACAAGTGCAGGTATTATTAATGCGGGTAGCGGAATAATAGTTTCATCAGGAAACTATACGGGCACTTTATCTGCGTCAAATAATGTTGCTTGTGGTGGCCTTAATTCCGGTACAGGTATTTTTTCAGTTATCGGAACCGCTATAGGTTCCAACATTGGAACTAGCATTAATGCAGGAGGTTTATATGCTAGTGCTGGAACTATCATATTTAATGGAACTGCTTATGCTGTTTCAAAAGCTGCCGGAATTTCCGGAGCAGCTGGAAGCAAGATAATTTTTACAGGAATTTCAACACAAGCACCTGGCTGCACATGTCCGGGTATCTATACGCTCGGACTATTGCAGTTTTCAGGGCAAATAATAAACTTAGGAGCAAACAACGCCGTAATTGCGCAATTATTTCAACTAATAGCCGGTACAGAAACCAGCTGGATTATACAAGATACAAACGCAGAAACGATATTGTTGGCGTCTAATGCTACAGACCTGTCACAGCCTGCAGAGGCAAATGTGCGCAAAAATACGCAATATGGAATTGTTAACCAATTCAAAGGAAGCCTTGAGGTTCCGCCTCCGGCATCAGTTGCTCTTAATGTGCCCACTGATAATACCATCGGAACCGCCGTGTTAACAGCTGCAGACTTTCTAGCAGAACTGGCAAACAGTTCAGACCCGCTGGCGGTACGCCTCAGAAATGTGGCAACCGTGGAAAGTACAGGCGACCAGTTAGCTGCCTCCAGCCCATAAAAAGTTTATTGTTTTCTTTTCAGGCTTTTTCTCTGAAACCACTTTCCCCTGATAAATAAAGCAGCCAGCGAAACAAGACTTATACCCGACATGCTTGCTCCGGCTTTTGGGTAGCCTTTATAAAAAGCGTAAAACGTAGCGCATAAAAAGCACAAGACAATAATAAAAGCAAATATTTGCCCTATTAAACTTTGGTTTAATTGAGATTTTACCGCCTTTTTCTCAATATCTATTCTGTGATCCTGCTGCTTTTCTGCCATTTTCATTACACGATCAGCACCATTAGGTATTAAATTATTGTAGCCTTCTAAAGTTTCTACATCCGGTAGTGGCCCTGAATGAAATTGATACTTCAACTGGGATATACTTTTTACAATACGAACTTTTGCCTTTGATGGCACCCCCTCAAACAGCTTAGGATCTGTTTTCAATAATTCCTCTTCTATGGATTTAATATCCGTAGGGGGCTTAATCAATTCGTCCATTGGGCATATTATTTTTGTGGCTGCAGTTGTTTTAATGCCTGCTCTATATCCTGTCCTACCATTTCAAAATCATTTCTGATAGCTTTGGCATCAGCCTCTTGTTCAGAATCGCTTGAGTTGAATTCGTAATAATTTCCGAATATATTGATAATTGATCCGGCACCGACTAAACATCCTGTATCAGAAAACAGGAAATCAGTTCTTTTTTTTCCCATGAATTGCGACGATTTTGATAATGAACGGAAAAAATATGAAATTATTGCTTCAATTTTTTTCATAATTCATTGCAAAAGTAATAATTATTACAAATATACAACAATTTATAAAAAAAGTCAATAAAAAAGCCCCCGCTTTACGCAGAGGCTTCCCGGTTCCATTGGCTGAAGTAAGAGACAACTACTTTTTTTTAGAATTCAAAAACTTGGATATGCTACGCAAATGATTACGCAGCGTATTGAAGGTGTATGTTATATCCTCTCGTTGCTGTATGCCCGGACACTCCTGGTAGCATACCCACGAGGTAAACATTTCGGTGAGGTTGTTTTCAAGCACTTCCATCTCGCATTCTTTGGCGAGTTCGGTAACTATGGCGGTTTCTGTTGTCATGGTGGTACCTTTTAAAATAAACTTAATTGAAGTCTCTCCTTTTTTATGCGTAGAACACTACGACGGTTACTGACATTGTTTTGCATTAATATTACCTTACACAAATCAGAACTTATATACCAGATGCCATGCAGATACAAATATTCTGTTGGGTAATGACCCATTCTGCTATAAAATGAGCGTTCTGATGCATTGGTTTCTTTGCAAAAATCTTGCTTGGTAAACCATTTCTGATCATTAAACACTACCGTTTCTGTAGGAATCAGGAAATCATCGGGTTTTGTTCTGTTCAACAAATGGTTTACCAGCATTTCATCTACCTTAATGGCAAACTGTGGACTTAGCCACTGGGCGAAACGCATGGCTATGCGGTAATCATTTGCCCAGGTGCCTTGCTCATCAGGCGAACCACCTTTTGCAACATTCACTAAATCAGCCGTTGCGATTTTTTTCGCATCGCTTAATACTGCGAGGTAATCTTTGGCTGATTGTGTTTTCAGCCAACTTTCAGGACGTTTTGAACTTCCAAATGGCTTTGCCATTTTAGTAAGGTTAACATTGATGTTGCCTTCAGTAATTTGAACGGCAAATTTGTTCTGGTCAATCTCGACCAGTTGCAGATCTGTGATCTGACTTTCATTCTTTTTGTAACTCATTTTAAAAGAATTAAGTGTTTATAAAAGGCAACGCCACCTTAGGTGTGAGTTACAGTTTATCGCGGGGCGAGAAACCAGTACTATCGTTTCCTTTAGTACCACCGTAGCAGCGTTGCTTTATTTTAAATAATTTGTTTCAGGTATTCCCCTGATGATAAACTGTAACTCAGGGGCAAATATACAAAGAACTAATTATAAAAATCAAGAATTATTTTAATTTTTTCTTAATTCCCATTTAGAACCATCTTCAAATACTACTTCATATGGCCAGGCCAATATTACCTTTTTAGCATCTCTGCTTAAAATAGACCATTCGCCATAATCCTTTTTACCAGGTCTTAATGTGTTATCCATATAACCACCACCAAATCCTTCAGGATATCCACCCATATCTGCAGCTTCGCCAAAAACGTTTTCGCCATACCATTTAAATCTTACTCCAGAGACAATTTTATCAGAAACGTTTTTGTACCTCAAATAAATGTTTCTATAACTTGAATAGTTTTGTTTAATTAAACCATATTCATATACCTTCACTGGAGATTCCGACAAACCAACAGTGTCAAAAATAGCATCGTGAATTGATTGTTTTACTTTTTGTTCTATCTCTTCCTGCCTTTCAATTGCTGCAATAGTGGAATCAAGTTTTGCTTTTTCTTTTTGAGCTTGTTTTTCAGCACTATTCATACATGATGTAAGTGCCATTGCAATTAAAATGTAAATGATTTTTTTCATATCAATTAATTTTAGATATCCAATAAATTTTTACCACAATAACGGCATTTATTAAATTGCGTATCGTTTTCAGTTCCGCATTTTGTACATATCCATTGCCCTTTATCATTCAGTTTTGCTCCTTTTAGCATCTTTTCCTTTCGTTCAGCCTTCAATATTCTTTTGATCATGCTGATATCTGCAGCCATGACAAAGAACACGATGAGGGTAATAATGCTGATTATGCCAGCTATTACCGAAATAAGGTTTGTGTAATCTTCCATAGGTTTAAATTTTTTGGTTAGTGCTAAGATATAAAAAGTAAATAAAATTGGTTATTTTTGTTTTTAAATGAGAAAACGTTATCAGGTAAAGTTGCTCATGTTTATGTATGGTGGCGAAATTGTTTCGGCTATCACGCTTGACGATTTGCTTAATCATATTAAATCTAATGGTTTTACAGGTTTTGATTTTAATACTTCTCAAAAATTAATTCACCGAAATATAATATCGGACCTTGATTATTTGTGCCAGGATGGTTTGATAAAAGCATTGGATAATAATTTTTATATGATCACTAAAAAAGGTGAGTTAAAGCTGTCGTCTGGCGGGTTTACCGGCGATGCCAGGAAAGATAAAAATGCCCTATATGCTTTCGGTATCAGCGTGGTTGCCATTGCTATTGCTGTTATTAGTTTTTTCCTCTCGCTCTTCAAGTGAATAACTGCATTCCTTTATTGTTTTTCTTACATACCATACCCTATAAGCTCCGTGTATCATCATACTAATAATAATTATCGGAGTAAATATTGCCAGTATTACCAATTCAAGTACTTCTTTTATCTTTTTCATTTTAATTTTGTTTGTTTATATTAAAAAACGCCTGCTAACGTTTGCTTGCAACAATTAAAACTGTTGCAAGCTCTGCGTTAGCAATTCAAGTAAACCATCATTAATACATCCTAAACAATCTTCTTTACTTATAAAACTTCCACAATAATTAACCACTATGCAATTTAAACAGCACGAATTTTCAAACAAAAATTCTTTTAAGTTTTTTATTTTATCTGCTTTTGTTTCCATATTTTTAATTTTAACTGTTCTAATTTTTCGTTCAGTTCTTTCGACATTTTTTTAATCATTTCATTACGCTGCTGTATAAGCTGATCAGCCGTGGACGGTTCTGTTTTTTCTATTGTGGCCGGCACATCGTCAGTATTTGTGAATAAATCCGGTTCATTATTCTTGCGTTTTTTCATGTTGCTTGGGCACTGGCGTGTTTATATATGATAAAAATGTGGAATAACACATGGGATATACCGGCCTTACGTATTTCAAAAAAATGCCCTTGTAGGTAGTAACACCGGGAACATAGTGCCGTTGCACGATCTCGTTTACAAGCCTGATCTTAATCAGTGTATTATGGTTGCGGTATCCCATGATGTAGTGCTGCAGTTTGTGGTAAATCAATTATGAACTTATCAATTTTTGCATAAATCTTTTCCAGGACTAATCTCTCAAAATACCCGCATCCAAATTCAAAACTATCGAGCAGATCCCTCATAAAATAAACCTGTGCCGGCCTGAATGTTATGCTGTACGTATCGGCTTTTTTAACCATACGGTGGGCTATGTTCAGCATAAGGTCGTGCATAATATCTCTCATGGCATAGTTCGACAGGGCATCGTAATTATACCTTTTTGTTGCCGATGATATTATCATGTAAAACGAGCCTAACTCGCTGTTTGTGAATTTTATTTTTAGTCCTGGATACATTATATGGTATTTATTGTTTCGATGCCGAGTTTTTCAGCAATTGCAGCCTCCAGTTTAGCTCCTTCACTTTCTTTCCAGTCGGGCAACAGGTATATAAAATCACAGGTTATTAGTGATCTTATGCAAAGTTTCATGGCCTGGTGCCATTCTGCGTCGGATGGAATAAATGATAATGGATTGATAGCCTGCATGCCCATGCTGGTTAACAACAGTTCGGCTTTGCCAAACTTTTGATTACATTCTAAAGGGGGTTCGCCGGTAACCTTGCCGGCAATATAAACTCTTAACACAGCAACCCCCTTACTTTTGCCTTAAAATCCCTGTCGTAAGTTAACATATTCTCGATGTGCTTTTTTGCATATACCGCCGTTGCGTGATCTTTGTTGAAAATGCTGCCTACCTGGGCATAGCTGAGGCCAAGTCCCCGGAGTATATACATGGCCACCTGCCTGGGTTCGGCTATTTCACGTTTGCGTGTCCTGGCTGTTAGCTGTTCGCGTGTCATTCCAAATTTTTCGCAAACCCGGGCGATGATATAATCCACTGATTTTTCTGTTTGTGTCAATCCCGGTAATACATACGGGCTTATTGTGCTGGCTAATTGTTCCATAATTCTGAATTTAAGTATGTTTCGGCATATTTTTTCCGGGTTCCTGAAGGCAGATTGTTCAGATACCTGTTTATGTATGTGTATGCACGGAGCTGATCCGTTTTGGTCATCCTGTTCCATTTTTGCAAGGTGCGTTTCCTTGAAGAGTTGATCTTGTCGTCGTACCTATCCCAGAACATCTCAAAAGTCACCTCTGTGGTCACTTCGGTAATTTTTGCCGTTCCTGATTCGGAAAGTTGCCGTTTCAATTCGTTGAGTTCCGGGTACATGTCCCGCAGTATCCACTCCTGTTGTTTTTTGCTGAGACTGGCCCCTGTCATATCGAATTTCATTAGCATACCTGCATCATCAAAAAACAGATCCACGGCACCATCGAAAGCATTACTGGTTAACTGGTAATGCTTCATATCGACGAAAAATTAAGGTCTATATTTTTGTACTGCCCGTCATCAGCTTTTTTCCATACCCTGAAGTATGTCCTGGAGTCGGGTCTCCTGATGCTTTGTTCCAGCAAATCTAGAGCCTCCTGAAACAGCGTATCTTTTATCTTTGTGCGGTACTTCATAAGGCTCATTACTTTTTTGGCATCGAGCTTTCCGCGGCTGGTTGAAAAGGCCTCGTTGATAAGTTCCTTGACAAAGTCCTGCTTTTCGTCGAGGTTAAGTCCCAGAAATTCATCAAACTTTTCCTTGCAGGCTTTCATCGTAAGATCGTCGAACTCGATACGGTCGTTGATAGACACCTCTATCTTGATGGATCTGTCGAAGTTGAACCAGGTAAAGTTCCCTTTAGCCGGCTTGTTTACCGATTTGGCCTCCATAAAGTCGTTATAAACCTTTTCGCATATGGTTTTTATATCTGATTTAAACGCCATTATCAGGCCGTTTAAACGTTCGGCTTCTTTTACTATTTTGGCGGCCTGTTTTTCCTGGTTTTTTTCTATGGCGGTAAGCCGGTTGAATGGTATTTTGTTGCCCGACTCGTCCACCCACATGGGTTGTTTGTTTGTCTGTATCATAATTTTAATTGTTTATGGATAATCTATTAATTTCTTTGTTTAATTTGTTTGCTTTCAGTAAAATATTACGCAGCTTCAGGGTAAGGGCCTTCATTTCTTCCATGCTCATCTGGTACAGCAGCTTACCGGCAATGCGTTTGTCCATGAGGTAATCGTTTACCCTTGTCCAGTCGCCCGTGTTGTCGTATATGCCGAGTTCCATGAGCAGTTTCAGTACAACACTCCTGGCGGCACGAACCTCCGGAGAGGCATTGCTGCTTTTGCTGTTATGTGTAAAGTGGGCTATAAGTTTATCTAACTGCTCCTCGGTAAGGTCAGCGGTAGAACTGACGCCAAAAGGCTCGATAATGTACTCGCGGTATTTGTCAATACCCTGTTTTATCCAGAGAGCGCGTAACTGACGCACTTTATTCTTTTTTGCCATATCGTTTACTCCTATACTTATTAATTTATCTGAAGCTATCAAATCCATGAATTTGCGTTCCGCCGAAACTCCGGCAAATCCGCCAACGGGATTGCCGTCGTATAATACGGTCAACCTGTTATACTTCGGGTTGTACACGTAGCTAATCCGATTGTTTGTTTCCATATTGGTAGTCTTTTTAATGTTACTATTTGTTTGAAAATTCATAAGTTTTTGATACATTTCTTTTTACTTCAGCCAATGTGTCTTCGAGTTCTTTTTCCTGTTGCGGGGTAAGTTTCTTTTTTGCGTTGTAGGTTTTGTTGTACTGTTGGGCAAGTTTCTTTTGTGCCTTAGTCTTACACTCATCACTGCAATACCGCTGCGAGTTGGCTCTTGGCTTATAAGGATTACCACATTCCTGGCATGTCTTTTTTGCTATCCGCACTTCCTTGTCTGTGCGCGGGTGTATAATCTTTTTGATACAATCGGGGCAGCGCTGCTGTGCATTACCTGTTGGCTTGTACTCTTTGCCACATTCCGTACAAATTTTGACACCTGTTGTTATAGCCTTTGGCTGTGCCTGAACAAACTTTTCTTCAGGCTGTTTTTCAACAGGGCCACTGATGGTAATGACAGAGGCGCTGTCTTCAATAAACTTCCTTGACCGTGCCTCGGAATTGAGTATCAATGCTGATATTGATTTGTACAGGGATTCGAGCTCAGTTTTCAACTGATTTGCCGTCACCTGTTCTACTGATTCATCCATGCCGCTGACGTGGATGTTGACATTTTCAATTTTTACTTGTATTTCCATAGTTGTATGTGTTTTAAATGGTTTATATATGGTCTGCTGAATGAAATTTGTCGGCCTGGTCTCTCCATATGGCATATTCTTTAACATCGCCGGTGCGGAACCTGCTGGTGATATATGCCTTATATCCTTCGACATATACTTTCACAGAGGCATCGTAGCGTATTGATGCTGCACGTCTGTCGGCGGGGTTGCGGCCTTCGGCATGGCTGATGATGATAAACAGCGTGTCGCGGAACTCGTTACGCAGATCCTTGTATTCGGTATAAGTCATGCCCGAGTATTGAATGCTGTCAATTACAACTACTTTCTGGGCCTTATGCTTACGGAGTCGTTCTTTAAGGTCTGTTACAGGTTCATTGTCCAGCAGCACGATCTTGCGCTTGCATTCATCCATGCCCGTGCGTATGAAGGCCAGCCTCATCGATTCGCTGTCGCCCTCTTCCATGCTGTTGTATGCCACCCGGCTGAAATTTGTAAGATATTTGCACAGTTGCAGCACAAATGATGTTTTACCATTGCCTGAGTTGCCCCAGATGAACCATGCCCCGGAAAGTTCCGGAGTGCCGAAGCACTCCAGCCACTCACCGGTAAACGGCAACAACTTCCGTTTTTTGCTAAATAACTGGTTTACTGATATTGCCCTTGCCATTATGCTGTGCGTTTTGAGATTTCTATATAGATTCTGCGTAACGACCCGTCTGTCTTATGAATAAGTTCCTGTAGCTTTGTCCCGGCAGGGGTATTAGCCTGGATAATAAGCGCGGCCTGCAGCCTGGTAAACTTATCATGCTCTTCACGGCCTTCAGGCGTTATTCTCTGGTAGCGGTTGCCATAGCGGCTGAAAATCTCGGTGTAACCTACTTTTTTGTTGCCAATGGCCCTGCGAACTTTCTCTTTTAGTCCTTCGGCGCCCATCATCATCCATCCGCAGGCACGTTCGCTGGCATTCCATAGCGCTTTTAATTCCAAAAAAGCTGCATAATCAAGGTCGCCCGCCTCATCAAGTATAATTATCGGGGTGGCGATGCTACGAAGATAAAACACCAAATCCTCGTAGACATCGTTATACTTTCCGGTATGTCCCACCCCGAATTCCTTTGCAATAAACCTTATGAGTTTTTGCTTTGATTTTGTCTGGCTGCAGTCAACATAAACCGCATTTTTGTGTGTTTTAACGTAAATCTTTGCTGTGTAGGTTTTCCCTATATCGGCAGCATCGCATAACATGCAACTGATACTGTTGTCCTGGCACATTGTAAGTTGCTCTGTTATGTATTCAAATACCGGAGTCTTAGCTGTCTTCCACTCTGCCTCATTTTTAAGGCTCACGTTGAACTTACGGGCCAGTGATATCCACATGGCTTCGCTCAGCACTTTGTCAATTTCGCCGTTCTTTATCCGGCTGTACACGGCATTGTTCAAACCGAGTGATACGGCATACTTGGCGTCCGATCCGGTAAAATTCTCGCGGCTTCGTTTTAACTCGGCCAATACTTTGTTTTTTAGTTCTGTTGTAATCATGGTGTTTGGTGTTTTGGTTAATATTACATTGATTTAAAAGCTCTGTTTTTATATTCATCAGGATTATACTCATCCAGCAAGTTGTCTATATCATCCTGTTGATTAATAGAGTGTTCAACTACTTCAACAGTTTCTGCAGCCGTACTTTCAATAACATTCATCTGCTCCACATTTATGATCACTGGCTTTGCAAGCTCTTTTTTGCCGTGCTTGGTCATACCATCGAATTCGGCAACAAACTCCGACTGTGATTTGTAATTGTCAACGTCAGCCTGTGTCTGTTCTGCTTTTGCTTCGTTGTAAGCTACAATCTTTTCACACCTGCAGATGTAATTGCCTGCCTGGTACAGATATACCTCATTGATCACGCCGTTATCATCCGGAAGGTAATAAGCATCCACACCGTAGCTGTTAGGTTGCAACCTGTTTATGACCTGCGGGTTTGGCAACTGGTATTTTTCGTATTGTACCTGGCAGTACTGATTACGTACAATGGTGGTTGTTGTCTTTTTGCCAATGGTTTTATACAGTATGGCTTTGTTCACCTGGGCCAGTTCCGGGTTCATGTTTTCTTTGAGTACTTCCCATCGTGTTTTTCCGGGATATACCTTCTGACGCGGGTGCAGCTGGTTATTATATTGCTTTATAGATTCAATATCGTCAGCAACCAGCTTTTCAAAGGAGTAACCACGTTCCTTATATTCGTTATCTACCTTGTCAACATCAATGCGGTATGCTTCGCATTTGGCCCACCAACGCCCGATATCTTTATGAATACCCTTTTCAACTCCGTACTTTTTGGCCTTATTGAAGTGTTCAGCACGTTTTTCCTGTGAGTTGCCCGGGTTACATATTCTCATGAACGGGAACATAAGAGCCAAATCATCAAAGAACTTGTTAACCAGGTGATGTTCCACCTCACATTCCATCGGCATACCGAAACCGTTGCGCTCAATGAGCCGGAACATATTGCGCAGACAGTCCAGGAACAACCTTTCATCCTTATCGTAGGAATGAGAATATCCAATTACACATCCGCTGGACACATCATATGAATAATAGGCTTTCACGCGTTTACCATCGGTTAATTTGCGCGGGAGATCCCTGTCATCCATTGATATCTTACTGAAGGAGTAAAAAGGTGAATGCCGGTGATGGTGCGGGCGGTGAATATTGTTATACTGAAACTGTCCTGATCTCGATCTATCTACTATTGCGCGGTTCTTAGGGTTGTTGATGTAGTTCCATATCGTGGAATCCGATAACTCAATGGGAGTTCCATCTGGATATAAAAACTTTTTCCTGTCGAACAGCTCGCCGGTTCTGCGGTCAACCACATCGACCTTGCCAACGACAAATGAATTGTATATTTCGTGCACGCTGGAAGCAAAAGGCTTGTTATCCATTGCATAGATGCTGAGTATTAGTTGTTCAATTTCGTGACTTACTTTACGGCTGTTATCGTTGCAGAATTTACCGCTGATCAACCCGTAATAACCTTCAGCAACATATTTATTGTACACGCGCTGCAGGTGGCGGTGATTTGCCGGAAGGTTGTGGTTAAACTCATCGCTCAGGGTGCTTATGATCTCGGCAGCACGTTCAAAAAAACGCTTGCTGTCTCCGGCACCTAATGCCCGTCGGGCTGTTTTCGACTCCGTATATATATTGTGCAGTGCATTAAGCACGGCAGCGTTGTTGCAATATTCTTTAATGTTTTTTTCAGGGAGCGATCTGCCGTCAGTCAGCTGGAAGTTGGAATAATATTCCAGGGCTTTTGCATCAGGTGTGATCCTGTCGCGCAGGGTGCCCTGTGCAGTTTTTTGCCGTGGATCACCGTACTTATTGGGTTAATGGACAAAATTAATGGTAAAAACTCAGCAAACGCCTATAGCTATTAACTTTGGGGCAAATCAAAGGTTATGAATAAAAAAAGTGCTTTTACTGC
>Ga0116174_10003667_pt1 | contig 12509 bp, 10 predicted proteins | sample AD_UKC087_MetaG_FD_89801 | JGI IMG/M metagenome (GOLD analysis project Ga0116174, IMG submission 89801) | Active sludge microbial communities of municipal wastewater-treating anaerobic digesters from USA - AD_UKC087_MetaG | ecosystem: Engineered > Bioreactor > Anaerobic > Digestate | place: USA...
ACATCAAACCGGTCGAGAAACTTGACGAAGTCGTCCGGCAGGAGATCCAGCAGGTTGTTGTGGCCCCTCCCGTCGACACCGAGGCCGAAAAGCGCAAGGAAGAGGAACTGAAAAAGCAGGCCGAGAAAGAGCGCGCCAGGATCGAGCTTGAGAAGAAGGACCGGCTTGCCGCGGCCCGCGCCGAGAAGGAGCGCCTGGCGCGCGAAAAGGCCGAAAAAGAACGCCTCGCGCGCGAGCAGGCCGAGAAAGAGCGCCTCGAGCGGGAACGCATTGAAAAGCAGAAACAGGAGACCAAGGAAAAACGGGTGAAGAACATCCCCAACCTGTAATTCCGGCGCCCGGTTCAATGCGAAAAATCCTCACCCGCCACGGGTGAGGATTTTTTCGCTTTAGCGAGCGCGCGGCTCGATCCCGCGACCTCAGCCGACGCTTTTTACAACGAGTTCCTCCATCGGACGCCGTTCGCTTTCGGGCCGTTCGTCAGGATGCCCGAGCGCGATGACCGCCAGAAGCTCGAACGAACCGTCGAGGCCGAGAAGGGAGTTAACATCGGACTTCCTGTTGAGGATCTCCCCCAGCCAGACCGCGCCGAGGGACAGCGAATGCGCGGCCAGCAGCATGTTCTGTATGCAGGCGCCGATGCCGAGGATATCCTTGTCGCGATTGTAACCGGACGGTACGTGGTAGAACACCGCAACGCAGAGCGCGGACGATCGGACCACGCGCCCGTAGTGCGTCAACCGCGAAAGCGCCTCAAGCGATTGGCCGTCCCGTATCAGCGCGAATCTCCATGGCTGGTTGTTGAGCCCGGAGGGAGCCCATCTGCCCGCCTCGAGGACGGCCGAAAGGTCTTCACCGGAAACGGGCGCCCCCGTGAATTTCCTGATCGATCGACGCGCGTGTATCGCCTCAATTACCGGATTCATGTCGCGTTCTCCGAGTTGGTATCTGATACAATTATGTGTCCAGCATACCCTTCTTGTTCCGGCGCGCAAGTTGAATTTTCCGACTCGAATCCATGGCGGGCATGGAAATATCTTGACAACCTCCCGCTCCGGCCATACTTTTCCCGTATCCACACCAGTATTTATCCGATCTGGAACGCGCGATGAAATCACTCATGGAATGCAGCACCGGCGTACCGAGTCTCGACCGTGTCATCAACAATCTCCGCATAGGAGACAATGTCGTATGGCAGGTAGACGAAATCTCGGACTATTTCCAGTTTACCGCTCCCTACGTGGAGAACGCCCTGAAAGAAGGCAGGCGCGTTGTATACATGCGCTTCGCGCAACACGGGCCCATTCTTCAGCCGGGCCAGTACGACCAGATCTACATGCTCGACTCGTACAGCGGCTTCGAGTCGTTTTCGACCCAGGTCCATTCCATCATTAAAAACGAGGGCGTAGAGGTCTACTATGTGTTCGACTGCCTCTCCGACCTCCAGTCCGCATGGGCGACCGACCTCATGATCGGAAACTTTTTCATGGTGACCTGCCCCTACCTTTTCGAGCTCAACACCATCGCCTATTTCGCGATTCTCAGAAACAGTCTCTCGTTTAAAACGATAGCCCGCATACGGGAGACCACGCAGGTGCTTATCGATGTGTACAACTCCGAGGGCAGTTATTACATCCATCCCCTGAAGGTGTGGAACCGTTATTCGCCGACAATGTTCTTCCCCCATCTCAAGAAGAACGACCGCCTCACCCCGGTCACCAACAGCGTGGACGCGGCGCGGCTCATCCAGCACGTACAACAGAAAGGCGCCGGAAGCACGCGACGCAACCTCGATTACTGGGACCGTCTGTTCCTGAAGGCCGAGGACCTCCACGTGAACCAGCGGGAGCGGAAGGGACACGAGCGGATGATCGACCATCTCTGTCGCGTCATAATCGGGCGCGACGAGCGCATACTCTCGCTGGCCACGCGCCACCTCGCGCTCGATGATTTTCTCGCCCTCAAGGACCGCCTGATAGGCACTGGATACATCGGCGGAAAGGCCGTCGGCATGCTTCTGGCGCGAAAGATTCTCACCGGCCCCGAGAACTCCGACTGGCCTCGCCTGCTCGAACCGCACGACTCCTTCTATATCGGGTCTGATGTTTTCTACACCTACATCGTCCAGAACGGCTGGTGGAAACCGTTCATGGAGCACAAGACCAGCGAGGGATACTTCACCGCGGCGGCGGATCTGCACGAGAAAATGCTTTCAGGCAGCTTCCCCGATGAGATAAAGGACAAGTTTCTGTATATAATAGAATACTTCGGACAATCGCCGTTCATCGTCCGTTCGTCCAGCCTTCTCGAGGACGCCTTCGGTAACGCCTTCGCCGGGAAGTACGACAGCTTTTTCTGCGTAAACCAGGGCACGCCCGCCCAGCGCCTCGCCTCCTTCGCCGATGCCGTCCGACGCGTATTCGCCAGCACCATGGACGAGGACGCGCTCACCTACCGTCTGCAGCGCGGCCTGGATCGCATGGACGAGCAGATGGCCCTTCTGGTACAGCGCGTTTCCGGTTCGCACCACGGCAGGTACTTTTTCCCCGACATGGGCGGCGTCGGAATGTCGTACAACACATTCGTATGGAAAAGCGACATGGATCCCGCGGCCGGAATGCTCCGCCTGGTGCTGGGACTGGGGACCCGCGCGGTCAACCGCGTGGAGGGCGATTACCCGCTGATCGTCGCTCTCGACTCGCCGCTCACCCGCCCCCACGCGGGTATGGACGACGCCAGGAAATTCTCGCAGCATGACGTCGACGTGCTCGACATCCCCGCGAACGAGATACGCACCGTCAGCCTCGCGTCGCTCCTTGACGAGGGAGTCCAGATACCCATAGAGCTCATGGCGGTCCGCGACATCGAATCCGAACAGCGACTGAGGGACATGGGAAAAGGCGACAGAAAAGCCTGGGTGCTCACGTTCGAACGCCTTCTTGCCGACTCCTCGTTCGCCGCCGACATGCAACGTCTGATGAAAACCATAGAAGGCGCCTATGCGTACCCCGTGGACGTCGAATTCACGGTGAATTTCGACAGGGACGGCGCGTACCACATCAACCTGCTGCAGTGCCGCCCGCAGCAGACGCGCTGGCAGGAAAAACGCGTTGAAATCCCCTCCATGATCGATGCGACCCGGACGTTCTTCCGTTCCGAGGGTTACTTTATGGGAGGAAATATATCACAGCGCATCAAAAGGGTGATATCCGTCGATCCACGGGGATACGGAGAGCTTCAGCTTTCGCAGAAATACGACATAGCGCGCCTCGTCGGACGGCTCAACCGCCAGACCGGAAACCGGTCGGCCTGTCCCACACTTTTAATGGGACCCGGACGGTGGGGCACCTCGACCCCGTCGCTGGGCATACCCGTACGCTTCTCCGAAATTAATAATATCGCGGTCCTGATGGAGATCGCCAGCATGCGCGACGATCTGGTGCCGGAACTCTCGTTCGGGACCCATTTTTTCCAGGACCTTGTGGAGACCGATATCTTCTACGTGGCGCTTTTCCCGGAAAACGAGGGAACCGTTTTTAACGAGGCGTATCTGTCGTCAACGCCGAACATTCTTGGACGGCTTCTGCCCGATGAAGAGCGTTATTCCGGTATCGTACGGGTGTATGATATCGAGAGGGAGCTGGTGATCGTTTCGGATATCATCAGCCAGAAGATCGTGTGCTTTGAGGATGCCGGTCGCTGAGCGCGCGTTTCATCCGGCGGTACGACCGCAGCGCCGTTAAAAACGCGAGCGACAGAACACCGATATCGTCGACCCAGCCGAGCGGCCCCAGCAGGTCGGGAATTAAATCGAGCGGAAAGAGGGTATACACCAGGCCCGCGACCAGAAAAACGAGCGACGCGCGGTAACGGAAACGGGCGCGCTCGAAATTTTTTTCCCGTGAGCTTCTTCGATCATCCATCAGGAATTCTCCATGTTCAATTGAAAAGAAGCTCGAAAGCCCGGTATGCGAGCGACGATCGCGAGTATTCCATCGGCGGCGTGTCGGGGAAATACGCGGCCATGCGCACCGCCCATACTCCGACGAAGCATACGGCGCAGGCAACCCAGAATACCCCGCCGTCGTACATGGCCCTGAAGGGGGCGGTTTTCCTGAAAAGCGCGACCAGGCCGATGAACGGTACGAGCGGTACGAGCGGATGGAACGAAAACGCAAGGGCGACATCGCCGCAGGCGAGCGCGAGAAGCGCTCTCGTCATGCCGCACCCCGGGCAGGGCACACCGTACACGGACTTGAAGAAGCAGGCGGACCCGCCAGAGCCGACCAGCGCGAGCGCGACGGCCGCGCCCGCGGCCAGGATCATATAATCGCGTTTACGCAAGCCGGCGCCCCTGGAGTCTGTTCGCGGTCGACTGCATGATCGCCATGGTGACAATAAAGAGCCCGAATATAGAGAGCACGAGATAGAGTACGGCGTTGCCGTCGGGCTTTTGTTCGGCCTTATCGAGCGCCTCGTCGAGCACCATGCCGTATTTATACGACCAGTAGATGATGTAGGGAAAGCAGAGTATGCAGAGCAGGAGATCGAGCCCGGGATTGATGTCCGTCCTGCCGGTAAAATCCCGCAGGTCCTTCGAGAACCGGTAAATCCAGTACAGCGCGTAAATGCCGCAGGTGATCACGCTGAAAACGATGACCGCCGCCGGAGACCGAACCGTAATATGCTCATCCATTATATCCCCCCTCGTTCCGCTGTACGATTCCATCTGTGTATATCGGGCTGCCGCGTCGGTCAACCCAAATTCTCCTGATGACTTCACCGCTGAAAACCGTGCAAAATTGTACAGTAAGCCCGGAAAAATTTAACATTACCGTAACAATTCGCCGCCCCTCCACGGGCCTATAATCATTGACATTCACCCGTAGCGACCCCTGTTAGTATGACTAAATTTTACGCGAATATATTTTAGTTTCACTATATTCACGGGACACCATTACAGCATGCGCGAGGAGAACGGCAATGTCACTCATCAATGAAATCATCGACAAGGTGAAAAAGCAGGATCCGGAACAGCTCGAGTTCCACCAGGCCGTAAAAGAGGTGCTCGACACACTCGAGCCCACAATTAAAAAGCATCCAGAATTCGTAAAGGCGGGAATCTATGAAAGGATCGTGGAGCCGGACAGGGTCGTAATGTTCCGCGTACCGTGGGTCGATGACAAAGGAGAAGTTCACGTAAACCGGGGCTTTCGCGTGCAGTTTAACAACGCCATTGGGCCCTACAAGGGCGGGCTTCGCTTCCATCCCTCGGTCAACCTGGGAATCATCAAGTTCCTTGGATTCGAGCAGATATTCAAGAACAGCCTCACCACGCTTCCGATGGGAGGCGCGAAAGGCGGCAGCGACTTCGATCCCAAAGGCAAGAGCGACATGGACGTCATGCGGTTCTGCCAGGCCTTCATGCGCGAGCTCTACCGTCACATCGGCGCCGATGTGGATGTGCCGGCCGGAGATATAGGGGTCGGCGGGCGCGAAATCGGTTACATGTACGGCTACTATAAGAAAATACGTAACGAGCACACAGGCGTCCTCACGGGCAAGGCGCTCGAGTACGGCGGAAGCCTCATCCGTCCCGAGGCGACGGGCTACGGCGCGACCTATTTCGCGGCCGAGATGCTCGCAACGCGCGGACAGGACATGAAGGGCAAAGCGGCGATCGTCAGCGGATCGGGCAATGTCGCGCAGTACACGGTCGAGAAGGTCAACGCCCTCGGCGGCAAGGTCATAAGCCTGAGCGACTCCAACGGCACCATAATCGACGAGAAGGGTATAGACGCGGACAAGCTCGCCTTCGTGATGGAACTCAAGAACATCCGCCGCGGGCGGATCAAGGAATACGCCGACAAATTCGGCGCGAAGTTTTTCGACGGCCAGGACGTCTGGGACGTCGTACGCGAGCAGGGTCTGAAGGTCGACCTGGCCTTCCCATCGGCAACCCAGAACGAAATCAACGGCAAGAACGCGGAGGCTCTGGTTAAAAACGGATGCGTATGCGTTTCCGAAGGAGCGAACATGCCTTCCACCCCGGAAGCGGTCGACATCTTCCAGGAATACAAGATCCTCTACGGTCCCGGAAAGGCGGCCAATGCCGGCGGTGTTGCGACATCCGGACTCGAGATGTCGCAGAACAGCATGCGCTTCTCATGGCCCAGGGAGGAGGTGGACTCCAGGCTCCAGGGTATAATGAAGAGCATACATCGGGCCTGTCTCGACGCCTCCGAGACCTACGGCAGGAAGGGCGACTATGTGACCGGAGCCAATATCGCCGGGTTCATCAAGGTCGCCAAGTCCATGCTCGCCTACGGCATAGTGTAAAGTCGTTGCAATAAATACGCGCCGATATGATATGATGGGCGGGGATGAGAATCCTCGCCTTTTTTTTATCTACCGGAGGATGTTCCGCTGACGGACAATTTTCGTTTTCGCCGTGCGGGCACGGAACGATCGCTCGTTATATCGATGGCACGGGATTACCACCATGAAGCTCAGAGAGATTATGACTTCCAACCCGCTCGTTTTACAGAGCGGGCACACGATCCGTGAAGCGGCTACTCTGTTCGTTCAGCACAGGATTGACAGTGCGCCGGTGGCGGACCCGGACGGGACTCTGCTTGGCCTTTTCACCAGCCGTCACATCAATCGTGCCGTCAGCCAGTCTCTCGATATGAACACCCCGGTTGAAACACTCATGACAAGGGAAGTTATAAGCGGGCATCCCGACGACCGGGTCGAGGACCTGGTGTATTTTGAGCAGGGCCAGGTTCCGGTCATGGAGAACGGCGTTATCGAGGGCATCATCACCCGCACAGATTTCGCCAGGGCAGTCGCGGAACACAACCAGAAGATGCTCGGCGAATTCCACGCCATCATCAACTCCACCGCGTACATGATTATCTCCATTAACGAAAACGCGGCGATCAACGTGTTCAACCAGGCCGCCGAAAAAATCATGGGGATAAAGGAAGACGAGGCCAGGGGGAGAAACATCGCCGAGCTCTTTCCAGATATCGATCTCACCACGGTGCTGGCGACCGGCAGGTCGGCCCCGCTTCAAAAGGTCGCGGTCAAGGGGCGTCCATATATAATGGGGGGATACCCGATCGAGAAACTCGGCAGGGTAATAGGCGCCGTATACCGCTTCCAGGACATCACCGATCTGGAGGCCATATCTCACGAACTAGAAAACGTCAAGGAACTCAACCGCGATCTGGACGCCATAATCGAATCCTCGTACGACGGGATATGGGTAACCGACGGCGACGGTAATGTTCTTCGCATCAACAAGGCCTATGAAACCATAACAGGGCTTCCCTGCTCATCGTTCTATGGCCGCAACATGAAGGACCTCGTTCAGGAGGGATACTTTTCGCAATCGGTCACGCTGCTGGTACTCGATACTCGGGAACAGCAGACCATCTACCAGGAGACAAAAACCGGAAAATCGCTTCTGGTGACCGGCAGCCCGGTCTTCGATGAGGAGGGGAACATACTGCGCGTTGTCACAAATGTCCGGGACATCACCGAATTGAAATCACTGATCACGAAGCTCGACGAGAGCCAGCGCCTCGCGGGTATATATCAGAGCGAGCTGAGCGACCTGAAAAAGAAGTTCAACGCATTCGATAAAATCGTCGGCGTTTCGCCTAAAATGAAGAACCTGATGGACACCGTCTGCCGGATCGCGCACGTCAACTCATCCGTACTCATAACCGGGGAGACGGGGACCGGCAAGGAGCTCATCGCCGAATACATACACAAGCACAGCATGAGGGCCGATAAGCCACTCATCAAGGTTAACTGCAGCGCGATACCGGAAAAGCTGATCGAATCGGAAGTTTTCGGTAACGAGACAGGCGCCTTTACCGGCGCCAGGAAGGGGGGCAAGCCCGGATATTTCGAAATCGCCAATGGCGGTTCAATTTTCCTCGACGAGATCGGCGAGATGCCCTTTAATCTCCAGGCCAAACTCCTTCGCGTACTCGAATCGGAAGAGATAACGCGCGTCGGCGGACACAGGCCGCATGCGCTCGACGCAAGGGTCATCGCGGCGACCAACCGGGACATGCTTGATATGGTCCGACGGCAGCAATTCCGTGAAGACCTGTACTATCGCCTGAACGTGGTGCCGCTGCACATCCCGCCCCTCCGGGAGCGAACGGAGGACATCCCCTACCTCATCGCGCACTTTGTGGCCCTTTTCAACAAAAGTCATTCGCTGTCGCGGCGGATATCCCCCGGGGTGATCGATATCTGCATGGGCCACGATTGGCCCGGCAACATCCGCGAGTTGAAAAATCTGGTGGAGAGGATGATGGTGATGGCATCACACGACCTTATAACGAAGGAGGACATGCCACTCCTTACCGGAAACGGCCACGAGGGGATCATCCCGCGAGTGTTCGTTACCGCCCTGATGCCCCTCAACGAAGCGGTAATGAGCATTGAGAAACAGCTTCTGGAGAAGGCCTATGCCTCATACCGCACCACGCGGGAGATGGCCAGGGAGCTGAAAATCGACGCGTCCACCATCGTGAGGAAGGCCGCGAAGTATGGGGTTACCCATCCAAGAACAGAGTCCCGCTGAATTCCTCCACGCCTTACATTCGGTATTACCTGAGCCCACCAGAATCTGGCATGAAACGTGCTAAATATAAAGTGAGGCAGGCGACTATTGTTCTGCATATGATTTCAGCACGAGCGTGACCGGGGCGCCGACGCAAACACACATTGCTCGCTGGAGAGACGAGCCATGGGAAACCCGACCAATGTAACCGAAGGCCTGAAGATGCAGAAGCTTCCGGCCCTCGGGAGGCGCCAAACCATCATGCTCCATGGAGAACGTCATGGGAATGCCCGGGATATGGGAACTGGTTATCATCTTTTTGATCATTCTTCTGATTTTCGGCGCGGGCAAGATTCCCCGTCTCGCCAGGGATATTGCCGGTGGCATACGCGAATTTAAAAAAAATCTGAATGGAGACGGGGAAGGCGAAAGCGGAAAAAGATCTCAATAGCTGAAAGAATAGACGTGCTTTAAGATATTTTCACAACACAAAATACCCTTTGGTCCGGGAATGCCCAAGCACATGCCTTTTTAAGACTCCAATTTATACACATATATTGCGAAATGGAAACACGTGTTGCATATATGCAACAATAAGACTTTTTGCCACTCCTTTTACCCATCGATTTTCACTTAATTATCTCCTGTAACAGTATAAGCTATCCATTTAAATCACATGGAAGACTATCTGCCCCAAAAAACAGACTCGGGTATGCCCTGATTCATAGCGCCTTCGTGCTTTGCGCTATGGTGCGTATAAATAACACTCTTTGAATTCTGAATGGATCAAGTTTTCTACCGCGCTAAAGCTTTTCCCCTGAAACCGCCACGGTTTGTTGCAATATCACAACATTGAGCCTTCCTGGTACATTAATTCTCCCGACCACACGATTAAAATGTACGAGAATTCTGAGAAATTCTGCCAAATCAGGTAATATGAATGTGGATTCATATGCCATCCTGAGGAAAAGCGATCCAATAAGCCATTTTCTACCGTACTGAATAGATCAAATTTATTAAGTGTGTCAGAAATACCGACCCTGTCCCTCCCTCTCGAGATCACCCCCTCTCTTCGGACTAAAGATCCAACTGGCACGGAACTTGCTTTTCAATTGGGTACAGCAATAACCAGGTACATCCAGAATCATCTCTGGTTATTGGCCATCGTTCAAACATGACAGGTGCTGCACGACGGGATGTCTTACGAAGGGTACCAGATTGCCTCATTCTCCCGGTGCGTGCATCACAACAAAAAAATTGCTTTATGGAGGTATGGATGCGAAAATCTATGGCAGTCTTTCTGTGCGCCTTCATGGTCGTCGGCGCACTGCTTGCTCCCCGCTTCGCTTACGCCCAGGAGGAAACGCCTCTGGGGATTACCGCGGGCGTGGAATTCTGGAATAATTATTTCTGGAGGGGACTCGATTTTTTCGGCTCCGGGAACGGTGTCTTTTTCCCGTACGTCTATTTTGCACTGGGCAAAACCGGCCTCAGCCTGATGTACATGGGACAGTACGGATCGGAAACACTGGGTGACGGGACCGGCATGAATGACGCGGGTCGTGAGCAAGGCAATGTCGCCTATAACGGGGCACACTGGAATGTCGCGTACACGTACACCGTGGGGGGAGCACTATCGGTAGGGCTGAGCGGCTGGTATTACTGGTTTTACAACAGCGACGACAAGCTCGGTTATAAATGGGACTGGTATGAAGGCACCGTCTCGGCATCCATTCTGGCCCTTCCTCTGAATCCGACCATCTCGTACACCTATGACTATTTCGTTGACAAGGACGTTACGGTGAACGGCGAACGAGGGAAGAACCACTATGTCAAGCTCGCCCTGGGACATTCCTTCAAAATGACCGGCGGAAGCGCGCTCGCCCTGGGACTCTCCGCGGCCTATTTCGACTGGAACTCCATGGAGATGAAGGGAATCAGCGATATCGCGGCGATGGTGAAACTCTCCGCCAGTGCCGGGGGCGTGGCATTCAATGGGAGTCTTAATTTCGCCTACATCCCATCGGACGACTTCAACAATAACGCGTTCACGGGCAATGTGGAGGACCAGTACCGCTGGTGGGCGACTTTCGGTGCTTCGTATTCGCTGTAAACGCCCTCCGAAACCATGGTTTTGTCGCGCCTCTGCGCCCTAGAAAAATCCGGTGGCGCGGAAATATTAAAAGAAGGAGCGAAGCATGAACAGTAAAAATTTTGAGCCGCAGGAATCCATTCACGATGCATGCGGGATACTATCGGACCGCACTGTTTCCGGCAGTGAACTCGACCGCCGGGATTTTCTACGACAGATGGGGAAAAGCCTTGCCGTAGTCGCTTCTGTACCGCTCCTCGAGACAATGATGGGAAAGGCCGGTGCCGCGTTCGCCGCCGAGCCGGCGGGGAAACCCAGGGTCTCGAAATCCGGTTTTGCCGATGTGTACGCATTCAAATGCGGCATTCTTAAAACACAGACCCAGTACATGCTCAAGGACACCCGTGTCGGGACTCCAATGGACATTCCGGTGACCTTTTTCATGATCCGCCACGGTAAAGACTGGGTCGCGTTCGACACCGGCAACAATGCAATGGTCGCGAAGGATCCCGTGGGCTACTGGACCGCGCCCATCGTTAAGGCATACACCCCGGTCATGAAGGACTATGAGGAATTCAAAGTTCAGATAGACAAGGCTCTCGGCATTCGGCCGAAGGAGATAAAGGCTGTTGTTCTCAGCCACGGGCACCTTGACCATGCCGGCGCCATAGACAATTTTGTCGGCACAAATGTCCCCCTGTATTTCCAGAAAAAGGAACTCGCCACCATCAAGGATGAAATGGCGAAGAACAAGGCGACCGGAGTCACCACCGCGTATATTCCGGGTGACTTCGCCAAGATGAACAAGCTGAACATCAAGACTGTTGACGGGGTCTACGACCTTTTCGGCGACAAATCGGTCGTGCTTTTCCCGACCCCAGGGCACACCCCCGGCCACCAGTCCCTGATGGTCAAACAGAGCAACGGGACCATCGCCATCCTCTGCGCCGACGCCGAATACACCCTGGAGAACATGAACGATGCGATTCCTCCCGGACTGGCGTGGGATATCCCGCAGTCCAGCCAGGCGCTCAATATGTTCAAAGTGATGCAGTGGATGTCGTCGAATGTCGAAGTCGTTCCATCGCATGATCCGAAATACTGGAGCAACAAACCGCTGGCGCCGAAACTGTATGAACTGTAGGAGATAACGCCTGATATAATCCTCCACAATGGCGTGGAGACCTCTTGCGCTCCGCGCCGTTGTGCGCCTTTTCCCGGAAACGGGACAGGAAGTATACGCGAATCGATATTTACGGCACATCCGGAAACCTGGCGACAAACACCGCCAGGTTTCCGGAAGTGCTGGAAAAGTCCCGTAAGGGGAATGGTGGGACAAAATCGAATAACAACGATCAGGAGGAAATCAATGAAAAACGATAGAATCGCCCTGAAGACGGCGGAGGAATATGAAGAAAGCCTCAGAAAGCTCAATCTCGTGGTCTATATGTTCGGGGAACGGGTGAAGAACGTGGTCGACGACCCGATAATCCGACCCTCGATGAACGCCGTGGCCATGACCTACAGGCTGGCGCACAAGCCCGAGCACGAGGACCTGATGACGGCGACTTCCCATATTACGGGAAGGAAAATCAACCGCTTCTGCCACATTCATCAGAGTACGGACGACCTCGTTAAAAAGAGCAAGATGGGCCGCCTGCTCGGCTCGCTCACCGGATGCTGTTTTCAGCGCTGCGTGGGAATGGACGCGTTAAACGCCCTGTCAATGGTCACTTACGATATCGACAAAAAATACTCAACTGAATACAACAGGCGCTTCCTTAACTATCTGCAGTACATTCAGGACAACGACCTGGTGTGCGACGGCGC
>Ga0116174_10003672_pt1 | contig 12501 bp, 6 predicted proteins | sample AD_UKC087_MetaG_FD_89801 | JGI IMG/M metagenome (GOLD analysis project Ga0116174, IMG submission 89801) | Active sludge microbial communities of municipal wastewater-treating anaerobic digesters from USA - AD_UKC087_MetaG | ecosystem: Engineered > Bioreactor > Anaerobic > Digestate | place: USA...
AATGGTGGTAAACTTCAAATTGATATTCTGATTGTCGGCTTCTTCAAAGTTGTCAATCTCTTTGATTAACACTTCTTTTCCGTCAATCACAATTTTGTTATTGAACAAATATTTAGAAGCCTGCGGGTTTAAAAAATTGTCTTTAGTTTTCTGAATGATATTGTTGCTGTTTACAAAAAACAAAAAGTTGCGATAGCCTTTTTGGTAAAGGTGCAACATCAATCCTGCCATTATCAAAGTTTTTCCGCTTCCTGTTGCCATATTGTAAAGCAAGTGAAACGGTCTTTTGGGTTTGCCTTCAAAATTTTCTGAATCGCAGAGAATGAAACGCTGAAAAGCTTCTATTTGATAAGGTCGCTGACCAAATCCGGGCTTTAAATTGTCGGTTATGTGATTAGGAACGGTAACTTGTGCTATGGCTCTTTTACCAAATTCCTGTAACAATATGTCATATAAAAACGCCATTCGATTACTTATTAATTTGGTAAAAATTTTGGGTTACTTTCTTTTCTTCTGCGGTGCAAGCAAAGTCGGCATCATTGAGCGAAGAAAGATTTACATACAATTGGTTTTTGTCTAATAGCTCGCAAAGGTGTTGTTTCTGTTCGGCAAGCGTCAAGGCTTTAAATTCTTCCAAATGCTCGTCTTGCTTCTTAATGTCCACATTGTAATTCAAGAAACTTTTGGTTTTCATCTGTTCCCAAACATTCAAAAGCGTTTCACTGTCTTTAGCTTCTTCAATCAGCTGAATGAAAGCTTGGTTGTATTTTTTGAGCTTGAGATAGACGAATGAACCTCCGCCTTGCCAATTGTTTCTTTTTGATATTCCGCTTTGTTCTCCACCTATCACCTTTTTTATTCTTCTAACGCAAATATCAATGTGTTTTTCAAGTTGCTCTATTATAATATATTGCCGGTTTAACTTATGTGCTACAGCTGCGGTTGTACCAGTCCCTCCAAAGAAGTCTAACACAATTTCTCCTTCTTCTGTATGTGCTTTAATAATCCGTTCAAGTAGTTTTTCTGATTTTTGACCTTTTACTTCATCCTCTGAATTTAGCATTTTTGATACTGTTTCTCCTGAGAAAGAAACAATTGCTATGCTATTTAAATCATCGTATTCATTTCCGTTCCATACATCTTCTATAGGATATCTTTCAGCGTTACTACTTGCTATTGATTTAAATTCAGACTTGGGTATGTAGTTCTTAATGAACTTTAGCTGGCGTTCATCTTTTGAATAAAAAAGAATTGTATCGTGATTCCTTATCCAATTATTATCTGCAGTTTTGTATCCAGATAACCAACCTATTCTCCAGATTATCTCACGTTGATAGTTTTTTTCACCAAATACTTCATCCATTAATATTTTTAAATAATGCACTTGGTGATAATCTAATTGAACATAAATAGCTCCATCATTTGACAATAAAGTTTTAGCTATTTGCAGTCTACTCTTCATAAAAGTTAACCATGTAGAGCGATTAAAATTGTCATTATAACCAAATGAGTCTGTACCTGTATTATATGGCGGGTCTATATAAATCAGTTTTACTTTTCCTGCAAATTCTTCTTTCAAAGTATGTAAGGCTAAAAGGTTGTTGCCTTTTATTATCAGGTTGTCGGTTATGTTGCCTTTTTCGTTCCGGTTAAATTGGTCAAGTGGCTTTTCTCCGTTTTTGTCAACACGTTTTGCATTGCTCAAAACCTTTGGCTCTAAAAGCTGAGTGATTTCGTCTTGTGCTAAAATTTCATTAAAGAAAATTTCTTCCCGTTTATCTTCTTCACGGCTTTGTCCACCTTCCAATATGCAGTCCTTAAATGGCCACACCAAAGCCACTTCGTTGCGCTGCTTTAGGTATTTGCCGTCAATGGTAAGTCCTACTTTGTTTTTGTATTGGGTGTAGCTGTCGTTCAGGTAGTTTTTCTGTTCTAAAAACTGCACAAACAAGTTTTGGTTAAAAACCAACGTGCCTTTCACATTTACAAAAAACTTTTCTTTCAGGTCTGTATTGTCCAGCAACAGTCCAATGAGTTCTTCATCAAAATTCTGTGCTTTATTCAGCACTACCCATTTTTTGAGTTCTCCGTTGTCTGTCACGAAGTTGGGTTCTTTCTTAAGTTGTTGCTCTAATGTTTCGTATAGTTTCATTTATATCAAATCCTTAAATTTTAAGTTTCAAAAATACATTTTTCAATTCGGTAATCTTTCAATTTACCACAATTCTTATCAACGAGTTTTCAAGGGTGGTGGGTGGGCTCGGGTGCGTCGGTAAGAAAACAACTCTTTTGCAAGCAGAAGCATCGGCTTGTGTGTCGGGGCTTGCAAATGTGTTGTTTTGTGTGTCGGCAATTTTCATTTTTCTTTGTCTTTATGCAGCAAAAATTCCTTTGTCATTCTGTCGTCTGGTTTGTCTTTTTTACAATGAACGCTAACGTTTTGCGGCTTTGCGAAGGTGGCGATTTACACCACTAAATTTCATTCGAAGAACTGAACTTGAACCTGCCACAAAACTGTCATTCGAAGCACTGAACCGCCACTTTTGCAAAACCGCTGTTGGCAGCTGGTGTTCTGTCGTTAGTGTCTGTAAACCATTGTCATTGTTGAGTTTCAGTGTCATTGTCTGTCGGGTTGTGCGTTGCGTTTTTTATTTTTTTAGAAGGGTAGGGAAATTTTTTAAAAACAATTTTGTCCTGCGTTGGCTTTGCAAGCTCTTTGACAAAGCTTTGGTTTGAGCGTTGGCTCGTGGGGCTTTGGCAATGTGCTTGCAAATAGGGTGGGTTGCTATTTCTTAAAAAATCCATATTCTTTATCAATTAATAATGCACGGTCAAGAAATGAATTAAACTCCTCGCAGGCGTTTTCTGGGACTAAAGTACAAGAGTAGCAAGCAGCCATATTTAAACCACCGATTCCTTGTCCATCATCAGTATTATAGCAAATGGGGTCAGAAGCACAATCTGAGGCTCTATTTAATGCAGATTTTAAAATTCGAGTTATTTGTTGTTCCGTTGCTTGGGAAACCAACCCTCCAAAACTGCCTTCCGCACCTGCTACGGTATAAATTAACAGACCTTGCATATTCTGCTCATCAATAAAAAGTCTTTCATTTAATGAGGTTGCAGGATAACCACATAAAAATTCCAATTCTTTAATTAGGATGTGTGAAATGGTATGAATTAATACAAATCTTGCTAAGTGCCTTTCTGAAAGAAATTTTTCTCGAACACTTTTATATTCGTGATTTATTGCGTTTTGAAAAAGGGTATTTATTCTCATTAAAAAAGATTGACTTCCAAGTGAGCTATCAATCCATTTTTCAATTTGTTCATTTGAGAACGAAATAAATATGCCTTCTCCAAAGCTTTCTACTGCTGGTAAATATTTGGTGTCTAACTTCCATTTAGAAGTAAATTTCCCTTCAATAGTTGTAAAAGTTTCTCCTGAATCTGACATAAAAACATCACTTGTCATAGGTTCCTGCCTTGTAAAACCTGTCTGGACAGATGTAATCTTTAGTTTTTTTATGCCGATAAGCTGTTCAATACCAAGTTTAGAGAGTTTAGAAATTTCTACTTTATTGAAAATTAGATTTCTAGATGGGTCTTCATATTTTGAGCCCACAGACTTGGTTAAAAAATTATATTCAGTTAAGCGATATTCTAATTCAGGTGTGTATTGGTTGACTTGCTTGTTATCAATGTATTTTTTTATAACCTCAATTGGGTATTTCTTTTTAAGTGCACGAAAAATAAAGTCTGCGTCTTCATTTTCATTTATCCATTCATCAATACTTTCTTGGTCTTCAATTGTTATTCCTTTGTCTGTTGGCAGGAAAATACTTGAAACCATTATTGGGTAATAAACACTATTACTTGTTCTAATTACTGGTTTAAAAAACACTCTGACATCTTTACCATCCTTTTGTATTTTATTTCCTTCTTCATCTTTCAAATATTTTTTAAAAACTCTTAGACCAAACAAACCTGCTAAATTAATTTCACGCCCTTTTGTTTCGCAATCTTCATTAACACATTTAATTCTTATACCTGCTAAATCAGAGAACTTGTTTGATTTTAAATAGCGTAAATCTTGTTTATCGCAACAAGGGTTTCCATAATCGAGTAAAATAGAGCCGTTTTCTGAATCTTCGTCTTTTATTGCTTTTTGTGCTGTAGTCCATAGTTCCCAAGGAATGTCTTTTATTTCACCATCAGGTGAGGTCATTACAAACCTTATTTGCTCTAATTCAGGAGCATACTTTTTCTCGCTTTTTTCATAGCAAATTCCGCATTTCGGAGGGGCAAAGTCCTTTTTAGTAGCTGTTCTCCCTTTTACGTTTTTCCAAATATTCCACCATTGATTAATAGGCTTAAAACATTCACATTTATTACAATAAAACCATTTTGGGAAGAACATCGCACTAATTGTTTCATTCTCATTTTCTGGTATGTCTGCTCGTTTACTTGATGAAACATTATCAGGTACGTGAACAAAAGCTTCTAGTTTTGAAAATCCGCTTTTATGATTTAGTCTTTGTAGGAGTCTTTCATCATTAATGTGAAAGGCACTTGGGATATTAATAACCCATTGACCATCTTTATAATCGCCTTTAAAGAATGGCCATCTATCAAAATCCTCAATCATTAAAGCACCATATGGTGTTTCAATTAAAGAACCTGAACCACCATAAGCACTAATTACCTTTCTAGTTTGAATTTTTACAAACTTTTTATCTGAACTTGTAATTCTATTTTGTAGTGCCATTAGTAAACTGATTTTATTTCGACAAAAGTATCTGTGTCTATTTCCCTCATAGACTGCATAGTTGCCCAATCCACTCCATCGTCTTGTCTTTCTGTTGGTCGTTTTAGAAGTGACTTATATGTTAACTTACTGCCTAAACTTGCTCTATTTTGCCAATCTTCAATTAGCTCATTTATGGAGTTAATAAAATATGAGATTATATCCGGGTCATCACCAAATCTGATTTTTATGAAATCAATAAATTCTTGTGCTTTTTCTTTTTCAAAGTATCTTGCTGCATCATCTTTAGCCATAGCAGGAATTTTATTTCTTATGTATGTCACAAAGGCTGTTGTAAGCATTTTATCAATTGTGTTTTCAGTGAATGGTGTAATACTTATTGGTTCAACACATTTGTAAAAAGCACTATGGAAATTTATGAAATGCTCGAAATATGATTTTTCTCGAGCTCTATTCGGGTCTAGAAGAGTTATGGCTAAACCTTTGGTTTTTCTACCAACACGACTTGATGCCTGAATATATTCTGCAATATTTTTAGGCATTCCATTTAATACCATAATATTTAGTCTGCTAATATCAATACCCACGGAAATCATATTTGTAGCAAGAACAAAGTCAACAACATCAGTAAGGTATTTCAGTCCCTTTTCTCTTGTAACTAATTTACTTTCATCAAAAGGTTTCTCAATTTCCTTAAGCACTGATTTGATTTTCGCACTTTCAACACGACTTGTCAATTCTTCTGTTCTGCTAGGAATGCCATAAAAGTTGAATGAATATTCATCAAATGGCTGAAACAGTTGACTCAATCGATATTGCAAAGTAGATGTGAAATTTGAAACTTCGTCACCTACTTTGTTATATATCTTTCCTACGTCCTTAAGGCTATTATAATAAGATACTATTGTCCAATAGTTGTCGGTTCTTGATTTTGTTTCTAAATTTTTATAGACCTCAAGGCGTGAAACCAATAAATGGGCAAGTAATTGTAATTGTGTGTCAATCGCAGTTTTGCCTGTGGGCATAAAACCGATATATCTTCTTTTGCTTTCTTTGCTTTCTTTTGCAAAGAAACTATAATCATAATTTATTCCCGATGGTGGGAACACATTGACTTTCCGATTTCCATAAAGTCTTTTTATTTGTAAATCAGTATTTCGAGTGGTTGCAGTTGATGAAATGATTTTAGGGCCTATTCCATTTTTTGTGCATAATAATTCTATGGTGCTTTCGAATAAACCTGTTACTGAACCCAAAGGACCGTTTAAAAGGTGTAATTCATCTTGTATTATTAAATCTGGTGGAAGTCCTTCATCTGTATTTGCTTTAAAAAAATTGTGTGCATTCTCTTGCCAAGCCAACATTGCAAACTTATCAACGGTTCCGAATAATAGTGTAGGAGGGTTTTGATATAAAACTTCATCAACAACTTGTATTGGTAGGCGTTTACGAAAAGTGCACTTTTGATTCAAACAATGAATTATGAAGTCACTTCTTTTTGATTTGAATCCATATTTCCAAACCTCCTCTCCATTGCTGTTTTTAACTTTTGAAATTGACTTTGTGCCACACCAAGGGCAACTACTTATTTGAAACTCATTGTATTTATGAGGGTCACCATTAATACCTTTTTGTGCTTCCGCCTCCATTCCATACTTTTCACCGTCAAGTAGTTTATTAGCTTCTTGAATTGTATTTGGTGTTGATGCTTGCCCTACCCAAAGCCCAATAGTAATTTCATTCCCTTCACCATCTTTTAAGTCGTTTTTAAATTCTTTCTGCTTTCGTAAAAATTCAAGTGCGGAAATTAATCTTGAAGCTCTCTCAAACTGTTGTGCGGTTAATAGCCTGAGAGTATATCTCATAATTACAGAAGTACCTCCAAAATTCAAATCGTTATTTATTCTTCTATATGCAATTGTAAAAGCTGTAACTGTCAAATAAGCTTCTGTTTTACCACCACCTGTAGGAAACCAAATTAGATCAACAGTGTTCCTTTCTTGACGTTTCTCAGGGTTAACTATTTCTTCTAAACTCAATATGAAAAAAGCTAATTGAAATGGTCTATATTTAGGAATAAAACCTAAATGTTTTTTTGAGTCATAGGTCCTAAAAAAATCAAGATTGTCAAAATTTAATTCAGTATCAAATTCACTAATTTCCTTTTCCACTTTCCCCAATCTTTTGTCATTAGAAACAATCAATTGAATAAACATTGCCGTATTTGCAATTTGAAAAGCCCTAAATACTTTATCATCACTTAATAAATCAACATTGAAATTTAATCTGTTGAAATTTTCTTTTTGCCTATCTAGTAGTCGATTAGCAATTTCGTTTTCTGCTCTATTAAGTTTATTAACCTCTGTTTCTTGTTTTTCAATCCACTCTTTATAGCTCTTGACAAATCGTTTTAAATTGGAAATGACAGTTTCTTTTGGTAATCCCCAATTTGATAGATTTTTTATATCAAGACAATCGTCAAGACTATTGTCATCAAATTCATTAATGACATCTTTTATATTTTGTTCAGGCAAAAAGGTAGTTTCTGCTATCGTATGGTTTTCATTCCATTTTGCAGAACAATTGTGTCCTACAGCATAGCTGTTTACGTTTCTGTAAATGAATTCTATTTCTTCTGCTTCTTTATCTTCAAGTTCAGCATCGGGGTAATATGTAGATAAACTATGGTCTTTATATTCAGTTATACCATCTGATTGTATTGCAATTGATGATTGAAATAGACATTTTTTATTTAGGGGTTCAGACTTATTTGAAAACCGATTTGAGGGGTGTTTCTCAGATAAGTTTACTAGCTGAACTTTTACATAATTTGAATTTGAAGCGGGATAAACCTTAATGTTATAACCTACTCTTGTATCTTTATAAATACTATCACCAAGATTTAGTAAAATTGGCTTGATTGTGTTTTCAATTACAATTGTTTCGGTTATTTGAAAATCCTTTCGCTTCCAAATCCTTCCTTTATTTATAATCTTGTCTAGATAGTTAATGTAATAATATGCAGAAAAATAACCGCCTTCTTGCGATTGCCTTGTTAGGTTTGATTTTGTTTTAAATCTATCATATTGTCCATATTCACCTTCTTCACGCTCTGGTTTAGTTTGTTCACCCTTTAATTCTCTTTCAAGGAACATAAAACCATTTTCATATTTCAATATGTCTCTCCAAGCCAATGGAATAGGAATACCTTCTTCAAAAAATGAATCGTATCCTGCTTGATTTATTTTAATTTTAATCTCTGATTGCTTTGGTTGATAATATAGTCCGAAAGAAAAGGTAACATCTATCGTCTTAATATCTTTTTGTAAAGCAATTGACAAACCTATGTTGGTTGGGAAGAAGTTATTTTGGCTTATTTTGAGTTCATCATCATTTGGGTTGGCTATGCCCGATAACTTTGTTTCATTCTCCTTCGGTCTTTGAAAATCTTCTTCATTTGTTTCTGTTGACCCAATTGGAGCATCACTTTGTGCCTCTGTATTTTCCTTTTCATCAATTGTCTTACAAATAGTTTTGTTAGGAAAAACAATGCCGCTGAAATACCTTTGTAATGGATAATCGGAAATTATTTCTTCTTTATCCTCAACTCCCCAAGTATCTGAACCTGGGCCAATCATTCCTTTCAGAATTCTGCTTTGTATTATGTCTCTGGCTTTTTCGTCCAAAAAATCAAATTGACTCATCTTCTTCTGTAATTGAAATGTTTTTAATAGTTCTTTCGGGTGCTGCTTTTTGAATGAATATTTCTATTTCATCCTCGGTGAAATTTGAAAGTATCTTTCCAACGCTTTTACCTTCACTAACAATGTACTCCATAACATCATCACTTAGGTCTCTACCAAGTGAAATCATAATGCCTCTGTAAAACCTTTTACTTCTCTTTATTGATTCAAAATTATCATTTAGTATTGGGTCGTTTAATGTTGATTTTATCGCAATTAAATTATTTGCTGAGTTAGGAAATCTTTCTTTATCATCTTTGGTTAACCATTTTTTGATGGTCATTGGATTGGTAATAGTCAAACCTGATTTTTGAAGTTCCTCCATCAAATCATTTTCTGTATAAAAAGGATTAGAATGAGTTTTTTGGTTGAAATATTTCAACAGTGCTTCCTTCCATATTTTGGAATCGGAATCAACTTTATTAAATCTGCCTTTTTTGTCCTGTTGCGCAGCTATCTCAAAGAGTTTTTCTTTTGAGAGATTATTATAAATTCTGACCCTATCCTTTTGAATTAAGTTTGAAACCTTGCTTTTAGTCCAAGTGTTATTGCTTAAGAGCAGTACATTTTTTGAACCATCTGAAATGATTTTTTCGGCCTTTTCTTCAAATTCAATTTCATAGTTTATTTGCTCAGTCTCTTCATAGTTGTACTCCTTACTGTCTTTTAATGATTTGTCGTGTAGATTCTCTATCAAGTCTGAAACCTTAATTTCAATAGGCTTAATTTCATATTTGAGGCCTGTTATCTTTTCTCTATCGCTAGATGTGTATTCACTAATTATTTCATTGAAATATCGATTTTTTAAGTTTTCTAATATTTCTGATTCCTCTTGATAGCACAAGAATTTATAATTATGTTTTGTGTTTAGAAAGTTTCTCACAACATCAAATGGTTGCATTCCATTTCCAAAAAGGCTTAATACTAAAACCTTCTTAGTAGTTGTGAAATTATTCTGTGTTTTAAAAAATTCCTTTAATGACAGCAATTTGGATTTTGATTTAAATTCATTCTTCCAATTTGGCAGTAAAGGTTCAGGAACTATAATTATATCAAAATCAACGCTGTTTAGCAGTCGAAATTTGTCGTTTTTGAAATTACTGAAAATCTCGCCTATCAATAGCTCAACATTTGTAATTTCTTGGCCTGGATCAATGTTTTGGTTATACAAGTTTTCAATGATACATTCTCTGCTAATTTTGAGCATCAAATGTTGAACGTAATCTAATTGATTAGTATTTCGACTGTTTGATTCTTTGGATAGAACTAATGGATAGAGAAATTTTCTTAACGTTTTTACATTGTTAAGATTGATTGAATATGTAGTTTCTAGATCATCCAAAAAAGCTAAAAGAGACTTAATTGCCACTTCAAATTCAGAATCTTGAATTTGTACGAATTCAATTCTACCAAGACTCAAATCTTCAAGTAAAGCAAACTCTTCATAAGTCCATTTCCATTTTATAAATTGTGAATTCTTATCTTCAAAACCTTCATTACCAAGGATTACACAATTTGGAATATCTCCTTCTCTCAAATAACGTTTGATTTTTGTTAAGTCGTTGTCCTTATATTTATTCTTTCCAATTACAATTAAACTTTCAATTTTAATTCCTTTTTCCAAAACGTATTCTTCCAATGTTTCAAAATCAGGAACACAAAGAATCATTGGTTCAATTGGAATGTAATTCCAAGATTCTGTGCCATTTTTTGAAATCCATCTTATAGGGATTGCTTTCAAAATGTCAATATCGGTGTAAGCTTGATTTTTAATTTCATCATCAAATTCCTTTTTTTCTAGTATTATGGCAGATTTGTAGTTGAATTTTGATGGTACGTAATCTGTCTCAAAAACTAAATTGAAGAGATTCTTATAATCATCAAATCTTGTCCTAACTCTTCTATTTGACAAATCAGAATTAGTCACTATATATTTCTTGATACCTTTTTTGGAAACCTCGGTTGAATATCCTCCTTTGAAGTTTGTTCTGAGTTTATACCCATCATCTTTAATTCCGATTATTTCAAATCTGACACCATCTCTTTGAAGTATTTCTCCCACTTCATAAGTTGTTCTATCATCACAGTAGTTTTTGAAAAAAAGCGATAATGCAGTAGCTAATACAGTAGGAAACTGAGTAATTGAAAGTAATTCCTTGTCAAAGGATTCAATAAATAAATTCTTGTTTGTGTTTAAAGCTTTATCAATAAGGAAGAAGTTAATAGCCTGAAAATTTGAGATTTTGAACGAGTCAATATGGTACTCACTTTTCAAAAAGCTATTTGCTTTTCCTGAAAGTTCCCTAACATACTTTTCAATCTCTTTCATAGAACTATCATTAGTTTGTCGGCAAAAAATGGCTCTTTTGGTTTTGCGAAGGGTCGGCTTGTGTTTTGGGCAAAACCAAATGTGCCATTTGCGGGCTGGCTAAAATTGTTTTTAAAAAATGTGCGGTGGAAAAAAATAAAAAATATAGGGTCGGCAAGGTGTGTCGGATTACTCGATGTCCCTTTGTAATATCACTTCTATGTTTTTGGTCAACTGTCAAAATGGTTTACTTTTTTCTCGTTTTTAGGCGTTAGTTTGTTGTTGTGGTGTCGTCCTTTACACTTGCTGCCAACGGTTGCGTGTATGAAATGTTTGGCATTTCGAAGCAATTTCTTATCAAGTTACAACTGCTTTTGATACGAGCTGTGCTGTTCAATAACGCACTGATTGCCAAATGTTTTATACACGATGTTATGCACAGTTATTCTTTCACAATTTTGTTGCGTTGTCAAGCTATCCGTTCTTTGTTTAACTAGTTGAAATCATATATACATAAATTTCCTCCTACTACCGCAAGTACATGCCCTTCATGATCAACAGCAAGCGCACCAATAGCTTGATTTTGGACGTTTAAAACCCATTGTTTAATAAAGTTTCCCGATAAATCAAATTTTTCTATCCGTGCAATATTACCTTCATTATCAAGTAAACTGTTATCTGATACATAAATGAATCCGTTTTTGTTATCAATGACAATTCCGAAAGGGTACATAAATTGTCCGCCTTCGCTTCCTTTGCCACCCCATTTCATTAAAAAAGTGCCGGACGATGTAAACTTTTGTATCCTGCTATTATGGTTATCCACCACATATACGTTACCGATTGTGTCAACAGCCATCTGGCCGCAAGGACTTTGATTGAATGGGTCACTTTGGTTCCCTAACATAAGTTGCCCATCTCCGGTTCCGGTACCACCCCATTGAGTGATGAAATTGCCAGACAAATCAAATTTTTGTAATCTATTGTACACGTCAACAACATAAACCCAGTTGTTTACAATATCAGCTGTAACGGACCCCGGAGCCCACATATCCACCCCAGAATCAGGATTGCCCCACTGGGTTATATAAGCGCCCGACGATGTAAATTTTTGTATTCTTTGGTTTTCCTCATCAGCTACATATACATTACCCTCACCATCAATGGCTATGTGTTTAGGCATATTAAACTGTCCATTACCGCTACCGTTAGTTCCCCAATGTGTAACCAATGTTCCCGCGGATGTAAATTTGCTTATCCCGTTCCCATAAAGTTCCGAGAAGTACACGTTGCCTTCACTATCAATGGCAATGCCCCACGGAGCTTTGCTACCATCTTCAGTGATTTTCCATGAGCCAACGAGATTAGAATCTAATTTAGAATCTAAATTAGTATCTAATTTAGAATCAGCACTTTCATCTTTTTCACAACTCTGGAACAACAGTAATAGACTAATGACACTACAAATAAATAGTAGTTTCTGGGGCTTAATTTGAGAAATGTTTTTCATGATTCATCTGTTTTTTTAATGTTTTAATTTTTCTTCTGTAATGTTAACAGGTTTAATATTAATTGTGCATAACACCCAAATAACCCTATTGGGTTTATTTCCGCTTTATTCCCAGATCCGGGGCTATCAAAAAAGTGGCTGCGATAGTCTGTTGTGGGCAAAGAATAATCCA
>Ga0116174_10003681_pt1 | contig 12488 bp, 8 predicted proteins | sample AD_UKC087_MetaG_FD_89801 | JGI IMG/M metagenome (GOLD analysis project Ga0116174, IMG submission 89801) | Active sludge microbial communities of municipal wastewater-treating anaerobic digesters from USA - AD_UKC087_MetaG | ecosystem: Engineered > Bioreactor > Anaerobic > Digestate | place: USA...
AAACAGCCAATGGGCGGCACGCTGCGCGGCGTGATCGAACGGCTCGATCACATCGCGAGTTTTGACTTCAACGCCATCTGGCTCTCCCCAATCTTTAAAAGCCCCAGCCATCACGGTTATGACACCTCCGACTACACCAGGATAGAGCCCCGCCTGGGAAATGAAGCCGACCTAAGAGAACTGATTGATCAGGCGCACGCCCGCAAGATGAGAGTTATCCTCGATTTTGTCGCCAACCACACTTCTTCACAGCATCAAAGCCTGCGCGCTGCCCTGTCTGACCGCGATAACCCCTATCGGGAATGGTACAACTGGTCGCGCTGGCCTCATTACCGCACTTTTTTTAATGTGCGCAACATGCCTCAGCTTAATCTTTCCTACGGCTCACCTGCCCGCACTCACCTGTTGCAGGTCGCCAGACAATGGCTCGAATTTGGTGTAGATGGCTACCGTCTTGACTATGCGCATGGCCCTGAGCCTGATTTCTGGGTCGACTTCCGAAGGACCTGCGCGGAAACAAACCCGGATTGCTGGACTTTCGGCGAGATCATTTCAACGGCCGAAGTGCAGACCTCTTTCGCTGGCGGCATGCACGGTACACTCGACTTTTTAACCTGTCAGGCTTTTCGTGAGAGCATCGCCCGCCGCGCTTCGCCGCTCTCAAAACTTGCCGCTTATCTTGAGGTTAGCTCTCAAGCCTTTCCACCTGACTTCAGCCGGCCAGTTTTTATCGACAACCACGACATGAACCGTTTCCTGTTCACTGCTGGCGGGGATGAGCGCCTGTTGGAGGTAGCCATCACGCTTCTCTACCTGCTCCCGCAGCCTGTTATTGTCTATGCCGGCACGGAAATCGCCCTTAATCAACCCCGCTCAATCTATCAGGACGGAGCTATTGGTTTCGATGAATCACGCGTACCAATGGTTTGGAGCGATCAAAACAGACTGCGAAAGCATCGGAAATTGTTCCAAGAATTGAGTCAACTTCGCGATCGCTATCATAGCTTTACCGGCGCGCGTTGGCAATGCCTCCTTGTCGATGACCAAAAACAACTTGCCCTCTGGCAAATTTTGGTTGGCGGTCAACCAGTTCTCCATCTGGCTGTCAATCTCAGCGATGTGACACAGACCATCACACACCCAGGATCTGACACCGGTAAAGCCGAAATAACGCTTGAATCACACGCTTGCCTTATTTTCAAAGCCAATTTTTGAATTTCACACTTTGTGGAGATTCTGAAACCCCATCCGTTGCTTTATAAAACTATTGGGATCCGTATGTTGGAGGAAGCTTAATAATACGATTTTCAGTCCAATTAAATTCCGAATTAACGATACATTGCTAACTCTAAGCTATCCATGTATTCTTCAAGCGACGTGTTGAATTTCTGATAATTTGCTTCCTTAAATTCTTCTGTTGTGCGTGCCACCGCTACATTTACGGTCTTAAGCTGATTATAAAATGTTATTATAAGTGGAACTTTTATTATTTTCGACATTCCGCGAATTGTCATATTTCCAGCTTCCGTAAGTTTCAAAACATTATCTTTAAAAGAAATATCTATTTTTTGCCATCAGCTAGAATTTCTGTATCATCATAATAATCATAAGCCGTATTTACAGCTTTACAGATATTATCCCATCCGACTGCATATGTCAGATTAAATGTTGATAACAGCCAACTATTTTCTTCTCTTACACCTAATAGAAGCACTTTCTCTGTTCTCAATAAAATCAAAAGTTAAATTTCGGTCTATCTATTTCATGACAGTTCAGCGTTCGTCACAAACTTCTTCAGTTCACCGCTGATCCTCGCCAGCGATGGCAGATGCAGGTACATCATGTGCCCCGATTCAAAATAGCTCATATGGATGCGCTCAGCGAGATTCGCGGGCAGGCCGAGATGGCTGATCGTATACTCGGTAGCGAAATAGGGCGTCGCCAAATCATAAAAACCATTGGCGATAAACACCCGCAGGGCCGGATTAATGAAAAACGCGTCCCTTAAATCGTCAGCCACATTGATATATCGGGATTGATCCGCTTCCCATTTTTCAAGCCCTTTGATCATCTCATAGGGAATATCAGACTCAAACTCCAACTCTTCCCTGACATAGCCGTTTAACGCCGCAGCATATGGGCCCAAAATCGCTGAATAGCATGGGTCGCGTTGATACTCATCAGAAGCGTTGTCCTGCTCCTGGCCGATGTAACGGCTGTCAAGCCGCCCTACCACAATGCCTTCCTTGCGGCGCAGTTCTTTACAGAACTGATGCGTGGCTACGCGTAAATTATGATCCTCGAGATAGCGCTGGGATAAGCCGGTCAGGCGTGAAAGCTTGCGGGTAACCAAGTCTTTTTCAGCCTTTGGGATGGCAGACCCCTTGAGCAGCGCCAGCGTATACTCGCCAGCAGCAAACTGCTCCGCTTCGCGCAAAGCGCCCGCCAAATCGGCCTGCAGGTCTTCGGCAAGCGCCTTGTGATACCATGCGGAAGCGGTATAAGAAGGCAGAATCAGGGGGAAGGGTAAATCATTGCCACTGTCAAAACACAGTGTGATGAAATTCAGCACCACCGAAATCAACATGATGCCGTTCAAATACATGCCATGTCGCTGCTGCAGGTAAAGCGACAAACCAGACGCGCGTGTCGTGCCGTAAGATTCACCAATCAGATACTTCGGACTGCTCCAGCGATGATTACGTGTTGTCCAGCGATAAATGAAATCACCAACCGATTCAATGTCCTTTTTGACCCCATGGAATTCGTCCGCCTTCTCTCCAGGGACCGCCCGCGAGAAACCTGTTGACACCGGGTCGATAAAGACCAGGTCGCTTTCCTCGAGCAGTGTATATTCGTTGTCAACCAGGCGGTATGGCGGCGGTAATGGCATGCCTTCTTCGTCCATCAACACCCGTTTTGGACCTAACATCCCCAGGTGCATCCATACCGAAGCCGACCCTGGCCCGCCATTAAACGAAAAAGTCACCGGCCTCTCTGCCTTTGGCGTATCCGTTTGCAGCTGATAAGCCACGTAAAAGATAGATGCTTTTGGCTTTTCGCCTAATTTTTCATCTTCTTCCTTTAGAATAAGTGTCCCTGTAGTAACTGTATAATCCAGCGTTTTTTCGCCTAATTTCAGCGTATGGCGGGTTTTTACGACATTATCCTGAGGGATTAGCGGCGCCTGTTGGTTGTCTTTTTGATTACTGGGGTCTTTTTCAATTTCGGTCATTTCTGCCTCCTGATAATTTCTAAATTATAAACATAACCCGCCGATATCTCACCTGAATCTGCATTTTTTCACATTTGTCACATGCTCCTGGTTATGGGCAATACACCCAGAGCTACACCTGCGCTCCAGCTACCGGCAATTTGAATGGCAAGAGCGATAGGATATCCTACCCTACTATTATGACGATGGTAAGTGGATGATGGTGTGGTGAGCTAAATGTATGTGATCAATTGGGGAGTGTCAGCGCTACTGCCAGGGCAGATGAGGGTCTGCTGAGTAAGACCTGGTACCATCTATGGGGCACAACTTGCTATTCACAAGAGACAAGTCCTACCGACTATGGCTTTACCGGGCAGATTCAAGAAGGCGACATCTATTTCTACAACGCGAGGTGGCCACAGGTCCTCGAAGCGCAGCGAGTGGGATTTTCGACCCGCGGTCAGGCAGGTTCATGCAGGTTGACACCTTCGTTCCTCCTACGCAAGGGATACAAGGTCTTGATCGATTCGCTTATGTCAATAACAATCCCGTCAAAGGATGTTGAGATATATCCATGAGTGAATTGCAATGAAGAGTGTTGGGATGGCAAATGATCTCTATAAAGATCTGTTGGGGAGTGTGAGCGTGGTCGCGGATATTTCTGGCTTGATGATCAGCAAGTCGCTCTACCACTCCTGGGGAACGACCCGCTATCAAACAAGCACCAGCCCAACCAACTGCGCCTTTACCAGTCATACCCTGCCCTCAAGTTCAAGCTCGGGCAACTTTAGGATGCAGGAAGGCGATATCTACTTCTACAGCGTAAGGTGGCCGAAGGTCCCCGCAACGCAGTGGAGGGGATACGACCCTCAATTGGGCGTTTTCTGCAAGCGTATCCGTTTGTCCCTCTAATCCAAGGACTACCCACGCCGGGCCACACAGAAGGTCATTATTTCCTCCATCTTGATGATGCTCGCATGCAAGTGTCTTGTCCTTTAAGTCTTAACCGCTCGTTTCACTTAATCACAAGCTTTCGCTAAATACCACATTCCAATTTGAGCCTATGCGCATATACGATAGCTATTCATCCGCAAAACCTAAATTTGTCATTTTGAGACCCACTAATTGTCCTTAAACCAAGTTTTTAGTTGTGTTCATTCCTGCGAAACGAACGAGGGAATCCTTGCGCCCCCGCAATCATTTCAATTTCGATTTCTAATCGACAGCCTTCCCTTAACAGTCCCCCTTTTCTCTGCCGCGAGATCTCTATTAAACCCAAAAGCGGGTGAGTCGCCATACCCACTTAACATCAAATTGTCGAATTACTTCATTCCTTCAACCCGCTGTCTGACCGCGGCAGTCAACCCCTCAAGCCGCGCCAAGACTTTACGCGCTTCGTCCTTATCCGCGTCGCCGACCACTGCGTCTGCCAATGAACCCAGTTTATCCTCCTGGGGCAGGTCATCCACCCCCAGCAACACTCGCCGTAAAGTCCGTGCGCTTTTGGTTGCCGGGTCAGCCGGAATGCGCGGTTTACGTTCCTGTGCGGTCCCCTGCAAGCGCTCCAAGTAAGCGTGCATGTCCAGATAGGTGCGTCCTTCATGCTCAGCGTAATAGCGCACCGCCTGCGGCCAATACTTGCGGTCAAAAGCCATCATCTCACGCAGCACCCGCTCAGGCATCTCCGACCGATCACACACCTCAAGCAACTCTCCGGGCAACTCAAAAAAGCGCATCAGTCTGCCGAAATAGGTACGTTCCATCTTAAGATTCTTTTCAAGCAGGGCGCGGGTCTCATCCGAGAGCCTCAGCTCGCTGACTTGTCTGAAATAATCAAGCTCATCCGCTTCGAGGTTGGGGGTGAGTTTATTAGCTTCCAGAACCAGACGTGCCGCCGCGCGTGCCTTGCCGACCGGGGTCAGCTCTTTATATGCCATATTCTCCGCGATCTGCTTTTCAAGGCTCGGAGCGCTGTCCAATAACGCCAGCACCATTGGCTCGTCCTGGTGATTTTCGCGGTAAGCTTTCAGCGCGGTCGCCCAAAAGCGACGTTCACCCGTCAGCAACAAAAAGGTGTCGCGCCCATTCAGCGTCACCACCTGACCGGTAATTGGTTTGATTTGTCCCAGGTCAGCCAGCGAGTCTCCCAGCGCGATCAGCTCATCCAGCTCACGCTTCACCAGGCGATCATTTTCAGCCATCGCCAGCCACAAAGCGACGGTTTTTCGCCAATCGTTCTCACCCCTGAAAAAAGGTTCGCGCAATGTGTGGGGCAACATGAATCGTGCCTGAAAACGGTCGGGCCTGACCATCATCAGCGGCACCTTGTAGACACTTTGCCGGTTGTTGACCATTTTGGGTTGATTATCCGCGTCAATATCTGGCTGCTCCGCCTGTCCGGACTGATTAAACGCGGCAGAGGTCGCCTTCAAAAGGTTCTCAAATCGGTTAGGTTCAGAGTTTGCCATGTTGGCTCCTTATGTGTGCCCATGGGCACAGTTATGCCTGTCCGAGCTTGCCCAACACCGCATCTACCAAATTGGAAAGACAGCGGTAGGCTTGGGATTTCTCAGAACAGTACGAGAAAACATCATATCCAGCAGTAGTCGCGGCCGAAATCTCCGCCAGGTCCTTGATATATGGCAGCAACAAATGCCCATACATGCGCTCCATATCGCCGATGACATCACGGGCCTGACGCCGCATCATGCGGAAGCGTGAAGGGATGATACCCAACACATTCAGATCCGGATTAGTCGTGCGTTTCACGTTTTCAATCATGCGAAGAATATCTGCCAAGCCGATCAGACTCAGCCCATCCGGTTCAATTGGTATCAACACATGCGTGCTTGCCACCAGCGAGTTCATCGGCAGCATGCCTGCTGATGGGGGATTGTCGATGATGATGTATGAGTACTCATGCTTGATAGGCTCAAGAAAATAAGTCAACTGAAATGGAGCATCTTCACGCTGTTTCAATGTCGCCTCGAGCGCTTCCATGCGAGCCTTGTTAGTACGGAACAGTTTGACCTTTTCCTGCCGGTCGCGCGGTATTAATGAATCAACAATCAGAGAATCGCTGGCGCCATAACCTTGACCCAACGCGGAGGCGTAATCCTTCTCAGCGGTGATCACAGGCTGGAACTTATCATTAAACCCGCCCCCCATTGCTGTGATCGTCGCCGAGAGCTGATCGTCCATATCGATCAGCAAAACAGGTTTGCTGCCGGGCTTACGCGATAAATGTATAGCCAACCCTGCTGCCAGGTTGACACTGATCGTAGATTTGCCCACCCCGCCTTTTCGATTAATCAAAGATATAATTGCCATGCGCACCTCAGTGATTCAGTCGCTTTATTCTGTAATGATTTTACCTGAAATTGTCTGTTTTTCAAGTTAGACGCGAAATTAAAATCATTTTTATTTCCCACTTTCCCGAACTAAAGTGATATTATTAATCACTTGACTTAACTCACGCCGCATGCTAACTTATAAGCATCAACAACATGAAAGATGGTGCGCCATGATCACGACCAAAGAACTGCTTGACCATCAATTGCTCGAGAATCCTTTTCAGCGATATGCCGACACGCGCTTTTTCTACCCAAATTTAGGGGAACAGCGTAAGGTTCTTGAGGTGGCATTCGGTTTTATCAATGATCAAAAAGATCCCAGTAAGAACTTGGGTGTGATAGCAGGTTCCGCCGGCAGTGGCAAATCCATGCTGGCCTACAAGCTCTCCCAAATCGCTTTCAGTCCTGCAGAAGGTGGTCAGACGCATGGCCTCTATCTTAACACCAACACTATCACTGAACCCCGCCATTTTTTGATGGCTGTCATCGAAACGCTTGGTTTGCCTTCCAGCCGCTCCAACACAGACCGTATTGAGTCAATTTTTAACCGACTCGAGGAAAGTAATGATCAGCTACTCCTTGTTTTGGATGGCCCGCCTGTTGATCAGGATTATCTCACTCAGCTCTCCGACTGGTCAGTTGAGCATAATAAAAAAATCAAAACCCTGGTTTTCCTGCAAGATATCAACAACACCACCGCTAATATCGGCTCGCTCAACCAGTTCCTTGGCCTATATGTGCCCTTTCGTTCTCCCTCAGTGACCGAAATCGCCGCGCTGCTCTATTGGCGGTGCCTGATGGCCGGTCAGCCTGAACCCTTCCGTCTGATTCCCGAATCAGATCTAATTGAGATCGCCGAAGCCTCTCGCGGTTCTCTCACAGAAGCCATAAGACTGGCGAATGATGCGCTTGCATCCCGTTTAGCGCAGAAGAACACCACTCCTTTATTATCAAATTTTCTTTTTCGTCAAAATGAGACCAAATGATTTCGTTGATGTGCTATTCGCAGACGTTCATGGAGTTGTTTAGCCTAAAGTCATGAATACCGAAAACAATGCCTGGGCAGAAATTCGTCAAAGCCTCATCGCCACACAAGATCCGGCACTCGAGGCATTGATTGATTCAGCCCAGCTGAGTTACGACGGCACTTATACCCTCAGTGCGGATCTGACCACCTACACCGCGCTTTGCCAGGTTTATCCCTGGCTTGAGACCATCGTGCAGGACCATACAGGCAAACACCTTCGCCTCTCTCTCAACGAAACTGTGCCCATGGGCACAGTTTCGTCCAGCCTTAAGATGAGCCTGGGTGCTTCCAATATCAGCGATGCTATCCTCGTTCCCGAATCAATTATTGCCATCCCTTCTTATCTGTTGCGCTTTGTGCCCTATGTCGGCTCTTCACCGGTGCTGATCGCGACTGCCCTGCGCCAGGCTTTCTATCGCGCCTCACGTGATCATGGCGCCGACCAGCTTTATCCACGATCAGGCGACACTGTCTCCATTCAGGTTGAAACATTGCTTTCAATATTAGGAAATACCATAAGCCGTGCCAAATTCTTCCGCATCTTCAAAGATGGCAGTATGGATTGGTTCGTCACCCGCGGCGAAGCCAGCCACCGAGTCAAAAATGGCCAGGTTCAGCGCCTGCCAACTCGCTATCATTATCGCGGGCTTCTGCTTACCCCCGGGGACGCTTCTGACCTCTACACCTGGCTGCTCAACAATCAACTTAGTCGTGACCCAATTGAGGTGCTCAGTCAGGTCTGTCAGACCTCGCGTGACCAGATACTAAACTTTCCGTTTCGGGTTCCTTTGGATTCAGACTACTTTAATGAAGCGGTTTCTGTCGTTCAAGTTGTCCAGGCAGCCTTACAACAAACCGGTCTCAATCTCAATCCTACGCTGGCGTCGCTTTGCGACAATTTATCTGCGCATCTTATTCGCCCCGAATCCTTCCTTGCCATACCCCACTATTGGTTCCAAAATGTCTTACCTGAGCTGGGCGATGATCTCGGTATGCTCTATCTGATGAGCAAGAACTGTTGCTTTATCGATTGGGCGCGCGGCAAAGACCGCAACACCTTTTGGGTAACCGGTGGGTTGTCAACCTTGCAAGGCTGGATCCGCTCCGAAACCCTGCCCCGCCGCATCCCAATCGAGGTCGCCAGCAAGCGTGGCCGGCCACGCTCTAATCAGGTCAAGCAGCAAAGCGCTTATACCCGAGCCTGGCGTGAGAACCAGCGCGAATTGGCCAGCGCCTGCCTGACCCGCGTACAGACACGCCCCTCCGAGAGTGTTCCCAGCGCTGCTGATTGGCAGCTGCGCGTCAGCGAAATCACCCTCACTGCTCGAGATGAAGCGCTTAAACAAGCCATCTATGCCTTTCTTTTTGCCCCGCCCGAGCCGCTTTCTCAAGCCACTTTGCTTCTCTACTTCGAGAGTCAACCTCTCCAGGACATACTCATGGCAGCCGCACAGCGTGATCCCGCCAGATTATGTCATTTTGAGATACTCATCCGGGAGGGTATTTGTAAAATTGAGACTTTAACCAGCCAGGAAATTAGTCATTTTGAGACTTTCGTTGATGGATTTAATTATTATTTTGAGACTCTCATCGAAGCGGGTATTTGTCAATTTGATACGATTCTAAATATACTTAACAGACTAAAAATACCCACATTCTTCAACAAAAATATTCCACCAGCTTTAAATACGACTGTAAAAGAACAAATGGTGGGGGACCATTCTAAAGTTGAAGCTTGGGATTTCAACCACTTACTGTCAAACATTAATCCCTTGCTCAAAGAACAGATCATTACCCGCAAACTTGAGCCAGCTTATCTATCCTGGCTAATTTACGCTTCTCTTACTCCAACTATTCAAACCCCGGTTAGTTTGGCGGTCAAACGAACGCTTGAGACTGGAGTTGATGCGGGTGGTCCTGCTTTGCGTCTTGCCCGGTTGCCTGCTGGTCAGCTAACTGAGACGCTCATCTCTGTGTTGGCTCGTCTTGAACAGGGTTATCTGGGCAGCAGTATGTGGAACGGCGCAGGTGCTGACGATCTTAGAAATATGCTTCCTCCTGACTGCTCCCAGCAGGCTTTGCGGCATCTTCTGACTCGTCTTACCTCTGCGCTTGGCCTGTGAATGTAACCAAACTTCTTTCGCTTTTCATCTCATGGGCGGGCTTTTTCCTCTAAATTCCTGTCGCTTTGCTTGTCTCCAGAATTAATTAACTCAATACGGATTTCTTTGGTTGTCCTCCACTTAGGCACCAATTACTGAGCTCCTTACCAAAGTCGCTGGTACTTGCCGCTTTCTGACCGATCATCTCAAGAGCGAACGTTTCCACTTCATTCCTGTTGTTTTGCTCGCTTTCTGGAATTAATTAACGCAATTTGTTCATTGTCCGTCTGTCGATCGCTTCACAGATTTTCGCAATCAGTCTTCCGCCAAATACTAATAATTAACCTCCTCACTGAAGTCATTTGCTACTTATCTCTTTCTGACCGACATAGTATTTTCAATTCCTCAAATACAAAAGTAATTAACATGCGCATAGCTATATAATCAAAAGAGGGCATCGCACCACAGCTTGCTGCGGGGAGCATCCATTTCTGCAATGTTAGGAAAGAAGCGCCTCATTCAACTTCTTCTCGCCATTGCTTCACGCGTGTATAATCAACTCACTCATTTAAATGGAGGAACCGATGAACTATGCTGTAATCTTGGCTGGCGGAGCCGGCACCAGACTTTGGCCGCTCTCCCGTGAGCGTCTTCCTAAAACCGCCTTGCGCTTTTATAGTGATCAGTCAATGTTCCAAATCGCAGTGTCCCGACTCGCGCCGCTTTTTACCCCTGAACAGATTATCGTTGTGGCTGGTCGAGGTCATGCTGCTGTGCTGTCAGAGCAGGTGCCTGAGATCCCGCTCGAAAACTTTATCATCGAACCCGAAGGGCGCAACACTGCCCCGGCAATTGGGCTGGCTGCTATTCATCTGGCTGCGCGTGACCCTGAGGCGCGTATGGCAGTGCTCACCGCTGATCATCACATCGGTGACACCGAGACATTTCGCCGTGCCGTCGCTGCTGCACTTGAAGTATCCCTAAATGACTACCTGGTTACATTAGGCATCGCCCCGACGGAGCCCTCCACCCAGTATGGCTATATCGAACAGGGTCCCCAAATCTGCGAAATCGATGGTTTCAAGGTTTTTCGCACCGAGCGCTTTGTAGAGAAACCCCAACAGGAACGCGCCGAAGATATGCTTGAGCAGGGCAATTATTCCTGGAACAGCGGAATGTTTATGTGGAAAGTTTCCGCCATCATGCTCGAATTCCAACATCAGATGCCGGTGCTCCATCGCGCTCTGCAACAGCTTCAGGTCACGCTTCAATCTTCCAAATCGCCAAGTCGGGAAAACGAAGAATATAACCGCGTCCTGGCTGAGGTTTGGCCATCCATTCCGCGTCAGTCTATTGACTATGGCGTTATGGAGATGGCTCGCAAAGTTGCTGTCATTCCAGTTGATATGGCCTGGTTGGATATCGGCAACTGGTCGAGCATGAAAGTGCTCTTTAGCCAGGACGAATCTGGCAATGCCGTCAAGGGGGATGCCCTGCTGCTTGATTCGCGTAATCTGATGGTCGTTGGCGGCAAACGCCTGATTGCCATTGTTGGTCTCGAAGATCTTGCTGTGGTCGATACCGATGATGCCCTGTTGATTTGCCCCAAAGACCGTGTGGGGGATGTGCGTCGCGTTGTCGCCCAACTCAAAGAATCAGGTCGCACCGATCTGGTTTAATTTCTCTCAGCAACAACAGAGCCAGAGCCCCGAAACGCTGGGGCTTTTGTCATTAATAAGGCCCATAGCCAAACGCGATTGCGCCAAAAAGCATTAAGATGGTGATTACAAATATTGCCAGTTGTATTTTGACTGTCCACTTTAACCATTTCACGAAACTGACCGTGGTCAGCCCAAGCGCGATCATTAATACCGCGTTGGTTGGAAAAAATACATTCGAAAAGCCATCTCCGAAGGTAAAAGCCAGCACAGCAGACTGCCTGGTCAGCCCGATGATATCTACCAGTGGCGCGACAATTGGGATGACCAAAAACGCCTTTGCTGAGCCCGAACTGATAAACAATTCCAGAAACAAAATCAGGATGTAGATGGATAACCCAGCCATATATGGGCTCATCCCGCCTACGCGGTCAGCTGCCCATTGCAGTACGGTGTCCATCGTTTTGCCGGCTACCATAATATGCTTGACGCTCATCGCCATTAGAATGAGCAAGATCGCTGGCAGGATGCCCGTCATCCCCTTTAATAGATCAAGCACTACTCCTTTCGCTGACGCATATTTGCTTAACACCCCCGCGCAAATTGCCCCGACTGTAAAAACTATTGCTACTAACGGCAGGCTAATCGCTGAAATGGCTTCTACGAAAAAACCGGCTACGATCACCGCCAGAATGAGCAGCAAAAACAGGCTAAATATCCGGATAGCTGACCTTAAATGAGGTTCATCTTTATCGCTGACCACTTGTTCGGTTGCGTATTTCACTCGCAAAGTTTGATCTTCTTTATAAACTAAGGAGTCTTCAGGGCTTTTCTCCACCTTTTTTGCATAGCTGACTAAAAACCACAACAATAAGACATAGACGATCAGGAAAATTAAAACTCGGTAAGCGACTCCCGAAAAAGCAGGTAGACCGGCCAACCTTTGGGCTACGCCGACTGTAAACGGATTTGAGATGGCCGCGGCGAAGCCGAAACCGGCTGCCAGCAGGCTCATGCCGAGTCCAGTCAGCGAATCCCAACCTAGCGATATCGCCAGGCCAATTGTCAGCGGCACCAGTACAACAATTTCTTCAAAGGTCCCGATCAAAGCTCCAAGCGCCATGAAGAAGAACA
>Ga0116174_10003706_pt1 | contig 12439 bp, 10 predicted proteins | sample AD_UKC087_MetaG_FD_89801 | JGI IMG/M metagenome (GOLD analysis project Ga0116174, IMG submission 89801) | Active sludge microbial communities of municipal wastewater-treating anaerobic digesters from USA - AD_UKC087_MetaG | ecosystem: Engineered > Bioreactor > Anaerobic > Digestate | place: USA...
TATTTCCCGTCGTGGCGGAACACCAGGTCCATGAACCCCCGGAGAAAGCCCCTGACAGGGTCGAAGGAGAAGCGGGAAGTCGGTGCAGGCAGGCCGCCCTGCATGGACCCCCCGAGTGCCCCGACCAGGACTTCGGGAGTGACGGTCCTGATAGGGTACATGAACTCCAGCTCGGTGAGCCGATCGCTGTCTCGCACCCCTGCCAGGCTGAACCCGCCCAGGTCCACGTCGAGGACCCTGTGCACCATGGAGGTGACTGCATCGGTCCATGGTGGATCGAATCCCTGGTCTGCAAGCGTCCGCCCCACGACGGACCGCATGCCTGCTTCACCGGCCGTGAAGTCGAGCTTCTCGAAGATCTCGTGCAGGAGCGTGCCTGCCCTGGCTCCCCTGGGGAAGGAGAAGATATCCCTGTCCCTCTTGCCCTTTTCTTCAGCCCCGTCCTCGGCGCTGTACGCCAGCACGTCCCGGTCCGCAGCCTCGTCCTGTGCGTGCAGGCCGCGGGTGAACGAGGTGTAGCTGGCCATGCCCCAGGTGCGGTCAATGGCCCGTGAGAAGACGCGTGCCGCAGGCTCTTCTGGTGATGCGACAGCGGCCCTGAGCGGCTCGGGCCGGTCTCCGGGGAGATCCGTGACACATGCGTGGTCAGTTTCCCGATCGAGGTACTCTTCCAGGCCCTCCCTCGGGTCCTTCTCCCCGAGATGCCCCAGGAGATGGGCCATGGCCGATTGTTCGGCGCTCCTCACCCCCCCCCAGGCCACGTAGCACCGGTCCCTGGCCCGGGTCAGCGCCACGTAGAGGAGACGCACGTTCTCGGCCAGCGCCTCGATGCCGGCCTGCCCTCGGTGGTCCTCCTGCTCTGCCGAACCCAGATCGAGCACGGCCTTCCTGGTCGCGTCATGGAACAGGACCGCCTCCCCCTTCTCCTCTCTGGAAGCACCCCAGGCAAAGGGGCAGAACACCACCGGGAACTCGAGGCCCTTGCTCTTGTGCACGGTCATGACGCGGACCGCGTCGTCGTCGCTCTCGAGCCTGAGCTGGTACTCTTCGCTGCCCGGAAATTCGGGGGCCCTGCGCTCGGCGAGCCATTTCCTCAGGCCCTGCACGCCGAGCTTCTCGGCCGCCTCGGCCCTGCCCAGGAGTTCTGCGATATGGAGCACGTTGGTGAGGGTCCGCTCGCCGCCGTCCAGTCCCAGCAGGCGCCCCCGCACATGCTGACCGTCCAGGAGCCTGCGGATCACGGGGGTGAATCCCGTGCGCACCCAGCTCTCGTGCCAGGTCCTGAACAGCCCTATCCAGCCCTCCCACGCCGCCTCGTCCCTGCCGAGGGCGTCCACGGCGGAGGCGTCCAGACCGAAGACACGGGTCATGAGGGCGGTGCGCACCAGCCCCTCGCGCATGGGCTCGGCCAGCGCAGAGAGCAGCATCTCCATCTCGAGGGCCTCCAGGGAGAGGAACACGTTCTCGTCGCTGTAGAGCACGCAGGGGATGCCTGCGTCGTGCAGGGTGTCGCGTACCAAGCGCGCCTGGGTGTTGGTGCGCACGAGCACGGCCATGTCCCGGGGCTTCAATGGCTCGTCTGCGAGCTTCACGACTTCGGCGGTCGACAGGTTCAAAAGCCGGGAGATCTCAAAGGCCACGGCCCCGCACACGGCCCGGTTCGCCTGGTCCGCCGTGAGCGGGCCATCATCCGGTGCATCCAGGAACCAGACCGTCAGGGGGCCTCCATCGACCCCGGTCAGATCCTTCCGGCCCTCCTTCGGCGCGGGCTCGGCCCTGTCGAATCGAATCCAGTCGAACACGAACGGCTCGTCCACCCCGGAGAACACCGCGTTCACCGCCTCGATGAGGCCCGGGGCGCTCCGCCAGTTGTAAAGCAGGGTGTGGGTGTTCGCCTCCTCCACCGCGGCGGCGGCCCGCGCATAGGTGAACACGTCCGCTCCCCGGAAGCTGTACACGGCCTGCTTGGGGTCGCCGATGAAGAACAGGGTCGAATCCGCGAAGCACCGGGTAAAGATCTCGTACTGGAGCGGATCCGTGTCCTGGAACTCGTCGATGAGCGCCGCGGCGAATCTCCCGCGCACCGCTTCGGCCAGGGCTTCGCCGCTCCTGGAGAGCAGGGCGTTGTGCATCCTGAGGAGCAGGTCGTCGAAGTGCACGACGCCCTGCCTCTCCTTGCGCCGCACCAGCGCCCTATCCAGAAAGCCGAGGAACTCCACCTTCAGCCCGGTGAGCGCCTCCTCCATCACGTCTGCGAGGGCGGAGGCTGATTCATGCAGGGTCTCACAGAGGGTCAGGAATCGATGCCCGGTGAAGACAGCGGTCCTTTTCTTTGCCTTTTCTATGTATTCTCGAGAGAATTTATTCATGGCTCCGGGCAAAGGAAGGGCAGGACGAGCTGCAGCGAGGAAGAGGTCCACCTCCGAGAGGAGTGCCGGCGCCTTTCCGGCACTGATCATGTTCTGCCTGAAGCTTCTCTGGTCGGCCAGGATCATGGCGATCTCATCGCGATCCTGCGGCCAGGTTTCCTTGAGCACAGTAAATGCATCCCTGTACGCATCCAGCGCTGCCGTCATGGTCCCAGCCGCACCGGCGTGGTCCCTTTCAGGGATCACCGCTGCGGCGAGGTTCCTCTGCCCGGCAAGACCCAAGAACCACTCCGGGCTCACCCTGCGGGAGCGGGCGAACGAGATGAACTCGGGCACGTCGCAGGCGGTGATGTGCACGCGGTAGAAGTCGTCCGCGATGGCCGCCACCATGTCGGCCTGGTCTGCGACGAGCTCGGTTTCGAAGGGGCTCGCGGTCTCGAAGGCCATCTCCCTGAGCATGCGCTGGCAGAAGCCGTGGATGGTGGAGATGGCGGTCTCGTCGAACCTGGCCAGGGCATCGTCCAGGATGCGGACGGCCTGCGCGCTGACACCGACCCTATCCATGAGCCACGTCATGAACTGATCGTCCGAGGTCCCCTGCACAAAGGCTTCGCGTGCCTGGCGCAGCTTGTCCCTGATCCTGGTCTTGAGTTCGTCCGTGGCGGGCACGGTGTATGTGACCACGAGTATGGACTCCACGGGCACCCTCTTCTCCAGGAGGAGCCGCAGGAAGAGCGACGCGATGGTGTAGGTCTTGCCCGTGCCCGCGCTCGCCTCGATGAGGTGGGTGCCGACGAGGTCGAGGGCCATGAGGTCCAGGGGTCTGTTCATGTCCCGGCCTCCACGGCATCGAGGATCGGGACGTACACGGCCAGAGCCAGCTCGCGGAACCCATCGTCCAGGGGGTCCGTTCCAGGGAAGCAGACAAGCAGGGACGGATCCCCTGCCTCGCCCCTCTGGTACCTGTTCCCTTCCCACGTCCTGCGTGCCTCCTGCATGGCCCGCCCGTCCTTGCCGTGCTTCTTCATGGCCTCGGCATAGGCAAGCGAGCTCTTCGGGAAGAAATGCACAGCCCTGCACATGCCCTGCCAGTAGACGCCCAGGAGCCTCTTGAGCATGGTCAGGGGATCCTCCACGGCACCGAGCCGGGTCCGGCCCTGACTGTGGATGTGCAGTGCCGTCACCCGCTCTCCCGGGTGTGCCGCCTGGAGGAGGAGCAGGCCGAGCCATGCCCTCATGAGGTCGCTGCTCGTCATCTTCGCGTAGCGGAACGAGAGCAGCCCGGTGCCGCCCAGGCTTTCCACCGACCCTGTGACGGTGAACCCGTCCACCTGGAGGGACACGTCCTCCCTGAGCATTTCGCGGCCTTCCATGGCCCTTTCTATGAGCGGGAAGAAGGCATCAATCTCACGGGAGAGATTGTCGAGCGCCATCTCGCCGGGCGCGCCGTGGGGCAGCACCCCCTCGGCCCTGAGCCGTTGCAGATCGGCCTTGGCGGCCTTGCCTGCAAGTCTTTCCATCAGGATACGCTGCTGGAGGCCGTAGCGCTCAAGGCCTGCCAGACCGAAGGGCTCCCGGTCGAGCATGGCCTCCTCCTCCCACGGCAGTGCCAAGCCCAACCGGTGGCGCAGGAAGAACCGTGCCGGAGCCCGGAAGAACTCCAGGAGGCGCTCCATGTCCACGGCCCTGAACTCCTCCCCGGGATCGGCAAGCGTCGCCGCCCACGCCATTTCCCTCCCCTGGCTGCGCAGCGCACGCGCCGCAAGGGCATTGTCAGGAGAGTAGCTGAACAGCCCCGATCCCGGGGTGAAGTATTTCGGGCTGAAGGCCTGGAGGCAGTGGCTCCTGACCACCTCGGGCCTTTCGAAGGCCCGGTCCAGGTACTCGAGCAGGCTGCTCACCACCACGGACGGCGGGATGGCAGCATTGTCCTGGATGCCCTGGCCGATGTAGCTGATGGACAGCACGTCCCGGGCCGAGAGCAGGGCCTCGAGGAAGAGGTAGAGATCGTCGTCGCGCCTGGAGCGGTCGCCCTTCCGGGGCTTCATGGCCGTGAGGTCGAGCCCGCTTGCATAGTCCCTGCGGGGGAAGGCCTCGTGGTTCATGCCCAGGAGGCAGATGACCTTCAATGGAACGCTCCGCATGGGCAGCATGGAGCAGAAGGTGACTCCCCGCTCAAGGAACCCGGCACCCTCGGCTGCATGGCCGAAGGTCCTGCCGAGAATCTGCCTGACCACGTCGCTGCTCAGCGTTCCCCTGAACCCGGCATCCTGGCCTGTTTTCTCCAGATCCCGCACCACGGCTTTGAGCCGCAGCATCTCCTGCACCCCGTCCTCGGCCACGGCGAAGAGGTCGTCGATGACCCGCAGCAGCACCTCCGTCCACCCGGCAGGTCCCCGGTCCCGCCTGAGCTCGTCAACGGCAGCGAAGAGCCTCTCCACGAAGTCGGCAAATCTCCCCAGGAGTTCCGCGGACCCCGGGTCCATGCCGTCGAAGGGCGCGATGCCCGCGAAAAGCTCGGCTCCACCTTCCATGGCATAGCCCAGCAGGAGCCTGGCGAGGCCGAAGTGCCAGGTGTTCTCCCCATACCCGGGCAGGCCCAGATCCTCCTTGTCCTTTCCGTCCCTGCCCCAGCGGATGCCCGCGCCCGCCACCCAGGCATGGATCTCGCCGAGGTCCCCCTCGTCAATACCGAACCTCCTGCATACCGGCTCCTTGTCGAGCAGGTCCATGACCAGCGACGCCTCGTAGCGCCGCCCTGCCAGGTCGAGCACTGCCATGAGTACGTCCGCGAGCCGGGAGCTTTTCCGGAACGACCGGTCCGAGATGCTGTAGGGGATGCGGCGCGCGTCGTCCCGGTCCATGTCGAACACCGCGCGGATGAGGGGCGCGTATGCCTCGATGTCCGGCGCCATGACGAGTATGTCCCTGGGCTCGAGGCCAGGGTCCCGCTCGAAGAGGTCCAGGAGCGTGTCCAGGAGCACCTCAACCTCGCGCATGGGGCTGTGGCAGGAGTGGACCTGGATGGATCGGTCATTCCCCTTCACCTCCCTCGCCCCGTCGCCGCCGGGTGGCCTCAGGTTCAGGATGTCGGCCTGGACCTGTGCGAGCATGGTGTCGCCTTCGCCCTCCTCGAACAGGTCCATCTGTTCGGGGTCCAGGTCCAGGACCATGTCCAGGAAGTTCCTGCCGAGCCTGCCCATGCCTGCGAGCAGGTCGTTGCGCGACTCCCAGTGCATGTCCTCCTCGACCGTCCTGGCTATGCGCCGCTCGGGGACGATGTCCGCCCAGTATTCCCTGCACGGGTTCAGGCAGTAGATTCTGACATCGATCCTTTCAGACAGGCCCTTGAGCACCTCCAGGTGGAATGCTGGCAGGTACGAGATGCCGAAGATGGACACCCGCTCGGGGAGTTTGGATAGATCTGCTTTGGAGATTCCCTGTGCAAAGAGCTGCTTGAGCCGGGCGCGGTGGTGTGCATCGTTTCCCTCGATCACCTTCCTCCAGAGCATGGCCTGCCACTTCTCAGGGTATGCAGGGGCTGTCTTTCCCTCTTCCCAGCGCAGGATGAGCTCTGGCCTGAAGATGACGTACTGGTCATAGATGCCGGCCATCATGGAGCTGAACTGGTAGAGCTTCATGCCCTGGTCGTCGTTTTCGAGGTAGTCTTTGATGCGGGCAAAGTCCTTGTGTGCGATGAGACCGGGAAGGCAGTCCATGATGCGCAGCGTGAGGGCATCCTTTTCGAAGAGATCCGGCTGCTTAAGACAAGGCATGATGCGGGAGAACATGTCGAGTACAAAAGCATTGGGAAACGGCCACCTGATGTTGGAGCAAATGCCGTGCATCCGGGCGAGTTCCATGGAGAGCCAGCGCTGCATGCCGCGGCTCTGGACCACGATGTTTTCCGGGGTGAGCGGGGATGAGAGCGGGGTGGAGAGGGCCTCGGCGAGGGCCTGCGAGAGGACCTCGAGCCGGTTGCTCTCGATGAGTTTCAGGGTGGGCACCTGTATACCTCTCCAATAAACTAAACTGAATTAGCTACGATCTGATCTGAAAGTTGTTCCCTTTTCTGAGGATCTGCATCAGATCAGATCGTAGCTAGTTTAGATAATAATATCTTCATCTATTCAAGACACAGCTCATTTATTTCTGTGACTTTATCATAAAAAAAAGAAGTGGTGAATTTCCAACTAGGAACTCTAAGTATATGCCCTTAGATGGAGGCATCCCTAAACCTCTCATACCTCCACTCCAGAAAGCCCTTGTCCGGCAAGAATTCTTCTCGCCTCGGAAGGATGATCCTCTGCCTGTGCAGCTCCTTGATGCCGTGCTGAAGCATAGGCCCATCATGCTCTTTCAACACATCCTCCCTCACCTCGATGACATACCCAGGACTCACCCCGATAATGAAACTGTCGAACGCGGCATGATGCAGCTTGCACAGGGCAATCCCGTTGTTCACGGTCGGCATGCTCTCGGGCTCGGTGTCCGGTATGATGTGCGCCGCATCCAGCAGCTCCTCGTGCCTCAACCTGCAAAACGCACACTGGACCCTATATGCATCGATGACCCGCTCCCTGAATCCCCGCTGGTGGAGCCGCACCTTGACCTGTGACGTAATATACGCCCTCCTCGGTTCAGCCAGCTCATAGTCCATGGGCCTTTCCGCAGAGATCATCGAGGCGTCATCCACAGCAACCGTGAACGTGAGGTTTCCCGGATCGTCGGCCACGATGTACACGGGCCAGACTGCCATGTACTTGCCCGGAACGACCCCGTAGAGGTAGATCAGCGGCGCCTTGTCCCTCATGGCCTGTCTCAGACCGACGTTGTCACGGTGAGATGGGTCACTCCCCCGATACCGGTAGATCAACAATCCATCAGTGCTTATCCTGTCGTCATATGGCCCTTCGGGTGCAGTGGTTATGGTGAGCGGATAATCGAGACGTCTCGGCCTGAAGATGCCGGCAGGGGACATCAGAGGTATTCTCTGGCCGGAATGGTCAAATCCCTTTTCCAGCAGCCGCCGCGGGAGCACATCCCCGTTAATGGCAACCTGGCCTTTCAGCCATTCAAAGGCTGCAATGCGTATCTCATAATCAAACGACATGGGAGGGTCCAATCCATCACACGATTAGGACAATGAATTTTATGCTCGGAATTATATTGCCCGAATTGCTTATTTCTATCAAGTACATCTATCATTTGTAAAAATTCAATCTCGCGATTGTCAAAACCTTTATTGTTCCCCAATTACCATTTATCAGCATGTTCCCATTTTGGGATCATTTATCTTGACATCTCTGCCGATACGTATTACCATCATCCCATTGATGAAAGTGGTCGGGCGCGAACTGCTCATTCCCTTTATGAAGAGGCATACGGATGCGAAAGGTGCCCTTGATAGCTGGCTGCAAGAGGTTTCCAGGGCAGACTGGAAAGGACCGCAGGATATCAAGAAGAGATATCGAACAGCAAGTTTTCTTGAAGACAACAGGATCATATTCAACATAAAAGGGAACAGATACCGGCTCGTTGTGAAGGTTGCATACCAGGCCGGGGTTCTTCGGATTCTCTGGGTCGGCACCCATGCTGAGTACGACAAGCTTGCATTGTAATGAGGAGTTCAGGAAAGGAGGGGGCAATGGTGAAGGTGATAAAAACAGACGATGACTACAGAAAGGCCTTGGCCGAGATCGACAGACTGATGGCCTCGGATCCTGCCCTCGGGACCCCGGACGGCGATACCCTCGAACTCCTCGCCTTCCTCGTATCGAGATACGAAGAGGAGCATATCCCATTCGATAAACCCGATCCGGTGGAGGCAATCAAATTCCGCATGGACCAGATGGGGCTCACGCAAAGGGACATGATCCCCTACATGGGAAGCAGGAGCAAGGTCTCGGAGGTGCTCAGCGGAAAACGCCCTCTGACCCTCAAGATGATCCGGGCGATCCATAAACATCTCGGGATCCCGGCGGAGAGCCTTATCGAGGAGTCATCGCATGACCTGGTTTCGAACCTGGACCCCTCCAGGTTTCCCCTTGCAGAGATGGCGGAGAGAAGGTGGTTTCCTGGTTTTCATGGCACACTCAAGGAAGCCAAGATCAAAGGGGAAACACTCTTGGGGATCTTCTTCAAAGAGGCACAACTCCAAGACGCTCTCTGCCGGCAGAATGTGCGCATCGGTTCCAAGATGGACAACAATGCACTCAAGGCATGGACGGCTCGCGTATCTATACTTGCCCGGCAGAACCCACTACCCGTCAAGTACAGGGATGAGATGGCATCAAAAGAGTTCTTCCACGACCTCTCGAAGATAAGTAACTTCAAGGAAGGACCTCTCCTTGCCAGGGAGTTTCTCAACAAGAGGGGCATCCATATGATCATCCTGAGACACCTCCAGAAAACACACCTGGATGGGGCCGCCATGCGCCTGACTGACGGAACCCCGGTGATCGCACTGACACTGCGCCACGACAGGGTCGACAACTTCTGGTTCACCCTGTTCCACGAGCTTGCACACCTGCATCTCCACCTGAAGCATGATACGCAGGACTGCTTCATTGATGACCTCGATGCAACAGGTGACAGAAGAGAAGAGCTCGCAGACAAGTTCGCACGGGATGCCCTGATCCCCCAGGAAAAACTGAAAGACCTCCTCAAGATCAATGCTCCTGCAGATGCCTTGATTTTTGCAAACCAGCTGAATGTACATCCGGCGATAATAGCGGGGAGACTGCGCTGGGAGCGAAAGGACTATCGTATCTATAACCGTCTGGTCGGCAACGGAGAGGTAAGGAAAATGTTTTCTGAAGAATTTTACAATTGAAAAATGGACCATGGCACTAACGAAATCATTCCGTGAAACCGTGCAGAAGAGGGTCAGGAACGACCCTGAATTCAGGATCCATCTTCTCGAAGAAGCGATGAACTGTTTTCTGACAGGAGATATCAACACCGGTAAAAGCCTACTACGGGACTACCTGAATGCAACGGAATCGACACGCGACATAGCAGATAGGATAGCCACCAATGTCAAGAGCCTCCAGAGGATGGTAGGTCCAAAGGGGAATCCGACCACAAAAAACCTGTTTCTCATTTTCAATGCATGCACGAGCAACGAGGGTATAAAGATCAGGGCCTGTGTCAGCCATGCTGATGCTAAGCAGAAAAGGGTTCTCAAAAATCCGACAATCCGGGCCTGCGGATAAGGCCTTTAGTCATACTGCCCATCCGAGAAAACAGCCCTGACTTTCGCCCCTGAAAGAAGAGCTCTTCTCAGCGCCCCGATTCACTGGGCCTTTTCATGGAACCACCCTGTTCTCCATTGACAATCCTGCCGATCGTATATATTGTATATACACTATAGCTCTCCAGGAGATACCGCCATGTCGAGCCAGATGATCATCCGCATCGAACCGGAGCTCAAGGACAAGGTCAGCCGCGCCGCCAAGGCCGAAGGGAAGACCACGAGCGAGGTGGTCCGCGCCCTCATCGAGGAGTACGTGCGTGACCGCGACATGGGCTCATACATCGACGGTCTCTGGGAAAGAATCGGCGGCAGGCTTACATCCAGCGGCATGACTGGAAAGGATGTCGCGAAGGCCGTCAAGGAAGCCCGGAGAAAGGCGTGAACAAGGTTGTCATCGACACGAACGTGTTCGTCTCGTCCTTTTTCGGGGGCAATCCCCGCAGGGTAATCGAATTGTGGAAAACCGGAAAGGTCACCCTCTGCCTCTCCCGTGATATTGTGGATGAATACATCGAGGTGCTCGCCAGGCTCGGTCTTGAAAGGGAACAGGAGATCAAGGAGTTGTTGAGCCTCTTTGCCCAGGGCTTCCATTGCATCTTCGCCGGCAGGACACCAAAAATCCGAGCAGTAAGAGAAGACCCGGATGACGACAAATTCATAGAATGCGCAGTGGCATTGAAGGCCGAATGCATCATCTCTGGTGACAAGGCCTTTCTCACGGTAAAGAATTACATGGGGCTCGAGATTCTGAACCCCAGGAAATTCCTCGATGACCATGGAGCCGACTAAGGGGGACCTGCTGGATGGAATGGAACCTCTGACCTGCATTCTATTCGGATTCGATGATGGCGCCGCATTCCTCGCACTGATAGCGGGTCTTTTCCGGGCCTGCTGCCTTGACTTCCTCGAAGTCATCCCGCCTCGCGCCATCCACTGCGAGGCATTCCGGGCAATGCCCACCCTGCAGCTCGTCGGCGGTCATGGTCAGGTGGCAGTGCCGGCAGCGCAGCCTGCTTTTTTGCCGAGGCAGGAGGACCAGGTGCTTATGTCTGCATGACGTCATATGACAGGGATTTAATGAAGTTCGAGCGGTGAATCAAGCCTTCTTGATACAAAAGGGCACGGAATCCTTGCGGTCATTCCGTGCCCTTCATGACTCCTTTTTACCGTTTGATATCTCGCTGTCCTCCTGTGTTGATCACCCTTGAGAACGTGCTTCCTTACAGGGCGCCATACGGATCAAAGTCGGAAGATCCCCTCACCTTCAGGTGCGTTCTCCGGTCATCCAGCAGCGTCCTGTTGATGCCCCTGACGTTTCTCAGCTCGTCGACGGTGCTGAAAGGTCCGTTGGAATCCCTGAAATTCACGATGCTCCTGGCGGTGTCCCGGTCGACGTGGGGCAGCATGCTCAGCTCCTCTACAGTCGCCGAGTTGATGTTCAACGCCCCGGTGCTGATGTCGCTCATGTCCTGCCCCCCGGCATATGCCGTGAGCCCCAAGCCTGCGATGAATACCGCAATTGCCAGTATATGTTTCATGCTTTTCATGGCTTTGTCTCCTTTACCTTGAACTCGCCGTATCGGCTGCCGCGCTAGTAGGGCCTGCCGGGACCAGAGTCAAGGCCTCCTGCGGCCCCCTTCCCATCCGGCTGGAATCGTTCCCTCTTTCAAATGAGCACCTTTACTTTCATCGCGTGCGTCAATATGAGTAGGTGATGACCATGTACCCGAAAACCGGCATCCAGTGCTTGTTCCTCTGCATGGCGATCCTCTTCGTCATGGGGTTCGAGACCGGATCGGAACTGGATGATCTCGTGGCACGCACCGGGAAGGATCCTACATCATACCTTGCGGAAAAGGCGACCGCCAACCGGCTTGTCCTGCTCGGTACCCGGCACGACAGCAGACAGGGTAACGACCTGATCCTGAATGCCCTGCCGTTCCTTGCCGGACAGGCCGGGGTTACCGTTCTCTTTGTCGAGATACCCACGAGCCAGCAGGGGGCCATCGACCTCTTCAGCAGGGATCTGGGTCCGGCGGGCGACATCAGGATCCCCGACATCATAGGGGGCCAGGGCTACCCCAGGATCATCACCAGGGCACGGGAGCTCGGCATGGAGATCGTCGCCATCGATGCTGACGAAGGCTCCCTGGAAGAGCGGGATCGGTGGATGGCCGGGCGCGTCTCGGAATACTTCGCGCTCCACAGCGCAGCCAGAGGCCTGGTGGTGGTCGGCAACTCCCATGTGTACAGGAACGTTGCGTGGGCCCATGGGGGCTGCCCGACAATGGCTGAGCGCCTCCGGGAACTGAAGCCCTTTTCCGTTGTCATGTGGCCCGAGGCCATTGACAGAGGTGCGCCGGTGGCCCTCGACGTCGATGCCCGTGCATTCCTCGGCCTGAAGGATCCGACGCTTCAGTGCATGAACGTCAATCCCCGTACCTGTCTCGCCACCACCGCTGACGGGGTCATCCTCCTGGGGAAACACCCGCACTGAAGCGGCTGTCGCCCTAGATGATATCCGGGAACTCCGGCTTCCTCTTCTCCAGGAACGCGCCCACCCCGTGGACGCACTCGCCCGAGGCGATGAGCGCCGTGGCGAGTTCCTCCTCCCTGTCGAGCATGGCGCCGTAGGGGATGTCCTGCGCCTGCCTGAACAGGCTCAGCGCGGCCCTGACCGCACGGGGACCGTTTTCGGCAATGGTCTGGGCCAGGGCGACGGCCTCGCCCAGCGCCCTGCCCTTCCGGCTCACCCGGTTCACCAGGCCCATGCTCAGGGCCTCGTCCGCGCCCACCTTCCGGGCCGTGAGGA
>Ga0116174_10003709_pt1 | contig 12435 bp, 8 predicted proteins | sample AD_UKC087_MetaG_FD_89801 | JGI IMG/M metagenome (GOLD analysis project Ga0116174, IMG submission 89801) | Active sludge microbial communities of municipal wastewater-treating anaerobic digesters from USA - AD_UKC087_MetaG | ecosystem: Engineered > Bioreactor > Anaerobic > Digestate | place: USA...
GAATTATTGAAATCATAAATAGGCTCTGTAATAGCAATTGTATCGGGAATAACAGTGTAACTTATCCCGGAATTGGTAGATATACGGATATTAAAAGAATCCCAACCGTCATATTCACCGCTGACTCCAGGAGGTTCCAAACCATGTTTCATCTTGAAAGTTAGGGTGCTATTACTAGTGGAAATTGGAATTATAGGAGTATCTAAAACCAGGTATTGATGGTTATGATAACCACCATTTCCATCTTCGTCTCCCATCCACCAGACATTTCCTTGTGTTCCTCCACTGTCATAAATATGCCACATATTTGGTGAAACGGCACCATCATAATGAGTCCAACCAATAGCTCCAGATTCAAAATCCTCTGTATAAAACACATCTCTGCTGGCATTTTTGGGTGCAATAATATTGACTTCATCAGCCACTGCGACAGCATTTTTTACTCCGGCTGTTAAAAAACTTACCGTAAGCACTATCGCTAATAGGAATACGAATTTCTTCATAATTATCTCCAGAAATTTGTATCTAATGTTTATTGATTATATTACAAAAGCTAAGAGCCGGTTAACCTCCTCCGGTTTTTAAGGATGAGATTTCCGGCTCTCAAAGTTGATTTTGAAGGTAATAACCAATTGCGGTTTTAAGCAAAATACAATCACTTCGGTAACATAGTGATAATGTGCGATGATTATTTCTAATAAACCGGCGAGAGTGTATTTTGGCAGAAAACCATTTGTAGACAGGGACATAGGAATTGATGAAAAAAACAAGGAAATTATATACAAAGAATTTGTCCTTTCTTTTGGATAGAAGGCATTGCTTGTAATGGCAACCGGACAAATTACAATGTTCATAATCTCCTCGCTAATGAATATTTTATTTGTGCGCGGTTTGTGTTAGGCAGGGAATAAATAAATACCAACCCTTTGTAGCTTATAAAAAACAAAATTAACACAACTGCTCACAAATCTATAAATACAATATAATCAATCTTAATTAAGTTGTCAAGTTTTTTCTGCTATTTTATTATAATTAGCGAAAAACAACGCAGAATGAATATGCCTGCTCCCTTATTTTTTTTAAAATCCGAATTTCGGGGCTTGGCGATATTACTATATTTTAGAACGGTTTTAAACCGGCGTTGGACAACTTGTAGTTATAATCAGCACAGAATAATTTTGCCACCATTCAAATGCGTTCTACTTGTAAAAGACCAACAAATTCATTAGAAAGAATAGCCAAATTCACCGATAAAGCAAAACAATTTTTCAATCATTTCATATTGGAAGAACGGGTGATAAATCCTTCCTTATTATAATATAGTTTTCACATTTAAAAGGCATAAATATTTTCCTGTCTGATGTTGATTCCTACAAAACAGTAGTCCGGAGAAGTTTATGGGATATAGCTATTGGACTTCAAGGGAAAAATGTTAGTAGAGAAAAGTAAGTGGCAAAGAAAGAATTTGCCTTAACCTTTTTCCCTCTTGCCTGTTCATAATTTATCGTGTCCAAAATTAAATTTATTCTATGTTGCTGTAACTTGGACTTTAATTGACGAGACCGTTACCTTTTTTATGCTGCGTATTATTCCCTGCCGAGTTGAATCTTTTATGCGGCATTAACACTTCTTTAACGACTCCTTAACAAAGTTAAAGCATCGTTAAAGAGTCGTTAAAGAGTCGTTAAAGAAATGACAAAGTAACAAGCAGTTAGACATAATCCATAAGGAAATTTTATAAAACAAAATGATGAAAGGAGCATAGCTTCTGTCTTGTAATATCATTCAGGCAAAAGCTGCTACTATCACAGGTCTACGAACTACGAGACCATTGGGTAAAGGAACTATTGCAGCTCAATTTTTTTCTAATATCTTTAGCAACAAGACATTACTTTCGTCGTCCTATAGTACTCCTCATAATTGTTTTATGGTCACGGGAAAAGATAATTATTATTTATGGCTTGTCTATAAAAATGTTGTATAAGTTGTGTGACCCTCACAGGTGAAACATAATGCTACCGCTGGAAGGTTCAGTTTAATAAGCAATTATTAAAATCATTATAAACTTCCAGATCACCCCACCCCTTTTTGCATAGAAGCATCCAGCCATCCACAATAAATCAACTGAATAATCAAGATTTCTTTATAAATATCTGCTTATTAGATCAATGTCTTCAGTGTCTTCAGTGTGAAAAACCGGAGGATGGAACTCCTCCGGTTACAAAATAGGGGGGATAAATCTTTACATCAATTCAGAAATAATTTTATTCATTACCTGTCGCGAGCCGCCGGCTTCGTCATCAACTTTCATATAGGATAAGGGAAATCCAAAGATATAGACCTTTCCGTTGGAGGATGTAGTCCTTCTAAAAGCGACAGTTTTCTGATCATTATATTCATCGTAAAATTCAGGGGTAGGGGGAAAGACAGGGGCATCGACAGGTTTACAGCCATACCGGAAAAGAATCTCACCCGAGAAATTACTGTTTTCAAAATAGGATAAACTACCCAAACCGTCACGCAAGTCACAAATTCTGGCTACTGCTGGTGGGCTATCATATTGGAGTTTCATATCATTATAACCATTTTGAACATGGATGGCTTTTTGGAAGAATGCTTTATTCATATTATCGTAGATATATGAAATTTGGGGAATATTGCCAAACCCAAGATTATTAACGAAGGTTTTACGAGTTCCACCTTTAGAAATTTCTGAAATCTGCTGAACTAATAGATGGGTGTGAGAAATTACTAAATTCCCTCCTCGCATCAGGTATAAGCTAAGTCCATCAAAATCTTTCAATAGATTGCCGGAATTGAGGTAATTATCGTTATGGTAGATTATCAATTTATACTTTTGCAAATCACTAAAAGCAAGGGCACGACTGCGCACATCCACAAAACTATTCTCGGTACGAGTATAATAATCTACTGTTCCAGAATAGTCGGAAAGCATATTAGTATATTGCTCAGTAATCAAATCATTGTTAATTCCGTTACTGGTAATATCGTCATCAATAACCAGAATACCGCTCCGGTTTGCGGGTTCAATATAACGATGCAAGAAGAAAGTGAAAGAAACAGGAGTAGGATCATATTCATCTTGCAAATCAACAATTCTCACTTCAAATTTGTGTTCACCAGGTTCAGTTGCCGGAGGAAGTGGTAATTGACCGCTTGTTAACACTACAGTTTGACCCAAAGGTGAATTTACAGGAAGGCGCAGCCATCTTGTCCCGTCATCATCAATAAAACCATAGTGACTAAAGGGATAGGGTGGATAGCTATAAGGTTGACCATCCAACCTTATATCAAAAGCAGTTACTTCGCTAAAATAGTTCTTTCCTGTGCGACTGTCTAAGAGAACATCCACTTTTTTATTATAAGGAATCTGGGCTAAATTTGTAGTATCCCCATAGTTCACTCCATCACCACTAACATATTCACCCCACCAGCCCCAACGAATCCAAAGCTTGATATTGGAGGAATACACAGCAGTGTTATTTCCTTGCATATCTTTAAAAAGTGGAATAGCAAAGTGAGTTGTTCCCTCGGAGATAATTTTGGGTATAACCTTGATTTCTTCTGAATTATCATCTCCGTAATCTTCAAAGTGGTAGTTTGTAAGTGCATAAGTTTTAGTTGGGTAGATAAAAGTATGAGGTCTAAAACCGGGACAGACATAAAATGCTAAAATAGAGCTCGTATCCGGTACTGAAAGAACACCTGCCATATCCATAACCCGAGAAATGATTTTTGTCTGCGTTACAGGTTCACCTACAGGTTGACCGTTTTCTTCTTCATAATCGTAGCTGATAGCAGGTTGAGTATATTTGGTTAACAGGTATTCGTTAATTTTATCGGTTCGGTTAAATTCTCCGGTTGTGGAAAACCAATCCGTTTCTGTTCCCTCAATAACTGTTCCCTGAGGGTTTGTCTTCATTAGCTTAAATTCATATTTATAGGGAATCGGGGTTATATAGGGATCGGTATCATCCATAGAGAAGGAAAGCTTAATTCCTGAACCGACATCTTTTCCATTGGGATTACCTTTGGTAGTAGAGGCAGTACATTTGGGACGGTCAGACCGGGTTCTGAAATTACGCCAGGCAGGTTCAGAGGTTATGTCTCCCCGATTATCAATAGCTACTACCTCAAATTTATTGAATTTAACAGTTGGGTTACCTAGAGAATCGGCAGCAGGAAAATTGATTACCGCATATTTTTGCGAAGTCCAGATTGAGCGACGTGCCTGAGGATCATCCAAAGGGATATTTTGATCGGCACCTGGCATATAGTGAATAACCCATCCCGGACCAAAAGTCGTCAGCAGATTTTGCGGTGTAAGCACCCCAGTAGAATCAATATAATCATAGCCGGGAGTGGCAATAGGATTATTGTTTTCATCTAAAATTCTGAAGGCAAAACCAGAAATTATTCCATCAGGATCGGTTGCATGCCAGTATATACGTTGCTGGAAGATAAAAGTCATCGTATCATTAGGTGCAATTACATTAGTATCGTTCCAACCCTCAAAGGAAGTTATTTCAATAGTTGGTGGTTGATTGGCAAAACGGTTTCCGGATTTTCCGCAACCTGAAATCAGCAATACTATGCTTATAGTTATCACCGAGATAAACAAGCGCTTAGCACTTTTCACTTGCATCGTTCCTCCCAAAAAACAGGAAATAGTATTTCATTCTTTTCACTGAAAATAAAGTCCATAAATTCGTCAATACTTTTGTTTATATTTTGTACCTTCAAGCAGGCAATTACCAAATTTAAATAGAGAATAGAGGTGGTAATTCTGCCTATTCCTCCAGGCACCGGAGTTATCGCTAGAGCTTTATCGTAGCATAAATTGTAGTTAACATCGCCTACATAAATGGTTTCACCGTTTGCTAATTGTCTTTCATTGATCCCCACATCCAAAATAATTGCTTTTTCTTTAATCATATCCGGGGTAACAAATTCCGCTTTCCCTATTGCCGCAACAAGGATATCTGCCTCTTTAACATACTCCCCAAGGTTATCTGTTTTACTGTGACAAACGGTTACCGTAGCATTGGCAAAAGGCCTTTTCCAAAGTAGGATATTGGCTAAGGGCTTTCCAACTACATTACTACGCCCTAAAATAACAGTTTTTTTGCCTTGAGGTAGAATACCATAATAGCGCATACAAAAAAGAACTGCAGCTGGAGTGCAGGGAAGGAGGCAATCTTCTTCCAACATCATTTTACCTAAATTAAGCGGATGCAGGCAGTCCAAATCCTTGGCAGGATTAATGGCAGAATTAATAACTCTGTCGTTGATGTGAGCGGGAAGTGGTTTTTGCAGCATAATTCCTTGCACTTCCTTTTTTTGATTGGCTTCTTCTAATACAGCCAATAACTCCTGCTCAGTAACCGTTTCCGGTAAAGTTTTCAATTCACAAGAGCACCCTAATTTTTTTCCGCTATTGATGATGCTTTGGACATAATAGGTAGAAGCAGGATCGTTTCCGGCTTGAATTAAAACGAGCTGTGGTTTTAAATTATAGCTAGATATTAAATCCTTACAAGCTTTATTGATAAGCTGAGCAACGGGTTTACCGCTTAAAACTTTTTCCATTTTTTTTATTTTAGTCCATACTCCTTTTAATCCGGGTGATAGATTCTGCCACTCCAGTTTCGGAATTAAGTTCCAGCAAAACAGCGTTAATCTGTAAACCGGAAGCGGAGGATTCAAAACGCTTAGGAACACAAGTGCAGAATTTTTCTACCGCAATTTCTTTTTTTACTCCAATAACACTATTATGTGAACCCGTCATCCCTACATCGGTAATATAGGCAGTGCCCAAAGGTAAAATTTCTTCATCTGCTGTCTGAATATGAGTGTGCGTGCCTATAACCGCACTTAATTTACCATCCGCAAACCAGCCCATAGCTCGTTTTTCACTAGTAGTTTCGGTATGAAAATCCAAAATTACGGGATGGGGTAAAGGGAAAAAAGATGCCTGATCCATACCTTGGGCAAAATGGGTTTGGATAAACTCCTTTAGGGTCGTGAAAGGATTATTACAGGGAGGCATTAAAAGCTGTCCGCAAAGGCAGATAATTCCTAAGCGCAGGTTTTCTTTAGTTAATACCAGATAAGGATTTCCAGGTGTTTCTTCAGGATAATTCAGGGGCTTAATAATTTTATTTTCCCGCTGTATATATTCCAGGGCTTCAGTTCTATCCCATAAATGATTTCCTCCTGTAACGGCATCCACTCCGGCATTAAAAAGTTGAGCTAGTGTCTTTTCGGTAATGCCTCTGCCGTCGGCAAGGTTTTCCCCGTTAGCCAAAATAAAATCGGGCTGAAATCTCGCTTTTAATTCTGGTATAGCTGCCTGGACTGTTTGCCTTCCCGCTTTACCGTAAACATCACCAAAAAATAGAACTTTCATTATTTTGCCATAGCTATCTGGCGTGTTTCTCTAATAACGGTAACTTTTATCTGCCCCGGATATTGTACCTGTTTTTCTATAGTAGAGGCAATTTCCGTTGCCAGCAGAGCAGTTTGGTTTTCGTCTATTAGCTGTGGTTCCACGATAATCCGTAATTCCCTTCCTGCCTGGATGGCATACGATTTATTAACTCCATCAACGCTATTAGCAATTTCTTCCAGCTTGGTTAAACGCTGCATATAGGTTTCCAGCATTTCTCTCCGGGCACCGGGTCGGGCTCCGGAAATGGCATCCGATGCTTGAGTTAAAGCAGCATAAACAGAATTTGCCTCCACTTCTTCGTGGTGAGCTTCAATGGCATTAACAATTATTTTCCCTTCCCCGTTTTTGCGCGCTAAATTGGCACCAATAATAGCATGAGAACCGTCAAATTCGTGATCCACTGCTTTTCCTATATCATGTAATAAACCGGCGCGTCTGGCAATTTCCTGGTCTAATCCCAATTCTGCTGCTAAAATTCCACAAATCCAGGCGGATTCTATAGAGTGCTCTAATACATTTTGTCCGTAGCTGGTGCGGTAATGCAAGCGTCCCAAAACTTTTATCAGGTTCGGAGAGATATTGTGGATATTAGTATCCAGAACGGCTTTCTCCCCAATCTTGATTAAATTTTCATCCATCTCTTTAGCTGTTTTAGCAACTACTTCTTCAATGCGCCCAGGATGAATTCTACCATCAGCAATCAATTTCTCCAAAGCTAATCTGGCTATTTCCCGGCGCACAGGATCAAAACAACTAAGCACTACCGCTTCGGGTGTATCGTCAATAATTAAATCTACCCCTGAGGCCTTTTCAAAAGTGCGAATATTGCGTCCTTCGCGTCCAATAATCCGACCTTTCATTTCATCAGACGGCAGCGAAACAACGGAAACGGTTGATTCGGATACATGGTCAACCGCCATTCGCTGAATAGCAGTAGAAAGAATTTCCGCTGCCTTTCTACTGGCATCAAGTTTTATCTGTTCAATTGTAAGACGGGCATCGTTGGCTGCCACTTGTCTTGCATGGGCGATTAATTCTTCCCGCAAACGGGCAATTGCTTCTTCGCGGCTAAGTCCCGCAATTTCTGCCAGTTTATTTTTTTGAGCGGTTAAGATAGCTTCATATTCAGTTTTCTTATTAAGCAGTTCTTCTTCTTTGCTTTTTAATTTCTTTTCCTGTTCCGCCAGAGTATTTTCTTTTTTATCCAAAGAATCCAGGCGTTTATCCAAACTGCTTAGGCGTTCGTTATATTTTTTCTCTTGTAAGCGGAGTTCCTTTTGGCGTTCTTTTACTTCTTCGTCCAAAAGGCGTTTCTGTTTAATCCATTCTTCCTGGGCTTCCAGCAGAGCTGCTTTTTTAGCGCTTTCTGCTTCCATTTTTGCATTTCTTTCCAAATCCTCGGCAATTTTGGTGGATTGCGAAATGAGTTTAAAAGTAGTATTCCGCTTAATCAAATAAATAATAAGCGCAATGCCAAAGCCAGCTGCCACTCCTATGATGAGTGCTATTATAGGATTTATAGTCATTGTTATTTCCTTATTTTAATCTATCTAACTTTGGTGTTTCGCACCAAAGCGAATTATTTTTAAATGCCCGCATGAACCGTGTATGCTTGTCATTAGAAAGCCAAGCTTTAAGTGGGTATCTACCTTTTGAGCTTTATGTATCCAGAACCAGCTGGCACGCATGCCACTCATGGCTCGACGCCCGAAATCATAATAGCTTTTATGCAACTCATATCACGAATTCTGCAGGCATTTATTATAGCGTTATTTTTGTAAACATCTGATTCAGGCGTTCCAGTTCCGAGTTTAAAGCACGGTTCTTATCGCCTAAAGTTAAAACCTCTTCCTGTTGCTGCAAGCAAATTAACAACAACAGCTTGGTAAAATCCAAATTATCATAGTGTTTGGATAGTGCGTCTATCTGGTTGTTAATTTCATCTGCCACCCGTTTTGTGCGATCAGGGTCATCGCTACGCAAACGAAATCTGCGTCCAAATATTTCCACTTCCACCGATTCCATCGTTAATTCTCTTTTTCGTTAACGGCAAACAGTCCGTCTATCTTCTTGATTGCTCCCTCAGCAACGCTTTCCAAGCTGGCAAGGATTTTTTGCAGTTCTTTATACCTGTTTTCCAAAGTATTATATTCATCCTGCAATGTCTTATATTTTTTCTCCTGTTCTCCTGTTGCTTTGCCGCTGGTTTGAATTTGAGCAATCAGTTGCGAATTTTCTTCAGCCAGTTGCTGATTTTTTTCTTCCAATTCTTCAACTTTTTTAGTTGCCAGAGTATACTGGTCTATCAGTTTTTGTATCTTGTCCTGTAGGTTAGTTATATTACTTTCCATAAGTTACCTCATATTTATCTGCCAGGTTTCCCTGAGCTTTTTAAGGACTAAATCAATAAGATAATCTACTCGCTCATCTGTCAATGTTTTTTCTTTATCTCTAAATTTCAGGCGTAAAGTTAAGCTTCGCATTCCGTTCGGAATTTGTTTCCCCCGGTATTCATCAAAAGCGGTTATTTCACAAATCTGTTCTTTATCTATTTCCGCAATTGCTTGTTCTATTTCGCTATAGGAGACCTCTTCGGAAATAAGAAAAGATATATCTCTGGTAACTGAAGGGAAACGGGGAATTTCTTGAAATTGTATTTTCTGCCCGCGGGTAGCATTGATGATATTTTCCATTGCCAACTGGAAAATCCAGATACTTTGTTTTAAATCTATAATATCAATGCCATATTCCTCAGCCACAGGAGCTGTAAGTTTTCCGTAATAAGCCAGTTCGTTACCTTCCCTGAAATAAGCTGCTCCTTCCGCTGCCGAAAGAAATGGCTTTTGATTATGCTGTATAGTCCAATTGGATATTTGTAAAAAAGAAAGCAGCTCTTCCACAATTCCTTTCACCCAAAAGGGAGTGATTGCTTTTGCTTTATCCTGCCAATGCTCTTCTCTATCCAGTCCGGTTAAAATTCCTGCTAAATAGTAGGGTTCGCAGGATAGAGTTCCCTCTCTGTGATAGGTTTTCCCCAATTCAAAGAGCTTAATATTCTTTTCCCCGCGGTTCAAATTATAAGCCAAATTCTGTAACAACTGAGGAATTAGCGAAGTGCGCATTGCACTTTGATTGCTGCTTTGCGGGTTTTTTAAGGTTATCAGCTGAAGTTCTAGGTCCTCTTTTTGATAGCCAAGTTTATAAAGCAAATCCGACTCGGTAAAACTATAATTCAGCGTTTCATAAAAGCCACGGCTGACCAGATAATCAATGGCAATTTTTTTTATCCGATAAGAATGGCGGTCCATAATTCTTTGGGGAAGGGTTTTTACCGGAACTTTATCGTAGCCGTCCAACCGCGCTATTTCTTCAATCAAATCTATTTCGCGTTCCAAATCTACCCGATAGGGAGGTATTTCATAATAGTGAGTATGTTCACAATTAGGAAGTTCAGTAAATTCGGTTTTCCCCTGTTTCATCTCTTCGTTGTGATGACAGTATAGTTCTCCAAGAGCGTTAATTTTTCCCGGTTTCCAATTCCCGTATTGGATAAATTTCAGCCCCAAACGAGTAAGATAATCTTTTATCTTTTCCTCCTCCAGTTCATAACCAATCACTTGAGTATAACGACCAGGGCGAATACCTAAAACTATAGGTTGCACGGGCAAAGGAAAGCTGTCGTAAACAACTTCACAGAGTTCTGCCTTTGCCCATTCACATATCAGCTGCGTAGCTCTATTGGAGGCATCCGCAGCAGAATATGCACTTAAATGCCTTTCAAAACGATAGGAAGAATCGGTAGTGATTTTATGTCTATAAGAAGTCCTGCGAATGGAACCGGGATGGAAAGCAGCACTTTCCAAAACTATACTATGCGTGGTTTCGCTAATGGCAGATATATTACCTCCCATAATTCCTGCTATGGCAGAGGGTTTAATTCCATCAGCGATAACCAGTTCATCCCCTTCCAAAAGATAGCTTTTACCGTCTAAAGTAACTATGGGTTCATCCTTATCTGCTCTACGGATAACTATTGCTGGAATTTCCGGTGCTTCGGCAAGAGGAGAAAGCTTTGCATAATCAAAACAATGTAAAGGATGGCCATATTCCAGCATTACAAAATTGGTTATATCTACCAGGTTGTTGATGGGACGAAGTCCTGATTTTATCAATGCCCTTTTTATCCAAAGTGGCGAGTCCTTCAACTGCACATTATTAAATAACCGGGCAATATAGCGTGGACAAAGTTCCGGAACCCGGTTAACCAGCTTCAGGGGCATTGTTTCCGCTTTACACTTGGCAGCGGGGATTTCAATTTCAGGCAATTTTAAGGGACGATTTAATTTTGCCGAAAGATCACGCGCAATTCCTATATACCCAAGAAGATCAGAACGGTTGGGTGTAATTTCCAGATCAAAAATTGTATCGGGTAATTCATAAAGTTCATTGGCAGTTATCCCAATGGGGGTTTCGGAACTAAGTTCAATAATTCCGCTATGGTTATCGGAAATTCCCAATTCCTTTTCTGAACAAAGCATTCCGTAGGATTCAATGCCCTTAATTTTTGCTTTGCTAATTGTTATCCCGGGTAAAACAGAACCCGGCAAAGCAATGATGCTCATCATTCCGGTTTTGCAATTTGGAGCTCCACAAATCACTTGCAGATAGCCATTTTCAGTTTTTTCTGAATAAGGATAGTTACCAATATCCACTAAACAGCGTTTTAAATGGTCTGTTTCAGGAACAGCTTCCGCACTAATGATTTTAGCACTGAAAACAGTTTCCGGTAAAGCGGATATATTTTCCACCGCTTCCACTTCTATTCCTGAAAAAGTTAATATTCCTTCCAATTCTTTGGGCGTTTCATTCAGTTCTATGTATTTTGCCAGCCAGGAAAGAGCTATTTTCATCTTAGTTCTCCTTTAAACTGACGCAGCATTTTTAAATCGTTCTCATATAAAATACGCATATCCGGAATATTGTATTTCAACATCGCAATTCTTTCAATACCTAATCCAAAAGCATAACCGGTATAAACCTCGGAATCAATCCCCAAAATATCAAAAACATTAGGATCAACCATTCCCGCTCCACCCATTTCTAACCATCCGGAATATTTACAAACTCTGCAACCTGTGCCCCCGCAAACAACACAGGAAATATCCATTTCCGCACTGGGCTCTGTAAAAGGAAAAAAGTGAGGTCTAATCCGACTGGAAACATTGCTGCCAAACATAATGGCTGCAAATTGCGACAGCATATCTTTCATATCTGCCAAAGAAATCCCTTTGTCCACAACTAATGCTTCCACCTGATGAAACACCGGCGAATGAGAAGGATCGGGTTTATCATTTCTATAGCAGCGTCCGGGGGAAATTATCTTTATCGGTGGCGAGTATTTTTCCATAACCCGCACCTGAACAGTGGAAGTATGAGTTCTTAAAAGTCCCCCACCTTCCAGATAGAAAGTATCGGCAAGATTACGCGACGGATGGTCTATGGGAGTGTTTAGGGCATCAAAATTGTGAAAATCATCATCCATATCAGGTCCCTCGGCAATCTCAAAACCCAAACCCAAAAAGACCTCATCAATTTCACGCCGGATAATCGTTAATGGATGTAACCCACCCCGGGAACTGAAAATTCCGGTCATTGTAAGATCAATAGCAGATTGGGTTTCCCTTTTTTTCCAAACTTCTTCTTTAATAGCCCTATTTTGCCGTTCCAAAAGTTCTTCAAGGCAATTACGGGTTTCATTTATCAAATTACCGAAAGCAGGACGCTTTTCAGCGGGCAAATCTCTCAGTCTTGCGTATAAAGAGCTCAGCAAGCTTTTTTTGCCCAAATATTTGGCTTTTACATTTAACAGGTCATTGGGACTGGAACAAGCCAAAATATCTTTTTCAGCTTCTTCAATGAGTTTTCGTAATTCCTCTTCCACTTTCCCCTCATATATCGGCATA
>Ga0116174_10003714_pt1 | contig 12423 bp, 12 predicted proteins | sample AD_UKC087_MetaG_FD_89801 | JGI IMG/M metagenome (GOLD analysis project Ga0116174, IMG submission 89801) | Active sludge microbial communities of municipal wastewater-treating anaerobic digesters from USA - AD_UKC087_MetaG | ecosystem: Engineered > Bioreactor > Anaerobic > Digestate | place: USA...
ATTACGCTACGGATTGTCATATATTAGCCCGGAACAGGCAGAAAGAAACATGAAAAACGATAATACGGGCTGGAACACCCGGAAAATTGCAGGGGAATCGAGGGAAAAATGGAATGATGTCCTTTCCCGGATAGAGGTGGAGGGCGGCACCCATGATCAGCGGGTTGTTTTTTATACCTCACTCTACCGCTGCTTTGAAAGGATGATCAACATCACCGAGGAGAACAGGTATTTCAGCGTGTGGAGCGGAAAAGTGGAGGAAGCCGGCGATACGGCATTCTATACCGACGACTGGGTGTGGGATACCTACCTGGCCCTTCACCCTCTTCAGCTTTTGCTCAATCCTGCAGACCAGGATGAAAAAATAGCTTCCTACATCCGGATGGCAAGGCAGTCGGGATGGATGCCCACATTCCCCACACCAACCGGCGACAACCATGCAATGAACGGGAATCATTCGGCAGCAGTGATTCTCGATGCATGGAAAAAGGGAATAAAGGCCTTCGATCTTGCTGAGGCGTACAGGCATCTGAAAAATACTATCCTTTACGAAACAAAACTCCCCTGGGTTAAGGACAGCGCAACCTGGCTCGATAACTTCTATGATACAAGGGGCTATTTCCCTGCCCTGAAAAAAGGAGAACCTGAAACTTTCGGGAAAGTGCATTCCTTCGAAAGAAGACAGGCTGTTGCAATTACCCTTGCCTCATGCTACGACGACTGGTGCATGGCACAGATCGCGCGTGAACTGGGCCTTAACGACGATTATAATTTCTTTTCTCGGAGAAGCCTTAACTACAGGAACCTCTTCAGGGAGGATACAGGCTTCTATCATCCGAAAGACAGCAGCGGAAACTGGATTGAGCCTTTCGATTACATCTTCGACGGAGGAATGGGTGCCCGCGACTATTATGATGAAAACAACGGATGGACATATATCTGGCAGCCTTACCATGCTTTCCGTGACCTGATAGCCATGATGGGGGGAATGGAAAAATTCGACAACAAACTCGATCAGCTTTTTACTCAGGGACTGGGGAAATCGAAATGGCAATACTACTCGACACTTCCCGATGCAACGGGAAATGTCGGCCAGTTCGTAATGGGCAACGAACCTTCCATGCATATTCCATACCTCTACAACTATGCAGGCAAACCATGGAAAACACAGAAGAGGGTAAGGATGCTGATGGATACCTGGTTCCGCAATGACCTTATGGGAATACCCGGTGATGAGGACGGGGGAGGACTGTCCGCATTCTATGTATTCTCTGCCATGGGATTCTATCCTGTTACACCCGGAATTCCTGAATACCAGCTGGGAAGCCCCCTCTTCTCAAAAATAAGGATAAGACTCGATAACGGCGAATACTTCACCATTAAAGCTGGCAACAACAGCCCTGAAAAGAAATATATCCGTTCTGCAAGCCTTAACGGACACCTCCTTGCCAATCCGTCAATAACCCATCAGGATATTATCAGCGGAGGAACCCTCGTACTTGAGATGGATAAAAAACCTGTTTACAGCTGGGGAAATACCAAAGAATAAAAACGGGAACCATGAAGGATATAATAGCAAAAGCCTGCCTGCTGGCAACACCCTGTCTTTTGAGCCAGTGCGGCTCCCCTGAGAAGGGAAGCGGCGGAGAAAAGCCAAATATACTGATTGCCATAGGAGATGACATTTCCTATATGCATATGTCGGCTTATGGCTGCACCTGGGTGAAAACCCCGGGTTTCGACAGGGTGGCTGATGAGGGTCTCCTCTTTATGAATGCCTACACGCCAAATGCGAAATCATCACCTTCACGATCCTGCCTCCTTACTGGAAGAAACAGCTGGCAGCTTGAAGAGGCCGCCAATCACGTTCCATATTTCCCTCCACGTTTTAAGACATTTATCGAGACTCTCGGAGAAAACGGATATACGACAGGTTACACTGCCAAAGGATGGGCACCCGGAGTGGCGGTGGATGAGAACGGCAATCCCAGGGAAATGACCGGGAAGGCTTTTAACTCGAAAAAATTAAACCCTCCCGCAAGCGGTATCTCCGACATCGACTATTCAGCCAATTTTATTGAATTCCTTGATTCCAGGGAGGAAGGTAAGCCTTTCTGCTTCTGGTACGGATCGCATGAACCCCACCGCAGGTACCAGCCGGGCTCAGGAGCCTCGATCGGTGGAAAGGATCCGGCCGCAATCACAGACATACCTGCCTTCTGGCCCGATAACGATATTGTCAGAAATGATATGCTCGACTATGGCTTTGAAATAGAACACTTCGATTCACATGTCGCTAAAATGCTCGATATACTCGAGAGGAGAGGAGAGCTCGATAATACAATAGTCATCGTTACGGCTGATAACGGGATGCCCTTCCCCCGCGCGAAGGGACAGTCGTACGAATATTCAAACCATATGCCTCTTGCTGTTATGTGGGAGAAGGGTATAAAAAAACCGGGACGAACCGTTACCGACTTCGTGAGTTTTATAGATATCGCTCCCACCCTTCTGGAGGCAGCAGGCATAACCGCTGAAAACAGCGGTATGGAGGATATGGAAGGAAAAACCCTGCTCCCTGTTTTCACCGGCGGAAAAAAGGGAATGACCGACAAATCGAGAGACTTCGTCCTGATAGGAAGGGAAAGAAATGATGTGGGCCGTCCCGACGATGCCGGATACCCCATGAGAGGAATAATAAGGGACGGCTATCTCTACCTTGTTAATTTCAAACCGGGCCGCTGGCCCTCCGGAAATCCCGAAACCGGATATCTCGACTGCGATGCAAGCCCGGTCAAAACCCTTATCCTCGAAATGCGCCGCAACGGAACCTCCCGGGACTACTGGAATTTAAGCTTCGGCAAAAGAGGAGAGGAGGAACTTTATAAATTATCTGATGATCCGGCCTGCATAACAAACCTTGCAGGCAATCCCGGACTTAATCCCCTCAGGCAGAAACTCCGGAGCGAGCTTCTCCGCAGACTTAAGGAACAGGGAGACCCCAGGGTGTCAGAAAACGGCGATATATTCGATAAATATCCCTATGCTTCTGACAATGTGAGGGATTTCCACAACAGGTTCATGAAGGGACTGCTGCCGAGGAAATCAGCAGGATGGGTCGACTCGACCGATTTCGAAGATCCAGTATACTGAAAACCTGAAATATGCCTGAGCTATATGATGTGGCCATCTGCGGTGCAGGGCCGGCAGGATGTTCAGCAGCCCTGACCCTGGGAAAATCAGGCTTTAAAGTAGCCCTGATAGAAAAGGACCATTTCCCGCGCGAAAAGCCCTGCGGCGATGCCCTGCCGGCTTATGTCCCTAAAGTACTGGAAACAATAGACCCTGCCTTTGCCGAAGCCTTCCTCAACATCGCCGGGAAGAACAGAATAAACACTTGCAGGGTAAGCTCTCCATCCCGTAAATTAGTCGATATCAGCTACAGCGAAAGCGGCTGGGTGATCCGCCGCTCAGTTTTCGACAACTTTATGGCAGGTCTGGCAGGTAACCTCCGTAATGTGGAGATCCTCCAGGGAGTTGCTGTTACCGGAATCACAATTGATAAAGACCTTGTTACAGTTACAGCAGAAAACGGCTTTGAACTTAAGGCTCGTTTGCTTATAGGGTGCGACGGAGCACGCAGCATTGCTGCTGCTGAACTCACCGGCGAAAAAACCGCAACAGGAATCACTTCGGTTGCTGTCAGGGGATATTTCAATAATGTCAGGGACCTGCATGCCGGAACAATAGAGATACATTTCATGAGAAACCTACTTCCCGGTTACTTCTGGATATTCCCCGTTGACGAAGAAACCTGCAATGCAGGACTGGGAATAATGGCTTCTGACAGCAGGAAAATAAACCTGAGAAAAGAGTTTTACAGGATCATGAACGAGGAGCCTGATATGAAAGACAGGTTTGCCGGTTCAGAACAGGAAGGAGACCTGAAAGGACATATATTGCCGCTGTTCTCACGAAAAAAAGCCATCTCGGGATACAGATTCATGCTCTGCGGAGATGCCGCATCAACAGTGAACCCCGCCACAGGAGCAGGAACAGGGCAGGCCATGCAGACGGGAAGATATGCCGGATGGCAGGCTGCAAAATGCCTTTTGAAAAATGACTTTTCGGAAAGCTACATGAGATCATACGATAAAACAGTTTATGAGAAATTGTGGAGGGAGAACAGAAAATACCTGTTTATACTTGAGCATGTCCTCCGTCACGAAAAAAGACTGAACCTTGCTGTGGGACTGGGAGCGCGATCCCTGGCAATATCACGGCTGATGGCAAAGGTCCTGCTTTGATCCCGGCCTCCGGGATACTGCTGGCACCATTATGACTGGCGAATAACTGCATGATCCACTGAAGCGGCTCCGGAAGACATTCCGGAATGCCGTTGATCACAATGTTGGATAGAAAAACTTAACAGGTGTTCCGGCATGAAATCCTGAAAGCCGGGTTTGAAAAAGACAAAAAAAATTACTGTCCCCGCGTGCTTCAATTCTGAACAATTATATAAATTCATGGTTTATTGTTAAAAATCCTGACCCATGAAAAAATCACTTATGCTAGCAACAGTAATGCTGCTGTTTGCAACTGTTCCTGCAATGTCGCAGAGCCTTCTCAACAAGGTAAAAAAAGCCGTATCAAAAGAGATTTCGGGCATTACCGGCAATGACTCCGGGTCCGAAACAGCCAAAGCAGGAGAAGAACCTGCCTGTGCCTGCGATGATGCCGTCTTTATTATCGACCTGGGTAAGTATAAGCTAGATTACAGGGAAACTTCAATAAGCCTGAAAGATGACGGGAGCATCCTGCTAAGGGACAGGATCGGGGGTAAATACTATATTGTCAGGAATGGTGCAACTGAAGGCCCCCTGGGTCAGGATGATGAAAGAATCAAAGGATTCCTTGGTACAAGCAGCGGAGACACAGGAGATAATAACAGCGACGACTGGACAGATAGTTACCCTTCATACATCTCACGCTCGGGAGATAAGTACCTTATACGTTTCGGCGGGAAAAGCTACGGGCCATACGCTGTGATAAACGACTTTGCCGTATCGCGCTCCAGGGACAAGTTCGCTGCAATTGTAACAAAGAATATTCCCATAAGCGAATCTGAAGGCAAAAAGATGGAAGAAGCAATGAAAAATGCAAAAACCGATCAGGAGCGAATGGACATTGCAATGAAAATGAGCCAGCAGATGCAGAACCAGATGATGCAGGGAGGCGGTCCTCAGTCGATGCAGCCTGAAATTGTCTCAAACGTCCCGGGTGCAGCCTACGACGCGATGACATGGATGGGAGGCCGGCTTAATGGTATGGTTAAATTCGATGATATCCTTGTAATTGCTCCCGACAGAATACTCGACCTGAAAGGTAATACCGTGATGAAACTTAACCAGAATGATTACAATACCGAAGAAATGTTCGTGAACTCATCAAATAACAAATACGCCAGATACAATTACGGTACTCTCGTTTTCAGCGATAACACTAAACTATCTGATCTTTTCAATCCTTACCTGTCCAAAAAGGATGGAAAGACATACCTGAATTACATGTACTATTCGCCGGGAAAGAACGCTATCATGCAGTGCGCAATACCTTTTTAAAAACCTGAAAACTTCAGTTTCCTGAAATGCCCTTAAAGAGACAGGCTGAACTGAAAGCCCGCGGTTTAATATGCCTGGTGCTATTCTTTGTGCTTTCAGGCAGAATAGCCATCAGGGGTGAAGATCCTGATTACAGAAAGGTTTTTGGCGACGACTGGAATAAGGCACAGGAATTCGTTCATGGCAATGAAGCATGGATGAAGCGATTATCGGAGCTCACCGGTATTTCATACTCCGAAGCTGTTTCGGTTGTCTTTCCCGAGCTGATAAGGTATTCGGCTCTGCGCGACAGGATCGAAGTTTCGTTGCTTCAGACACTATATATAAACCTGGGGGAGGAATACGCCGATTTCTCCACAGGGTATTTCCAGATGAAGCCGTCATTTGCCGAAGCTGTGCACGACAACAGCCATTTTCTCAGAGGGAGGCTCAGGAACCATTTCAGGAAACAGCCGGAAAAAAATATTCCAAAGGAATTCAGGAGAGCAATCGTGGAAGATATGCAGAAACCATGGATGCAGTTTATCTACCTAGCTGCCTTCATCAGGATATGCGAGGCCCGCTTTGACCTCAGTGACCTCGGAAAGGAGGAAAGAATAAGGTTCCTTGCCACAGCATACAATTACAGCTTCCTGAAAAGCTACGAAGAGATAATTTCAATGACCGGCGGCAGGTATTTCACTGCAGGAACAGGGAATGGTGAACTCTTTCCTTATTCTGACATTTCACTTTACTGGTTCAGGCTCAACCGTGGAGATGTTATGGAGCCCGGAATGCCATGAAAGAATTTTTTTCGCTCAGAATCTGTACCCTCCGGAAAAACCAAATCCGATATTCTTTTTTGAGGCTTTATCGTCGATATACCAGGAATTGATCTTAAGAGTACCCAGAAGCGCATTCATCTGAAAATATAAACCGCTGTTCAGCTCGTAGCCCGAATAAATCCCGGCTCCGGCATCGAAAGGTTTGAAATAAACATAACCCGGTTCTGAAAGGTCGGCATTTTTTATAAAACGTGCCGGAAGCGTCCCGTATTCTCCGTCGTTTTGTTCACCGCTTACTCCAAAGGCAATATAAGGGCCTATGCCAAGAAGGAGATGCCCTTCACCGACCACAGGCCGGTAGAGAAATCCTGCAGGTATTTCAAGATAAGTGAGCTTGTACTTCCTGGTTACATCCTCAAGTATCTCCTGACTGGCACCCCTGGTGGTAAAGAACAATCCTGTTTCAAAACAAAGATCCCCCACAATTCTTTTTATTGCGGTAAAGCCAATGTTAAAACCGGCCGTAAGATTGTATTCCAGACTTTCTCCGGAGCTGTTGTTCCCGTAAAAATTCTGAAGGTTCAGTCCGCTTTCCACCGCAAAACTGATCCCCTTCTCAGCATTTCCACTGTCCTGGGCTCCGCTGCGGCTGACAGATAATATCAGCATCAGATAAAGAGCTGAAATAGGTATCTTCATCTTTTTTTTATAAGTACCTGTTCCGGTTATCCTTCCGATCACTGCCCGGCTTCCTTCCTGGCTTCCTTTATCATCATTACTCCTTCTCATATGAACTCTACAAGGTAAGCAATTGTTTATTGAAAAAAAATGTTTAATTTACTAACTCTTTATTCTCATAATTTAGAAACACGAAATATAAGCTTCTAATGATCTATTTATCACTAAATCAATTAAAATCATGGCAGTATTGAAGGTAATCGAAATCATGGCATCTTCCGAAAAAAGCTGGGAGGATGCAACTGCTGTTGCAGTAAAGATGGCTGGCAAAACCGTAAAGGAGATCCGTTCAGTCTATGTACAGGACATGAGCGCAGTGGTTAACAAGAACAAAATCACCGAATTCCGGGTAAATGTAAAAATCTCATTCGAGGTAATGAACTGACAGTTAATTCATTTTTCAGGCTACCGGCTATTCTTTGCATTCTGCCTCAACAAGCTGGTCTGCAAATTACAGCCTCCTGCCTGTATCTTTTCAATAATCAAAACAAATATTAAAGAAAATGGGACTGATTTCTTTTATTAAAAATGCCGGAGACAAACTGTTCAAATCCGAAGAAAAAAAAGAACAGGAAAAAGCCGATCTGATCGCGGCCCACATAAAGAAATTCGGCTTTGATACCAGTGATATCAAGGTCAAAGTGGATGACGACAAGGTTATCCTGATGGGTAGTGTCGACACCATCGAGAACAAGAACAAGGTTGTTGTAACAGCAGGAAACGTAAACGGAATAGCCACGGTCGACGACTGGCTCGTGGTTAAACACCCTCCGGTGGTTGCTCCTCCTCCTCCGGAAAAACAGTATTACACTGTTAAAAAAGGTGATTATCTTTCAAAGATTGCCAAGGAGGTATATGGCAATGCCAACAAGTACAATATTATATTCGAAGCAAACAAACCGATGCTTAAAGATCCTAATCTGATATATCCGGGTCAGGTACTTGTTATTCCTCCTCTCGAGGAAAAGAAATAAACAAAAAAGGGGGCCGCTGATACGGCCTCCTTTTTTATTTACTGATTTAAACAGCTGTCATCATGCCTCTTCGGGCTTGTCATCAGCTGTCTTTTTCTTTATGTTCTCGGCAATGTCTTCAAGCTTGTCAGCCGTTTTGGCAGCCGTTTTCTTGCTGAAATCCTTCAGCTTCTCGACAGCATCCTCAGTCTTATCCTCAACTTTGTCGGCAAAGGATGCCAGCTTTTCCTTAATCCCGCTCTCCTTGATGTCCTCAATCTTGTCCTCCACAAAATCTTCTGCTTTCTCATATGTATCCTTAACTTTTTTGAAAGCTTCGCTTTCCTTCAGGTCAGCTACTTTGTCGTCGATAAAATCATCGGCTTTGTCAACGAGCTTCTTAGCTTTATCCAGCAGACTCTCCTTCTGGTTTTCTTCCGGTTGTTGTGTTTTGTTTTCTTCCATTTGATTAGAGATTTATAAGAATATAATACAAAAATTTTAGCAGCACTTATGTGTGTTATAATCTATATAAAGGTAACAAAATTCCATATAACCAAACAATTGACTGTCTGATTTCACTAAAGTCCCTTATCTTTAGGAAAAGTTACCTTAAAATGGAAAAGGAAATAATTACTGCGGCAGCTATTGGGCTTGGACTGGCAGCAAGCTGCGGCTTCAGGGTGTTTGTCCCGATGCTGGTGGCAAGCATCGCAGCAAAACTCGGTCTCTTCCCCGCCACAGAAGGGTTCCAGTGGCTCGCCAGCTGGCCTGCGATAATAAGCTTCGGAACTGCAACGGCTGTCGAAATTCTGGCATACTATATCCCCTTCGTTGATAACCTTCTCGACACGATCGCGACCCCTCTCGCAGTTGGAGGAGGCACCCTACTGCTGACTTCAGTGCTTCCGGTCGACAATGAGTTCCTGAAATGGGCTGCCGGCTTCCTGTTCGGAGGAGGAGCAGCAGCAACAATACAGGGAGGAACCGTGCTGACCAGACTCGCTTCCTCCAAACTTACTGCCGGGACAGGCAACGCTGTGGTCGCAACGGGAGAACATGCCGCCTCTTTCGGGACTTCAATACTTTCGCTGGTTATGCCTCTTGTCATTGCAGCTCTCCTGATCCTCCTCATCGTATACTTCATTATGAGGTTCGGAGCCCGGCTGCTAAAAAAGAAAAGCAACTGACCTCCTTAAGAACAGAAACTTCCCTGATTTTTTCGTCCGGCTCATTAATACAGATAATCCGCCCAGCCTTAATGTCCCGGAAAAAATCATCATGCCTTTCCAGCCTGCCCTGACAATTGACATGAAGTATTTTAGTCTTACTTTATAAAAACAATGTTATTTATTTTGTATTATTATACTTTATTTGTATATTTGTCACGTTTTAGTAACATATATGATGGAAGAAAGAAAGGCAGGAACAAAAGATGCAATCCTGGCTTCATCAAGGGAGCTCTTCTGGAAACACGGATTCAGACGTGTAACGGTTGATGAGATCTGTGAAAAGACAGGGATAAGCAAAATGACATTCTACCGGTATTTCGCAAACAAGACCGAACTGGCAAAGGCAGTCTTCAGCCAGGCTGCAAATGAGGGCTATGACCAGTTCCGGATCATAATGAATGAGCCTGTCTCCCCTGAGGAGAAAATAAACAGACTCCTGCTAATGAAATTCGACGGCACTCACGATATCAGCGTCGAATTTCTGAACGACTTTTACCATGGGAAGGACAAGGAATTACATGATTATGTAAGAAACTGCACAATGGAAGTGTGGAATAAAATTCTCGTGGAAATGAAGATTGCGCGCGACAAAGGGATATTCAGGAAAGATCTTAACCTCGAATTCTTTTTTCTCATGTCGCAGAGCTTTGTCGAATCGATGAACGACGAAAGAATAACGAAGCTTTTCAGCAACCCCCAGGAAATGATTATGGAATGCACGAGACTGCTGATGTATGGCATCTCACCTCGGAACTAATGAAGAAGGTTTTTCTTATATTGCTTATACTGCTGCAGGCAACAGGGAACATTTGCAGGTCGCAGGAGCCGGTCAGGAATTCTGCCGATACTTTTAGGATCAGCGGACAGCTGTCGGCATGGGGCAACTACAACCATGGAAACTCTCTTCCTGTAATAACAGGAGGCAGATACATCCCGTCCCTGTATCTTGGAACCGGAACCGCCGGGAATAAGCTTTTTGATCTTGAAGCATCAGGAAATGTCTTCGGTACTTTCGCCTTTAATCCATTCAACCGGTCATCTGCGACAGGAAACCTTAAACCCTACAGGCTGTGGGCAAGGTACTCTGACGATCAGCTGGAGATAAGGCTGGGGCTGCAGAAGATAAACTTCGGATCGGCTTCAATGCTTCGCCCTCTGATGTGGTTCGATCAGATGGATCCGCGCGATCCCCTTAATCTTACCGACGGGGTCTGGGCCCTTCTGGCAAGGTATTATTTCCTCAACAACGCGAATATCTGGATATGGGGATTATATGGAAACGGGGAAAGAAGAGGCTGGGAACTGATACCCTCAAACAGCAGGATACCCGAATTCGGTGGAAGGCTGCAGGTGCCTGTGCCCCATGGAGAGGCAGCGATATCATATCACTACCGTAATGCCGACAACAGAGAAATGATTCTCTTCAGCAACTATCACGAAAAGATACCTGAAGACAGGTTCGGTTTCGATGCAAGATGGGATCTGAAGACAGGTTTATGGATAGAAGGCTCCTGGACAAGGAAGAGAATGGATCTCGGAACCCTTACAAACCAGGAGATCCTCAATGCAGGGATCGATTATACATTCGGGATAGGAAATGGTTTGTATTTAGTCTATGAACATCTTCTGGTATCATACGACCAGAAAGCTTTTGAATTCGCCAACAGGACTTCATTTTCGCTGCTGAGGCTTAACTATCCCGTGGGGCTTTTCGACAATGCAGGCGCATTAGTATACTACGACTGGACAAACAGCAATGTCTATACTTTCGTTACATGGCAGAAGCAGTTCGATAATGTCATGTTCTATATTATGGGATATGCGAATCCCTCAGGGTATAATCTTCCGGCTCAAACCGGTTCAAATAATTATTATTCAGGCAAAGGAATACAGTTAATGATCGTCTTTAACCATTAAATAACTTAAAATGGAAGCTCCTCCGATAATCAGTATTGAAAAACTGGTAAAGAAATTCCCGATGGGGAAAAGCGAATTCACCGCGCTGAACGGTATAGAACTGCAGTTCACCAGGGGCGAATTTGCAGGTCTGGTAGGCCCAAGCGGCTCTGGCAAGACCACGCTCCTGAACATTATCGGATCGCTTGATGTTCCCACTTCGGGAACTGCTGTGGTCCTCGGAATGTCGGTAGGAAGTCTTTCAGCAAAAGAAGCCGCCCGCCTGAGAAAGCAAAACCTGGGATTCATTTTCCAGAGTTATAACCTCCTCACAGTGCATACTGTTTACGAGAATGTTGAGTTCCCGCTCTTACTGCTTGGATATAACTCAACCGAGAGAAAAAAGATGATAATGGATGCTCTCGAATGGGTCGGACTCACTGATAAGGTGAAATCCAAACCGCCTCAACTATCGGGAGGTGAATGCCAGAGAGTGGCAATCGCAAGGGCAATGGTAAAGAAGCCTTCCCTTGTACTGGCCGACGAACCTACAGCAAACCTCGATGCGGCAAATTCACACAAAATCCTGAAGACAATGGAGACTCTTAACCGTGAACTTAAGACAACTTTTGTTTTCGCTACCCACGACGAAAAAGTAATAAGCTATCTTAAAAGGAAGATATTCCTCCTCGACGGAAAGGTCGACAGGCAGGAGATAAAACCCAACTAAGCCCTGAAAAGATGAAACTGGCATTAAAACTCGCTTTAAGAAACCTTCTGGGGGCAGGTTTACGTACCTGGCTGAATGTTATTGTGCTCTCATTCTCCTTCGTGGTGATAATATTCATGAAAGGTGTTATGGCTGGCTGGGACCATCAGGCTAAAACCGACATGACGAACTGGGAAATAGGCGGAGGACAATACTGGCATGAAAACTATGACCCGCTCGATCCTTTCACTCTTGCCGACAGTCATGCCCCTGTACCGGAGGAGCTAAGACAGGAGATGGAAAAAGGAGACATCGAACCTTTACTGGTGGTCTCCGGGACAATCTATCCCCAGGGCCGCCTTCAGTCGATCGTAATAAAAGGGATCAATCCCGGACAGTCTGTTTTTCTCCTTCCGACACATAAGCTGGATACCCTTACCGACGCCATACCGGCAATTATCGGCTCTCAAATGGCCAGAAACATGAAGGCATCGGTGGGGGATCATATCA
>Ga0116174_10003718_pt1 | contig 12416 bp, 6 predicted proteins | sample AD_UKC087_MetaG_FD_89801 | JGI IMG/M metagenome (GOLD analysis project Ga0116174, IMG submission 89801) | Active sludge microbial communities of municipal wastewater-treating anaerobic digesters from USA - AD_UKC087_MetaG | ecosystem: Engineered > Bioreactor > Anaerobic > Digestate | place: USA...
CAAGGCATCTTTCTCCGGATCAGTAACAACCTTCCATAAAACATGGAAATTGACTTTATCTAAAGCAGGTGGTTTTTCAATCATCTTTACATTGAATTAAAGTGCAAAGATAATCTATTTTTTCAAATTAGGGGAAGTTTTCCTCTAATTTCCTCTAATTTCCTCTAATTTGGAAAATAACGCTTGTCGAATAACTTTTTTATCTTTGTTTTATCTTGTGAATTTGTTTTTGTATATTGAGGGTAAAAAAATGATTTACGGATATATTCGGGTTTCAACTGATAAGCAAACTGTTGAAAATCAACGTTTTGAAATAAACAATTTCTGCAAAAAAGAGAAAACAACTATCGATAAATGGATTGAGGAAACTGTAAGCGGAACAAAAGCTCCTGAAAAACGTGCTCTCGGTAAGTTAATAAAAAAAATGAATGCTGGAGATGTACTGATTTGCAGTGAACTGTCAAGATTGGGTAGGAGTTTATTTATGATAATGGATGTGCTTTCTGCTTGCATGAAAAAAGATATTGAACTGTGGACAATCAAAGATAACTATCGATTAGGAACTGATATCAGCAGTAAGGTGCTTGCTTTTGCATTTGGACTTTCAGCTGAGATTGAGCGAAATCTTATTTCACAGCGAACAAAGGAAGCACTCGCGAGAGCCAAAGCAGAAGGAAAAACCCTTGGAAGACCAGTAGGTGCAAAAAGTAAAAAACTTAAACTCACGGGATACGAAAACCAAATTAGACAAATGCGAGAAAAAAATATACCTAAAATACAAATTGCAAAAAAGTTAAAAGTAGATAGAAATACTTTGCATAAATTTATGATAGAAAACGATATAAAATAATGGGGCAATTAAATTCAGCAGAGGGAGGATATTTTGATATTGTGATTGGGAATCCGCCGTATATAAGTATACAAGGATTAACGGTTTCAGAAAGAGAGCTTTATAGGGTATTGTTTAAGTTTTTTTATCATAGATATGATATTTTTGGATGTTTTATTGAGAAAGGATTAAATTTATTAAACACTAATGGTGTTCTCTGCTATATTCAACCAAGTGTATTTTTGAATAGCAAATCATTTATGAAGTGCAGAAAGCATATTGTTGAAAACAATTCGATTGTCAGATTAAATTTACTAAAAGATGGTGTTTTTGAGAGCGCAATTGTTCCCACAATGATAATGTGTGTTCAAAAAGTAAAAAAGAGCAATAATATTATTGTTTGTAGTCAAGGAAAATTAGAAAAGTTTTATACAATAAAACAAAATGTATTTTTAGACACAGAAGCAAATGTGTTTAATTTGGATTTGCTTTCACACGTGGTGGATTTTGTAAACAAAACACAAGAAAACTGTACTTTTATTGAAAATATTGCTCGAGTGTCACGTGCGATAAATATTGGAAATTATTCGAAATATCTATTTGAAAATATTGATGAAAACAATAAACAATATATTAAAGTCCTAAAAGGAGCGTCTATAAAAAAATGGTATTATACGTTTGAAGGATTTTATCTTAGAAAAAACTTTCATGAGTTTATAAGTTGTGGAGATTTAGAAACTCTCTCTAAACCAAAATTGATGATGAAAAGGATAGGAAAATATCCAGAAGTATGTTATGATGAAACAGGTATCGCTGGACTTGATACGATTTACACAATAAGGGTTACTGACAGCAATTTTTCAGCACTATACTTATTAGCACTACTCAATTCAAAGTTAATTGGACATATTTTTCGTTTAAGAGTACCCCTTAAAGGTGACGTGTTTCCTGAATTTAGGATATTTGATTTAAACAAACAAATTCCAATAAAAATCATTTCGATTACTAAGCAACAACCCGTCATTACTCTTGTCAGTCAAATCCTTGATGCTAAAAAAGAAAATCCACATGCCGATACATCTAAATGGGAAAATGAAATTGACCAATTGGTATATCAACTTTATGAACTTACAGATGAAGAAATAGCAATAGTGGAAGGGAAAGAGTAAAATAGTTTTTTTATTTCAGAATAAAAACATATATATGAAATATTTTTGTACTTTTGCATTGCAAGATGTATTACAGAAGAAAAATATTATTGGCTTTGTTGGGTGTGTTTGACGGGCAACTTACCGCCAAACAGTTTCAAAAATACTTATTTTTGTTCACTCATAAACAGGAAACGAAGTCTTTTGATTTTGTTCCGTATCGCTATGGCTGTTTTTCGTTTCAAGCCAATCAAGATATGGTAATACTTACCAAATACGGTTTTTGTAAGATTGTACAAACAGAAAATGGCAGGTTTTATAAGCTGACGAATGAAGAGGAATTTATTAGCACGCTTAAACCGGAAGACAAAAAAAGTCTTTTTGATGTGAAAGCTCAGTTCGGTAATTTGACACAAACGGATTTAATTCGCTACACATATCGTCAATATCCGTATTATGCCACAAAAAGTACTATTGCAAAAGATCTATTGAACAGCGAAGAACTCAGTGCTATTGAACAACAAAAGCGACACTATCTCGAAAAAAAACTTTTTACTATCGGCTACGAAGGAATTTCCTTGGAAACTTATATAAACAAGCTGATAATTAATGATGTACATGTGTTATGCGACGTTCGGAAAAACGCTTACAGTCAAAAATACGGTTTTTCTAAAAAAACTCTTGAGCAGGCTTGTAAAGGTGCTGATATTGAATATATCCACATCCCTGACTTAGGTATTGTTTCTGACAAGAGAAAAGAACTACACACACAAGCAGATTATGATAGTCTATTTCAGGAATATAAAGAAACGACTTTGGCAGAAAACAAAGAATCACTTCTCAATATTCGGACTTTGTTAAATAATGGAAAGCGAGTAGCTCTGACTTGCTTTGAGAAAGACCCGAAACAGTGCCACCGCACTTGTGTAGCGAATGCTCTAATGCAATTGCCCGAAACTGACTACAAATTAGAACAACTGTAAACCCATGGCTCTTACTCGAATTCTTATATCTGTAAAAACATATCCCACGCTTTCTGCTACTTACGACGAATTAGTTTGCACAGCAGGTTTTAAAGAAGATGGTTCGTGGGTTAGAATATATCCTGTTCCTTACCGAAAGCTAAAATATGCCGACCGATATGAAAAATGGCAATGGATAGAAATAGATATTGTTCGCAATACAAAAGATTTCAGAAAAGAGAGTTATCGTCCGGCTGATTTAGACAAAGATATAATTATTGGCGAAAGTGTTCCTACTATAAAAAACTGGACACTACGAAAAGAAATTGCTCTTAAAAATGTTTATACAGATATGTCGATTTTAATTGAAGAAGCAAAAGATGAGAGCATTGGAACATCCTTAGCCGTATTCAAACCCAAAAAAATTATCGACTTTATATGGGAGCCATGTGAACGAGAATGGGATAAGAAAAAACTTGATGTCATTATTGCAAAACAAGCACAAGGTAGTCTGTTCGACAATGAAGAAACTAAAAGAATATTTCAAGTAGCAAGAAAATTACCCTACAAATTTTCTTACGTTTTTACCTCCGATGACAATAAAGAGCGTACTCTAATGGTAGAAGATTGGGAGTTAGGTGCTTTATACTGGAATTGCTTAAAAAAAACAAAAGGCAATGAAGAGTTAGCTTGTCAAAAGGTAAAAGAAAAATACTTTGACCACATGGTAAATAAATGTGATTTGTACTTTTTCCTTGGCACTACTCAAAAATTTCATAATGTTGGACCTAATCCATTTATAATTATCGGTGTGTTTTACCCTCTAAAAGAAGATAAAACACAACTTTCATTATTTTAGGAATATTATTTAAAATTATCTATATCTGCATTATACTCTTCTCTGCTGATTATATTTTCTATTTCAGGGTCGATGATTTTCACTTCATCATAGTTTAAATTATAGAGTTTGTACACAAGAGTGTCGATTTTATTGATTATATTATCTCTATCTATATCCTTTGACAAATTAAGTAATTTATCTACATAATTTACTAATAAATCTTGTTGAAGTTCATTAGCAATTTTAATTGGAATTTTGCGTAAAAATGTCAATTTTACTTGTGCAAAAACTTTACCTTTTTCCGCAATTAATAGGTGATATAAATGATTTCCCAATTTGGAATTTAGGACTGAAAGAATATATTTTAGCTTAAACCTTTCATCTTTCTTGATCAGTGAATGAACAGAATCGATGCAATAGAATGGTTGCTCTATATATGTGGCAATTATATCAGCAGATGTTTGTCTCAAAAATATTTTGGGACTTTCAAAAAAAACCTGATTTCTTTTACACCAAAGCCAATCACCATATTCAATATAACTTCCACTCCATTTATGCTCATATTTAAAAATTTCTCTACCTCTAGTAACAGGTTTTGAAAATTGACTTACTGCACTATCCCTAAAATAGTCTATTTTTTCTCCTTGAACTTTTGCATATACAGTTATTCCTTGGGTACTGATTATTATATCACCCAGTGGAAGACAGTTAATTGAGAATTTGCGTAATTTGTTTTTGTTTTTTATTGCAGTAATATCAAAAGTATCATATGAGAAATCACCTTTTTCAAGCAATACATATTTGTTTAGTATTAACTTGCCAAATGCGTATGAAAAAGACGAAAATTTAGATTCTGTATTATTGTTTCCTTTTTTTAAAAGTGTAATGCTATTATCCACAACTGCCGATTCAAAGATGCACTCTATTCTATCAGTTATCTCAATTATTGATGTGTTATTCATTAACCATTTTCTTAAATTTATAAACTGACTGTAAACAGTAAATGTATGGGGCGTTATATATGAAATAATACCAGATTTTATAAGTAAATCAACTCCTTTTTTAAAAAAGAAAATATACAAATCATAATGACCAGATAAAACTTCTTTATAACTATTTTGAAAAAAAAATTTATCATTACTATCTGATATTTCTTTATATGGAGGATTAGAAATCACAATATCAAAATATCCTCCCTCTGCTGAATTTAATTGCCCATTTTCTCGTTGCAATCCAAACATCCATTCAGGATCAAAGAAGGCGATGATGAGTTTTGGTCATACGGATCCCAACTAGCAAGATTATCAGCATCTTCACTCCCCCATCCATTATTTTTAAGTTCGTCGGCTATTGCCATACGAATTTTCTTATCAAGTTTTCGATATTTCTCTTTAGTTTTTTTTGTTCTGGCACTAAATATTTTATGTCTACATACTCGAAGTTCTTCTTGTAGTTTCTCTATTTTTTCAGTATCGAAAAGTGATAATTGTCCCGTCGGATGATTAATTCCAATTAAAGAATTTGCTGTTACAAATTTTGTCTCTAAATTCGGTAATGGTATGATACCGAAATTGTTATCCTTATTTGTATCGTTATTTTGATCCACTACAAGTGAAATAAAAAAACGAAGTTTTGAAATTTGTGTAGCAATCGGTTGTATATCCACCCCGTAGATACAGTTTTCAACTAAATAAAGTTTACGAGCATAGTCAGGTCGATTCTTACTGATATCAAAAGCATTATTTATTTCGATCAATCTACTTTCTCGTTCTTTTTTATCCTCAGTATCTAATGCCTGTAAAATTTCCAATTTAGCTTTCTCATGTTGAATAGTTTTCCAATAAATGTTTGCAGGATCAACTTTTTGCAGCAAGTGGACTAACTTTTGCAAAATACCCATCGGAAAAGCTCCCGACCCACAAGCAGGATCAAGAATTTTGCAATGATAGAGTGCTTCTATCAGTTCGTTTACTTGGATCTCTGTGAGATTATGTTCTTCATCAGTGTATTGAAATAGTGGACGGATTTTCTCCTCTTCGATCGAAGTTTTTCCTTTAAAATAAGCTATCAAACTTTCATCCACCATGTAATTTACGATTTCCCGTGGTGTGTAAAATGAACCGGTCTGTTTACGTGCTGTGGTTTTGGTTTCAGGATTGAAACTTGCTAATAGATTTTCAAAAACCTTTCCAAGTAATTCGGGATCAAGTGCCACTACTACTTCTGCCGGTGTGTTTTCTTCTACCGTAAAATTGTAGGTTTTTAAAATATTGATAAGTCCTTTTACCGAAGCTTGTTTAGTTTGAGGTGTTTTTTCACCATAGTCATCACTTAAATCTACATTTTCATCTCTTCCGAAAAATATGTAATCCGGAACGGTTAACCGTTCACCTTTTGGTAAATTGTCAGTAAAACCATCTATATAAATCTTATTGTGCTTATCGTCCAGGCATTCAAAAAGTCCGCCATTTAGGAATGGTACTTTGCTGTTAATAAGTTCTACAAACTTTTCAGGATTTTTGAAATATTTAAGGTAGCGGAAAAGCCAATCGTTACCAAAATCATCACCATAGTTTGTATCTCCTCTAAATCCTCTTTCACGTTTATCTTCGTCATCACTTTGAGGTTTAATTGGACAATTAAGAGATGCAAAAAATAGGTTTTGTAGGATAGCTTTGTAGTAAACACTATCCTTGCCAGTTTCAGAGAAAAATCCGGTCTGTTTTATCGGGTTTAGTTCTGTTAAAATATTACTTTTCAATTCGTTTTCATCAAAGAGTTCTTCAGGTATTAAGCCTTTTTGCTTGATAAACCAAACAAACAAGATACGTGTTAGCATTCGAATAACGTTGATGGCTTTGTGCTCTTTTATTAAATCATCAAGCTCTTTCCCTTCATTATAAGCTTTTTCTTCAGTTGGTTTTGATGGAAACTCCACTTGCTTCAAAGCCCAAAAATACCAATCAGAAAGTTCTTTGTAGAATTGCTTTGTAAGAACTTCTACAGAAAAACGCTCTTGTAGGTCGTTGAAATAGTCACCCTCTTTTTTAGTTAATCGCCCTTTTTCAATCAAAAATTGAGTTGGTGTTTTAACGTGAGCACCTTCGCCCAAAAGAAAAGAGTAACGTCTCGGATTGGAAAAACTTCTTGTGATGCGCGAAGAGTTGTCGGCTTGTTCTGCCTCAATCTGCAAAAGCGAGAAACGGTATTGCGAACTGTTTTCTTGTTTGAAAATCACCAATGCACGGTTGTTGTAACTTTTATGTAGCATCAGCCTAAAAGCATCTTGTGCAATACCAACACGTGCATCGTGGGTAGATGTGTGAGTAACCTCATAAATATCCAAATTCATACTTGGACATGTGCCAAGTTTTGTTGCATCGACCGTGTAACGTGTAGTAAAGTTAAAATTTTCGTATTTTTCCTCGTTAATTATAAAGTCGTCCGGCAAGAATTGATCTTCTAAAAATTCAAGAAAATCGGTGCGATTATACAGGTTGTTAAAATTCATAATACTATAAATTTAATATTATCTGTTTTCTATTTCTTGTGCCAATATCAAGGTTTCCACGCCTTGTTGGTCTATATCGTCGTAGGTACGTAGCACTTTTTGAATATAATCACTGCTGATTTTTTCGGGCAAAGTTGAGTATTCTGCAGGTTTAAGTCCGTTTATCTGTCGTAGTGCGTAGCCTGATAGAGCATCGTATTCAATCGCAGTTTTCAAGTCTTTCAAGTATTCCGTATTACAAGCATTTATCTGTATCATTATCCGTATTTTATCCAAGGCATTTCGCTTAGTCTTTTCCGTATCAGCCTCTGTTTCTGTAGCAAATAAGGATTGTTTTGCCAAGTTATAAAGTTCTTCAAAATTTTCGGAAACTTCATATCCGGTTTCATCAGGTTCGCTTTCCAATAATTTAAAAGCATCTTGTGGTGAAATAGTAAGCACGTTTTCGCTGTCTTTTGCAAACTTGAATACAATTTCACTTTTCTTTTTAGCTACTACCAACACTCCATCTTCCACCTCTTTTTCAAACTTCCTTTTAGTTTTTGTACGAAGTGGAAGTTTTAACGCTTCTTTCATTTCAGAACTGTTTCTTAACTGATTTAACGTAGCTCGATAATCCGTATCCCACGATTTTTGTTCATCTGCCATACTTTGCTTTTTATATTGCTCAACAAAAAATGCACGTAGTTCCTCGTCAGAAGTTAGTACTTTCGTATCTTCACCCATTATGGCATGTATCATATCCATTTTTAGCGTAGAAATTTGTTTTGTACGAGTTTCAGTCTCCCCTATTGAAGTGGGGAAATAATTATATATGTACAAATTATCGAACATTTTTTTATTAATCCGGTTGATACGTCCTACACGCTGAATTACACGAGTAGGATTATAGGGAATGTCATAATTGAAAATTGTTCCTGCTCTATGTAGATTGTAACCTTCCGAAATAGCATCAGTGGCAATTAGCACCTTATATTTATCATCCTGTTTATAGTCAGTATATCCTGCATCAAAATTTGCACGAATTATCTCTTTATTTGTTGTTGATGCTTTTCTTGCTGTATAATAGAAAATAGGTAGATTTGCTTCTTGAAGTTTCTTACCTAAATATTCAACAGTATCTGCAAATTGACTAAAAACTACAATTTTTCTATTAGGTTCGTTTTTAAGTTGTTTTTTAAGTATTGTCACAAAAGTATCTAACTTAGGATCATGAGAAACTTTGCTCCATTCTTCTTGCAATTTTTTAAGTAGTTTAATATCCTCATCTAGGTCATCGAAAAACTTTTCGTTTAAGTACTCTGTTTTTATTTCAAACATTCCCCTTTCATTGAGCTGTTGAATTGCTATATCTAACTCCTCATCTATCACTTCTGAATTACCATCATTCGTTGTTCCATATAGTTCTTCTATATCAGGTAACATACCTTTTTTAAATACGGGTACTGCGTTTCTTTTTTTTGCCCAAATTTGAATGTTTTTACAGTTGAATAGCATATTATTCAAGGATTTTCTAAATGCTTCTTGCGAACTCTCAAAACGATGGACAAGTAAAGTTCGCATAAATTTTGCTAAGTTCCGTTGTGTACCTTTGAATAAATTATATTCAAATCCCGCATCCTCTATTATTTTCTTAACCTTTTCTTCAAATTCGGACTTCACGTACATAATTGGTTTATAACGAGCAGCCTTAAATTCTCCTTCCTCTGATTCTTCATCTACTATATCACCGTCAACCAAATAATCTTCTTTATCAATAACTGTTTTAGGATTATGAGAAATTCGTTGTAATGTTTCTACATACAAATTTTCTAAATCTCCTAATTCATAATCAAGTAACTCTGGATCTTGTACTTCAGAAAAATTAATCTTTTGTTTTTCTAAATCTTCAACATACTCGGGAATTTCACGTAAATCAAGACGCGAACGCCTAATGATAAGGGGCTGTATGATAGTTCGTATTTGCGAAGCAATCCTCTCAACAGCTATCTTCACCTCACCACTAGTCAATTTCTTATCTTTTTGTTGTTTTTTTAAATCCTTATATGCATAAATTAACTCTTTAAACTTTTGTCCCAAATTATCAACCGTTTTAAGAGTTGATTTGGTAGGGATTTGAAATAATTTTATCATGGAATAAATATCTGCCGGCTGATTATTAAAAGGCGTCGCCGTTAGTAACATAACCTTATTCCCAGTACAAAGTCTTTTCAAATTATCGTAGTCTTGAGTATATTCGTTTCTATAATTATGAGCTTCGTCAATGATAATCAGCCATTTTTGATTTTCTCGCACATGTGTTTCGTAGTAATCAAGAGCAGTCTTAATTACTCCGCGACTAAATACGCGAGCAGTAATTCCAAATTCTTCTTTATAATCTTCCCATTGACTAACAAGGTGGGGCGGTGCAATAATAACTGTTCTGCAATTTAAATTATGTGCTATCGCGGATGCAATAATACTTTTTCCCAGCCCTACCACATCAGAAATAATCACACCATTATGTACTTCTATAGTCCTAATTCCTTGTCTGATAGCATCTTCTTGATATTTTAGATTGAAAAATTTACCATTCGTAATATCATGCGGTGTTTTTATGTATTTTGATGTATCAATGTCAAAATACTCATGAAGTGCTCTCAGATACATCAAATAGGGTGGAACTATTTTTTCTAACCAAATATGCTCTATAACTTTTTCCTCGAACTCTTCAATATGTTCTTTGCTAGCCAAAACAATAGCATCTTCCCATAAAGCTTCAAAGATTTTTTTGGCATCTTCGTGTTCAGATTTGTCATTAAATCGAACATTTATTTCATTTTGTCCTACAAGTCCGCTATAAGTTAAGTTGCTTGATCCAGTTATTACCGCACCGGGCATATCGCCCATTTGCGTGTATTCTCCTTGATAAGAAAAAATATACATTTTTGCGTGACTGGAAGATTTTGTTTTACGCACTTCTAGAGTTCCTTTTTTGATTTTTTCATAATAACTCTTAAAAGCCTCTATTTGTTTTTTGTTCTCGAAATAGTCTGTATTGCAAAATAAATTAACTAATGTCTCATAATTATCATTTCGAATATCTATACGCGAAGACTGCCTTTTTTTTAAAAACAAATCAAAATCAAATATTTTGTTTTGCAACTCCTTGTCCACATCCATACCCACAAGAATACGCATCTTCGTATCACCCATATTCTTGTAAATTTGCTCCATTCCGGAAAAATAAAAATAACCTACAAGGAAATCAAGTGATTCCATTGGTATAGTGAAAATTTTTTTAATAGTGTTTAAAAGCGTGTCTTCACCACGGTTGGTTATAAAATATCTACTCATAATTCAACTTTACAAATGTGTTTCTGTTGTGATATTATTTTAAAGCTATTACCTTTAAAATTCAAGCTACAAAGTTACAACTATTTTTCTTACACCACTTTATCTTTTTTTTCTTTGATTGGGTGTAGTCGTTCAATATCTTGGCAAGTTACAGGCAAGTTAAAAAAGAACCAAACTTACCACACAATCAATGATTTATAGACAGAAACTTATAACAGAAGCAAGTTAGCAGCAAGTTAAAACGTTTTTTATTCAATAATTCAATTTTACAATTATATGCAATTACAACTATTTTTCGTAAAATTAGATATTTATATGCAAAAAGATATAAAAATGAAAATGATATTTTAAAGGTTGGGGCTATTGATGTGATTGATTATCTGGTGTTTACAATAAGTATTCCGTATTTTCTATTTCTAACTTCGTATTTCTAACTTTAATAATGTCACCCCTTCGGGGTTATCTTGAAGTTGAAAGTCGAAAGTCGAAAGTCGAAAGGAAAAAAAGGCGGAAGGCGGAATGAAAAAAAGGCGAAAGTCGAAAGGCGAAAGGCGAAAGTCGAAAGTCGAAAGGCGAAAGGCGAAAGTCGAAAGTCGAAAGTCGAAAGTGATTTCGGAATGAATAAATTTAGAATTAGCGATCCGTAATTCGTAATTAACACTGCATATCTAAAGAGGTTCATGTTACCGAGTGGGGGAATATATTTGAAAAAAGGAAAACCTATTCTGCCCCCCTTTTATTTAAAATCAGAAATAAGAAATTAGAAATCTGTTGAAAGCGGAAGGCGGAGGGCGGAAGGCGGAATGAAAAAAAGTCGAAAGGCGAAAGTATTTATCATAATTTGAAAATTCGAAAAGATTCCGAAATTAGAGATCCGAAATCAATAAAGTTGTATATTTGCAGTTGTATAACTAATGCAATGCTGTTTGGGAGGTGGGATAAAACCAATTCAATAAATATTAAATTCAAAATTAAAAAAATGAGAATATTACCCATCATATTGCTTTTGATCTGTTTTAATGGATATGCTCAGGTACAATACCAAATTCCTGTTGAAATGGATACGGCATCTTTGATAGCCAATCAATTCGATTTTAAAAACATTGAAAAAGAGATTTCGAAGAGCGATAAAATCATGCTATTGAAAGAATTAATCTCTTTTGACACAAGCAGTTGCTATTATTTTACAGGCTATGATTATTATTCCGAGTTTATTGAGAACCTGGATCGTTCTGTTGACGCATTACCTGCCGAATTATATAGAAGAATTCATTTAGTCAAATTGAATCATGACGATGAATATGATTTTATTTATGACAGGCTCAATTTTGGATGGGATTCTCAGCTCATTTATTCCGTAATTAAACAGGATGATGGTTGGATTTTACGGCCTATCCCGGGATTTATTATTGTCGACGTGTATGAAGATGATGGGGTCATCACAGGATATGAAACGTATAAATGGGCTTGTTGCGAATTTCCGTTTGATTTCTACTATTTTTTGGAACAGCAGCATGATTCCGTAGTCATCAAATCAGTAACGGCTTTTTCCAGACATTCGAAGTTTTCTGAAAATTTAATTGTTGACACAACCAAAATAATTGAAATGAAAACAGATTCACTGACTGTTTATGCGTTAAATGAAGGGAATTTGAGAGAAGTATATAGAGTGAATCAAAAAGTAACGGGTGAATTTATTTCGGAAGCCAGTATCAACGGACAAGAATTTGTATTGGTGCGACTTCAAGTTGATGATCAACGGTGGAAATATCAACATTTCAACTATTTC
>Ga0116174_10003721_pt1 | contig 12410 bp, 8 predicted proteins | sample AD_UKC087_MetaG_FD_89801 | JGI IMG/M metagenome (GOLD analysis project Ga0116174, IMG submission 89801) | Active sludge microbial communities of municipal wastewater-treating anaerobic digesters from USA - AD_UKC087_MetaG | ecosystem: Engineered > Bioreactor > Anaerobic > Digestate | place: USA...
GATCAAATGCCAAAGAACCAACCATTGAAACCGCCTGGAGCAGTGCACCCGTCGCTGCGTCTATCTGTTACAGATCAAATGCCAAAGAACCAACCATTGAAACTTCGCGGTCGCGTGTTGTGTGCTCCGCTTGCGGTCGGTTACAGATCAAATGCCAAAGAACCAACCATTGAAACCTACCACTGACGGGTCCTATGGCGGCTCGCCGCAGTTACAGATCAAATGCCAAAGAACCAACCATTGAAACTGATCCACAGACAAGTTATTTCGACCGCTATCCAGTTACAGATCAAATGCCAAAGAACCAACCATTGAAACGCAGGGGCTATCAGCGCCACCCGCCGCCCGATTTCGTTACAGATCAAATGCCAAAGAACCAACCATTGAAACTCGACGACTACATTAATTCACATTATAGCAGCGCTGTTACAGATCAAATGCCAAAGAACCAACCATTGAAACATATTCAGGATCTAAATAAGCTTTTCTCTCGCGAGGTTACAGATCAAATGCCAAAGAACCAACCATTGAAACTCTCGGCTAAGGCGAACACGGCAAGCAATTTGATTTACGTTACAGATCAAATGCCAAAGAACCAACCATTGAAACAGCTGGAATTGCACCTGCCCGCCGTAGGGTATGAGGTTACAGATCAAATGCCAAAGAACCAACCATTGAAACTGTTTCATCACTCCAATTTGACTGAGATTTCGCCGTTACAGATCAAATGCCAAAGAACCAACCATTGAAACTGATCCACGCGCAAGTTACTTCGACCGCTATCCACGTTACAGATCAAATGCCAAAGAACCAACCATTGAAACTTGTCGTCTAGATACTTCTTAATCTGCTTATAAGTTGTTACAGATCAAATGCCAAAGAACCAACCATTGAAACTTATCCAGCAGCTCCGGTCGTCCGGGTCGTCTTCGTGTTACAGATCAAATGCCAAAGAACCAACCATTGAAACAGATGATTAGCCAAAGGGGCCGCAGCCGCCATAGAGGTTACAGATCAAATGCCAAAGAACCAACCATTGAAACCAGATGGCATCACGCCATACATGGGCCGCCGCATCAGTTACAGATCAAATGCCAAAGAACCAACCATTGAAACCCTTTTTCTTCTTCTTCTAACCTAGCCATGATCCGTTACAGATCAAATGCCAAAGAACCAACCATTGAAACAGAGATTTAGCAGAATACGCATATAATTATCATCACAAAGTTACAGATCAAATGCCAAAGAACCAACCATTGAAACTATGTCAATGCGGACGGGGCTATGGTCATCGAGGCGTTACAGATCAAATGCCAAAGAACCAACCATTGAAACTGCCCAGCGTCCTTCTTTGTGTCGCATAGTGCGGGCGTTACAGATCAAATGCCAAAGAACCAACCATTGAAACAAAGCGTCCGTAGCTGCAGTTATGCCCATAAGCGTAGTTACAGATCAAATGCCAAAGAACCAACCATTGAAACCCGGCCCTTTTTCGCCTTACGCTTAGTGCTTACGGTTACAGATCAAATGCCAAAGAACCAACCATTGAAACCAGATCGTGAACTATTTCTTTAATCTTCTCTTTAGTTACAGATCAAATGCCAAAGAACCAACCATTGAAACAACCTGCTTTCCCCTCAACATCTCCGTCATCCTTTCCGTTACAGATCAAATGCCAAAGAACCAACCATTGAAACTTTGGTTTTCCGGACGGGCCCCCGGGGGACGATTCCGTTACAGATCAAATGCCAAAGAACCAACCATTGAAACTCATCATTGGCCACAGGTACATGCAGACCACGTGTTACAGATCAAATGCCAAAGAACCTATAAAAGGAATTTGCTTTCTCCTCACCTATCATTACAATGTTTGAGAAATTCGCATTGCGTACATTGATTTACTGAAGCAGGAGAATCTGGGAATATACCAGAGTCCATCATATGCGTTAAGTCACCATAATACCTTTCAAATACAGCTAGATTGTCTTTATTTCTCTCAATAACCTTTACCTTATTATGACCTGAACCGAAAACGAACCCAATATTGAAACTCTTTTTATATGTATCTTCTGCAGCTAAGCCATATGCAATCAATTGTGCTATAGTCCCTTTTGTTAGGCTCATATTCCTTTTAAACTCAACAGGAAAGACATCAGCATCTGTTATTAAAATCAAATCAGCAGTACCATGTAACTTCAATTTACTTGATGAGACATTGGCAGAGAAAACTTGTTTTGCATTGTTCAGTTGATATCTTGCTAAATCCCTCCTTCTAACCAAGGTTTCCATCGATTTGTGAAATTCGATGCCTTGAGATGTCCATATTGGATACTTAACAATCAAGCCAAGTATTTGGGTAAAATATGGTATTCTTGGACAGAACGCCATCTGCCTCAATGAACTAATAGGCAAGCTATATTGTTCCATACTCAATATCCTCAGGAAAATCGCTAAGGGTATATCCAACTGTTGAAACCGAAACGTTCGCTCGTAAACTAGCTCTGATAATAAAGCCGCAATCTGACTCGGCATCAGTGTGCTTTTGCAGTTCTTTTAGAACCGCCCTCTCTTCAGCAGCATTTAGATAACCCCAGAACACGGAGTTTTGTATGTTGAGAAGGCCCAAATCTTTCATCCTTTCAAAGAACTTATCACGTTTCTTATCATCGGATATGTCATAGCAGACCAGCACTTCAGAATTTACTATCCGATTTCTTCTATACAATTCAATCACCACTTGAAAGAGTAAGGTTTATAGACTTTATTACCTGAAAAATGTCCCGATAATCTGTACATTTGCCGTTGAATAATGCTTTGTAAAGACAGATTTGTGCCTTTGTATTGATAATGATTCGTGAACACTCTCAGAACTTCATCGATAATTACCTTCTTAACAGCTGGAGTCAGTTCCTGCTGGTCGGTTAAGATTGCACGATTTTTAATAATTGCTCGATCTACACACCATGCTCGATATTCTTCCATTAAGTCAAGAACCAGAGACGGCTTGCCTGGCCTTTCAACGTGATATATGCCAAGATATGGTTCTAAACCAGCAACTAGTATCGCATTCCAAATACGAGAAGCAAGGATTGCATACCCATAGTTAAGAGCCATATTCGTAATATCGTTAGCTCCTCTTCCAACCCGTGTAATGAAGTTATTTGGTAGGAGTTTTGTGTCTATCAAGGCTTTCCAATAGATATTTGCCGAACTACCCTCCAACCCTAACAGTTGTTTTCTTACATCTTCGGCTGCTTTGCCTGCCTCTAGCACGCTATTTGATAGGCTTTCTAGTGAGCGCACCGCATCAGATATTACTTGCCAACGTTCACTGTCTGATTGCTTTATATATTTACCGAAATACAACAAAACGGCCCTTTGGTTTCGGATTTTCCCGAAAACAATTCTACTAGCCAATGAAGAGGTTTCAACTGCGTCTTCAAGAAAAACCACTTGGTTCCTTCTAATCCTGCCTATTGCATTAGATTGCATACCAGATACACAAGCAGTGCAATTGCCCAGATTATCAAGAAAGAATAATCGTATTCCATGCAAAACGCATGATTGAATAAGGTTACTGGACACACTGACCCCTTGTTTAGCAACGGTTATTGTGTGCAGCTTGTTTAACGAAAACTCTGCAATATCTTGGCTATCATGCTTAATGAGAAGCCTTTCACCTCTTTGTGAAAGGTATTGGCCGTATTCGCTTACCACCAGGTGTTTCATTTGTTTCTTGCCATGTTGTAGGCATTGAGAAGCTTTTTGTGAGCTTTGCTTTCCGAGATAAACTCCACAGACACACTCTCACTATTTACTGCAACAACAGAGAATTTATTATCTCGCGGCTTTACCAAATCCTTAGGCCAATCCGCTGTTTTAACTTCGCTAGGTAATAAACGTGTATCTTTCTTGACTATGTCGTTCTCGAAGTAGTCTCTTTTGAATGTCACACGAAAAGCTTGACGGGGAGATGAGTGAGGCGCCATCTCTATACTAAGCACATGATTAGTAAGACTACTGTCAACTTCGATCTGCACCCATTCATCCATATAACAACTTGATGTGTTAGTTGTTCCTTTATCTCCTATAGCTACTAGATTACTGCTTGAACTTAGTTTCTTTAAAACCACAGGTTCAGAAAAGTCAACATTGTCACCCGAAACGGCGAAACCCTCATAAGCGAAGCCATCTACCTTTAGTATTTGCCATAGATGCTCACCAGATTGCATTTTTCTTCTTGCTATAAAGCCTCCAGAAGGAGAATTGATAATTGGTAACGAGTAGACTTTTCTAACTGGCCTATGCGCTCTATCTTTAAGGGTGACTAGATTGTTACTGAATTTGTTAGCTAAGAATGAGTCCCAACTAAATCCGTCAGGCACATTCTTACCATAACATTCGGCTATTTCAGGATCGTTGGCTAACCTTAACCAAGCTGAAATGCTAGGGAGAACCAAATCACCTTTTGCATACATTGGAACGGACTTGTCACTCAAACTAAGCTTTATCATGAAATATGGGCTATCATTAGAGAAATCGCTGTTAAGCTTCTCCTTGGTTATAATTGCTTTACCCTTTGTAAGCATAGTTATAACATTTGTTTTCACTGTCTTATAAGAAATGGAGTTTAAAATATTCATTGTCTTTTGTATCCCTGGATCAGCTGAATGTTTGTTGTCAAAAATATATCTATATATTTTCGTTTTTGAGAAGGGCAGTATTAGTACCATACCTTTATTTTGGGCAGAGCGTAAAACCTCTTCAAAATCCATAGACGAGTAAGTATCATCTTTCAAAAAAATCCTAAGAGTATTGAATAGATACTTGCTCCCTTTATCGATTGGGACAGCGTTTCTTGATGAAAAACCTAGCATGCAATTGCCATCTGGTCTAACAATGAACGAAAGGTAATGGTCGGCATATATTGTCGCCGAGAATATGGATCTCGAAGAAATGTCCTTCTTACGGAATATTGGTTTGGCTTTCACAGTATGTACATCAAAAACGCTCGGGGCAAATGCCTCCCACGAGCTTACATCTGAAATATCCGGGACAGAGATGTCGCGTAGTAAATCCGCTGCATCCTTATTGGTCGCAGTCCAAAGCAAATATGCTAGGAAGGCATCAATTATGTGGGAGTATGTTGCTTGTTCTTGTTTCTTTTCGAATACCGGGTTAACTTGATTTAGTTTCTGCCTTAACTCACTAACCTGATCCGCTCCAATCCTATATGGCAGAATAGTAATGTTAATGTCTCTTCCAGAAAAATGCTTTCTAATCTCCTTTGCTATGTGACGAACTAGCCACCTCTGCGTACCGTTTACCCTTGTCTTAGACTGCTGGTTTAGATAACCAATGATATCTTTAAATAGCTCTTCAACAAAGAGAGAATGCCTAATTGCATTCCTTTCATTCGCAGGTAAAGCATGGAAAGATGAAAAAGCGACACTGCCCTTTTTGAGGTAGCTAGATACCTTGGACTTCAAGGAATCTGTTAACTTAGATTTGTCTGCTGTACCAAAGATTGCTTGCAAGTATCTTGAATCAAGGTTGTCTATTGTGTATCTTCTATCACCCTTTTTCCTGTTGCATGATGCATGAGCAAATATCAGATTTGGTTCAATATTGAAAACCACACCGAAAGTCTGCTTCGAAAATGAACGTGGGAGTATATGATCGATCTCTCCTGGTCCAATATCCTCAAGAGGTTCGCCACAATAGGGACATAATCCGGCAGCGTCCGATTTGATCCTTTGGCCCTTTGCCAGCCATTGGGCTTCTACTGACTTGTTGATCCTTTCAAGCCTTGTCTTATCTATAGGAGTGCCCATCTGCTTTTCCTTGAGCTCAGCAAGATCATTGGAAAATTCGAAACGGTTTTCTTCAATGATTATGGGGATGATAATACTAGTGATTTGTCTGCCTAGATCAATTTGACTCTGTATTTGTTCAATTTTTCTCTGAGCTATCTCATAAGCAATCCTCTTCATTACCTTATTTATGAGTCCGTCAAAAGGCTGGTTCGTATCTGAAGGCAACCTCTTGGCAAAAGCTGCACCTTGATTGCCGACATCAATCTGGTTTCTTAGAGCGTTATCCAAAGTACACACTCTACATGTGCTGCTAAAGCCATGAGGATCTGTCTCCAGTAGGTTATAAAGTTGAGCCATTATAAATGGGTTCGAATAACGTTCAACAAGATTCGGATTTTTCAAATAATCCGCAATTAAAGGAGACGAATCCTTAAGCAGCTGCCTCAAGCGGTCAATATCTGCTTCATCTTTATCAACACTATGGTAAATCTCGTTGAAAGATTGTCCATAGGTTTTTTGCAGTTCAGCCGATTTCCTGGCAATTCCAAGCAAAGAGGTGTTCTTCACCTTTTTGTCTTTAAGGAACGTCTTAATGCCATCTATATCGATATTGTTAAAATCCACTCCCAGCAGATGGCCAACCAGGATGTTTAGGATTTGTTTCTTATGTGGCGGATTGACGTTACAAATGGTCAGAATGGAGTCTGGAAGCTCCGGATACCATGTGCCTTGGGCTGCCATCTCACATTCTTTATAATACCTACCGGCACATTCGAGAAATGAATTGTAATCTGACCCTATCCTTGTCTTAAGAATCTCTATCTGTTCTGAAATTGCCTCATCTTTTTTTTTGCCCGAGCTGATTGCCGATGATAACAGCCGGATGTTAACAACATCTATTTGCGACGTCCTATCAAATATACATTGTAACCTGCGAATTGGATTGAGCGCGTCGAACCTCTCATCTAAGCCAAAAGCTTTCGTTTGAAGCCAATCTCTCCACATTGGATATAGTCTATTGAGCGCAGTTTCACTTAGAAGTAACGCCTTGCACTTTGGTGGCCGTCTGTTATTCTGATCCTCCATTGGCGGGATGCTTGTAGAAGGATCAGTACGTAACCACAGATCAAGGGCAGATATTCCATCATTGAGCTGCCTAAGCATTTCTTTGCGTTTCTGTTGAGTAATTGTATCAGTCACATCAACATGCCATGCTTTTACGTACCTACCGAAGCATTTTGTTAGGCGGTTGGAATCCCACCTACCGTCTACTTCCTCTTTCCATTCTTCGTTATTGAAATACTTACGAAGACATCTTAGCTGCAAATTGCTTATATGTCCGATTAAATTGGCAAGTTCGTCTGGCTTGATTCCACACTTGCTAAGTTCTTTCAAATCAACCCATGAGTTACGTATATCGTGCTTAATATTTTCTAGATACTCGGTTCTGGGTTTGTGCCCCTCTGTTACGCTCTTATCAATGCTGTCTATGATGGCTTTGAGTGCACTGAGCGAATCAAAAAGGATTCCCACATCGTAATCTTTACAATTGGCTTTCATGAAGGCATTACATTGAGACTTCTTCCATTGAAATACGTCAGAAGAACGAATTGCCTTCCTTTTATCTATATCAGTAGCCCATGTAGCAATTTGCACTTCAATATCGTCAATCGGGTTGATTTGAGGTATTAGATCCGACAATAACTGCAATGATGCATTTAGGATAGAAGTATCAAACTCTTCTTGATAATAAGAGAATCCTCGACGGTTAAAGAACCCATTCAAGAGCTCTTGCTCTTTCGGATCTAAATCGAAGAATTCAATATTGTATTCCGCCTTTAAGATAATTCTAAATAATCTCTTAGCCAGCTTACGTCGCTTATAAGAGCGCATTTGATGCCGTTTCGCAGTTCTGTTGCGCATTGAGAACATCAGCTTTTTCTCTGATGTTCTGATTAATACACCTTTGTTTGAAGAAAGGCCAGTATCCCCCAAATAGTGTTGACTTAAATACAGTCCGGTGTTTACAGCTCCCAGGTCAATTGACACAGGAGAAACAAGCACATTTTGTTGTTCGCTCATTGATTTCACTCCTTGAAATTTAACAAAAATGATGCATGGGGCAACAAATGAGTGAATTAATAATTACTTCAATATAGAAGCCCTAAATCCTGCCAGATTATTAGGAATGTTACCAGCTGTAGAAACAATGCTTAGGAATGGAACAGGTAGATGCCTTAACTTCCTATCAAAAAAACCTATATTATAATGAAAGGCATTAAAAAGAAGAAATAGGGCTCTAAGATGCATTAGACATCTATTTGAATCAAGGATTACAGAGTCGGCATGGCCTTCTGCCTGAGGCTATTGCTTCATCCCTGGTTTCAAAGGTTATCAGATTGGAGATAAATATGTTCTGAGCAGCAGAGCATGAAGGATAATGGAAAACCCCTGATTTGATACTTGCAACATATTTATGACTGGGATTAGTCACATACAAGGTGGGTTCTGGTAAGCCAGCAGAAGGTATCGTTTCTTCGCCAGACCTACTCAGGGGGGGGTCTTTTGTGGTAGTAATCTTTACCTGGTCGCCATCTGTCCAAACAGTGATATTGCCATGATAATCCGTTCTAAAAATTTCTGCACCAGCTTTTTCAAGTCTGCTTAGGACTAAATCGGAAGGATGACCGAACTTGTTTTCTTCCCCAACAGATATCAAGGCATATTTAGGCTTAGTTACATTTAAGAACGCATCGGAAGTTGCATCCTTGCTTCCATGGTGGGATACTTTCAGGACAGTAATGGGTGTAAGGGCATTATGATCCAGCAAGTGACGTTCCCTTTTCGAGCTAATATCAGCAGTAAAGAGCGCACTGAAGTTTCTATAGGACAAATGCATTACGACTGAAGCATCATTGTCGTCTGTAGGCAGAGTGACCCCAGGACTGACAAATGTGAAAGTAACTGAACCGAAATTATAAGAATTGCCTGCTCGGGCCAGAATACTCTTAATGCCTTTGTTATAGACTTCCGATACGAAATTCATGTAATAGATATCGCTGGTCTCTATCCCAGAAACATAAACGGTTCCTACTTCGAAATACTTTAGGACATCAAATAAACCGCCGTAGTGGTCATAATCAGGATGTGTGGAAATGAGGATGTCAATTCTGTTAATGTCTTTTGACTTCAATGTCTTATATATGCTGAAAAAGCGATAATCTTGTCCTGCATCAATAAGAATCGTTCTATTTTCTGGGGTTACGATGAGAATGCTCTCTCCTTGTCCTACATCTATTAAGGTGATTTCAAGGATATTGGAAGCTGTAAGCGACAATACGAGAGTAGTCATAGCGATAGACATGAACAACAAGGTTAACAATCGTTTTATCGCTTTGCTAAAAACCATTAAAAAGCTCCTAAATGGGTAGTGTCAAGAATCTTTCGCACATTTAGTAGCTGCCTGGCATCCGGAAGTCAGCTCACGAGCATGTCATCGAGGATGCCCTCCGGATTGTAGAGATGCTCGGTGCTCATGTAGAGCTTATTGCCCCAGGCCTTGTCCTCCAGATATCTCAGTCTGGCGCAAACCAGCATCAACGCTGAGTTGCCATCAGGGAACGCACCGACTACCCTGGTTCTTCTTCGGATCTCACGGTTCAATCTTTCAATCACGTTGTTGCTGCGGATCTTGATCCAATGCTCCATGGGGAAGTTCATGTAGGATAGCGTTTCCTCTACTCCCTGCTCGACCTTCTTAGCAGCTTCCGGCAGCCTCAACTCTCGCAGTTTGGAAGCGACGGCCTTGGCCTTCTCCCTGGCGCTTTTCAGGTCCTCCTGAGCATGGATGGCTTTAAGCATTGCGGCCACAAGCTTTGCCTTAGAACGAGGCACTACGGTGAAGACATTGCGATAGAAATGGACCGTACAGCGTTGGAACTTGGAGTCGGGGTAGCATTCGTTGATTGCTTCGAGAAGGCCAAGACATTTGTCGCCGATGAACAGCTGAGTGCCTTCCAAACCGCGTTCCTTCAGCGATCTGAGGAAAGCCGACCAGCTCGCCTTGTCTTCTTTCATTCCCTCGGCAGAGCCAATTACTTCTCTGCGTCCGTCCTCGTTCACTGCCATTGCCACTAGTACCGCGACGTTCTCATACTCGCCTCCCCAGTTGCGTTTCAGGTAGATGCCATCCAGGTAAACGTATGGATATTTGCCTCTCAAAGGCCTCATGCGCCACTTGTCTATGTGCACATAGACTTTCTTGTTCAGCTCGCTTATCGTGCCTGCGGACACCCTGGAGCCCCATAGAGACTCCGTTATGTCCTCCACCCTGCGAACCGACACCCCTGCCAGATACATCTCCACCAGAGCCTCTTCGACGCTGATCTCCCGCCTTTGATATCTCTGGATGATTGCTGTTTCGAATGTCAGCCTTCTCAGCTTTGGTACCTTCAGGCTGACCTCACCGGCCTTGGTCAGCAGCTTCCTGTCGTAATGCCCGGCTCTCGTGTCCTGACGGTCTGAGGTCCTCTCATAGCGCTTTGCGTTGGTCAAACGGTCTGCTTCCTGGTCCAGGAGTTCATTCAACGTCTTCTCTACGCTCTCCTTGACCAGCGCGCTCAGCTCCTGTTTCATAGCTTCCTGGTTAAGCTGTATAATGTTGTTGGACATGACTCTTCTCCTTCACCTGCTAATTGTTTGTTTTCCCAACTACAATTTAACCAGGCGGGAAGGGTCATGTCACCCTTATGCTCTACTTTTCAAATGTGCGAAACTTATCGTACCTTATCTATGGTATGGTAAAATATAAAGAGGACCTTAATGAAGAATCTTAATAACTAAGGACTCTTTATTCATGATACGCTCAATTATGCTGATAAGTGTAAACAAATGGAATTGATAACCGATTTGCTTTTTAGATATGATATGAATTCGAAACTAACAAACCCTGGTTCTTAGATGCTTTAGTCTATCGCATATAGAAAATAGGAAGGCATCGTTGATTTCGCATTCCCAAATAGTTATTACTTCCCAACCCATCTCGCGAAGTCTATTTTCCTTTAGATAATCTCTGACTTTGTTTCTTTCGAACTTTCTAATCCAAAAGTCAGAGTTCGTCTTTGGCAGGCCTTTCGTCGCATCACATCCATGATTGTGCCAATAACAACCATTGACAAAAATTGCCACTTTCAGTTTCGTGAGTACGATATCTGGTCTTCCTGGCAGCGAACTGTAATGAATCCTATAACGAAACCCATGAGAGAAAAGGAAACGTCTTACCTTCATCTCAGGAAACGTATCCTTAGGCCCTATCCTTGACATGATGTAACTGCGGCTACCTCTCTCGTATCTTTGCTTTATCTTCAAATGCGTGTATGTCCTCCAATCTGCTTCCCATTCGACTAATCAAAGGGACAACTAGGGCATTGCCCATAGTGAAGTATCTCCAGCTTTCAGGCATTCCTGTATTCGTCCACCCATCCGGGAAACCGTTCAGTCTCTCACATTCAGTTGGCGTCAAGAACCTGAGTCTTCCGGTCCCGGGATCTCTTACGATATGCGTGCTCCTATTTTTCGACGCTTCGCTTGTCAGCATGGTCCTTGACGGCATATCCAGATTATCAGGGAAAGGTATAGGACCCTCGGTATAAAAGTATTCTTCACCGTTAGGTTTCCTCCTAGGGGCTTTCTTGGCCCCTTTAAGATATATCCACTCTTCAAGATTGTCTCCGATGAAGAATCTTTCGTCGACATTATGGCCATCCAGCACGCTTCTTAATGTCCTGTAATCAGAGTTCTCTAACACTGGCTCTGCAGTATGAATGACTCCATCTATCGAATACCCGGATTTTTTAAAGTCTGCACTGAATAGCGATGAGATGCCCAATAAATCCGTATAGAACCCCCCGTCAATCAGATAGCTCTTTATTTCCCCTATTTCGTCAACTCTGAAAGCTGGCGGGAAGAAACCTTTGGATTTGAGGATTTCTTCCGGTGTCCATTCATTTAGTTTGGAACACCAGCTTGTCTCTCTATGTGTTGCAAAAATGAACACCCTTCTTCTTCTCTGCGCATTTCCATAATCAGCAGCGTTGATAATCCTCCATTCGACATAGTAATTCAATTCGTAGAAGCATCTGAGCATGATTGCAAAATCGCGCCCTCTTTGGGAAGACGGAGATCTCAATAAACGGTCCACGTTCTCTAATAGAACATATAGGGGGCGATGATGCTTGAGGATCCAGAATATCTCCCACCATAGGACCCCTTTCTTGCCTTGTATACCCATCGCGTTTGACCTGGCTACGGAATAATCCTGGCAAGGAAAACCCCCCACCAGTAGGTCGTGTTTGGGAACCAAGTGCTTTACTTTAGCGATATCCTCATTTACATGTTTCGGCGAAGCACCAAAATGGGCAACATAGCAATTGAAAGCATGTTGGGCTTTCTTGCCAGGTTCCCATTGGTTCATCCAGACAAAATCAAAATCGCTGCTCGCCTTTTCAAGCCCTAAACGGAAACCGCCTACTCCAGCAAAGAGCTCAACCGTCTTTATCATGTTTACCTCCACATCTATTATAACTTAGCAAGGAA
>Ga0116174_10003724_pt1 | contig 12407 bp, 9 predicted proteins | sample AD_UKC087_MetaG_FD_89801 | JGI IMG/M metagenome (GOLD analysis project Ga0116174, IMG submission 89801) | Active sludge microbial communities of municipal wastewater-treating anaerobic digesters from USA - AD_UKC087_MetaG | ecosystem: Engineered > Bioreactor > Anaerobic > Digestate | place: USA...
ATCAGCTAAAACTCCATAATTTCTTTTTCTTTACGGTCACCAATCACGCTAACTTCATCAACGTATTCATTGGTAACCTTATTGAATTCCTCTTCAGCACGTTTTAGTTCATCTTCAGAAATGAGTTTTTCTTTTTCGAAGTCTCTTAAATCCTTCAAAACATCACGGCGCACATTTCGCACAGCCACACGCGCCTCTTCAAGGCGATTGTTGACCTGCTTCACCAAATCGCGGCGGCGTTCCTCAGTAAGTGGGGGCAAGTTTAAGCGAATAACTTTGCCATCATTGTTTGGCGTTAGGCCTAAATCTGATGCCAAAATAGCGCGCTCAATCATCTTCAGTGATGAGCCATCAAAGGGTCGAATAAGCAGTTGACGCGATTCGGGTACGCTAATTGTAGCTAACTGAATGAGAGGCACATTGCTTCCATAATACTCAATTTGTAGCTTTTCAACCAAGGCTGGTGACGCGCGGCCTGTGCGAATGCCCAAAAGGTCTTCTTCCAACACATCCAATGCGCTTTGCATGCGCGTTTTTGCTTCTTTTAACAGGTCGTCTATCATAAGAACCTCCTCTTCTTAATTCAGTTGATACTCTATTTTACAAGATACGCAACAATTGCGCGAGTGTATAGCCTTTAGTATACTTGTTAAATAGTTATACACTGCTTCAAAGGAGTTTACAATGAGCCAAATTACCCACATTATCAAACGTGACGGAAGTAAAGTAGGCTTTACGCCAAACCGAATTGCCAACGCGATTTATCGCGCCTCAGTGGCTGTTGGAAACCGTGACCGAGAAGCAGCCAATGCCGTCTCCCTTCAGGTGGTAGATGCCCTAAAAAAACAATTGCAACCTGGAGAAATCCCCACCGTAGAAATGGTTCAAGATTTGGTTGAGCAGAAACTCATCGAAAACAATTACGCCGCGGTGGCCAAAGCCTATATTCTCTACCGTAACGAACGCGCTCGCCAACGCGCCAAGCGCTTTGACCGCGACAGCATGCCTTCTGGCAACATTCCCTGGCATAAACTTTGGCAATCATTGGATTGGGCGGTTTCTCACGAAGTACACACCACCCGACACCTAAACCAAAAAAACCGAGATGGCCATTTTCACGAGGTCGTCACCGCTGCCGAAGCCGCCTATTTTGAAGACGTTGAAAACGCGGCAAATCTCATCCTCCAACGCAAAGACGAAATACGCATGGTCTTCGTGGTTGGTCCCAGCTCAAGCGGCAAAACGACCACCACAACAATCATTGGCGAACACCTCGCTCGCCAGGGTTTCAAACTTAAAACGCTCAACATTGACCATTATTTCTTTGACCTTGAGTTACACCCTAAAGATGAATTTGGTGACTATGACTTTGAAACACCTCAAGCGCTCAACCTGAGTTTAATCAACCAACATCTGGTCGAGCTTTTCGACGGTAAAGAAGTCCTCATCCCCTTTTACGACTTCAAAACAGGCAGAAGCCACCCCAACCACACGCCCATGCACCTTGAAGAGCATGAAATCGTGCTCATCGATAGCTTGCACGGTCTTCACCCTGATATGACCGCCGATATTGACGACTCGCTTAAATTCAAGCTTTACATTGAGCCACTTTTACAATTAAAAGACAGCCAAGGCCATTACGCGCGCTGGACCGATATCCGCCTTATGCGCCGTATGCTTCGCGATGCCAGTTTCCGTGCTTACGATCCCCTGCAAACCCTGCTTCACTGGCATTACGTACGCTCAAGTGAGCTCAGACACATCATCCCATACAGCAATACCGCTGACACAATTGTCAATTCTGGCATGCCTTATGAACTGCCCCTGTATAAAGCCAAATTAGGCGCGAACTTCGCGAAATGGGTTGAGGTTCTCGATAATGATCCCCTCCGCACCGACGCTTTTGAACGCGCAGTAAGGGTCAACGAGCTCTTTAAAGAAATCGACGCCGTTGAAGATGACAGCATTGTTCCAGAAAACTCCGTCACCCGCGAATTTATCGGTGGTGGAATCTATAAATATTAAAATATTAAGCCAGAAAACGATAACCCCAGATAATTTCTTTATCCGGGGTTATCTAATTGTATAAATTCAACAAAACTACCAACAAGGTCCTGAAAACTCTTCTACACCGGGGGGAATAGTATTAACCGAATAATACCAACCGCAGGCATCATAACAAGTCATGCCCACATAACAATTCTGGTTATCCTTACGATACTCAGTTTCACAAGAAAGATTTTTACCTTCTTCAGCACAATAACTCGTCCGCCAACTAATATGTTGAGGACCAAAATGAGCTCTTGGCCAAATCAAATTACCGGGTGGATACCATGCCGCAGTGACTTCAGTCGGAATGGGCGTTTCTGTTGGCGTTTCAGTCGGACTCGGACTTGGAGTGCAGGTCATCGTCGCGGTTGCGGTTAACGTTGGTGTTGCTGTTGCTGTGTTTGTTGGTGGCACAGCAGTATTTGTCATGGTCGCGGTTGGAAACATCCTGGCATGCTCTGTTGCCGTGGCATTATGAGAGACAACAGTTTGTTGCACCGCGCCTTCAACATCATCTTTGGTAGGAACACGATTATTGCATGCTGTTAAAAGCAAAACAGTAATCAAAACAAAAAAGAATAAAAAGCTTCGTTTCATGACATACAATCCTTATCGGCCGCATTATACTTCAAAAGCCAATTTAGCTAAAGGCAAAGCTTGTAGACAAGAATAATTTAGCCTAATTGACACAATTATGCACTTATTATTCTTTTCAACTATAATAAAACGTGAAGAAGAAGTCGTAATTGACTGACTATGCCAAAAAAACTTAGCACTGTATTGCTTATTGCAACACTTATTTTGGTAACTCTATTGTCTACTACACAGACTTTAGCGTTTTTTGTTGTGCCATTGTCTCATCCTAGGAGCCGTGGTCAATTCAGCGTTCAGGCTCAAGATGAACTTCCAACTCAAGCTATCCCACCCACATTGCCAGTAGAACTCTGGTCGCAAACTGCAACCCCTGGTCCCGATGGCTTTATTAAACACACTATCCTCCAGGACCAGTTTCTTTGGAATATCGCAGAACTTTATGGGGTATTCTTGCAGGAAATTTACCAACTCAACAATATGACCGAAGACTCTATCACCTTTCCCGGACAAGTCATCATCATTAAAAAAGTTGAAGTACCCACCCCAGAACCGATCGCGACACCTATTGAAATTGAAGAAACTACCACCCCAACTTTTGACGCCAGCATTCTTAATCTTCAGGATTCAGAGCCAACACTCATGCCAACACCTGAAGCAAATCAGGATCTGTTAGCGCGCATTTTTACCAACAATTCACGGTATCTGGCTTTTGGGATTATAGGTTTGGTCTTACTTGGTGTTGTTTTACTTATCGTCAGCTCACGACGAATACATTAAAAGCTACAAAGCTTTAGTCCTCTTTTTTCAATTCATCTTCCAAACATTCAAAAATTAATTTCGCCAGAATATTTGCCTCGGTGTCGATCAAAGCCCATTTTTTCTTAGCTGGCAAGCGTTTAATTTCCCGTTCCCTTATTAGTGCCGCGCTCAGGCTTTCTAAAGCTTCGACATAAACCAACTTCACTGGTCGATGCGTTCTTGTATACCTCGCGCCATATCCTCTGTTATGAACACCTTCTCGCGCTAACGGATCCAATGACCAGCCGGTATAAAGTGCGCCATTGGCACATTTAACCATATAACAATAATGAATCATTAAAACGGTATCCCTGTTAAGAGTTGGTAAATCTTACTCATCGGTCCTTCCAACAGCAACCCAAAAAGACTGACTTTTGTAAACCGTCCACTAATCATGATTACCATCAAAATGATGGGGCCATATTGTCTGAATTTTTGAAAACCCGCTTGCCAGCTATCGGGAATTGCGTATTCAAGCACCTTATCACCATCCAAAGGCGCAATTGGAATGAGATTGAACAAAAAAAGCATAATGTTGACAATAATAAACTGGTTAATAAATTCCAGAAGCCACATCGGAGGAATAAAACTCAAACGAAATGCGATAAACAGACGAACAATCAATCCCCCCAAAATAGCTAAAACGAGATTGCTTAATGGTCCTGCAACAGAAACCAACATCAAGCCCGCTGGTGTACGTCGCCGCAGCGCGTATGGGTCAACTGGTACCGGTTTTGCCCAACCAAAGCCGACCAATAAAAGCATCAGCGACCCGAAAATGTCAAGATGAACTAAAGGGTTCAGTGTCAATCTGCCAGCATCGCGCGCGGTGGTATCACCAAGTCGAAAAGCCACATAAGCATGCATATATTCATGCACTGTGAAAGCTATTACCAAAATAATAGCCCGGAACAGAATTGTTTTGAGATCAAAGTTAAACATTTTCCACCTACTCTTTCACTTGGACTAAATTGTAACATGCGATGATATAATCTTTGTATGAAATTCGATATACAAGTTGGCGATATCGTGAGAATGCGAAAGCGACATCCCTGTGGAGGATGGATTTGGGAAGTCACCCGCATCGGCGCGGATATCGGCCTGCTTTGTCAAACTTGCCAACGACGAGTAATGCTCAGCAGACGAGAGCTCAAAAATCGCGCGAAAACAATCGTATCCAACCCAAACAATGCCGAGGCCCCTACTCACCCACCCAATGACACGCTGAAAGGAACTTTAGAACAATGACAAAACTTGTAATCCAAATTCCTGCTTACAACGAAGCCGAGACCTTACCGATTGCTCTCGCCGAGCTTCCCCGCCAGATTGATGGTGTTAATGAAATTAAAGTGGTGGTCATAGACGATGGTTCAAAAGATGGTACAGCTCAGGTGGCCTTAGCCAACGGCGCTGATTATGTTTTACGTCACCGCCAAAACCGTGGCCTTTCACGCGCGTTTATGGATGGCATTCAATTTTCGCTTGCTCTTGGCGCTGACGTTATTGTTAATACCGACGCAGACAACCAATATCCTGGCACAGACATCCCTCAGCTCATCAAACCGATTCTCGATAAAACCCATGACCTTGTCATCGGCGACCGACAATTGGACAAAAACATCCACTTTTCAGCATTTAAGCGGCTTCTTGAACGCCTTGGCAGCGCTTTCGTACGACGCATTTCCAGCACGACCGTGCCTGATGCCGCCAGTGGGTTTCGCGCTTTTTCACGATATGCGGCACTGCCTTTGCAGGTTTATAACCCATATTCTTATACCCTCGACACACTTATTCAGGCAGGTAAATCACGCCTGAATATTGCCAGCGTGCCCATTCATACCAACCCTGCCACAAGAACCTCGCGCCTGCACAAAGGCATGGCTCACTTCATTTGGCGCCAGGGAGGGGCCATTATTCGCTCTTATCTCCTCTACCAACCGCTGCGCAGTTTTCTGATTAGTGGCCTTTTGTTCGGCTTACCCGGTATGGCGCTTCTTATCCGCTTCTTAATCTATTACTTTATGGGAGACGGCGCGCGGTTTATCCAAAGCGTTTCCCTGGGTGGCGCAATGATTGTGGCCAGTCTGCTTTTGGTCATCTTCGGCTTTTTAGCCGACGCAACACGCGCCAACCGCCAACTATTGGAAGAAAACCTTATCCGCCAACGCGACGCTTTTCGCTATAAGGCAGTCGAAAAACAAGAGTTTTTAGGGTTAGATGTTCTTCATAAGGAGAAATTAGATGAGTAGTTTTAGAGATTTGCGCATCGTTGACAACTTTTATCAAACATCCGCTTTCTTTCCAATGCCAACCGTCATCATTGGCACCCTAACCGAAGACGGGAAGACAAGTTTGGGGCCCTACTCACTCGTTCAACCTTATTATGTTGCCGGAAAAGACTATTACGCCATGCTGCTGTGCGCGCGGAACAATTCTAACACCGCCCAACACCTCCTGGCACGAGGCAAATGTTCTATCAACTTTATCACTGATGAGAAAAAATGGTTCAAGGAAGCTGTTAAATTGTCCTGGCCAGGCGATACCCCCGAAGAGAAAATGAAAAACTGCCAATTTACCCTCGAAGATGGTCTGATGGCAAAAGCACACCCTGAGCAGATTTTTCCCAAAATCGTTTCGCAAAGTTTTCAGGTTTTTGAATGTACCTGGATGAGCGATTTGGAAAACGCTTTTGAGGATAAACCCGGCCAACTTGATGGTTACCCTCCACCCTATCGCAATTTCAATGGGATTACGAGTGAATTCGGCGCGCATTTTATTTTGCGGGTCGACAAAATCCTGATGAAAGAAAAGCAATACCAAGGCATTGTCAACGGCGTAAAAGCTAAAGATTTTCCGCGCGTACCGGTTGATTATGGCTACCGCGACTCCAAAAACTTCTGGTACACAAGGTTTAGTAAGGCTATCCCTGAAATTTTGCCTATGCGCAAGGGCACCCTTCAATCAGTGCGCTATGCCGCTGACCGAATTGACCCGGATGTCGGTTTTGATGATGAAGCCCTTGAAAAGCTCCTTAATGTGCCCAGAGTTTTCCTCAATACTGTCCTCAAAGGCTGTGTTAACTGGGCAAAAGAAAATAACGTCACCCACATCACCGCAGAGCATATGGACATCATCAACGATAAACGCGCGAAAGAAAAGCAGCGATAAGGCTAACTTTAACTTTAAAATAACCAATAATGGTAGTCGAAAAGCAAAAGAGCATTATGAACAACTTACCGGATTCCAACGAAGAGAAAAACTCAAAGCGAGTGAAACGTAAACGAAAAAACCTTAATAGCCATGTCATTAAAATTGTTCTAATCGGTGCCATCACTGCTTTATCATTCTGTTTAGGAATTATCGGAAATATTAAATACAACCGAATTCACCATCTTGGAAATAACTTCGGATCCATTTTGATCGAATCAATAAAACTATTCCAATTTGAAGGGGAATATTCAGAAGCTCCAATACCCTGGGAATTGGAAGTTTCCAGGTGGCTTTCGCCATTAATGGTCCTTTTAATTGCTGGTCAGGCCTTCTTCGTATTGTTCCGTGAACAATGTGAGTTACTATTTGCGCAGTTTTATAAGAAACACGTCGTTGTTTGTGGTTTGGGAAGAAAAGGAGCCCTTTTAGCACAGTACTATAAGTCCAAAGGATATAAGGTCATTGTCATTGAAAAAGACAAAGAAAATCCAAACATAAAGGTATGTAGGCAAAAAGGAATTATTCCTATCTTTGGCAATGCTGATGAAAGTTCCACATTGCATCACGCAAGAGTTAAGCAGGCGGATTTGGTATGCATTACTTGTGGCTCTGACAACATGAATGCGCGAATAGCGTTGGTTATTTCTGAAACCTTATCCTCAAAAAGCACCAAGCGCTTGCGCATAAAAACACATATTAGCAATCCAGAATACTGGCATTACATCAGAAATCATTTCTTCTCAGCGGTAACTGAAAGCAAGTACCTGTTGGATTTTTTCAATATTTATGATTTGTCCGCCCGTAAAATGATATCCGATTTTTCTCTCGACAAATTTAGTGGCACTGGATCGAAACCATCTCATTTGAAAATTGTTGGTTTTGGAAATCTCTCACAACAAATCGTTTTTAACCTGGCGAAAGAATGGTCATTTAATAGTGATGCGACAAAGAAAAAGGTATCCTTGTCAGTTGTTGATCCCGAAGCTCACAGAAAAGTTGGATTGCTAATTTCAAAATACCCACGAATAGCGGATTGCATTACTTTTGATTTAGTAGACCATAGCGTGGAAGACCCCTCGTTTTATAAGGAGTGCCTAAACCCCTCTAATAGTGCTTCTCCTGTTTTATTAGGCTTTGACGATGATGATTTAAATATGAACCTTGGCTTGGTTTTACAGAGTAAGCCTGAGGCAAGTGACAGAACCATTATCATTTCGTTAATGTCAACGAACAATTTGTCAGCACTTTTTACTGAAAACCATACAGATTTTACGCCCTCTAATTTACGTGTTTATCATTTGCTTCAAGAGGTATGTTCCGCGGACATGATCGATAAAGGAAGTTATGAAGAACTTGCCAAAATAATTCACGAGGATTACCTGCGACAAGAAGCTGAAAAAGGTCTGTCACAAAACAGTCAATCAAGGACGATGGTGCCATGGGCAGAATTACCTGATGATTTGAAGGAAATGAACCGCGAACAAGCATTGGCCATTTTTCACAAGTTGCAACTGATTGGTTGTGATATTATCCCCTGGTATTATCCTGTCAGTGAAGAATTTGAGTTCACGCCAAAAGAAATTGAAGACCTGGCAAGGAATGAGCACGAACGTTGGTGTGAACAAAAAATCCAGCAGGGCTGGAAATATGGCTCCAAGCGGGATGAGAAAAAGAAAATACATCCATCACTGATTGTCTGGGACGATCCTGATTTTTCAGAAACTGAAAAAGACAAAGATCGTGAACCGATAAAAATGATTCCACGTTATGTGCAACTGGCAGGCTTTCAAATCATCAGAGTCTTACCTAAGAACAAGGTGTTTTAAGAGCTATTCAATTAATAAATCCTTCACGTTATTCAAACCTTAATTAACCTATATTCCACAAATGCTCGCGTATTTCCCAATTATTGGCAGAAACTTTCTAACTCTTTGAAGAGCGCTGTCTCTTCTTAAATCTTAAAACATCATACTATTTAAGGCACAAATCCAAAAAACACGCGGACGCTGTGCTATACTTGTTTGTGCGATGGCAACACTGTTTTCCGTTTTTTAAAAGACTTTTTAGTGCCACAAAACAAAAAACGCGTTAGAAACAAATTATGTCCTTTGTTCATCTTCATGTCCATTCATCTTATTCCATCCTTGACGGATTCGGCAAGCCAGCCGATTTAGTGGCTCGCGCCAAGGAACTTGGAATGCCCGCCTTGGCTCTAACCGATCATGGCACCATGTTTGGAACTCTTGAATTTTATAATGCTGCTATCAACGCTGGTATCAAACCCATTATTGGCTTAGAAGCTTATCTTGCTCCCCGGCGCATGCAAGATAAAGATGGCCAGCAAGACCGCCATAGCTCTCATCTCATTTTGCTTGCCAGGAATCAAACCGGTTATCAGAACCTGCTCAAATTAGCCTCCATCTCCCAACTTGAAGGCTTTTATTATCACCCGCGCATTGACAAACCGACTTTAGCTGAGCATAGCGAGGGTTTGATTGTAAGCTCGGCTTGTATGTCCGGTGAAATTTCGCGCGCTTTGCTTGATAACGACCAAGACCGTGCCTCACGTACTGTAGCCTGGTATCGCGAGGTTTTTGGCGCGGATAATTATTATCTTGAACTGCAGGATCATAACATCCCTGAGTTAAACCGACTTAACCGCAGTATTTTAGACCTCGCGAGAAAAACCGACACGCCTGTAATTGCCACCAACGATGTCCACTACATTCGCAGAGAAGACGCAACCTATCAGGATATTTTGCTTTGCATTCAGACCAATAAATTACTTAGCGATCCCACACGCATGCGGATGGATGGCGACACTTTTTACCTGCGCAGTCCCGATGAAATGCGAATGCTGTTTGCGCAGGTTCCCGATGCCATAGACAATACGCTCGCGATCGCTGATCGCTGCGAGCTTGACCTCAGTCGCAAGGCTTATCATCTCCCCATTTTTGACGTGCCCGATGGCAAAACCGCAAGTGCCTACTTGCGAGAACTCTGCCAGGAAGGCCTAAGACGTCGCCAGCCTGAGCGCGCTGACAGCCAGGAAATGCAAACACGTTTGGATTATGAATTAGGCGTTATTAAAGAAATGGGTTTCGATGCCTACTTCCTGATTGTTTGGGATCTTTGTCGATTCGCCCGGGAAAAAGAGATTTGGTATAACGTTCGTGGTTCTGGGAATGGTTCGCTGGTTGCCTATGCTTTGGAAATTACTTCTGTCGAGCCTCTTTCTCATAGTCTGCTGTTTGAACGATTTTTGAATCCAGACCGCGTGACCATGCCCGATATTGACCTTGACTTTCAGGATGACAGGCGTTCTGAGGCCATGGAATATTGCAATCAAAAATACGGTTCAACTCATGTTGCCCAAATTATGGTTTTCAGCACCTTAGCCGCTCGTGGTGCCATTAGAGACGTAGGCCGTGTCATGAGTATTCCCTTGCCAGATGTCGATCGGGTCGCAAAACTCTTACCTGGCTTAGTTCGAGGTAAAGCTATTCCGTTAGCTAATTCCCTTAAAAATATCCCTGAACTCAAAGAGCTCTATGATACCCAGGATGAGATGAAGGAACTCATCGACAATGCTATGGCGCTTGAAGGCGCGATTAGAAGTGTTGGCACCCATCCTGCTGGCGTCATTATCAGCGACAAACCCCTTACAGAATACCTGGCTTTGCACAGACCAACCGGCGCCAACGAAGATTTACCCATCAAAGCTGTTGCTCAATGTGACATGGATACCATCAACAATTTAGGCTTATTAAAAGTAGACTTCCTTGCCCTAACAACCCTCACCATTATGGCTAAAACCTGTGAGTATATTCGCGCACGGGGTGGCCCGGACTTAGACCTCAGCGCAATCCCTATCGATGATCCTGCTGTTTACAACTATATTAGCGAAGGCAACACCGCCGGCATTTTCCAACTTGAAGGCACTGGCATGACCCGTTACCTAACTCAAATGCAACCCAAGACTATTCATCATGTTATTGCCATGGTCGCGCTCTATCGCCCAGGTCCGATGGAAATCATCCCAGACTACATCGCTAACATGCATGGCGAAAAACCGGTCACCTATCAACACCCCAAATTAGAAAGTATCTTAGCTGAAACCTATGGTCATGCTGTTTATCAAGAACAAATCATGCAAGCAGCAGTTGCATTGGCTGGTTATAGTCCCGGTGAATCAGACGATTTACGTTCTGCCATCTCCAAGAAAAAAACCAAAGAGGTCAAAAAACACCGTGCTAAATTTATCAGCGGTGCCGAAGCCAAGGGTATCTCCCGTAAAAATGCCGAGGAAATCTTTGCTCATTGGGAAGCCTTTGCAGATTATGGCTTCAACAAAAGCCATGCGACCAACTACGGCATCATTGCAGTAAAAACCGCCTGGCTAAAGTACTATTATCGCCCGGAATTCATGACCGCCCTCCTTTCCGCCTGGAAGAACACCACCGAAAAATGCGCTGTTTATGTGGCGGAATGCCAAAACATGGGTATTTCCGTTTTACCGCCCAATATCAATTCAAGCAACTTCGATTTTAGCATCGAGGAATTAGAAGACGGTAAAAGTGCCGTGCGTTTCGGTCTTGGCGCGATTAAAAACGTCGGCTCCGCTCCCATTGAAACCATTATCGAAGCCCGAAGCAATCGCCCCTTTGAAGACATCAATGACTTCATCCGCCGGGTTGATTTGCGTTCAATCAGTAAGCGGGTGCTTGAATGTTTAATCAAGGTTGGCGCATTGGATTCTTTTGGTCCACGCCTCGCGCTTTTGCGTAGTATTGAACAAATGGTGAATGCTTCTACAAGCCACTTCAAAGCGGTCGAAATGGGTCAAATGGCGCTTTTCGGTGCCAGTCCAGACGCACCCGGTCAAATAAAATTGCCCAACGTGAGTAAATCTGACCCCAATGAAGAGCTGGAATGGGAAAAAGAATTGCTTGGTCTATACATTTCAGATCACCCAATCAACCGCTTAATGCGGCATATTAGCAACAAACTGAGCCATAATTCAAACCAATTTGCCGAGGTTGAAGAGCGCGCCAAGGTAACAATTGGAGGCATTGTGAAAAGAATGCGCCAACTGGTTACCAAAAAAGGCGATGATATGGCTTTTGCGACCATAGAAGATAATTTTGGCGAAATGGAAATTGTCATTTTTCCGAGTGTTTGGTCAAAAACAAAGCACATGGTTGAGCCTGGCTCCTTGCTGATTGTTGAAGGCAAAATGCAACATAATAAAGACCGTGGCGATTCCGTTTTGGCTGATTCCATTTCACGTATCGAGGTTGAGAACACTTTTATAGAATCTTTTGCGCCGGACCAGGATAATAATTTCGAGAAGATTCTTGAAGAATATTTGCCCAACATTCGTTTGCTGTCGCGTTACGCATACGTTGATCAAGACGCAAAAGACAGTAACAATGAGACCGTTGATTGGCGGGATGACGACTTTGATTTAGATGAAGACGACGAAGAAAACATATCATGGTTTGGCAACGACGAGTTTGACAGTCCCCTTAGCAAATTCATCCACGATGCACCATCAACCTTTTCAGACGAGTGCGAGATTTCCGATAGTTCCCTTGATAATAATTCCATCCCAATTTCCAGTTCTGAAGCTGAGGATAAAACTAACATTATTGAAGAAAGTGTGGGTACTGCTTCTGATAATGGCTCGTTTATAGGTCATATTGACATCGAGGCTATCTTTTTTGATGAGTCTTCCCAAATCAAGGATGAAGAAC